>SAMEA104315436__coassemble_1021_pt1 | contig 24275 bp, 24 predicted proteins | sample SAMEA104315436__metabat2_low_PE_012 | metagenome-assembled genome bin SAMEA104315436 (sample SAMEA104315436) | gut metagenome | biome: Monkey gut; feature: monkey-associated habitat; material: faeces | place: China | collected 2013
AAGGCAATACTCGGGAGAGAAAATAGAGGTTGACGAATTTGTCAAGCCGTTGTTGCATGCCGCAATGAGTGCCCCGAGTGCCATGAACCGCCAGCCGTGGGAATTCATAGTGATAAGAGATCGAGACATGCTCGACAAGATGAGTGAAGAGTTCAAAAACGCAGCCCATCTCAAAACGGCACAATTTGCAATCATCGTTTGCGGAAACATGAAAGAAGCCATAGAGGGCGAAGGACGCGGTTTCTGGGTACAGGATTGCAGTGCGGCAACGGAGAACCTGCTTTTGGCAGCACACAGCATGGGATTGGGAGCCGTATGGTGCGGCATTTATCCGAGCAAGGAAAGAACCAAACAACTGCAAGACTTCCTTGCGCTTCCCGAACACATCGTTCCACTGAACATAATCCCGATAGGCGTACCAGAAAAGGAACAAGCACCGAAAGACAAGTGGAAAGAAGAAAAAATACACTTCGACAAATACGACACTTCCCGCGATGTGAAGATGGAGAAAACCGCAACACACAAAGACATCAAGAAAGGCTCGCTCCAAATAAAAGAGAAAAAGAAATAGCATCAAAATCGGAAAACAGTAAAACGCCGTTCTGCAACAACAGAACGGCGTTTCGTTATTTTATTCCGCCGTTTCGTTTTCTTGAAACGGCGGAATAGTTTTTCACTTGTAAAAAACAGATATTCCTTTGCTTACAGGTATCGGACAAAACAGCGAATTAAAAGGTGAAAGCAATACTCTCAATGACTGAAAACCCAATCGAGACGATTCTTGGTATAGCTTTGCTTGCAGGTTGCTTCATGCGTCCGACCCGTTTCGGTTTCAAACATGCAATCTCCTCCGAATGATTTCACCTTATCGACGAACTCGGCGACAATATCAATATCCATTATTGCGTCATCGGTTCCCATAACTGTGAAGAAGGGTGTTTTTGCCACATCTTCCGCATTGCATTTGGAAGGATTGCCTGCAACCGGCATGGCTGCCGCAAACAAATCCGGATAAGAGGAAATCATTCCCCATGTTCCGGTGCCTCCCATCGAGCCTCCGAAGATGTAAATCTTTTGTTCATCGACAAGCTGTTCCGATACGTAAAGGTCGATAAGCGATTTCAAAACTCCGTTCATCATTCCGCCCCATGATTTGTCCGAAGGGCATTGAGGAATGAGAATTATGGCATTCGACTTTTGCGAAACGAGATGATTGCATATAGAATCTACTGCCGGTTCTTTCATCTGTGCTTCGTTGTCCGACCCTTTGCTCGACCCTCCGTGCAAATAGAGAACCAAAGCCGGCTTTCGGCTGTCATCATGAATGATTTCCGTTTTTCTGTAAGGCATAATCACGTTTGCAAACTCTGTTTGCTCATACGAAAATACCACCTCCTTAACCGCTTGTTCTTCATTGCTCGTTTTCTCTTCCTTTTCGCACGAGACAAAAGCAAAAGACAGCAAAATCAAAAATAAAACTCTTGTCCTCATGATATGTGATTCGATTGCATTTTATTCTTTCGTATTCTCTTCTTCCGGTTTCGGCATTTCATTCGGTTCTTCCTTGCTTTTCATGGGTCTTTGCTTGAAGACAAATCGCAGAAGTATGTTCACATGGGGAAATTTCTCTATCGAGAGTATGAGCAGGGAACAAAGCAGAATGGAGAACAGCACAACGGAGAAGGTTATGTACTTAATCTCTGTTCCGCCTTCCAATCCCAACTGCTCGGGTACGGAAGCAAGCACGGCGGCTGCAAGTCCTTTCGGTATCATTACGGCAATGGTGCTTCTGTCAAAGGCATTGGCGGAGCCGGGGGAGAAGAACTTGGCTGTTATAATGCGAACGACGACCAAGGCTGCCGTTATCACGGCTCCTATCGCCAAGGATTTTCCGTCCGAAAAAGGAATGCTCAAACCGACATAGACGAAGAAGAATGTTTTCAGCACGAAGCCTATCTCTCCGATGAAGGCATGTTCGTTTTCGTTTAGCTTCAGATTCTTGTTTCTTTGGTATTTCTCCAAGAATTTGAAGTTGAAATATTCCATGTTGGCTATCGTAATTCCGAAAGCGAGCGAAGCTATTGCTCCGCTGTACCCCAAGACCTCGGCAAGCCCGTAAATGATGAAGAGATACGCCGGTGTAAGGAACATGGAGTTGCGAAGACGTCGAATCTTCTGCAACAGGCTCGCCCAAACCATTGCTCCGACAAATCCCAAGAGGGTTGCCAAGACGAAAGATGCCAATACGTTGCCCGCAACCTTGCCGACGTTCAAACCGCTGCCCATAAGTTTTGCGTCCATGAAAGCAAAGGCGAACACGATACAGAGAACGTCCGTTATGGCTGACTCAAGGATAAGAGCGGTCTTGGTTTGGGTGGTAAGTTTCAGGTGCTGGGCAAGCGGAATGACCACTGCCGATGATGTACCCGCCAATATGCTGCAGGTAATCATGCAATTCAACAAGTCCATTCCGAAGAGATGGCAGATGATACCAACGGTTACGGCGGCGGCAATGAAGCTGCTGACCGTCAGTTTGACCGTCGAACGCCATGATTGTTGCAAATCGCTTATGCTTATGCCTGTTCCGCCCTCGAAAAGTATGACCACAAGGGTTATGGAGGTGAACACTCCGCCCACGCTGCCGAAATCGGACGGCTGAACGAACTTCAATACCGGTCCTATCAAGACACCTATAATCAATAGCAAAAGCACATCTGGTATTTTCCTCTTGCTGAACATCATCGAGAAGAGGTGAGCGGAGAAAACGAGAATTCCCAAAAATATAAGTGCTGTTCCCATAGGTGTATGCTTTTATTATCAATACTCGAACTCGCAATCGAAAGTCTTTACCAGCTTCTCGATTTCCGGACGCTTTTCTTTGAAGTGCTTATACGTGTCGGCAGGCGAGTAAATCTTCGTTTTGAGTTCCTGTTGTTTGCAAACGACTTGCAGAACAATCTTGTCGAAGCCGGTTTCCTGCTTAACAAACGACAGTATCTTTTGTTTGCAGTGGTTTATCTCGCTTTCGGCAATTTTATTGCTTACTTCCAAGATAATTAAGTCGTTTTCACCCTGTCGGCAAATCGCATTGGTAAGAGAAAACGCCAGATTGCGGTCTTCTTCCTTGATTTTTTCCGCATATTCCGCCAATGTGCGTTTGAAAATGTCGAAATCAAGGCGTTTTTTCTCGCGTTCGTTTTCTGTGTTCTTCTCCAAGAGTTCACGGCTTACGGCAACGGATTTGTTAATCGAAAATCTGGTTACCGTTCCGAGCGATGCTTTTATTTGTTCCTTGGTCCGGTCGTCGGTCAGACAGTCATTTTTTTTTTAGGCTCTCCGCTTGGCACGGATTGTACGGGGGTGGATTGAACGGGAGCAGTCGCAGGGGTGGTGGCTTGTTTGTTCGGTTGGATTTTATTCATGATGAAACCAATCCTCATCAAAGTCAGCTCGACGCAAAGTCTTTTATTGTAGCTCTCTCTGTACTCCAAGGCACATGCGTTCGAGAATTCCAAAGCACGAAGTATGAATACCTGTGGTGCTGCCTGTGCCTGCGTCACATATCTTTGAGCCACGGTCGGACTGACTTCCAAAAGACCTGCCGAAACAGGCGTTTTGCAAACAAGTAGGTTGCGGAAATGCGAGGCAAGACCGCCTATGAAATGGCTGCCTTCAAAACCTTTCTTCAACACTTGGTCGAACAACAGAAGGCTTTGCGGAATGTCTCCTGCCAAAAGCAAATCCGTCAGACGGAAATAGTAATCGTAATCCAGTATGTTGAGATTATCGATGATGTTTTTGTACGTCAGCTTTCCGCCTGTAAAGGAAACGAGTTGGTCGAACATGCTCAACGCATCGCGTAAGCCTCCGTCTGCCTTCTGAGATATGATATGCAGAGCCTCTTTCTCGTATTCCACGTTTTCTTTCTTGGCAATGTATTCCAGATGGTTCGCAATATCGTCGTTGCTTATGCGATGGAAATCGAAAATCTGGCAACGGGACAAGATGGTCGGCATAATCTTCTGCTTCTCCGTCGTTGCAAGAATGAATTTCGCGTATGCGGGAGGTTCTTCCAGCGTTTTGAGGAACGCATTGAAAGCCGCCTGCGACAGCATGTGTACCTCGTCGATTATATATACTTTATACTTGCCGTTTTGCGGCGGAATCTTGACTTGTTCGATAAGGGAACGGATGTCTTCCACCGAGTTGTTGGAAGCTGCGTCCAACTCCACGATGTTGAAAGAGGCATTGTTCAAAAAGGACTTGCAGCTCTCGCATTCGTTGCAGGCTTCCGTTTCGGGAGTAAGGTTGGTGCAATTTATCGTTTTCGCCAAAATTCTGGCACAAGTGGTCTTGCCCACTCCACGCGGACCGCAAAACAAAAATGCCTGTGCAAGGCGGTTGTTACGCAAAGCGTTCTGCAAAGTGGAAGTTACATGTTCCTGACCTACAACCGAATGAAAATCACTCGGACGATACTTGCGGGCAGATACGACAAAGTTTTCCATAACCGGATTATTATTTACACCATTCGTTTTCGGCAAACACGCCATCTTTCGCTTGCAAAGATAACAAATAAAATTCAATCCGCAAATCCGAGACCCTTTTTCCGTCAACAGTTTCGCACGTTCGTCTCTTTTCTCATATAACTCAGAAAAGCGTTACGCCGTTTCACGAAAATGAAGCGGCGTAACGGTAAATTCTTCCGCCGTTTCGTTTTTGCGAAACGGCGTTTTGTCAATCTTATGACGGTAAGATGGTTCTTTATTCCTTTTCTTCCTCGTTTTGTTTTGCTTGTTTGCTTGCTTTTTTGCTGCCGTGGTAGAGGTCGAATTCGCAGAAACGGCATTCCAAATTGGAGTTATAGACGGTTATCTTCCTGCTTGGTTTCAATCCGATTTTCTTCAAGGCGAACAAATCCGAAGAGATGACCCATGCGGTGTTGCCTTCGTACATGGATTTGAACGCTGTGCCTATTCTTTCATAGAGAGCTATTATGTCTTCCACCTCTATTCTCTCGCCGTATGGAGGATTGGTTATGACGAGGGTGCGTCCCTCCGGCGGTCTTTGCTCCTCTATCGGGCAACGGAAGAGTTCTATGTCTTTGTGCAACTTGGCAAAGGTTATGTTTTCCCTCGCTTCGTTGATTGCGTTCTGCGAAAGGTCGCTTCCCCATATCAGATAATCGAAGTCGCACATCTTCTTGTCCTCTTCTTCTCTCACTCTCTTCCATTCGGGCAAGGAGAAATCGGACCATTTGTTGAAGGCGAAACGCTTTCTGTAATATTGAGCCGGGATATTGTACGCATACATGGCGGCTTCTATCAAAAGGGTTCCGCTTCCGCACATGGGGTCGAAGAAATTGCAGTCTCTCTGCCAGCCGCTCAGCTGTATGAGTCCTGCTGCGGTTACTTCGTTCAAAGGAGCCTGCCCGTTGTTTTTGCGATAGTTCCTTTTATGAAGGCTTTCTCCCGAAGAGTCCAAAGAAATCGTAACATGGTTCTCGTAGATATGAAGATTGAGCTTTATGTCGTACTCTTCCTTGCTGACCTGAGGGCGGAAGTTGAACATCTTTCTGAACCTGTCGCAGATTGCATCTTTGGTTTTTTGTGCCGCATAGAGGGAATGGGTGAATGTGGTGCTGAAAACGGAGTGGTCGATGTATATCTTGGCATCGCAATTCATGTACTTCTCCCACTTTATCGCATATATGTTGCGATACAACTCATGTTCGTTCTTTGCATCGAACTCTGCTAAGGGTTTCAATATGCTCAATGCCGTACGGAGACTGTAATTTGCCCTGTACAAAAGGCTCATATCTCCCTCGAAGGAGACTGCCCGCCTGAGTTGTTCGATGTTTTCCGCTCCCATGTTCTCCAATTCCTTCGCCAAAACGCCTTCCAATCCGAACATGGTCTTTGCAACCATTTTGAATTTGCCTTCCTGTTCCATTATTGCCATATAAGGGTGTGCTTACAGTTTGCTCAAAAATTTCGTTTTCTCGACAATCACTCTGCTGTGGGTGGCTTCACCTATCTTTGCGGTCTCGTCGTATGCCGTGATGTTGAATGTGAGTTTTTTCCCTTCAACCTTGCTGAGGAAACTCTCGCAAACGATTTTGCTTCCGACTTTCGAGGCTTTTATATGTTTGGCATTGATTTCTATGCCTACGCTTACGTACCCCTCGGGTAGCAATTCTTTCACGGATTCGTTGGCTGTCTTTTCCATGAGTGCAATCATTGCCGGCGTGGCGAAGACTTTCACGTCTCCCGAGCCGAATGCGACGGCTGTGTTCTTTTTGTTTACCTCTGTTTCCTGCTTTCCGCAAACGCCATCTTTGATAACTATATCCATTTTGCTTTTTTGTTTTTTAGTCTAACCGTTGTATTAAAACATCTCTTGCCAAAGCGTAATCCTCCGGCACTCCTATATCGATGAAAAAGCCATCGGACTCTATGCCGAAAAGGCTTCCTTTTTTCACTTCACGCTCCAAAAAGTCTTTTTCAAAAGAAAAAACCTCTCCGACGGCTCTGTCTCGAAAGGTTTCCTTGTTCAATATATATACGCCTGCATTTATGAAGCATCTTTTTCTGAATGCTTTTTCTTCAAAGGCCTTTATGCGTCCGTCTTCAAAGGCTACGGCTCCGTATCTGTCCACATTCTCCATTTGTTTCAGGGTAAGCAAGGTCGGAAACGGAATATCGGGAAAATCGTTCTTGATTTCAAAGTAACGCTTCGCCGTTTCGGCAAGGGAGAACTTTATGATGCTGTCGCCGTTAAGCACAAGTACGTTTTCGCTTTCGGCTTTCTTCAACGCCATTGCCACAGCTCCTCCCGTTCCAAGAGGGGTAAGTTCTCGGGAATAGGCGATTTCCATTCCGTAAAAAGCCTTTCCGTATGTCGATTCCATTGTCTCGTGCATGTAACCCGTTGCGAGGATTATCCTTTTCACGCCTTGTCCGCACAGATACTTCATGAGAATGCTCAGAAACGGTTTTCCGCCAATCGGAGCCAATGGTTTGGGAAGATCGGCGACCACGCTTTTCAGTCTTGTTCCCTTTCCGCCGCACAGAATTACCGCTTCCGTTATTTGTCGTCCATCTGCCATGTCTGCAAACCCTCCTTCGTAAACTCGAATCGTCTGACGTTTCCGCCGAAATTGTTCAACACATCTATAACCCTGTATCGCACGCAATCGGGACAATAAAAGAATATGTAGCCTCCTCCTCCTGCTCCGGAGATCTTGCCTCCTCTTGCTCCGGCTTCCAATGCCGCAGTATAGACATCTTCAAAAAGATGAGTGCATATACCGTCTGCCATCTGCCTTTTGTACTGCCAGCCGAGATTTAGAATGTCTCCTATCTTGTTAAGGTCGCTTCGCAGCAATGCTTCTTTCATCAAAATCGCCTGCTTCTTCAACTGCTGCATCGCCTCTATGGATTGTGTGTTGTTATTCACCACATTCTTTTGCTGTTGCTCTATTATGCTCGCAGAATCGCGGGAAGTTGAGGTATAGAACAAAACGATGTTGCGAGACAACTCGTTCATGATTTTGTCTTTTATCCTGAGAGGGTTCACAATCACCTTGTTGTCGGAATAGAACTCCATGAAGTTTATCCCTCCGAAGGTTGCGGCATACTGATCTTGCTTTCCGCCGGCAAGTTTCAGGTCTTCGCGTTCTATGGAATAAGCCAACAATGCAATGTCATACTCTGCCAACGGAAGATTGAGCCATTGTGCGAAAGCCCCAAGCACAGCCACGACCAAGGTAGAGGAGGTTCCCAAGCCGCTTCCTGCGGGTGCATCGACGAAAGTATGAAGCTCGAAAGACAAAGCGGGCAAATCGAAATCCTTGACCACTCTGTTGTAGATTGCTTTCAGTATATCGAGATTGCCATCTATCGGAAGTTCTCTCATGCTCCGGCTTTCGAATTTCTCGCCTCGGTCTTCCGTTATGATTTTTATGGTATTGTCTGTTCGCGGAATAATATCGCAATAAGCGTAAAGGCTTATCGTTGCATTCAAAACGCAACCTCCGTAGATGTCGGAAAAGGGAGACACGTCCGTTCCGCCGCCTGCCAATCCCAAACGCAAAGGTGCTTTACTTCTTATTATCATTTCTGTTTATGCTTTCTTTATATACTTTTCTGATTGCAGCAGTCATCTTATCCCATGCGAAGCGTTGTTTCTCCGTTTCCAAACTTGCCGAAAAGTCTCTGCCGTTTGTGCAGAAGTCTTCTATGCAGGAGGCAATGCTTTCGGCATTCGGTCTGCATACATAGCCGCTTTTGCCGTCGCAAACGATTTCCGGCAGTCCTCCGACATCGGTTACAAGCATGGGTTTGGAAAAATGATAAGCTATTTGCGTAACTCCGCTTTGCGTTGCACTCTTATACGGCAACACAACCAAATCGCAGGCACAGAAATACCTGCTTACATCTTCGTCTTTCACAAATCTGTTCTCCATGCTCACCTTATCCCTTAAACCATACTCCGTAAGCATTTGTTCATACTTGGAATAATCATTGTAGAACTCACCTGCCACGATGAGATGTAGCGGAAGATTGGCGAGCTTAGGGTCTTTCATTGCCTGCAAAAGTATATCCAAGCCTTTATATTCCCTAACCAATCCGAAGAAAAGCAGATTAACCTTTCCCGAATCCAAGCCAAGCGACCGCAGGGCTTCTTCTCTCGGAACTTTCTCTCCGAAATTATCGAACAAAGGGTGCGGATTGAGTATCCGCGGCGAAGATTTATCGAACAGGGAGATGTCTTCCATAACACTTCTGCTCATTGCCACCCACGCATCGACCGATTTCGCGAAATATTTCGTGAATGCGTTGTCGAAAAACCGTCTTTCATGCGGTATGATGTTGTCCGCAATCGCCACAATCTTGGTTTGCTTACCTCGTGCAAGCCTTGCAATAGTGCCGAAGCAAGGTGCCATGAACGGTAACCAATACTTGATTATCACGATGTCCGCCTGCATTTTGCGTATCTTCTTTCCGACCTTTATCCACGAGAATGGGTTAACGGAATCGACCGTTCTCTCTATTTTGAAAGGGTGATTAACCTTGCTTTCGCTGTATTGGGTTTTGCCTGGAAAAAGAAAGGACGGATATTGAAGCGAGAATGTTTGTATCTCCACCTCATCGCCTTCACTGTGGAACTGTTCCATCAACCTCTCGTTGAACAACGCCAAACCGCCTCGGTAAGGGTATGCGGTACCTACCAGAACTATTTTCATTTCGCCAACGATAATTCAAACATCTTGCACAAAGGATTTATCCTTTCCGAGAATGCTCCGAACACAAAACTCATTGATAAAGTTTTTCTTGAAACAACTCAAGCCAAAAGCCTTTTTACAATGGTAGAAACGAGCTTATTGTCTGCTCTTCCTGCAAAGGCTTTTTGTGCTGCACCCATCACCTTACCCATATCCTTCATCGAAGAAGCACCTGTTTGCGAAATGATTTCTTTCAATTTGCTTTCTATCTCTTCTTCACTCATTTGCTCGGGCAGATACTTCTCTATGACGGATTGTTGAAAGGTTTCCTCTTCATAAAGGTCAAGTCTGTTTTGTTGTTTGTACAATTCGGCAGACTCCTTTCTTTGCTTTACGAGTTTTTGAAGGCATGCCATCTCAGCCTCCGGGCTGATTTCCGAACCGCTGCCGTCTGTTTTCAACAACAAAATGGCTGATTTCACTGCTCTCAGAGCCTCCAATTTCTTTCTGTCCTTTGCCAACATCGCTGCTTTGATGTCTGCATTGATTCTTTCTTCCAATGTCATGATTTTATCTCTTTTTCTGTTTCCGATTTCACCGTTCCGTCTCTTTGCAAGCCTGTTTTAGTCAAATCACCGAGGCTCGCCGAACAGAGAAGAGCGGATTATTGAAACCTCTTCTGTATTTCCTCTTTCAAAAAATCCTGTGCCAATTCGATTTGGCTTTCTCTCCCTGCGAGCATTTCAAACAACCTGCCGGCAAAAGCCGTGGGCATCATCTCCTCACCCTCTTTCGCTTGAACGGAATTGATAGTGTTTATCATATCCTCCTTTGCGTTTTTTATGTATGCCCAAGCCTGCTGAGATATATACAGTTGCTGGGAAAGATTATGCTCGAACTCGTCTCTGATGTTACGAATCATCACATCCTTCAACAGTTGCGTACTCATCTGAGGCTGATAACAACGCAATACGAGGTTGTTCGGCGTCATTCTTTCCAAGAAAAGCACCAAGCGTTCGTAAGCCTGCAACTGTATGGGGGTTACGACCTTCCTTACTTCGCTCTCCTGAATTTTTTGAATTTCGAGAATGGTTTTCTTCTGTTCGTTCTCGATGAACCGTTTGGTCGTCTCGCTGTTGTAATACTCCATTACAACGACCACTATCGCCAATATGGCAACGATTATTACTGTTATCGTCATCTTATTTACCCTTTATGTTTTAATCCAACTTCAATACGGCAAGGAATGCAGACTGAGGAACTTCCACGCTGCCCACTTGTCTCATTCTCTTCTTACCTTCCTTTTGTTTTTCCAGCAATTTGCGTTTACGGGAAATATCTCCGCCGTAGCACTTTGCCGTTACGTCCTTACGAACCGCCTTCACCGTTTCGCGGGCTATTATCTTTGAACCTATCGCCGCCTGAATTGCAATGTCGAACTGCTGTCTCGGTATCAGTTCTCGCAGTTTCTCGCACATTCTTCTACCCAACGGATAAGCATTGTCGAAATGCGTCAATGTCGAAAGTGCATCCACCGGGTCGCCGTTGAGTAGTATCTCCAATTTCACAAGCTTCGAACGACGGAAATCCGCAGGGTGATAATCGAATGAGGCATAACCTTTGGAAATCGACTTCAACTTATCGTAGAAATCAAAGACCACTTCTCCCAAAGGCAACTCAAAGGTTATCTCCGCCCTATCGGTAGAAAGGTAATGCTGATTTTTCAACACTCCTCTCTTCTCCATGCAAAGCGTAATGACAGGTCCGATGAAGTCCGTCTTCGTTATGATGGAAGCCGATATGTAAGGCTCTTCTATGTAATCAATATAATTCGCCTCCGGAAGCCCCGATGGGTTATAGACATCAAGAACCTCTCCTTTGGTTGTGTGAACCTTGTAATTAACATTGGGAACGGTGGTTATTACGTCCATGTTAAACTCCCTCGTCAAGCGTTCCTGAACAATCTCCATGTGCAACAATCCGAGAAATCCGCAACGGAATCCGAAGCCCAACGCCAAGGAACTCTCCGGTTCGAAAGTCAGGGAAGCATCATTGAGTTGCAATTTTTCTATGCAGCTTCTCAATTCCTCGTAATCGTCGGAATCCACGGGGTAAATACCGGCAAAGACCATAGGTTTGACGTTCTCGAAGCCGTCTATGGCTTTTTCGCACGGATTGACCGCAGAGGTAATGGTATCGCCGACTTTCACCTCGGAAGAAGTCTTTATTCCGGAAATGATGTAACCCACTTCTCCGCAAGAGAGTTTGGGTTGCGGAATGAGCTTCAAGCCAAGCACGCCTATCTCATCAGCCTCGTATTCCCTTCCGGTATTGACGAACTTCACTTTATCGCCCTTGTGCAATTCTCCGTTCATGATTCGGAAATAAGAAATTATGCCTCGGAAAGAATTGAACACCGAATCGAAAATCAAAGCCTGCAAAGGAGCCTCCGCATCGCCGCTCGGAGCCGGAATGGTCTTTATGATTCTTTCCAAAATCTCCTCTATTCCCAAACCGGTCTTGCCGCTCGCCCGGATAATCTCCTCGGGCTTGCAACCCAAAAGCTCCACAATCTGATCGCTCACCTCCTCCGGCATGGCATTCGGCAAATCCATCTTGTTCAAAATGGGGATTATCTCCAAATTGTTGTCGATTGCCTGATACAGATTGGAAATAGTTTGAGCCTGAATACCCTGCGTAGCGTCCACAATCAACAAAGCACCCTCGCAGGCAGCAATCGAACGGGATACTTCGTAGGAAAAATCCACATGCCCCGGCGTATCGATAAGATTTAACCTGTAATCCTCACCCTCGAAACGATACCTCATCTGAATGGCATGGCTTTTTATCGTTATACCCCTTTCCTTTTCCAAATCCATATCGTCCAACACCTGAGCCTCCATCTCTCTTTGCGAAACCGTATTGGTGAATTCCAACAACCTGTCGGCCAAAGTACTCTTTCCATGGTCGATGTGAGCAATTATACAGAAGTTCCTTATGTTTCTCATAGCATTAAAAAATTCGTGCAGGCAAAAACCTTTTGCTGCAATTCGGCAAAGGTACAAAAAAAATGCAAAGTATCACCCGTTCCCCAAAGCAGGCACCCGTTTTACGCCACAAGAGAACAAGCAATCCTCCTTTGAAATATCCCTTGTTTTTCAATCCCTCGACCAAACGCCCTTTCATCGAAACGAAACGGCGGAATAATTTTTTCTTTCGGCGTTTCAGTTTCGTCAAACGCCGTTCTATTTCAGTCTCTTTCGGAGAGGGTTAATATTCCACCTTATCTGCCTTTTCACGCCAGCAATCGAAGGGTATGTAGGAGGTCTCCGTGTTTATATGTTCGCAATGCAGGCTGCGTTCACGGTCTGCGAGAGGAATTTCACGGTAGATGAAATCATCGTCGAAGCCAGCCGAAGCAGCGTCCCGCCGTGTTGCCGCATAGAAAAGCTTGTCCAACCTTGCCCAATAGATGGCTGACAGACACATCGGGCAGGGTTCGCAGGAGGAATAGATGACGCAGCCGCTCAAATCGAATGTTCCCAACACCCGACATGCCTTGCGAATGCAGTTTACCTCGGCATGAGCCGTCGGGTCGTTGTCCGCCGTTACGCTGTTGCCCGAACGAGCCACCACTTCTCCATCTTTAACAATCACGGCACCGAAAGGACCGCCACCCTTGGCGATATTCTCCTCGGCAATCTCGATAGCCAAGTTCAAAAACTCTTTATCACTCATGTTTTTCTTCGTTTTTATATATTCGAACAACGCTCGGGAGTAAAAAATCTTGCATTCAATGCAATTTTTCCCGTAAAAAATTTGGTGGAACGGAAAAATGTGCATATATTTGCAGCGTCAACATAAACTTAATTATTATATGATATTCAAAATAGGAAAGAACAAATTTGTTTCATAAAGCTCTACAACTAAACATGCCTCTAATGGGTGGTTGTAGGGCTGTAATCGTATCAAGATTTCTTGATAATATCCCATAGAGAGGTAAAAATTGTAAGTCAAAATAGTAATCTATGTAACATTAATACATTGTAAAAATATGAAAAGAACATTTGTAGTACTTGCTTTTGCAAGTTTATCAGTCGCTTTTGTAGCGTGTCAAGATGATTCCAAATTGTATGAATCTAATAACACTGAACGTATATCGGAGGTCTCTTTTAAGGAGAAAGTGGTTGTGCGTTATGCTGTTGATGCTGAGATAACAGATATTTATGGTAAACCTCATACGTTTAAAGGATATTTTGATGTTGTTTATTTGGATGGCGAACCTATCAGCGTGAGATTTACTGGCTATTATGATGGAAAATATTACGATAATGCCGGTATAATATTCTATACGAAGGAAGATAAGAATTATGGTTCATTTGATAGCGAGACAGGAATCTATGATGTCTTCGAAAATATGCAAGCATGGATAAGTGAATTGGAGATAGTAGAAAAGTAATCTTATGAAGACAAAAACATTATCCTTAATGTTCACCGCAGCCTTAGGCGTGGGAGCATTGCAAGCACAGGACACCAAGTCCGTGGAGGGCATCTGGTTTGCAGAAACGATAGTGGCAAACAATGTCGTGCGACAAGAAAACAACTTGAAGGAAGATTTCAAAGACGCAAAGCAATTTGCAATCGAACTTCCGGGGCAGAAAGAAAAGACGGTCTTCGCAAAGGAAGAGTTCTTGAACGCTTTCGATACGCCGCTTTCGGAAACAATCATTTCTCCGAAAGAAGCACCTGCGGAGAAAGAGGCTTTTGCAGATGTGAAAGGCTTTGCCATTGCAACGGAAAGCCAAGCCGATTTGACGAAATTCTCCAAAGAGGAGTTCTTGCAGGCATTGGGCGAACCGGTTGAGATGAGGGTCGATTTCAATCCGAAGTACATTGTCAGCATAAAGGCAGGTGAATTGTTGATAGCCGAGATAAACGGCTCGGGCTTCACGGACAGATACAAAATAAAGGAAGTTAAGAAAACGAAAGCAGCTTTCCTCATCACTACCACCCTTGGCGAAGAATTCACCCTTGAAAACAACGCCGGCGGACTGCTTCTGACCAAAACGAAATCATTGAGCAAAACACCGAAAATGCAAATGCAACTCAGCAAATAAAGACACAACATTATTTTCACACCGTCGAAGAGGGATATGACACCGATTCATATCCCTCTTCTGCTTTCTTCACGGTATGTTTTACTACCTTTGCAAAACGTTTTTTTTGAAAGGAGTTGTTTATGGATAGAATAGAAGGTGTGGATAAGCGGGAAATCGGGGGCTTGTTTGATGCGATTGCTCCGGAGTATGATTTCCTTAATCATTTGCTTACATTGAATATCGACAGGCGGTGGAGAAGACAGGCGGTGATGGCGACGGGCAATGTGGCAGGGTCTTGGCTGGATTTGGCTTGCGGCAGCGGGGATATGGCTTTGGAGGCGGTGAGGAGAGAGCGTGCGAAGAACGTCGTGGGTGTGGACTTGTCGGAGAAGATGTTGCAGATTGGGCGTGATAAGGTGGCGAAAAAGGGTTTGCAGGAGAGGATTTGTCTGCAAAAGGGCGACTGTTGCGAGTTGGAGTTCGCCGATGGGAGTTTCGATGTGGTCTCTTGCGGTTTCGGAGTCAGGAATTTCTATGATGCGGATAGGGGATTTGCCGAGATGTTCAGGGTTTTGAAGCATGGGGGACGCTTGGTTATTCTGGAGTTTGCTTATCCGGAGAATGCGTTCATAAGATTCTTCTATGATTTTTACTTTAATCATGTTCTGCCTCTCACAGGCAGGCTGATAAGTCGCAACAAGACGGCTTACCGATACCTGCCCGAGAGTGTGAAAGGCTTCTTTTGGGGAGAGGAGTTTACGGAACGTTTGCGTAAGGCAGGCTTCGAGCAGGTGGCTTACCGCAAGTTGTGTTTCGGCATTTGCGATTTATATACGGGGGTGAAGAAATGAGTGCGTTCGTAAAGTGGTTCAAGATTATACGTCCACAAACGCTTTTTGCGGCATTGTGCCCTATTGTGGCAGGATTGTTGATTGCGGCAAAGGATAGAGGCTTGGACGGTATTGTCGCAGCCGTTACCGTTCTTTCGGCTCTTTCTCTGCAAGTGTTTTGCAACCTTGTAAACGATTACTACGACTTTGTGAGGGGTGCGGACAAAAAAGGCAGGCAGGGAAACGCCCGTGCCTTGGCTGAGGGTACCGTCGGGTTGAAAGAAATCCGCAGGGCGATTTTCATCACTCTTGCTTTCGTTCTGCTCACGGGGGCTTTTCTTATTTTCAAAGGCGGCTTTCCCATCGTTCTTATAGGCATAAGCTCCATTCTTTTCGGCTATCTCTATACAGCCACTTCGCATTCCTTGGCTTATCTCGGTATTGCGGATTTGTTTGTCTTCGTTTATTTCGGCTTGTTGGCAGTGGGAGGAACGGTTTATCTGCAAACAGGATGTTTTTCGGCTCAATCGCTACTGACCGGTGCCGTTTGCGGAAGCATATCGACCTGCGTGCTGATTATAAACAATATTCGGGACAGGGCAGACGATAAGGCAGTGAACAAAAAGACCTTCGTGGTCAGATTCGGTTTGAAGGCAGGCTATGGGGAAATGCTTTTCTTCATACTCCTTGCCCTGACATGCACGATATGTTGCTATTCGCTTTCGTGGAACAGTCTCATGTTGCTGCCGCTTGCCGCATTATTCGTTTCGACGCTCAAATCCGACGGTTCGCAGTACAACCGCTGCCTGCTCTTTGCCGGATTGAACAATCTTATCTTTGTAATACTCACGGCAATGACCCTCTTCATGTAGCGGACGAAAAGTTCCTTTTCGACGAAAGGGCGAAAGAAAAAATTCAAACGCCGAAGGAAAAAATTATTTCGCCGTTTTATTTAGTCGGAAGGGCGTTTTAATTTTTGCCCTCTTTGCTTCGGGTGAATAATATTAGCTTTGATTGTTGCGTTTCCTTGTTTGATTTCCATGAATTAAAACAGTGAAAAGATGAAATTTGTTTCGGGAATAAGATTGGTGGCGATATTGCTGATAGGGGCTTTGTTTGCCGGCGGCGAGGTGCAGTCCCAGATGTTCAAGGCGTACGTTGCGGGCGGTTTGAACGTGGCTCAAATCGACGGGGACGAAGTCTATGGTTTCAATAAGATTGCTCCGCAAGTGGGTCTCGGCGTCATGATGCCGTTTAACATGAAGAAGCCTTATCAAGGGTGGCAGGCAAGCATGGAAATACTCTTCTCGCAACGCGGAGCGAGGGAAACGCAGGATCCTTTTGCCTATAAAGCCACTCTATCGTACATCGACATACCCGTGATGTTGCATTACATAGACAATATAGGCGGTTGGACATTCGGCGTGGGCATACAGTATGGCAGGTTGATTAAGACAAGGGAGGATTGGGGCTTGCCGGACAGCGTAATCAAGGGCTTTGAAAGACCCTTTGCCTTTCCGCCGCCACCGGATTTCAAGAAGAACGACCTCTGCATAGTAGGCGAAATACGTTTCAAGGTGTGGGAGAGGTTCAAATTCAGTTTCAGATACCAGTATTCGCTCCTTCCTATAAGGGAAGAGGTATGGTATTACAACGGCATGGCAGCCGGTTCGCAGGGAGACGGATACAAGTCATGGAGCAGGGACTTCAAGAACAACTACATGAGCCTCCGCGTCATCTATATGATAAACGAACGCAGCAGTAAGGAATTGGATCGTAACATAAGAAGAACGTCATATTAGAAATGGAAGAAAGAATAGCATTGTTTCCCGGAAGTTTCGACCCGATAACCAAGGGGCATGAAAGCATTGTCGAAAGAGCCTTGCCGATGTTCGACAAGATAGTGGTGGCAGTGGGTTGCAATACAGCGAAACACTCCTTTTTCTCATTGGAGAAAAGAATAGAATGGTTGAAACGAACATTCGAGAAACAACCAAAGGTGGAAGTGGTAACGTTCAACAGCCTCACGGTGGACTTTTGCCGAGAGATAGGAGCGAAATACATATTGAGAGGATTGAGAAACTCTGCCGATTTCCAATATGAGCGGAACATAGCCCGCATAAACCAAGAATTGGCGGAGGAAATAGAAACTGTTTTCCTTATGACCAAGCCCGACGACGCTGCAATCTCCTCTTCCTTGGTCAGAGAGATACTCTCCTTCGGCGGAGACGTTTCCAAGTTCATTCCAAGCAGCATACGCATAGATGCAAAAGAGGTGAAATGAAACGGATTGCAGACAACAAACATGACGTTGCCTCGGAGGCAGCTCTGCTTAATTGGAAAAGGTTGGGCAGCAGCACGGAAAATAAGCTATGCAGCAGAGCCAATAAGGTCTTTTCGGAAAAGAAAATCTGTTATTGCCCGAACATGCAGAGAAAAGTCTTTGAAAGTTATCTGCAAGAATTATCCGAAGCAGGCGATGGGGAAGTGGAAAATATTATCTATACTCTTTGCTTACGGAAGTTGGAGAAGGCAGGCATGGCAAGGCAGCAAAATGTCATCGATTTTTTGTCTTCGTATAATTATACCGTTATAGAAGGGGTGAAATTACCTGACGGCTCGGATAAGTTCGGGTATGATTTCATACCGTGTGTATATCAAAGTCTGATGGTGGAGGGTGTAAGAAATTTGAACGGGATTTATTACACGGATGAGAGGATTGCACGGAAAATGACTGCCGGTATATTTGTCTCAAAACAAGAAAAGTTCCTCGATCCCTGCTGTGGCGGAGGTGCATTCCTTTGTGAGGTAAAAGCGGAAGACCCTTCGAGTTTATTCGGAATTGACAATGACCCGCTCGCCGTACTTATGTCAGGTACGAATTTATTGTGTAAGTACTCGAATTTCGACTTTATTCCCAATGTATTTTGTTTTGACTTCTTGGAAACACCGGATATGTTTTCAGAAAGCCCGCATGCAGCCGGTATCAAACGCATGCAGTTCGATTATATCTATACAAATCCGCCTTGGGGCAACAAAGCGTGCAGTTATTCTTCCGTTTTCATAAATTCAAAAGAGAGGGCATCGCTGTTCATTGAAGAATCCTCCAAGCAGATTAAAGCAGGAGGCTTTATGAACTTCTTATTGCCGAGTTCGATCATAAAAGTAAAAACGCATAAAGACGTAAGGCAATACATCTTATCGCATTTCGACTTGAAGAAGGTGGTGTGTTACAGCGATAGATTCAAAGGTGTTTTCACTGATTTCGTAAGTATGTTGATATGCAATGAGCCTGCGAAAGATTTATGTTACACGGTGGAGAAAGAAAACGCTTGCTTTGATGTGAGCATGGATAAAAAAGAACTTGGGGAACATTGTGTGATTTCGCTTTTCAACAGAACCGAACGAAGCATACTTGCCAAGGTGGAAGCGTTGAGACATGACGACCTTTCGCATAGCATTTGGGCTTTGGGAATAGTAACAGGCAATAATAAGGAAAAGGTATTCAAAACTCCGACTGCCGATAGTGAACCTATATACACGGGAAAAGATGTTATGCCTTTCTGTTTGAAAACTCCGACCAACCATATCATATATGACAGGACACAGTTGCAACAATGTGCAAAGGAGGAATATTACAGGGCTTCGGAAAAATTGATTTACAAATTCATATCAGACAAACCCGTATTTGCGTACGACAACACTCAAGCCTTGGTTCTCAACAGTGCAAACGTGTTGATACCGGACATTTCGGGAATTTCGGTAAAGAGTGTGCTGGGGCTGTTGAATTCCGATCTGTATTGTTTCGTTTATAAGGTCTTATTCAATGATGTTAAGGTCTTGAAGTCTAACCTTTCGGCACTGGCATTCCCTCTATTATCCATTTCGGAAGACGAAAACTTGAAAAAAACGGTCGATAATCTGATACAAAACAAGGAAGACAAGAAAGGATTGAACGTATTTGTGTACAAGAAATTCGGAATATCCGAAGAACAACAGGAATACATAAAAACAATATTGTATGGATAAATTGAACAAAGACTTGAAGGCGTATATCTCCAAGGTTACGGGAGAATACAAGAATGATTTATCGGAAGAAGCGTTGGAAAACCTATATTCGGTTTACCCTTTCAACAAGTTCGAGTATGTTATTTCCCATCTGATAGCCGAAAAGGTCATTACGATAGAGGAATACTTGAATATGCGGTCTTCGTATTTGAATAGAAATAAGTATCTGTATGTTTTCGAGATGACGGCACCTCGTTCATTCGGAGAACAGTGGGCTCAAAGACATTTGAATGAAGTTGTACCCGAGTTACAACGTCCTACAAAAGATTTTGATGCCGATTACAACGGACAGTATGACTTTTGGTATCAGGGTATCAGGATAGAAGTCAAGGCATCAAGAGCTGTGAGAAAACAAAGCGGCAAAACACTTATGGAAAAAGCACTTTCAAGACAGGATACAGCCTCATTCGATATGAACTTTCAGCAATTAAAGCCGAGTTGTTGCGATGTGTTTGTTTGGATCGGAGTTTGGAAGGACGAGATAGTGTATTGGGTTTTGTCAAGCGAAGAAGTAAGAAACAACGAGCATTACTCGAAAGGACAGCATAGGGGAAATAAAGGAGAGGGGCAGCTTTGGATTAAAAAATCCAACATAGAGGATTTTGAGAAATACAGAACCGATGTACGGAACATACTTACCGGAATAGTAGAATCAAAGAACAGAGCATTATGAGCAGAACCGAGTTCAAGCCGGGGACGATGATATATCCGTTGCCGGCTGTCATGGTTTCGTGTGGTGAGAGTAGGGAGGAATATAATATCGCAACGGTTGCGTGGACGGGTACTCTATGTACCGATCCGCCTATGTGCTATATCTCTCTTCGCAAAACGAGGCATTCGCATGGGATTATCTCCCGCACGAAGCAGTTTGTAATAAATCTTACGACAGAAAGCCTTTGTCGGAAGACAGATTGGTGCGGCGTGAAGTCGGGAAGGGATTTCGACAAGTTCGAACACGTGGGACTGACTCCCGTATCCGCTCCTCATGTGCAGGCTCCGTATATAGATGAAAGCCCGTTGAGCATAGAGTGCAGGGTTGTGGAAGTGAAGGAATTGGGGTCTCACGATATGTTTATCGCCAAAGTGGTGGGAGTATTGGCCGATGACAAGTACATAAACAAGGAAACAGGTTTGTTCGACTTGGAAGCAGCCGGCCTGATGACCTATTCCCACGGCAAATACTATTCCTTGGGCGAACGAATAGGCTTTTTCGGCTTCTCCGTTCAAAAGAAACCGAAATCAAAGAAGAAATAAATCGCTTTATCCGTTCTTTTGCAGCTTGATGGCAGCGACGTAGGTGAGCAGTACGATGTTCATGAGAAGTGCATAGATGATTGCAGGGACTGTCATGCGGGCATCGTCGAACACGAATGGGCTTGCCGAGAGTGCAATGGCTTGTGCGGCGTTTTGCATGCCGATTTCTATGATGATGGTTCGCTTTTCGTTTTTCCGTAATTTGAAAAGGCGGGCAAGCAAGGCTCCGACGCTCATGCAGATAAGCAGAAGACAAAGCACGGCTACGCCCAAGCGTCCTATGTTATCCCTTATAGCGGCAAATTCCTGAACGAAGAATACGGCGGCAAGGAGTATCAGGCATGGGAATGCCGCTTTGGATAGCACTTTCTCCGTTTTCGCTGCGATGCGTGGGGCATGGCGGCGGGTCAATATGCCTGCCGATACGGGCAGAAGCATGGTGAAGAAATTTTGTACAAGCAGTTTGCCGACGGGTAGTCGAATGCTTTCGCCGGAAGCAAGTGCGGTGCTGTCGAGTTGTGCTTTCATGATGAGCGGCAGGGTGAAGAGTGTTATGATACTGCTTAAAGCCGTGAGCGATACCGAAAGTGCCACATCGCCTTTTGCCAACATCGAAAAGACATTGCTCGAACTTCCTCCCGGGCAGCAGGCTATCAGGACAAAGCCCACAACCATGACGGGCGGAAGAGAAAACACCTTCGTCAGCAGCACTGCAACCAAGGGCAACAGCACCAATTGACCAATCAAGCCGACAAGCACTGCTTTGGGTCTTTGCAAGAGAAGGAGGAAATCCTTGCCCTGTAAGCCCAAACCCAAGTCGAACATCAATAAGGTAAGTATCGGCAGAACGATGAATACCGAAGACATATCTTTTCTGCTTATGAAACCAATCGTCTCAGCCTTCTATCGAGCTGCGTTCTCCAAGTAGCGGTTCAGGTTATCGATTATTATATCTATTCTGGCATCGAAACTCTCTCTTGTTGCGTATGCCACGTGCGGAAGCAGCAGTGTGTTCTTCGCAGAGAGCAAAGGGTGGTCTGCTTTCAAAGGAGGCTCCGTTTCATAGACATCCGTCGCTGCTCCGGCTATCTTTTCCTCGTTCAGCATCTCGGCAAGAGCCGCATTATCCATCACTCCGCCGCGTGCGGTGTTCACCACGATGGCTGTCGGTTTGCAAAGCGACAACATCTCGCGGCTTATCAGGTTATGCGTTCGGTCTGTCAACGGAGTGTGAAGGGAAACGATGTCGGAACGTCGCATCAAATCTTCGAGGCTTGTGTATTCTATTCCCATCTCCTCCGCTTCCATGCGTTGTGAACGGGAGTATGCCAAGAGACGGCAACCGAAAGCCTTCAATATCCCTGCCGTTTTCAAACCTATCGCCCCCGTTCCGACAATGCCGACCGTCTTTCCGTGCAATTCTCTGCCCAGAATATTGTTACGGGTCGAAAGATTGCGTGTTGCACCATCGAAAGGCGTTATCTTGCGATACAAATCCAACATCATGCCCACAGCCAATTCCGCCACCGCCTGCGTGGCATAACCCGCTGCATTCCTAACCTCTATGCCTCTTTCGCCGCAATACCTCATGTCTATATGATCCAAACCGGTGAAAGCAACGTTCAGGAATTTCAAAGCGGGGCATTGCTCCAACACCTCCTTCCTTAACCTGATATTGGAAACAATAACGATGTCGGCATCTTTCATTCTATCGACCAACACCGCCTCTTGCTCGTTTCTGTCGGGAAATACAACGAACTCATGTCCCTTTCCGGCATATACCTTTGCCAATTCATCAGCCTTTTCTCTGCTTATGCCGATTGGCTCCACTGCAACTATCTTCATAAATCTCTTTTCTGAAAAATCATCTCCGCTTTCCATACGAAACCATGCAGAAACGGGCGAAAGCAGTCCCGCTTATGCGAAAGCAAAGGTACGAAACAATTTCGGAAGCCGTGGCAATGATGCTGCCGGAAAACGATTTTGCCGACTACATACCTACATAAAACCGATGAAATCAAAGATTTCCCATACGGAAAGCGGCAATAACGCAGGGCTTCTCCAAAAGGACGCAGAGCGAAACGCCATTTCGGCAAAATAAAACGGCGAAAGAATTTTTTCTTTCGCCGTTTGAGTGCGAATGAATCGGCGATTCGTTTCGTCGTATCCGAAAAATGGGGTGGGGAAGGGGTGTTCCGGACTGACAAGTTGTCATATTGTCGGTTTTGGAACGGCTTTTGCCTTGGTGAAAGTGGAATTGTTTGATTTGAAGAGTAACAATAAATAAGATATATGAAAGGTTCGATAAATGTAAAGACCGAGAACATTTTTCCGGTCATCAAGAAGTTTCTTTATTCCGACCATGAGATTTTTCTAAGGGAGATTGTCTCCAACGCAGTCGATGCTACACAGAAATTGAAGACCTTGGCTGCTTTGGGAGAGTTCAAAGGAGAGTTTGGAGATTGCACGATAGATGTGAAGATTGACGAGAAGGCGAAGACGCTTACGGTAATCGACCGCGGTATCGGTATGAGCGAGGAAGAGGTGGAGAAGTACATAACTCAGATTGCTTTTTCCGGTGCCGAAGAGTTCGTCGAAAAATACAAAGGTAAGAGCGAATTGGAGGCGAACGGCTTGATCGGTCATTTCGGATTGGGCTTTTTCTCCGCTTTCATGGTGTCCGACTTGGTCGAGATAAGAACGAAATCGTATAAGGATGTGCCTGCGGTTCATTGGACTTGCGACGGCAGTACGGAATACAACATCGAGCAATGCGACAAGGCAGACAGGGGTACGGAAATCATAATGCACATCGACGAGGCTTCGAGCGAGTTCTTGCAAGAACATAGAATTTTGGAGCTTTTGAACAAATATTGCAAGTTCATGCCTGTTGCCATTCGTTTCGGCGAGGAAAGTGTTTGGGAAGACAGTGAGACGGAAAAGGATAAGGACGGCAAGCCTAAACGCGTGGAGAAAAAGAAGGACAGAATCATAAATGACACGAATCCTCTTTGGAAAAGGAAACCGGCTGATTTGAAAGACGAGGACTATAACGAGTTCTTCCATAAGTTATACCCCATGAACTTCGACGAGCCTTTGTTCCACATTCACTTGAACGTCGATTATCCGTTCAACCTCACAGGAGTATTGTATTTTCCGAAGGTAAGGAAGAACATAGACCCCAACAGAGACAAGATACAACTTTATTGCAATCAGGTGTTCGTAACGGACAGCGTGGAGGGAGTGGTTCCCGAATACATGATGTTGTTGAGGGGTGTGTTGGATTCTCCGGATATTCCGTTGAACGTGTCCCGTTCCTATTTGCAAGCGGACAGCAATGTGAAGAAAATATCGTCTCACATTTCCAAGAAGGTTGCAGAGAAATTGGAACAAATGTATAAGGAGGACAAAGAGGGCTTCTTGAAGAAATGGGACGACTTGTCCATTTTCATCAAATACGGAATGATAAGCGACGAGAAGTTTTATGACAGAATGTCAAAGGTTTGTCAGTTGAAGAATGTGGAGGGAGAATATTTCACTTTCGACGAATACAAGAAGAAAATCGAGAACCTGCAAACGGATAAGGATAAAAAATTGGTCTTTCTTTATGCACAGAATACCGAGAACCAATATCCGTACATCCAAGCGGCAAAGGATAAGGGTTATGACGTGCTTTTGATGGACGGATTGCTCGACAGTCATTTCATTCAGGCGTTGGAGCAGAAGTTTACCGATGCAAGGTTTGTCAGAATCGATGCCGACACCATAGATAAGTTGATTCCGAAGGACGAAGTCATT
>SAMEA104315436__coassemble_1033_pt1 | contig 23524 bp, 19 predicted proteins | sample SAMEA104315436__metabat2_low_PE_012 | metagenome-assembled genome bin SAMEA104315436 (sample SAMEA104315436) | gut metagenome | biome: Monkey gut; feature: monkey-associated habitat; material: faeces | place: China | collected 2013
TTGTGCAGTAAAGAGGAACGAACGTTTGTATGCGAGATACCAAGTACCTCTACAACTCCGCTATTTCCTCCTCTGACAAGCCTGTGATTTCCGCAATGTCTTTTCTTGAAAAAGTTGATTAAAAAAGGAATAAGCATTATGATGGAGTATACGTCTTTACGCTCAAACGCATTTGAGTATATGCAAGAATGTCAAAATCATTCTTGGCAACGAAATAAAACCTGAATTGTGAAATACATTAAGGTGTTATTGCTTCAATTTTTTTTATTGACGACAAAACACGGATATTTCCTTTGGAAGATAGCCCTTAATGTTTCACATACTCAATTTCAGACTAATAAATTCTAAAACTTTTCGCACCCAAACAGACATCATCATACCATATCTCCACACGGTACTGCCCCGCACTCCAATTTCCTTTCTTCTCATTTCCCCAACCTGACAATGTTATGCTGTTTGAACCGCTGTAAATATTATAGGAACCCTGATATGAATATCCCGAAGGAGAACTTATTCCGGTACGTAAACTTCCATTTGAATCATATAATTTTACTTTCAGTGTTATGTACTTGTTTTGCGTACCTATATATCGTATTCGGGGTTGTAGATACATGCTGTTTCCGGAATATATGGTTTGTCCGTAGTTCGTTTCTATATCACCATTATAGTAAACATTTGCAATCTCTATGTCGGTTATCTTTATAGGATACTTATTTGAAAGGGAAGAATATCTTGACTCTAAATCTTGATGTTCATTTCTGTACCTGTTGCCGGAATTTTTCAAATCCCGAATTGAATCCCTTGCCATGATAAGGGCTTTTTGCAGTTCATCAATCTTTTCTTTCTTCTGTGATATGGTATTCTTCTGTGAAGAAATAGTTTCGTTGTTTTGTGCAATAGTTCTTTTGTTCGTTTGTTCACGGTTTTCCATGCGTTTCATCGTGGAGATACTATCCTTATTCGCCTGATAAAACCAGAAAGTTCCGGCTATAAGTAGGACAAAAAGAAAAGCTATCGAACATATATACATATTTCTTCTCTTTCTTAGTCTCTCCAATTCCTTTTCTGCACCCTTTATTTCTGTCAGGCTCTTGTGCTTTTGGGCTGTCAGGTTTGTCAGTTCGGAAGAAAGTTTTTTACGTTTATCTTTCAATTCTTTTATCTCAGACCTCAAACCATCTATCACGGAAGAAGCAATATATTGTTTGAATATTCTGACATTGCAATAGTTCCGCAACATGAAGTCTATCTGCTTCGGGCTGTCTTTTTCCAAGGAAACGATGGCAACTTCCTTGTTACTTATGCCGTAATTCAGAGCTTCAAGGGGTTCAAAGCTGGCTTTATACTTGTCGAACAAAGCGTCCATGAAGTCTTTTATCCTTTTGACTTCGGTTTGTGTGTTCACAAAATCACTCTTGAAGTACATTTCCTCATTCGCATTCATGTCCAACAGCACTGCTTTACTGACGATATTGCCCAACGTCTTCTCGAAAATATCAAACAAACGGTCGATATCTTTTATGCAGACGGAATTGAAAGTTACCGAAATGCCAAAGAAATCGTTATGGTTTCTACTCAGTCGACAAATGTAAGTATAGTACATCATATTCGTGTTTCTATGTACGAATATCTGCGACTGTTCTTTAACCTCATGAACATAGGTCAAAAAGATTTCCCTCATGAAATCCGTGGGATATTGGCTCAACTTACCGTCTCTTATACTGAGCAATCTCAATTCGCTATTCATCTTATTTCGTTTTGAAACGTATCACATTCCTTGTATTATCTATCTCGTATGAAGTCAACCTGTTCAATACGCTTGTACCAATCAGCATATCTGCATTTATATCATTGGCAATACAAGCCTCCACATCACTCAAAAATACAGCATTGTTCTCATTACCTATTGCAACGAGTTTGAGTCGGACAGTCGGAAACTTTACTATGCTGCCGTCCGCCAATTCACTTTCTCTTTCACCCAATATATCTTCATCCGTTATCAGGCCTTTTTCCCACATGTAGTTGAACTCGGCACGGGACAGCAATATGGAAGAACAACCCGTATCCAAGCACATAACGAAGCCAAGCCCGTTAACCATTACAGGTATATAGATGCTGCCATTCTCACGAGCAAAGGTAACCTCTATCACATCATTGTCCTCATATCTTTCAGACTCCCATGAACTGTCATTGTCCGTATAATACTCGGAAGACGGATCAGTATAACCACCATCTCCCTCCGACTGCTTACCCTTGCCGCAAGAGAAAGCAAACATAGCAACCACTAACAAAATTATTGTCGATTTAATATTCATGGTTCATACCGTTCTGATTGTTTATCGTATTATTTCTTTGTTGTAACACCATTCTTCTTTTGCCGCTTCGGGTAGGTGGTTTCACGATTTTTATAGTGTCGTATTTGTCCTTTGTCGATTCGATTTGATTATTGAGCCTTTCCATTGCTTTTTCGTGTTGTAATATCATACGAAGCTCTTCGATTGTATTTCTCATTTCGGATATGGAAGCTGAGTTGTCATTCTTATTTTTGTTAACCGAGATAAAGATTATCGACAGCATTACCGTATTGAACAGTAGAATAATCAGTTTGAACAAAAAAAAATCTTGAATGTTTGGTGTTCGTCTCGTCCGGATGAGAGTTGATTCCGAATAGATCCTGGAAATTCTCAACGAGAATTTGTAAGCCTTTTGCAAACTCTTTTTTAAGTTGTCCTGAAAAATGCTTGGTGGCCTCGTCTACTTTTATTTTTAGTTCTTCCTTCTCTTGTTTCAAACATTCAATCTCTTTATATTGTTCTTCAAGTCTCTTACAGAACCCTTGATTGACCTCAGCCAATCGTTGTGCTTCGGTCAGTATGTAGGGAGAGACGATAACGGTCTGTGTTTTTTCAAGAGCTGCAAAGATTTTCTCATTTGTTGCATCGTCAAGAGCGATAGTTTTTTCTCCATTGGCGTTTGTGGCTTTGATAACTTTTGTTGCCGTTGCCTTTTCGATATATTGTCGGATATGTTGCATTGTCATTGCAACTCTGTCGTCTTCATCGGAAGTAATGATAATTCTATTGCCGTCCAGCAAACTATCCGTTGCTTGTTTCAATATCTGCCTTAACCCAAGCAGGTCATTCAGCACATAGGCTTTGCTTCCCTCATCAAAAACGTATGTGAAGCCTAAATGATATACCTGTCCTATTGTATCGGTAGCACTTATAAGCTTGTAACGCACATAAGAATAATAGAAACGGGAGCTTCGTCTTTCCACTTTGAAGAGCTCAGAATGACCTTTAATCATGTCGAATTTATCGACTACTCCTTTATCTATCTCCTGCCCTTTATCTGCAGGAGGAAAAGCATGTAAAAGCCATTTAAAATTCCATACTCCATGTATGTATAATTTCTCGTAACTCATGACTTCAAGCATTGAAATTGTGCTATGTTGATTTTCTTATCGTTTTTTCAGCCAAGATGTCTTTTCCTGCTTCATCAGAGGTCAATTTTATTCTTATCTCAGTATTTCCATCTATCTTATATCTGCTATTATCCTTTTGAAGTTTGTTACATATCCATATATAGCACTTTTTGTCTTCTCCTTTGTACTTGGGTTTTACCTCAATAATTGTTTTGTCCTTGAATTTATTGTCTTTATATCCCTCACCGCTGATGACTATTTCCCAACCATTGGAGGATTCTTTTGACAAAACAATGTTCTTTTCTACTGTCTTGCCCTTTTGCCGTTGTTCGTGTTCAGAGTGCTTTTGCTTTTCCGCTTGTTTTTTCTGCTTTGTCTCTTTCTGCAGTTCTGTTTTGTTCTGTTTAGCCTCACTTGGTTCAGGCTTAATCTGTTCGCTTCTGCAACTGTTCACGGAGAACATAATAACGAGTATCAACAAAAGAATGGTGTTGAAAATAGGGAGCAGACTCTTTAATACTTCACTCCATCTTTTATTCGATTTTTCTCTATCCAGCAAACTCTTGACATTCCTACCGACATTGTCCACCTTGCTTGTCAAAGCAACAATTAGCTCGTTCAAGGCGGCAATCTGCTTATCCCTGTAATCGAGTTCTTTTTGTAACCTTTGTACTTCGTTCGATATGTTGGGAGAAATGATAACTGTTTGATTTGTTTGTAGGGAGGTAAGGATTTTCTCGTTTGTTACCCCATCGAATGCAATGCTTGTCTGCCCTTGACTATTCGTGGTTTTGATGGCTGTTGCCGATGCTGTTGCGGTATATTGTCGGATATATCGCATTGCCGTCGTAACTCTATCGTCTTCATCGGAAGTAATGATTATGCCGTTGCCATTAAACAAACCATTTGTTGCTTGTTTCAATACCTTCCTTAGTCCAAGCAAATCATTCAGCACATAAACTTGGCTTCCCTCATCAAAAACGTATGTGAAACCTAAATTACATCCCTGTCTGTTTGCTTTGGTAGCACTTATAAGATTGTAACGTACATAAGAGTAATAGAAACGGGAGCCTCGTCTTTCCACTTTGAAAAGCTCAGAATGACCTTTAATCATGTCGAGTTCCTTGACTACTCCTGTATCTATCTCTTGCCCTTTATCCGTAGGAGGAAAAATATGGAACCCTTTCGAGTCCCATGCTCCATGTATGTATAATTTCTCGTATCTCATGACTTGCAAACATTTTTGAATTACCTCAGACAAGCAAACCAATACATCACAAACTAATTTGGATGAGTTCCTTCTTTTTGCTCTTGGAGCGGTGTTGTACTTCCTCCTGTTTGGGGTGTTTGATTACTTTCTTCTGTTGAAGCATCTTGTCTTGGAGGCGATTCTGATTTTACGTTTCCACTTGGGGTGCGGTTATTGACATTGGGGTGTTTTGTTTTATTCTTCGACGTCCCCGACAAGTATGTTACTTTTACTCTCAAGCTATCTTGCAATTTTATTATCTTCAGAGAATCTTCTTCTGTTTTTCTCTTGTAGTAGCGTAGTACCTCCTCTGTTTGTTGCTCCGTCTTGTTATCCGTAATTTGAGGTTCTTCTTTCTCGCTTTTGCCACTATCTACGAACAGTCCGATAAGTATCACCAACAAAAGAATAGTGTTAAAGAACGGATGCAATTCTTTGAGGGTGTCTCCCATACTTTTTTTGTGCAGTGTAGTCTCACCCGAATCGTCAGGATGAGAGTTGACACCAAACAAATCTTGGAAGTTTTCTGCAAGAAGCTTCAAGCTATATCCGAAATTCCTTTTGACATCATTTGAAAAACGGTTGGATGCTTCTGTTATGTCCTTTTGCAACTTATCGTTTCTTTGTTCCAACTCGGCAATCTTGTTATCTCTCTCTTCAAGTTCCTTACGTAACTTTTGATTGTCGGCAGCCAATCGTTGTGCTTCGGTCAGTATGTAGGGAGAGACGATAACGGTCTGTGCTTTTTCAAGAGCTGCAAAGATTTTCTCATTTGTTGCATCGTCGAAAGCGATAGTTTTTTCTCCTTTGGCGTTTGGGCCTTTGATAAATTTTGTTGCCGATGCTGTTGCGGTATATTGTCGGATATATCGCATTGCCGTTGTAACTCTGTCGTCTTCATCTGAGACAATTATTATATCTTTGTCTTTCAACAAACTATCAGTTTCTCGTTTCAATACCTCCCTTAATCCGAGTAAGTCATTCAGCACATAAACTTGGCTTCCCTCATCAAAAACGTATGTGAAACCTAAGTTACACCCCTGTCTGTTTGCTTCGGTAGCACTTATAAGATTGTAACGTACATAAGAGTAATAGAAACGGGAGCCTCGTCTTTCCACTTTGAATAGTTCAGAATGACCTTTAATCATGTCGAATTCCTTGACTACTCCTGTATCTATCTCTTGCCCTTTATCCGCAGGAGGAAAAGCATGGAACCCTTTCGAGTCCCATGCCCCATGTATATATAATTTCTCGTAACTCATGACTTACAAACATTTTTGAATTGCTTTCCACAAGGCAGCAGGATACACATCGAGTCCGGGGGTATATATTTGCGGAGGTTTCTCTCCCTGCTTTGATATTTGACTTATGTCATCATTGTAATCGCCTGTAACGAATGGGACGAACTGACTGTTGTACTCTCTCCAATGTTTTGTTATAGGATGTACATTCTTGAATTGGTCAAATAAGCCTTTATAATGGTTTGCCACATCATTCTGCATGGTTTTCAGATTATTCGAAGTACTCTTATCTGCCTTATTGTACACAATGATTGCTTTGGATTTGGTAATTTTGAATTTCTCATTGTCAACTACCTGTTGTATTCTATTAACATATTGTGCTCCCAAGGTCGAATCCCAGTCCGGTTCGGTGAAAAACAGATAGACCTTCTTAGCTTCGTTGTTCATTATCACATTGACATAGTGAACAAATCCTTTTTTCCCCGGTTCGCTTATACTGAAAAGGGGTTCTCCAGGAGCTTCTACAATCTGACAGATTTTCTTCTTATTATCATCTAATACTTTAACTAATAAAAATTCTTCTGCTTTTGTTCTCTCTGCCGCATAACGACTATATATAATCTGCGGAAATTCGTCACATAATTTCTTATACCCTGTATCGTTACTGCTTTTGAAAGATTTGTCTGCTTCTACTGTCCAGCCGTTATCTTGCAACCATTTGGATAAACGTACCAAAGTCATGGTTTTTCCGCATTCCGGAGGTCCGAATAAAAATATTATCGGAGACTCAGTGTCTATAACTGTTGCAAAATTGTTATTTCCCTGACCTGTTGATGTGTTTTGTGTCGTGATGTCATTGTAATCCACATATTCTTGTTCTCCGATTTCTTCTGCTTGAACAGGGGTGGTGTCTTGGACTTGTTTTATGTCTTCTTGTGTATGTGTACCATTTGTACTTCCATCTTCTGTAATTGGCATAACTCTTTTCTATTTTTATGTTTGTACTGAATTATCTATTGAGCATTTTAATCAAACAGTCTCTGAATATGACAACTCCGAATATGAAGCCGGCGGCATCTATAAGCAAGGAAACAAGCAACCACGTAAGGAAGCCCCTGCCTGCCCAGCCTCCTTTGAACCATTGTTCGAAAGTGTCTATCACGCTTTTCAACTGCTGTGTGTCGGAAACTTTCTTGTCAAATGTTTTGTCTTTTGCGTATTCCGAAATCAAAGGGTAAGCACTTGCAAGAGCATCGCACGATTTTGTTACTATATCGTCTTTGCTTATATTCCCTTGTATTTTATTCTTGATATTCCCAATATTCTTTAAGACATTGCTTATTTCTGCCTTTGCGTTATTGTCAAGCTGTACTTTGGCTTCAAACTCATTATATTTCACGACCAACTGATCATTGACGTATTCTGTAATCTTTGTAAGGTTCTCCGAACGAGAGCCCTTTATGGGGTCAGGTAATTTGATGTCCAAAGTTGTTTCTATTTGCTTGCATATTGCTGCACATCTTTCCCCAAATCCTTTTCTGTCAGGACGAGAATATTCATAAGCAAGATCATTGAGAAGTTTTTTTACTTCTACGACTGTTTTATTCCACTCATTCAGTATCAACGTACCATCATTCAGGTCTTTCAACTTGCTTTCCGCTTCGGTGAGATCTTTCTTTGCTACGTCCTTTGCGACCTGACTGATAAACAAGGAATGTGTGTTGGTCGGGAAGGAAAAAGCTCCCCAGAACAGAAGTACAATAACAAGTCCTCCTATAAACCATGGAGTTCTTTTATCATTGTTAAGGTCATTGTTCGTGTTCAAACTGTCGTAAATCATCGTCATTCCGGCAGACGACAGAGTGAAGAACGAGAGTGATAAAATCCATAGAATCCACTTCGGCCATTCAAGTAACAGATAAAGCGATTCCACCGTAAGGTATGCACTAAGCACAGCCATTGCACCCCATAGAAAGAAGGCACAAATTTTCAAATAATTGTTGTTTCCCATCGCAACATATTTTTTTGTTGTCTCGGGACTCGGAAAGACGGTAACTATTAAATACAAAAAGAGGCGTGGAGTCCCTGCCGTTATCTGACTTGAAGGTCCTGAGAAAACCCGCCAACAATATAACAAACAGTCCTTCGACGCCGTGAGACGCAAGGAACTATTGTGTGTTTCTTTGTCGGCTTAGAAAAGTTCTCAGGTTTTCAAGTCAAAGAAAAGCACAACGCTTCTTAAAACACTAAAATACACTTCGGCAAACCGAAATGCGGATGCAAATATACGATTGTTTTTCGTTTCAGCAAAAGAAATCAAGCATTTTTTACCAAGGCTCAATATTCCCTAAGAAATCCGGACCCCAAATTCGGCTTTGGATTATTCATGTTTTTATACACAAAATCAACACTTTCGAATAAAGCAAAGAAAAAAAAACTCGGTTTCCAAACTCTTCTTGAATACTCTAAATCATCTTTTTTCGTGAAATACCTGCCTTCACCATAGTATCAGCATAGAAGTACTTGTATTTTGTCCTGTATATATTATAGTCTCCCTTTATATCAAAGCTGCATTTTCTTACTCCTCTTTCTACCATCCTTCACATTCTTTATCATTTCGCTTTGCTCGCAATCGCTCCGAATTAACGATTTTTAATTCTTTTAACTTCGTGGTTTGCGAATTTTCTGTCAAGCGCTTCGGGCATGGAAATTTTCGGAGTATTCGAGCGTTTGGCAATATATTGTCTTATAACTGTTTACGAAAGCATCTAAGACCGACTGAAAAAAGACGGCGTTTTGACGGTCGAAAAACGAAGTCTTTTTTCAAGAAAACGAAGAGTTAGCAGTGCTAAAACGAAGTCTTTCGAGTCAAAAGACTTCGTTTTCTTCAGAAAAAACGCCGTGTTTTCATTCGAGGCAATCTTCTTATCATTTTGAAAGTGCCATTTTACACGAAAATCACCTCAAAACATGAAAAAAATCTCGCCGATTCATTCGTTTTACATTCTTATCTCGACATTAAAAGCAATGATTTATATTTTGTTAACTTCACAATACAAAACCGGTTGCTTCATATCGCGATTTCGAGGATAAAGTCGGTGCTTCATTTTCGAGAAATCAGCCAAATCGAAACGGGAGGCTCTTTTTCCTTGGCATGTTTATTTCAACGAATCTTTCAACATAAGAATACGATTGGTTATATTGACATCACTGACGGAACCATCGAAGTCAAGGCTCAAAAGGTTCAGTTGCGGATACAGTTGTTTTATTCTGTTTTCCACGCCTCTGCTTATGATATGATTTGCTATGCACCCGAAAGGTTGAAGGCTTATCACGGCATCTGCCCCCGATTTCGCATACGACACTATTTCTGCCGGAAGCAACCAGCCCTCACCGAATTGGGTATAAAGAGGTAACACTTTCTTTACGTCCTTTGCCAATTCGTAAATATCCTCTAACTCCACCGGATAGCGAAATCGGGAAAGTACTTTGTTGAATTTGCTTATTTCTTTCCTGACGAGTTTATACAGAAAGTCGTAAACGAATTTCGGCATGGAACTTTTATCGAGTTTGTTCTCTACATTGATTTCACGATTGACGAAACTCTGTGTAAAGAAAGGTGTCAACATGGGCGGAATGACCTCTATGCCTTGGTCTATCAGCCATCGGATTACGTTCTTGTTGGCAAAGCCGTTGAATTTAAGGAATATCTCTCCCACTATTCCGACCCTTTTGCATTTCACTTCCATGTTCGGCAACAGCCTTCCGAACTCATCAACAGCTTTTTCCAAGAGTTTCAGTATTGCACCTCGGTTCCTGGCAAGAATCAAAGGCTTTGCCTTTTCCACAAAGCCGTCTCGAAGTTTCTTTGCATCGGTTTTGTTTTCCGTTCTCGCAACGGTGGCATGATAAAGCAACGAAAGAGCGTCTCCGAACAACACGGCGGAAAAAGCAATCGGCACTACCTTCAACCACGACAAGGCAAAGCCGGGTTGATTGTTGCTCACTCCGGAATCCATCGTTACACTGATGACCGGAACTTGTTCAAAACCAGCATCGACCAAAGCCTTACGAATGACGGCATAATAACTCGAAGCCCTGCATTGTCCTCCCGTCTGGGTAATTCCCACTGCGGTTTGCGATAAATCATACTTTCCGCTTTGCAAAGCCTTTATCAAATCTCCCACAATCAGAGTTGCAGGATAGCAAACCTCATTATTGGAATACCTCAAACCGATTTCCACGGATTGTTCGTCGCTTTCCGGCAATACTTCCAACTTATAGCCGCTCAATTCAAACACCTGCGGCAGGAAAGGGGAAGAATAATCCGTGAAAAAAGGGGCAAGAATCGTCCGTGGTTTATCTTCAAGATCGAAAGTCTTCGTATCGATAAATGCAGACGGTTCATGATGTTCCGTTGCTTGTTTCAAACGAAGGCTTTCCAGCAGACTTCTCACACGCAAACGCATGGAACCTACGTTGTTTATGTCATCTACTTTTATGATGGTGCAAACCTTTCCGTAGCGGCGGAATATATTCTCCACCTCATCGAGCAGGAATGCATCGGGACCGCAGCCGAAAGATGTGATTTGAATATAGTTTACACTGTCTCCCTGTTGTGCCGTCCACTTTGCCGTCTTTACAATACGATTCATGTAAGCCCATTGCGACCGCATGTAGGTATCTTTCATCTCTTCGTCGGAAACATTTCGCAAAATGTCGTCACTCACCACCGTTGCACCGAGTTCGGAAATTATCGTACTGAGTTTATGCTGTATAAGGCTGTCGCAATGGTAGGGTCTTGCGGCGAGTACAATCACCTGCCTGTTTTCTCGCAATGCGTTCCGCAAATATTCCTCTGCTTCGTTCTTTATGTCCGTCTCGTACACATTTCGTGCGGATATGGCGGCTTGCAAAGCGGCTTTTATTTGCTTTCTGTCCGCTTTAATCAAAGAAGGATAACGCCTTGCAAGTTTCTGCACGTAAGAGACTATGTTCTCTAACAACAAACCCTCGTCCTTGAAGTTAAAAACGGGGTTGTCTATTCTGCAATCGCAGTTTTCGTTAAATTTGAATTGATTTTCGATGATTGTATTGTATGAAGAGACTATCGGGCAGTTGTAAGAGTCTGCCGTTGTCTCGTCATCTTTCTTTTCATAGACCACATACGGGAAGAAAATGTCCTTTATGCCCTTATCGACAAGGTTCTTTATATGCGAATGCACCAACTTGGCAGGGAAACAGATGTTTTCGCTCATCACATCGTGCAATTCCTTTTCGTAGCTTCCGTATGTTGACAAATCGCTCAACGCAAGCTCGATGTCAAGCGAGGCAAACAATGCCTGCCAAAATGGGAAATCCTCGAACATATTCAAGACACGCGGTACTCCGAGGGTCAAAACCGGATTTCCGGGGGCATTCCGCTCGAATACTCTGTCGAGTTTATAGGCATAAATGTCGTCTCCTTTCTCGCTTTCGGCTTTCGAGGTGAATACTTTCTCGCATTTATTTCCCGAATGATACGTTTTACCGTTTGCAAATACGTATTTGGTCACGAGACACTTGTTTTCGCAGCCGCGGCAGTGCAACTCCCTGCTCGTATATTCCGATACACGCGGCATGGTTGCCGGTTGCTCTTTCCGAGGCTTCATATCTTTCTTATAATTCTCGCAAGCCGTTATGGCACACCCGTAAGCTCCCATAAGTTCGGGGGCAAAACTTCTGAAAACCGGCTTTCCCGTCATGTTCTCGAAGGCTTTCACCACAGCGTCGTTTTTCATCGTGCCACCTTGAACAACGATTTTGTTTCCTATGTCTGCAGAACCTATTTTCAATACTTTATAAAGGCAGTTCTTCACGACGGAATACGACAAGCCTGCGGCTATGTCTGCCACCGTGGCTCCTTCCCGCAAGGATTGTTTGACTTTGGAGTTCATGAAAACGGTACAACGTGTTCCCAAATCGCATGGATTTTCCGCCAAAGCGGCAAGATGTGCAAACTCTGCGACCTTATAGCCGAGCGAAGCGGCGAAAGTTTCTATGAAAGAACCGCAACCGGAGGAGCAGGCTTCGTTAAGCTCTATTTTGTTCAGCACTCCGTCCTTTATATACATGGCTTTCATGTCCTGACCGCCTATATCCAATATGAAATCCACATCCGGACAAAGGACTTTTGCCGCTTTGTAGTGTGCTATTGTTTCCACCATGGAATAATCCAAGCCGAAAGCGGCTTTTATAAGTTCTTCACCATATCCCGTGGAGCATGCGGCGACTATATTCGGCTTTGCATTATGTTGTTCCGCTTCTTTCCATAATCTGTCCAAGGCATCTTGAACGGCTTTCAACGGATTGCCTGCATTCTTCGAGTAATCCGAGAAAAGGATGTTGTTGTCCGTGTCGGTCAAAACGAGTTTGGTTGTAGTGGAACCCGAGTCTATGCCGAGAAAAGCCTCCGAGGCAAATCCGTCAAGCGTTTTGAAACGATTGTTGTTTCTCTTCTGTTTTTGCCATTCGGTCAACTCTTCTTCGCTTTTGAAGATTGCGGGAAGACGTTTCCCCGATATGATTTTTCCGGAGCCGTCATTGTTTTTCAATCTTCTTTTAAGCTCGCTCAACTTCAGGCTTCCGCTTTTGTCTGTTTTGGAATAGAGACAACCGATTGCAGGTATGAGGTTGGAATAGTCGAGGCGGATGATGTCTTCGTCTTTAAGGTCGAGTTGCCTCTTGAAGGCGTCCCGCAATGATTGTATATAAGTCAGGGGACCTCCGCAGAAAAGGATTCTAGGCTTTATCGGCAAGCCTTTCGAGAGGGAGGAAATCACTTGCAAGGCTATTGCGTTGAATATGGAAGCGGCAATATCTTCTTTGCTTACGGCTTTCGCCACAAGGTTCTGCACATCGGTTTTGGAGAATACTCCGCAGCGTGAGGCTATGGGGTGAATGTGCTTGGCTTTAAGGGCGAGTGCATCGAGTTCTTCGACCTTTACGCCCAACACCACTGCCATTTGGTCTATGAATGCTCCCGTTCCGCCTGCACAATTACCGTTCATTCTCATCAATGGCAGCTTTCCCTTGTTGAAAAAGATTATTTTGGCATCTTCTCCGCCTATGTCGATAAGGGTATTCACGTTCATGTCGCAACTTTGTACGAAATTAGATACCGCAATAACCTCTTGAACAAACGGCAAGCCTATTCGTTCCGAGACTCCGAGCCCTGCGGAACCGGTGATGACCGCTTCAAGCTCGCAATCGCCCAAAACATTTTCGCATTCCTGCAATATATCGTCGAGGCATGCGGCAATATCGGCATTGTGCCTCACATACTTTGAAAAAACCGTCTCTTCGTCATTATCTCTCACCACTGCCTTAGCCGTAGTCGAGCCTATATCTATACCTAATCTGTACATTGTGATTTTTTAGTCTGCTTTTGTCGTTCCGATTGTTCTTCTCCTGTCGGCATTAAAGCCGCAAGAAGAATTTGTTTGATATGTTGTTTCCTCCTTGCAAGGAAATCCTTCTTCTGCTCTTCGGAAAATTCCCATATATCTGTGAAAGGCTTTGCCATGAATGCAAAAGCATCGAGCGATATTATGTCCAACATCAAATCGAATGCGTCCATGGCTTTCGTTTTGCCCGAAGCGGATTCTTTGTCTATCTCTTTCTGCAATTCATCCAAGATGCAACTCGTCTTTTCTTTGAGAAAGACCTGAAAGTTTTTGAATATCCACGGATTGTTTCTCATTTCCCCGAACAGGAATATCGGTATGGCAGGATTGTTCTCCAAGAAGGAGAAGTGAATGTCTATCATCTTGGCTATCTTTTCCTCAAAGGGTGTGTCATCATGCGGCATGGCTGAAAAGAATTCAAAAACCGTTGCGGTTTCTTCCTGCAATATTCTTTCCAAAAGCCGTTGCTTCGTACGATAATAGTAATGTACCAAAGCCTGATTGCAACCGGCATTCCTTGCAATCTGAGTTGTCGAAACGGCATCGAAGCCATGCTTCAAGAACAGTTCCTTTGCCGATGACAATATCCTTTTTTCCATTTCGTTTTCTTCCATTCTCTACACTGTGTTTTGATTATAGGCGGTCAATCCGCCGAAACCCTGTTTGAAAACCCCGCAACGATGCAATTCGTTCACCATGTTTTCCGACAAAATCGAAAAGAAGATTTCGCCTTTCTTCGTTTCCTTACACCGGAACGCCGTTTTAATCGGAACAAAACGCCGTTTCAGCAAATTTTTCCGCCGTTTCAGCAGAATGAAACGGCGTTTTATCAAACTCTTTGCAAGAGGCTGTTTATCCGTTCTTTGCAAAGAATGATTTTTCCTTCTTTTCAATGCGGCGAAATGCGGATTGAATACCTGTCTTTCGCTGTTTCGGCGTATTATCATCAAGGTTTAATAACTCTATTAAATCGAAGTACAAAGGTAATAAGTTTTTCGTTTCTACCAATACGGGAAAAGGAAAAATTCAAGTCGGAAATCAAGAAAAGCCAAGCGGCTCAAATGCCGGAATTATAGGGAGGGACTTCGGTCAGAAAGGTATATGTGCTGTCCTTGTAAGCAATAACGTATGTGGAAAGGCTATTGGTTATCATCAGATAAGGAGCATGGAGAGCGTGATTGTAGGAAGCGATCTGGTCGATGGTCTTTTGGGTGAGCTTAACTTCCTTTCGCTTGCACTCCACGAGCATGAAAGGCTGCAAATTCTTGTCGTAAACAAGTATATCGAAACGCCGCAGCATGGAATTGACCCTCAAACAACCCTCCACTGCCATGGAGGATTTGGGATAAGCGTATCGCTCTATCAAGGTGCGGATACAATACTGTCGAACTTCCTCCTCGGGGGTCAGTTCGACGTATTGTTTTCTTATGATATCGAATACCTTCATCTATTCGTCGCTTTCGCTTGCCCCTGTCTCTCCGCCGCTACCGTCATCGAGGCGTTTCAATCTCTTGGCTTTGATTTTGTTGATGTCCTCATTGCCGAAGCGATAACTGAAATTGAGAGTTATGGCTCTACGATAAGGCCTTCCGAAATTGAATGCCACGTAATCGTCGGTGATTGTCTTGCCCTGACGCCTCATCGTGCGGAAAACATCGGTGAAACGAAGAGAAAGCGAAGCCTTCTTGTTAAGCGACTTCTTTATCGCTATATCGGAAAAGAAGAAATAAGCCTGCTCGCCTTGGATTGTCTTTCTCGGTGCGGAATATTGGGCAGAGAACTGAACGACCCATGAATGCGGCAAATTCATTGTGGAATTTATCTTGGCGTCCCAGTTGAAAGAGTTTATCTCATTATCATTGACAAGGGTGGCATCGGTATAACTTCCGAAGAAATTGGCACTCAAATTCATCTTCCACCATTTCGTTATCTGCTGGTCTATTATCAGTTCGATACCATAGTTGGAACTCTTGTCGATATTGAGACTTGTCATTGCGAGTTTGCCTTTATCGACCTCATCTCCCGCTATGTCGAGTACCCAATCGAAACCGTAGCGTCTTGCATTCTCCTCCGTCCACAAGAAATTGAACCATGAAATACGGTTATTGGTCTGCCTGTAATATGCAGAGGCAAAGACGGTCGTCTTGGGAAAGATTTTGGAGTATCCCAATTCTATTGCATTGGTATATTCGGGGTCTATATCTGGATTTCCGAAGCGGATATATTCCGGATTCGACAAATCGACGTTCGGCATCATCGTAAACATGTTCGGACGGTTGATTCTGCGGGAATAAGAGAACTGTGCGGATTGCGTTTGCGAGATTTGATAGGACAAATGCAACGTAGGGAAAGGCGAAGTGTAGTTCTTATCGAAAGATATGTCCTCTTTGCCTGTCATTTCTTTCGTAACCACCTCTCCCCGCAATCCTATCTGACCGCTCCATTTTCCATACGTATAACCCAATGTGGCATACAAGGCATGTATATATTCGGTCGAGTTGAAAACATAACTCGTTGCCGTATCCCTTACCGAAGAACCGTCCCAATAGTAATCGTAATCGGCATGTCGTTTGGTATAATTGAGGTTATAGCCGGTTTCGAGACGGAGATTTTTCGTGAAAGGGTGGGAATAGTTTATATTGACAACGGCTCTGTTGTTTTTATCCGCCGTTACGTCCTTCTTATCGAACAACACGTTCCTATCGTAAGCATCATTGAAGTAGTCTATATACTGGGTACTCTCCCTGTTAAAGCGTCCCATGTTCCAATTCGCATCTATCATCAATTCCTGATCGGGATTATCGAACTTCTTCTGGTAATTCAAAGAAAAGGTATGGAATTGTCCGTTGTTGTTTCCGTCGGTTATCTGGTCGAGGCTGCGAACGCTCATGCTGTCCATAAGATTTATGTTACGGATTATGTTGCTGTCTTGCGGATTCTTGTGTCCCCTGCCGTTGTAAGAAAGAGTTAATGTGTTTTTAGGGTTAATGTACCAATCGAAACCCAACTTGACACCTTCACTCCAGCCTTTCTCCATGCCGTCTCTTGTGCTTCTCACCCATGCTTCAAGTGTATCGGAATCGTTTCCATAAAGCAGTTTCATATTATCCTGACGACGTCCTCTCTCATTGTACCTGCCGTCTATGGAAGCGGAAAATCCGAATTTCTTTGTCGAATAGCTGACCGATGCGGAACCGTTTGCTTTCGGCATGAACTTCTCCAATGCACTTCCCGCAGTCATACTGATGTTTCCGGTGAGACCTTTGTTCCCCTTTTCTTTGAGTTTGATGTTTATTATGCCGCTCATGCCTTCCGGATCGTACTTTGCGGAAGGGTTGGTTATCACTTCCACGTTTTCTATGGTCGAAGCAGGAATTTGTGCCAATACGCTCGCAAGGTCGTTGCCCATCAACTCGGAGGGCTTGCCGTCTATAAGAACTTTAACGTTCGAATTACCTCGCAGACTCACAGAGCCATCATCATCGACCGACACAGACGGTACGTTTTCAAGCACATCGCTTGCCGAGCCTCCCGCAGATACAAGATTTTTATCGACATTGATTACCCTCTTGTCCAACTTGTATTCCATCATCTGCCGTTCGGCAACCACCTCTACACCTTCCAACATCTCACTCGAAGCGTTCAGCAAAATCGTTCCCATATCCGTATTTCCCGCTTTCACTTCCACCGGTTTGAAACTGTCCTTATACCCAATGAAACTGAACTTCACCAAATACTTTCCAAGAGATAATGCCCTTATTTCAAACTTTCCGTCTGCATCTGTGATTACTCCGTTCACCATACTGCTGTCTTTCGGCGACAAAACGGCGACATTAACATATTGCATCTTCTCTCCGCTTTGTCCGTCTGCCACCAAACCTCCAAGACTGCCATTTACGGTTCTTGTTTGTGCCGTTGCATTAGCTGCAAAAAGCAAAAAAAACAAACCTGTCACCAACGCAGGTAATCCAATTCTCTTTCGTCCTATCATAAGTCGTAATTCTCGTTAGCGTATTGCACTATTGTTACCTTCGGTCTTTTTGACAACAAAAAGAAATCAAGTTTAATCCGCGAGAGAAAAAAATCGTATATTTGCCAAGCAAAAAACATACGATTGAAACATGAAAAGATTTCTTTTAATCCTTACATCATTATTATGGTTCGCGACAACTAATGCACAAATCGACATTCAATGGGGTGAAAGGTTCTATGACATTTTGGACGACTGCAAGTCGGCTCAAATAGTTGCAGAAGACAACGGAGGCTTTTACCTTTGGTATTGCATGGAAGAGTACATCGGCGAAGGCGAAACGAAATTGCAATACTACTTTGCCCGTACCGACAAATCGGGCAACGTGGAGAAAATCGTGAAAATAGATTTCCCTCATCAGTCTTTCAAAATCGAGCAGACGTGGAGGGCAGGCGATTGCGTGGGATTTATTCTCAGCCGTATCAATGAGGACAAGCCTGTAGTTCAAAAAGGCAAACGCAAAAATGTATCGAAAGAGAAAACCGGCACAGCCCACTTATATACCCAGTATTTCCATCTCGGAGATATGCGATTGATGGATAAACCGCAAAAAATAAACGTTTTCCGTTACTTTGCAGGCGAAAACGAGAAGCCTTACTTATTTAACTTTTCCGAAAACAAGACAAAGATGGCGTTTTGCTTCTTCAACAATGACTCTACCGGTGGAAAAGTTGCCGACATCAAGGTTTACGATGAACGAATGAACCTTCTATGGGAGAGAAATCACAAGTTGAATATACAGAATGACGCTTACGAATTGAAAGATGTAAGTGTGAATAATTCGGGTACGGAAGTCCTTCTTGCCATTCGGTCTTATTCCACAGCGAAAAAGGTAAAGCATACGGACGATAAGGCTCACCTTATATGGCTTACCCGATATGAAGAAAGAATGCACCAAGAGCAGTTGGAAAAGGCTTGGCCTACCGACATCAAATGTGCTTTCAATATGGAAGACGACTATTTGATGGCAGGTTATTACGGTACCGCTAACGACAATCCCACACTTGCAATCGGCAGTTTTGCTTTCATGTACGACAAAAGAAGAGGCTATTTGAAGAAATCCTCGACCTCCGAATTCAAAGAGTACGAAAATGACGAGATGGTCGGAGAAGGATTGCCTAAACCCTCAAACATGACATCGTACGTCAAGTCCCTTGTTCCCATGGTTGGAGGCAATCTCATCATGATAGGCGAACAAAAGTTCGAATCGCACATCATTCCACCAAAAAGGCGTGGAGACAAACCGACAGGCGAAGAAGCAGTTTATTATCGCGACCTTATAATCACAAATATCGATAAAAGCGGCATCGTTTCCGGCAATGCTTATATTCCGAAACGCCAAAAAGATTACGCAGGCTTCGAAGCCTACAATTCTTTCGCGGTGACCCGCGACCGTTACGGCATATACATAATGTTCAATGACCACATAAAGAATTACGATGGCAATTCGTTCTTTGCAAAGAAGTGTTACAATGCCGACAAACTCCGCACTCAGGTGAATTTCGTGCAGATATTCTCCGATGGAAGCTATCGTTGGAGCAAGGCATACGACACCAAGAAGAACAAAATGCCGTTCTTCCAAACCTTATACCTTACTACCTTGAAAAAAATAATGTTCTTAGGAAAGTATCAAGACCATAACATTATCGGAACATTCGAGATACGATAGCATTCAGTTCTTCCAAATCTTCGGTTGCGGCAATCGCAGCGAATTGTTCCCGAAACATATATTTGCAAAGCTCTTTCATCTTATCGGAAAGGGCTTTTGCTATTTTATCCTTTTTCTCCGCAGAGTAGCAACTCTCTTCCATGGCATCGGATTCGAGGAACAATCTCAGATAATAGTCTTCCAATTTGAAGAAAAACGTTTCGAGCAATCCTCTTTCAAAATTCACCCCTTTCAACTCTGCCGCAAGGAAAGGATTTCGCAGTATTCCGCGTCCCAACATGAAGTCCTTTATCGTCGGAAAACGGTTTCTGATTTTCAAGAAATCGTCCAATGAAAATATATCGCCGTTATAAATCACCCTGCTGTTCAATCGCTCCATCAAAAAGCCGAATGCTTCAAGGTCGGGACTGCCTTCATAAAGGTTTACAGCCAATCGCGGATGTATTATGACGGATTTCAAAGGGTAAGCGTTGAGAACATCTGCCAAAGAAGCAATATCGTTTTTTGAATCGAAGCCTATACGGATTTTGACGGACACCGATTGTTTCACTTCCTTGAATACACCATAAAGAAAACTATCGAAGTGTTTCAAATCCTTCAACAAAGCGGCACCTCTGCCGTGCTTTACCGCACATTTGGCAGGACAGGCACAGTTTATGTTGAAAGAGCGATACCCGAGTTCGCTCAGAACTTCTCCGTAGCGGATTATTCCTTCCGCTTCGCTTCCGAGCAACTGCGGAACGAGTGGCAACGAATTTTCATTGTCATAAGGGAACAAATCTCTGAACTTTCTGCTTTGTGCATCGGCATTGCCGTCCGTTACAGACACGAAAGGGCTGATTGCATAGTCGATACAGGCAGGAAAACACTCATGATAAGCCTTGCGAAAGAACAAAGAAGTCAATCCTTGCATGGGAGCAAGAATCAATTTATCGCCAAACGAAAACAAAGAGGGATTGAATGTAATCGTGTTTTCAAGCCTCACATTCGCAGCGGGCAATAATACAGAACTGATTCCACCCATAATTCACTCCTTTCCCGCTGCAATGGCACGGTTGATGAAATCATTGAAACGTTTTGTCTTTTCAAACTCGTTTGCAAGTCTTTCCGCAAGATTATCCGCCAGAACAAAATCCCTGTCTATGGTTTTAGACAAGAGAAAATCCCTCAACTTCAAATACTCACGTGCTTCGCAATCTTTCGGAAAGTCTTTCGGACCCACTTTCATTTTGCTTGACATATCCAAACGAAAGTCTCCCGAATGTGTTACGATGTCTTCGAACTCGTTATAAAGAGAATAGACATCTTCTCTGATGCTTCGAATAACCGGATTGGGCATGCAGACCACTCCCGTACCCAACAGGTTTGCTCCTATGTAGTTTCCTCCCTCTGCTTCCAAATGGAAATAATACCCTCCGAAGCCGGATTTCTTTCCCTTGGGACAAACGTATGCACAAAAGTGGGTTTTGTAAGGTGTCTTGTCCTTTGAAAATCTTACGTCCCTATATATCCTATATGTACAGTCCGATACATTCAAGCCGTATATCGAATCATCGAAGTCCTCTATCCTTTCGATAAGTTCGGCAACGAAACCATCGAAATAATTCTTGACCCCCAAATACCAAGCCTTGTTCGCATCGAACCAAGGTTTGTCGTTATTCTGCTGCAAAGCATCTAAAAATTCAAAAACTCTCTTCATACTCGATTGTTAGTAGTTATAAACACCCTGCCACATCGCTCTGAGTTGTTCCCTCGTCTTTCGCTCCCTGTCATTGTCGCACGGGGTGTACAATTCCAATGTTTGCAAAGCGTCAGGCATGAATTGCTGCTGCACGAAGTGTCCCGCATAGTCGTGAGAGTACATATAGTCCCTGCCATAGCCTATTTCCTTCATCAACTTCGTGGGAGCATTGCGTATATGCAATGGAACAGGCAAATCTCCTGTTTGTTCGACAATCTCCAATGCCTTGTCGATTGCAAGATATGTCGAGTTGCTCTTCGGACTTGTCGCAAGATAGACTGCAGTCTGCGAAAGAATAATCCTGCACTCCGGATAGCCTATTTTATTCACCGCATCGAAGCAGGCATTTGCCAACAAAAGAGCATTCGGATTGGCGTTACCTATGTCCTCCGAGGCAAGAATCAGCATTCTTCTCGCAATAAACAACGGGTCTTCACCGGCGGAAATCATTCTTGCCAGCCAATAAACCGCCGCATTGGGATCCGAACCTCGCAAACTCTTGATGAAAGCGGATATTATATCGTAATGGTTCTCGCCTTTCTTATCATACATGGACAAATTCTGCTGAACGATGGAACAAACCGTCGCATTGTCGATTACACAGTCTCCTTTCAACTGCGAAACCACCAATTCCATCGCATTCATCAACTTTCTCGCATCACCGCCGCTTATTCTCAACAAAGCCTCAGGCTCTTTCACCTCTATCTTTCTACCCGAAGACGTTTGGTAATAATCGGTTGCACGACTTATTATCTTCAATAAATCCTCTCTTTCCAAGCTGCGAAGGATATATACCTGACAACGCGAGAGCAAAGGAGAGATTACCTCGAAGGAAGGGTTCTCCGTGGTTGCACCTATCAGCCTTATCACACCCTGTTCCACCGCTCCGAGCAGAGAATCCTGCTGATTCTTTGAAAAACGGTGGATTTCATCTACGAACAATATCGCATTATTACTTTTTTTCGCTTTCTCGATAACCTCCCTGACCTCTTTCACACCGCTGTTTATGGCTGAAAGCCGATAGAAGTCGGCAAATAAAGTATTGGCTATTATGTTCGCCAAAGTAGTCTTGCCGACCCCGGGAGGTCCCCAAAGAATCATGGACGGGATATTACCTTCCTCTATCGCCTTACGAAGAATTGCCCCCTCCCCTATCAAATGCTTCTGACCTATGTACTCGTTCAAAGAATGCGGACGCAGGATTTCCGCCAAAGGTTTATTCATCTGTCCTCCTATTGTTTGCTTATCAAAAATACCGTGTTCCTTTTATTCAAATCCATGCCCTCTTTACGCCAAGAATTTATGGACTTGGTGCGTATTTCCATGCTTTGCTCGCCTATATCCGCCGCAACGCAAAGCAAAGTTTCACCCCTGCAAACCGCAAGCAGCGATTCGAACAAATGATTATTGCGATACGGTGCCTCGATGAATATCTGCGTTTGAGCGAACCTGTATGCCGATGTTTCCAAATCCCGTATCTTCTTCATTCTGGCAGACTTTTCGACAGGCAGATAACCGACAAAAGCGAACGACTGACCGTTAAAACCGCTCGACATCAAAGCCATCATCAACGAACACGGCCCGACGAAAGGCACAACCTCGAATCCCTCTCTCTGACACAAAGCAACGAACCTCGCACCCGGGTCAGCCACACAAGGCAAACCCGCTTCCGACATAACACCTACGTTTTTCCCCTCACGCAAAGGACGCAAATACTCATTCACCACCTCATCTTTCGTATGCTCGTTAAGAAGAAAGAACTCCGTCTCCTCGAAACTCCTGTCATAACCCGCCTTTCGCAAGAACCTTCTTGCAGTCCGCAACTCCTCGACCACGAAACAATCGCATTGTTTCAAACAATCCGCATTCTTTCTCGGCAAACAATCCTCCACATCACCCTGAGCGATAGGGGTAGGAAACAAAAACACTCTTCCCTTTTCCATGAACAGCCAATTAAAAACAAGTTCTTTGCAAAGGTAACAAGAATTTGCTTCACGACAACCGCCCTTTCCTTCCCAACGAAACGCCGATTCGCGAAATTAAAACGCCGAAAAAATCCGGCGAAACGGCGTTATGATTTTTTCTTTCGGCGTTTCATTTTCGCCCTGACGAAAAGATATGAAAACGAAGCAGTTCCTCAGATTGAATTTATGACAGAAAACAACCATGCCAAATGAGAAAAGACGGGTCGGAATATCGATGAAACGGTAAATATTCGTACTTTTGTTTCAAGAAATGGCAGAGCATCGAGAGATATATGCAAGTTGGAATCCATGGCACGGCTGCACAAAAATCAGTCCGGGCTGTCGGCACTGCTATGTCTATCGACAAGATACGATGTACAGCAGTGGAATTGCCTCATCTTTGGCTCGAAAGACATCGAACTTCTATCTGCCGATACGACGCAGGAGGGACAAATCATGGAAGATAGAAAGCGGCAAAGTCGTCTTCACATGCTTCACCTCCGATTTCCTTTTGAAAGACGCAGACCCTTGGCGAGATGAATGTTGGCAGATGATACGCCGGAGAAAAGACCTTTGGTTCTATTTTTTCACAAAACGCATCGACCGCTTCATGCAGTGTCTTCCCGACGATTGGGAAGACGGATACGAGAACGTGCTTGTCGGTTGCACAGTGGAGAACCAACAAATGGCAGATTACCGCCTGCCTGTTTTCAATGCCCTGCCCATAAAGCACAAAAGCATAATTGCCGCCCCGCTTCTCG
>SAMEA104315436__coassemble_1072_pt1 | contig 21939 bp, 17 predicted proteins | sample SAMEA104315436__metabat2_low_PE_012 | metagenome-assembled genome bin SAMEA104315436 (sample SAMEA104315436) | gut metagenome | biome: Monkey gut; feature: monkey-associated habitat; material: faeces | place: China | collected 2013
ATTTGCTCGGCTCTGTATTGTCCGCTTCGCTTATCGCAGTTCCGCTTTAAAGCACGACTAATCACAGATTTACCTTTACCGATAACGTTTGTGATTTGATTATTCCTGAAACCTTGTTGTTGCATCACGAAAATTGTGAACCTTTGCTCCTTGGTTAGATGACTTATATTTTGCAGTATTTGGTAAGAGCAAAGACAGTCATTTTTCAGACTCGAACAGGAAGGGTTTTTTCCACTCTCTTGTTTGAGTTTTATTTTGCCTCTCTCCCCGCACTCTTAAAGTTGCACTTATGTGGGGAACTTGCGTAGCCGCTTTTTGTTGGATTTCTTTCAAAAGGCAGGAAATCAAATCTCCATCAGCCCATTCATTGAATAAGAATTTCACATTGGCATTCTGCAGTTGGGTCAATCTTGTGAATTGCTTTCAAATTAGTATCTTTGCAGTGCACGAACAACGGAAAAAGGTTGTACCTTGTGCAACCACAAGAACCAAATGGGAATCGGCTATGCCCTCCGAACTCGGAGGGAAAGAACTAAAAGGGAAGTAATTGCCGCAATTTTTTTTCTCGGTGAGTATCAGAGAGAAAGGCGGAGATTTACAATATTTAACATGCAAAGACTTGACAGGAGTGGTGCTTTGGTTGTATCCTTGCAAATGGATTGAAGGGCATGTTATGCTCTTCATACCGTCCCGAAAGCCACTAATTATTTAGTGGCTTTCGGCTTATTTATATCCTTACGCGTAATCAAAAAATCTTTTGTTTCAGTTAGTACAAAAACATTTTCGACATTCTGCTTGTCTCGCATTCTGTTTATAACGTATCTGCGAATGTCCGACAAGCTCAAATTGCCGTTGTTCTTGTTTTTTGCAGCATCAGAGAGGTTGAGGACAATGTTATCCGCTTGCTCTGCTCCATTTCTAACAGCATTGTCAATACTGCTTTTGCTTATCGTGCTTGGGACTTTATATTCTTCAAGTCTGTTGAGCGTCTTGTTGCAACTGTCTGCTTTGATGCCTTTGTTGTCTGTGCCGAGCAATTCAATATTATAACCGTGTGTTTCTGCGAGGTATATGGCAGTTCTTGTGTTTTTATTTATTTCGTTGTCGTTTTGTCTTCTGCTTAGCTTTACACTGCCTTTATTGGTTGGTATATCTATATATTCATTCTCTCTTTGTTGTGAATTGCTTTCAAATTAGTATCTTTGCAGTGCACGAACAACGGAAAAAGGTTGTACCTTGTGCAACCACAAGAACCAAATGGGAATCGGCTATGCCCTCCGAACTCGGAGGGAAAGAACTAAAAGGGAAGTAATTGCTGCAATTTTTTTCTCGGTGAGTATCAGAGAGAAAGGCGGAGGTTTACAATATTTAACATGCAAAGACTTGACAGGAGTGGTGCTTTGGTTGTATCTTCGCAGAAACCAAGATTGAATTTTCGGCAGGGGGAGAAAATACATAAGAAACGTACCCTCCGCCACCATACGCAAGAAAGGAGAGATTAACTACTCTCCTTTCTTCATTTCTTCGAATTGTTCTCTTGTGAATTGCTTTCAAATTAGTATCTTTGCATCGCACAAATAATATGAATATATGAATAAAGAAAATTGGATTGCTGTCAGAAAGAACAGCCTCTACGACAATTTCAATCTACCCTCGCAGGCTAAAGCAGAGGCGGAAGAGGTTTTTGACGGCATGAGACATCTCGCCGATGAAAGCCATGATCAAGCGGAGTTTGAGAAGCGTCTCGCCGACTCTCCGCTCAATATGCAATACAGCGAACTGTTTACCAGGTTTGCCAAATATGTCAAGTTGCCAGAGAACACACCGACTCAGAGTGAAATAATTAAAGGCGTTGTGTCCGATACAGCCAAGTCTTCAGTTAAGAGCATCGTTGTCAACAGGGCAAGAAACATCTTCATAAATGCTTTGCCCAACGAAGTGGCTGACTGGTTTATCTATCGCTGGAACAATGTAACTGTGATTAGAAAAATCCGTTCGTTTTCCAACCTTAAAAATGTATTCCGCCAGTGGTTTGGATTCAAGGCAAAGAAATGAATAATAACCTAAAAACATTATGAGTACGCTTAAAAAGGAACGGCAGCATCGCCCTGATGGTCTTGCTGATGATGAACGAGACTACTGTATCGGCAAGAACCAGGTTCAATGATCTCGGCAACAAGCTGAAAAGCAAAGTTGAGAAAGTTGTCGATGACAAGAAACGCGAAGTCAAAGGTAACCCTTTCGAGCGGGAATACCGCCGAAGCCTTCGACTACAATAAGAAGTATGCTCCGAGTGCTGAGGTGTCGCTGACCCACTTGAGACCAGCACCGAAGAGAAGGAGGGATGCCAAAGTTGATACTCTTTGCAGTACACGAATAACTTTGTCTTTTTTATCAGGTGATAAATAAAGGTTGTGAATTGCTTTCAAATTACTATCTTTGCAGTGCAAGAACAACTGGCTCGTAAAAATTCGGTGTAAACGGACAGGAAAGTGCTTCGAAATCCGTTACTACTTATACACCCAACGGGCGGGCAGCTTAAGAACGACACATTTCAAATTACAGCAGTATGAAAAAAATAATTATTGGCCTTTTTGTAATAATTGGTTTGACAACAACAGTAAATGCTCAACAAATATCACTCTATGATAGTGAAGGTGAAGCAAGGGCATACATTGACTATGATGAAGAAGCGACCATATTTATGTGGGATGGAACTCCTGTTGCATTTGTCGAAAAAGATGGAAGAGACCTTTGTGTTTTTGGTTTCAATGGTAGTTTCTTAGGATGGTATGAAGATGGCATCATTTACGATAAAAAAGGTTATGCAGTAGGAGCAAGAAAGGGAGCGGTCAGTATGATTACGAAAATCGAAAGAATAAAGGGAATTCAAAAGATAACTCCAATTCGACCAATAACTCCAATAACACCAATACAACCAATTTTAAAAAACAGTTGGAGCAACACCTCATTGACCGAGTTCCTCTATTATGGTAAAAAAATAAGCTATGCCATTGACAAGAGAAGATAAGTTTAATCAAACTGTTGTGAATTGCTTTCAAATTAGTATCTTTGCAGTGCACGAACAACTTAGAAAGGAGAGTAATATGACAGACAAAAATACAGATTACAGCAATTTGAAAGAAAAGACCATTTTCGATTTCTGTAAGGATGCGGAAATGCGAAAGGTTATCATCGGTGGCGATTACTCTGAATCCTATTACAAGGAATGTTCGGAAATCGTTATTATGAAACACTTGATGGAATACGCAATACGTACCAACAACAAAGAATTGTATGAAGCTGCGGAAAAAGCACACGCTATTGCCGAAAAAGACTTTGAAAGGATGGCAGATGAAGCGGCGAAAAATGGATTACTAATTGATTGCTAAAAAAAGAAGGTGGAAATGGTTGTGAATTGCTTTCAAATTAGTATCTTTGCAGTGCACGAACAACCATCTCCAAGGCTGCAACTATCTGTTGGTGTTGTGAATTGCTTTCAAATTAGTATCTTTGCAGTGCACGAACAACCTTTTGCCAGTATCTCCGATGAACTTTTGCGTTGTGAATTGCTTTCAAATTAGTATCTTTGCAGTGCACGAACAACTTCAAAATATTATATTAAATCCTAACACCAGTTGTGAATTGCTTTCAAATTAGTATCTTTGCAGTGCACGAACAACAAAAGAAAGGCTTACCACTCACGCAAGACTGTTGTGAATTGCTTTCAAATTAGTATCTTTGCAGTGCACGAACAACAGGTAACCACTCCTTACCGTTTTCCGTGTTGTTGTGAATTGCTTTCAAATTAGTATCTTTGCAGTGCACGAACAACTAAATTTAGGGGCTTGGAGGTCCCCATACAGTTGTGAATTGCTTTCAAATTAGTATCTTTGCAGTGCACGAACAACTTACGAACTCTTTCCATTTGACAGTCTTCCGTTGTGAATTGCTTTCAAATTAGTATCTTTGCAGTGCACGAACAACTTCCAATATGTTTGGAATACAATAAGGTGGTTGTGAATTGCTTTCAAATTAGTATCTTTGCAGTGCACGAACAACTTCATCGAGAGAGGAAAATTCGGCTTGCAGTTGTGAATTGCTTTCAAATTAGTATCTTTGCAGTGCACGAACAACGTACCTCAAATGTTATTCCTCGGAATTTCAGTTGTGAATTGCTTTCAAATTAGTATCTTTGCAGTGCACGAACAACTTTTCCAAAACATCCGTTGTACTTCTCAATGTTGTGAATTGCTTTCAAATTAGTATCTTTGCAGTGCACGAACAACCTTATAAGTTTTATACACGTCCGCATCGAGTTGTGAATTGCTTTCAAATTAGTATCTTTGCAGTGCACGAACAACCTATAACAGTCGAGATGTTGATTCGATGTTGTTGTGAATTGCTTTCAAATTAGTATCTTTGCAGTGCACGAACAACTTTTCCTTATCATAGGTAAAACCTCATCAGGTTGTGAATTGCTTTCAAATTAGTATCTTTGCAGTGCACGAACAACTATCCAAATCGTATTGAAGTAAAGCGTTAGGTTGTGAATTGCTTTCAAATTAGTATCTTTGCAGTGCACGAACAACGCGGATCAGGAGTTGGTATGGTTAGCTCCAGTTGTGAATTGCTTTCAAATTAGTATCTTTGCAGTGCACGAACAACTGAGGTGCAATACTATCGGTTCAGGTAGTGGTTGTGAATTGCTTTCAAATTAGTATCTTTGCAGTGCACGAACAACACGATTGGAACGCCCTCGTATCCGCTTACGTTGTGAATTGCTTTCAAATTAGTATCTTTGCAGTGCACGAACAACCTTGCAGAGTATAAAAGAGTTAGCACATGCGTTGTGAATTGCTTTCAAATTAGTATCTTTGCAGTGCACGAACAACTGTGCAATCGGCGTACACGTTCAAAATATAGTTGTGAATTGCTTTCAAATTAGTATCTTTGCAGTGCACGAACAACACAGCACCTACGACTTCACCGACCATCATTGTTGTGAATTGCTTTCAAATTAGTATCTTTGCAGTGCACGAACAACCAGGCAAGGTGGATTTCATTTTGTTTCTAGTTGTGAATTGCTTTCAAATTAGTATCTTTGCAGTGCACGAACAACTGAGTGTCAACATTTGGTTATACATATTGCGTTGTGAATTGCTTTCAAATTAGTATCTTTGCAGTGCACGAACAACTCACAAAAAATATATTGACAATATCGTAGGTTGTGAATTGCTTTCAAATTAGTATCTTTGCAGTGCACGAACAACTCGTACAAAACGGTACGGAAAGAAAAGTCGGTTGTGAATTGCTTTCAAATTAGTATCTTTGCAGTGCACGAACAACGCAAGGTTCTTCCCGAAGTTCCAAAACGTAGTTGTGAATTGCTTTCAAATTAGTATCTTTGCAGTGCACGAACAACGGCATGAAATACAGGTGGATACACCTATTGTTGTGAATTGCTTTCAAATTAGTATCTTTGCAGTGCACGAACAACGTACGATGTCCGCTCTGTACTCGCAGAGCTGTTGTGAATTGCTTTCAAATTAGTATCTTTGCAGTGCACGAACAACTTATGGTGTCGGACTTAATGGCTTTCCGTTGTTGTGAATTGCTTTCAAATTAGTATCTTTGCAGTGCACGAACAACTCATGCCTACACGCCCTTTCTCGTGTTCTAGTTGTGAATTGCTTTCAAATTAGTATCTTTGCAGTGCACGAACAACTGACATTGGAAGATATTGGCTTTGTGTGCGTTGTGAATTGCTTTCAAATTAGTATCTTTGCAGTGCACGAACAACAATTTGCCACGGGTTTCATTCTCTTGTTCGTTGTGAATTGCTTTCAAATTAGTATCTTTGCAGTGCACGAACAACTGCTGGTTTGTCTGGTATTGCAGGCGTGTAGTTGTGAATTGCTTTCAAATTAGTATCTTTGCAGTGCACGAACAACTTTGTGGGATGGTTGGCAAAAGTTCATTGGGTTGTGAATTGCTTTCAAATTAGTATCTTTGCAGTGCACGAACAACTCGCCGATTGAAGCAACGAATTTTGAACCCGTTGTGAATTGCTTTCAAATTAGTATCTTTGCAGTGCACGAACAACTTTTATTATGGCGATTTTGTCGATAGTTCGTTGTGAATTGCTTTCAAATTAGTATCTTTGCAGTGCACGAACAACCAGCACCTACAACTTCGCCGAACATTATTGTTGTGAATTGCTTTCAAATTAGTATCTTTGCAGTGCACGAACAACTTGCGGGTTCATAGGGTTATAATAGTATGAGTTGTGAATTGCTTTCAAATTAGTATCTTTGCAGTGCACGAACAACATACAAGGTTGTTGAATTGAGGATTGCGTAGTTGTGAATTGCTTTCAAATTAGTATCTTTGCAGTGCACGAACAACTCGTTTTGTTATCTCTAATATGTCCGAAGAGTTGTGAATTGCTTTCAAATTAGTATCTTTGCAGTGCACGAACAACACAATCGCAAAGAATTAACAGTAGCAGGGGGTTGTGAATTGCTTTCAAATTAGTATCTTTGCAGTGCACGAACAACTCATACCGTTGTTTATTTTATTGACCGCAGTTGTGAATTGCTTTCAAATTAGTATCTTTGCAGTGCACGAACAACGTAAAATATTTATTCGCTGTTGTCAAATAGTTGTGAATTGCTTTCAAATTAGTATCTTTGCAGTGCACGAACAACTGGGGATTTCGTGTTTTTGTCCGTCAAGGTGTTGTGAATTGCTTTCAAATTAGTATCTTTGCAGTGCACGAACAACTCTTCGGGCAACTGCATAGTGGTAACAGGAGTTGTGAATTGCTTTCAAATTAGTATCTTTGCAGTGCACGAACAACGAGAACGAAATGAGTTCGGGTAATGGAGTTGTTGTGAATTGCTTTCAAATTAGTATCTTTGCAGTGCACGAACAACGCGAGGCACCGAGCATAATTGAAGACAAATGTTGTGAATTGCTTTCAAATTAGTATCTTTGCAGTGCACGAACAACAGCTTGTGCTAAATTATCATTTAGCAAATTGTTGTGAATTGCTTTCAAATTAGTATCTTTGCAGTGCACGAACAACCGTGAACTCCACAGGGGGTGCGACGGGCTGTTGTGAATTGCTTTCAAATTAGTATCTTTGCAGTGCACGAACAACGTAAGATTGATTTCCGAACGTCTCGGCATGTTGTGAATTGCTTTCAAATTAGTATCTTTGCAGTGCACGAACAACAAGTAATTCGTTTGCTCCTTTGTCAATCCTGTTGTGAATTGCTTTCAAATTAGTATCTTTGCAGTGCACGAACAACCCAGCCTTTTTTTGTAACTCTTACAATCAGGTTGTGAATTGCTTTCAAATTAGTATCTTTGCAGTGCACGAACAACCAAAAGAACTTTTTTCCTTTCCGAAAATTAGTTGTGAATTGCTTTCAAATTAGTATCTTTGCAGTGCACGAACAACGACAAAGAAAACGCAATAGTAATGAACCTAGTTGTGAATTGCTTTCAAATTAGTATCTTTGCAGTGCACGAACAACGCATCTGCATATTCAAACGATTTGTTTGTTGTTGTGAATTGCTTTCAAATTAGTATCTTTGCAGTGCACGAACAACTTTTCAAACGTTCTCTTGCTTGGTCGGCAGGTTGTGAATTGCTTTCAAATTAGTATCTTTGCAGTGCACGAACAACTCCATTGTGATAACTTCATATCGACACCAGTTGTGAATTGCTTTCAAATTAGTATCTTTGCAGTGCACGAACAACTTTCCATCATCTTTGTTTCGTACCAATCTTGTTGTGAATTGCTTTCAAATTAGTATCTTTGCAGTGCACGAACAACTCGAACCCGTCCAACGTTACAGTACCGTTTGTTGTGAATTGCTTTCAAATTAGTATCTTTGCAGTGCACGAACAACAACTTGTTTCAACGGAATTCTAAAAATCTGGTTGTGAATTGCTTTCAAATTAGTATCTTTGCAGTGCACGAACAACAATTTTCAACATATATATTTCCGTGTTTCCGTTGTGAATTGCTTTCAAATTAGTATCTTTGCAGTGCACGAACAACTGCTGTGAGCGGTTATCGTTTTGGCCTTACGTTGTGAATTGCTTTCAAATTAGTATCTTTGCAGTGCACGAACAACTAACCTTATTCCGAAGGTAGCTCCGCGAGTGTTGTGAATTGCTTTCAAATTAGTATCTTTGCAGTGCACGAACAACTTTTCCTATATGTTTTGAATACAACAAGGTGTTGTGAATTGCTTTCAAATTAGTATCTTTGCAGTGCACGAACAACCGGAAAGCATTCGCAGAATCAGGAGTAAATGTTGTGAATTGCTTTCAAATTAGTATCTTTGCAGTGCACGAACAACCATAGCGGACCAAACATTACCAACGGTAGAGTTGTGAATTGCTTTCAAATTAGTATCTTTGCAGTGCACGAACAACAATCAAAGGGTCAACCTGTTCATTACGATAGTTGTGAATTGCTTTCAAATTAGTATCTTTGCAGTGCACGAACAACACGCACAAAAAAGAAATGCAAATCAGCACGTTGTGAATTGCTTTCAAATTAGTATCTTTGCAGTGCACGAACAACATCAAGACGTGAATTAGAAACAATCATTATGTTGTGAATTGCTTTCAAATTAGTATCTTTGCAGTGCACGAACAACTTGAAATTCCAAAATCGATAGCAGATTGCAGTTGTGAATTGCTTTCAAATTAGTATCTTTGCAGTGCACGAACAACGGCAATAAACGTCGTACTCTGGTTGTCCGTGTTGTGAATTGCTTTCAAATTAGTATCTTTGCAGTGCACGAACAACTTACATCAATTCCACGTGCATTTTCAATTGGTTGTGAATTGCTTTCAAATTAGTATCTTTGCAGTGCACGAACAACAGAGAAATTAGGAATAGAGATAACACATAGTTGTGAATTGCTTTCAAATTAGTATCTTTGCAGTGCACGAACAACTCAAAAATTGCATTTCGTTGCAATTACCAGTTGTGAATTGCTTTCAAATTAGTATCTTTGCAGTGCACGAACAACTACTCCGTTAATTCGCATAATTTTTCTCTCGTTGTGAATTGCTTTCAAATTAGTATCTTTGCAGTGCACGAACAACTCGGGTCTATTGTGAAAGTGTCTCCGGGGAGTTGTGAATTGCTTTCAAATTAGTATCTTTGCAGTGCACGAACAACTGAATCCGGGAAATTTCCTCGGATTCAGTTGTTTATACTAGTAATTAGAAAAGAAAAAACAAAGGTTTTAGAATAGTTCCAACTGTTGTGTACAGCCTTTTGTATGTTCCGGTTTGCGACAATAGTAGATTTCAATTTCGCCGAATTGTTTATCTGTGATGCAAAAAATTCCCACTTTTCCATGTTCCGGCAGGGAGTTTTTTACTCGTTTGATGTGCACGTCAGCATTTTCACGACTTGGGCAGTGCCTCACATAGATTGAGAATTGGAACATGGTAAAGCCGTCTTCCAAGAGTGCTTTCCGAAACTTGGTTGCCGCAGTTCTATCTTTCTTTGTTTCTGTCGGCAAATCAAAAAGTACCATTACCCACATGATTCTGTACTCGCTGAAACGTTGCATGCTACATGACGGGGTAAATAATTTTACGAGCTTCTCCGGAGTAACATTTTTGTAATGAAGCAGTGGTGGTGCTGACAGCTATCATCAGAGGGCTGCGTTGGGAATTGATGATCACATCTATTACAGGTATTTGAAGTAATTGCGACTTTAACTTTTGATTTAGAGTTTCGCAGTCTCGGTTTTGATCAAATAATTCCATGACTAATTTATCGACATACGGTCTGTATGGCTCCATAATATCGTCTGCAAGACAATAGGCATTGTATTTGTTTCGGTGATGTATGCCGAGGGTCGGCAGCAAACCACTCGATACCAATGCACGTGCTACTATTGCTCTGAGTATTGCATAGCCATAATTTAGTAAGTTGTTCGGAGCAATGCCTTCCCTTGTGCGTATGAAGTTAGATATGGAGGGGAAAGCGTTCTGCCAGTAATAAACAGCTGCTCTTGCTTCCATATTATCACTATCGCCACTTTTGACATCTGCTGCCCATTTGAGCATGTTGCGTACTTCTGTTTCTCTGATTTGTTTGAGATTTGCAGCTTGGTTTTGAATCTTGGCAATGATGGTTTGTTGCCAAAGCTGTTTCTTTAATGGTAAAGAGGCTTCAATCTGGTATCTCATTCTTTCGGTCTGTGTGCTATTTCCGTTCAATGGTAGGTGCATGCCTATCGGCAGATGGCTTTGGTCGCAGGTTATCACGGCACAGTTGTTCTCCAATAATTGTTCCAGAACACCCTGAGTAATGGTTATCCTCTGATTATCCAACACTACTATTCCTATGTCTTCTATCGGTATTGTGGTAACAGTATTCTTCTTGAAGCTATCTGGCAGTGTATCATTAGTCTCAACTTCCGGCAGTTTTATAACCAACTGCTTGTTCTTTACTGACAGATATGCTGGATTTGAAAAACACAATGTCCGTTTAATCATGGCTTATTTTGTTTTATTCCAACTATGTTGCCAAGTCTATCGACTTTTATGGGAATACAGATTTCCTTAATCATCTCTCCTGTAATTGCTCTCTCATTTTTTGATTTTGGACTTCCTACACCATATTCGTCTTGAATAGGGAAGTGGTTTTCATCTTTAAAAATCTCTTTTTGCTTCTTTTTTGTCATGGAAAATATTGTATTAGCAGAATATGCTGGTATGAAATCTGCCTTATTTCCACTACAACTCACGAATTTGTATATTCTTTCTTTGTTAAAGTGGTATATTCTGTTTTCTTGCTCTTCTTTGTTTGGTAGATAAACCAAATCATTTGGCGAAAGAATAAAGAGCAACATGGAGTTATTGTCAATATCACCTCGTTTTTTGAGTATTGTTGTTATCTCTGCTTGCCAATTCTTTTGATATTCTTTCTGGCAATTAATTACATCATTCAACGGTATAGTTGCATATTTACGACAAAGTTGTCCGTTCTTGTCGTTTGTCTCATAAATTGCAAAGAATAGATTTGTACCTTTTGCAGCTTCAACAAATTTTTTTGATTTATTTCCGTGTTCTCCAACAGCGAATTTATCTGCTTTCTCATATATCCTAACTCGATAAATTGGCTTGTGAGCTTTGCCTCTATTCAGTGTTTGTATATTCTTATTCAAATCTTCTATGCCATCTGGCGAGAATGCTATTTGGGGATCTCCTTGATGCTTATCAGAATGTAGATGTTTTCGCAAAATCTTTTGAATCCCTGTATCTGTAATACTATCAATTTTTTTGTCGTCAAAGCTGGTGTCCAATGTTGTTCGAGTTGCAAAATATCTATCATTTGTTTCTTTGGTGAAATAATAAACTTCAACCTTATCGTCCTTTATTTCATCTTGCCATGTATCTGTATTCTCTGAAAAATACTTCTTGATGTCTTTGTTTTGCATTCCTGTGGTAATCAATTCAAAAACTTTTTTCTTGAGTTCTTTATCAACTATGTAAGGTGGTGTCTGTATTGCTGACAATAAACTAACTGTCTTACGTTTTCTAAGATTGACTTCGCCAAATACTGTTTCTTTATGAAGAGCTTTTCTTATTGCCCAACTATCACCTTGCTTTTGGTGTCTTAATTCTTTCTTGCTTTCATTGTTGTAATGCTCAAACACGTTTGTTGTCTTGTTAATCACTCGTAGATTTTGTTTGAAACTTACCACTATATTTTGTAAGACTTCATAGGCATCTTCCGTAAATGTATCCCATGGTTTGAAAAACTCCTTGAACGTTTCCCGTTCTTCTCCATTTTTCTGATATTTCTCTCGTTTTCGCAGTTTGTATGAAAGTTGATAGCGAGTTGAGCTATATTTGGAGTGTGCTGCTTCATTATTCAATAGATTGATATGATTACGAGTTGCACAAGCTATGACAATTGCATCCATAGCATGGTGTCTATGGTCTATTCTTTTCTTGTTGAAACCTTTTTTAATTTCAAAAGGAATGGTAGGGATGTCGTGTCCTTCGGTATTCTTTGTTGTGAAATCAGTCGTGTCTGTCAATGTGTTGAGACGTTCGAAGCGGGGAAAGATTATTCGATTCCATACATCATTCATTCCCCAATCTTTTTTTAGAGTGTCGGTTATTTGTCCTGTGCAAGAGATTAGATTTCTTGATACAGCCTCTTGTTCATATTCTCCATTTGCATCTTTTTCTCTGACAATATTGGACAATAATCCTTTTATATGTTTGCTTATGTAGCGACTATCGTTGAGTTGTCGTTCAATAAACTCATCCGGAATGTCTGCCATCAATAGTTTTTTCTTTTTACTTCCACTATAATGTTCAGAAACAAACTTTTCATACTGTTCCGTGGTAAATATTCTTACAGTTTTGCCACCGTTGAGTGTAACAATCTCCCCTCCATGTTGCTCTATAAATTCATATCCGAGCATGTTATCCTTTAATTTGTTCACTTCCGATTCACAAATAACTTTGTTCGAGAAAGAATCGTCGAAGTATCTTGATTGTGGTATGATATGTTCTATTTCGTATGCAGGGGTAAAAAGTTGTGATAAAGGAATTGTTTCGCCAGTGTATGGTGATTGATATTTTTGTTCAAGCCATGCTTTGTACTTGGAAATACTGCTTTTGCTTAATGTCTTACCTTCGTCTTTTTTATCATTGTTTAAAGCATAGCTTTCGTATATCTTCATAATCTCTTTTTGAGATGGAGAATAAGGTCTTATTTGTTTGATACCGTCCTCTGCAAGCTCGGATAGTATCTGTTCTATTCGTAGATTAGTGTTTTCATTTTCGATAATTGTATCGCTGAGTCTCTTTCTTTCTTCGGCTGTTTTCTTGATTTCTCTACCTAATTCCAAATGTATTTCATCTATGTGTCCGACTTGCTTCCATATGTCTCGAACAGTTCGTAGTGTTTCTGTAACAACTTGCTCAACAATAGGGTTTCTCAATGAGTGTTGCTTGAATTTTTTTAGGTAGTTGTCTATATCTTCCGGTGTTTCCCATTTAGTGATATCTTTTGTTTCTGAATGCCTACCATAAACTACATAGCATGCCAGCCATATAGGTAATCCTTTAAAGTCCTCTATTCTCTTTAAGTTGATGGTTTTTTCTCTAATTTTGTTTTTGATTGTCTCGTCAAACTCTCCCGTTAATAGTTTATCTATTCTTCGTACGGTCTCTTCGTGAATGGTGTCTTTGCTCCAATACTTACCAACTCTCATCAGCGGGAGTAGTTTCTTTATGGCTTTTTCTGAGTAAGAACCATATTCTTTGTTGAAAGGTTTTACTTTTGAAAATACCTCGACAAATTCCATTGCAAGGGAGTGTTTATTTGCGAATTTTGTCAAAGCAGACTTCAATTCGTTTTTGTCGCTGATAGAATATAGTATATGCCAAAGAGCATTTTCATCCTCTTGGTTCAAAGTATCTGTTATACCAGCGTTTTTCAATCCGCTCAAAATAGTGTACCTTGTTTCGTTGCAAGGATATTGTTTGTCTTCAATATAATTCCAGCGATATTTGCTTGCATCTTTTTTTAATTTGAATGGTGGATATTGCAGAAACTTCTTTTGATCTATGCTTTGCAGTGTGTTCAACCAATCAAATAGGGCGGTTATCTCCTCTTCAGTTTTAAGGAACTGTGTTGTTACGTCAACGTCCGTATGAAGTTTATTGCTATCATATTTTTCCTTTTGATAAATTCGTAAGTTGCCGATAAATTGCCATAAGCGAAACTCTTGAAATAATGGATTGGATTTTGCAATGCATTTCAATGGGGAATTGAACAATAAGTCGTTTCCATTTTCATCTTTGATGTATTTTCCATTTTTATCAAGTTTCTTATAAGAGTGATACTCATATTGGCAGTTGGCTATAAGAGATTTCTTACTCTTTAAAGGTCGCTGATAGAATATAATGTCATCAATAAACAATGAGGTGAAATCTCTTTGAGATACAATATCCCTATGCTGCTCATTTACTGTGTATAATTCTTGAGCGCATCTTTCGAGAAGTTGTTTGCTGTTCAGTTCGGAAATGAATTCTTTTTGCTTGTCAAGTATTTGTCTCAACTCATCTTTATAGAATTTTCTTTCGATGACACGAACCAATTTACCTACTATCTTTTGACTTGGATTTTGTAACAATGCGTCAAAAATATAACAACCAACGGTCTTTTTACTTTGTAAGATGTCGGCATCTGTTTTGGCTTTTAATAAGGTCCAATCATCTTCTTTAGGAGATCTAAATGAGCGTTTTACATTTCCTTCTTTGTCTTTTCTTTCATTTCCATTTTCGTCAAGGTCTGTTGTGATTATAAATTCCTTGGATTTTCCTTCCCAATCCAATGGGTATTTACTCTTTCGGCGATAAATCATACCGTTATCCAAGTAAACACTATACCATGTTCCATCTTTTGCGTCTTCGCCTTTTTCTACTTTCACAACATTCAGACAACAGTATTCTATTCTTTGATTCTTAGATTCTGTTTCTTCTCCTCTTAGCTGATAATAACCTCTTTTCTTGTTAAAGTTTAAGAGTACCCAAGCTAATTCCTCTTTTGTCAAGGCTGCATACAACGCTTTCTTGCGGAGGTAATATATTGTCCAATCATATGGTACTTTTATTTCCGGATTGTTGGTGGATGCTCTGAATAATTCACACATTTCTTCAAACGATGACATGAATAGAAATTTACCATCATCCCAAGGTAATTTTGGCTCGGTGTTCTCTATAAATTTTCCGTACCGTGTAAGCATTTTGGAATAATGAGAAGGGAGAAAGCCCATGATATTCAAGACCCTGTTCAATCGTTCTCTTCTGAGAAGATGTCGCTCTAATAGTCTCCGTGTTCCTCTATATGCTGTTCTTGTTGCTGTTTGTGATTTGGAGTTCCCTTTCTCAAAATCACCTATTATGCTACCATCCATAGGAATTATCCTGCTTCCTGCACATTCAATTCCTACAAGTTTCTTTTCACCATCTGCTGTTTCTGCTTCATTTACCACTGCCCAGCCTATGCTGTTTGTGCCTAAATCCAAACCTAGTATTTTCTTCATCTGTTGTATGATTTTCTTCTTTTTGCAGCCAAAGGTACAAAAATATTTGAAAAGTTTATGCGGTTTCGAGAAAAAATCGTATCTTTGCAGCACTAATTTGAAGCAATTCACAATAAGGATTATTCCGTTGTGAAAACATTAAGAGTGGCGGTTTCGTTTTGCGAAATCGTCGCTTTTTTGTTCGGAGGGCTTTCTCTTCTTGTGGAATCATTGCATAGAAACACATTTTTGTTTGCCTTATTCATGTCTCCAAATGGTTGACATGAATTTATCTTGCTTTTTGGCCTTTCTGCGAAGCGGCATTTTGTTGAAATGAAACGCCGAAAGAAAAAATCGAATCGGCGTTTCGCGAAATTCTTTCGGCGGTTTAATTTCAATGAATCGGCGTTTGCTTTTTCGCTGTTTTGAGGTCTTGATTTTCAGCCCGCTTTTTGCCTCTCGGAATGGATAGTTTAGGGGTTTGTTTTTGTCGCATTATGGCTTGTTTCCCGTGTTTCTGATTTCGTTGTAAACATTCCATGGTTGATAAAAAGGAGGGAGGATATACTTTCAAGCCGTGTTTCGGAGTTAATTTAGCAAAATCAAAATCTACATTATCATGAGGATACTTTCAGGTGGTTTCTATTGTTTCGCAAGCATTGTTTTGTTTGCCTTTTGTGCTTATTCTCAAAAGGTAATCATGAACGAACGTTGTGTTTCCGACTACAAGGCGGCATACGATAACTATATGAGCGGCAATTATTCTTCGTCATTGGAGGGCTTTTCGGACTTTCTTTCCCGTTATCCGCAGGAGGATAATCCTTTCTCGGAGCAGGCTTTTTTCTATCGTGCGGCAGCTTCTCACGCTTTGACGAATGCAGATGCCGATGTCTTGCTTTCCGACTTCATCAGGCAGTATCCGCAATCTCTGTATTTGAATAAGGCATCTTTTCTTTTGGCGGATTTCTATTCCGATGCCAAAAAGTTCGAGCAGGCTTTGGCTGTATATCGCGGAATGAATGTTTCGGCTCTTGAAGGGGAGAGTTGGTATGAGTATCATTACAAATATGGTCATTGTCTGTTCTTGAATGGTAATTATGATGAGGCCGTGACTGAATTGGATAAGGTTAGGGAGGCTAAAAGCAGGTATGCGGCTTCGGCAAGCTATTTTCACGCTCACATAATGTATGAACAGCAGCAGTATGAGCCTGCATTGAAAGAATTCCTCGACTTGCAGCAGGATAAAAACTTCGGAAAGATTGTACCTTATTATATTGCCCAGATTTACTACTATCGTGGAAATTATGAGGAGTTGATAGAGATTGCTCCGAGCCTTTCGGAAAAATCCCAATCCAAACGAAGCGGAGAGTTGAATCGCATGTTGGGCGATGCTTATTACAAATTGGGACGGTACAAGGAAGCAATTCCTTATTTGGAAAAGGCGGTACAGCAAGAGAGTGCCGATGCTCAGGATTATTATCTTTTGGGTTATACCCTTTTGGAGGAGAAGGAATATGCCAAGGCGAAGCCTTTCCTTTTGAAAGCGACGGATAACAGGGACTCTTTGGCTCAAAATGCTTTCTATCATTTGGGAATATGCTGCCTTGAATTGGGAGAAAAGCAGAATGCACAAGCCATGTTCAAGGAGGCTTGGGAGATGGATTTCGATAAGGCTGTTCAAGAGAAGGCTTTGTTGAATTACGCAAAGGTTTCCTACGAAACCGCTCCGGCGTATAACGAGTCTGTCAAGGCTTTCCAAGCGTTTGCGGACATGTTCCCGAACTCCGACAAAGCCGATGAGGCAAAGGAGTATCTTGCACAGTTGTACGGAAACATGAAGAATTATCGTGATGCGGTTGAGATGTTGGAGCAAATGTCTGAACGCAGCCTGTCTGCAAACAAGGCTTATCAGCGATTGTGCTTGAACCGTGCAATAGAAGTGTTCAATGAGGGTAGGGCAGAGGATGCGTTGATTTACTTGGATAAATCGTTGTCTCAGGCACATGATAATGTACTTACGGCCACTGCGTACTATATGAAAGCCGAGGCTTACTACCAAATGGGAGAATATGATTTGTCCGTGCAGAACCTCAATGCTTTCTATGCTTCGGCAGGTGCGGCGAAAAGCCCGTATCTCGCCCAAGCCGATTATACCATGGGTTATAATCTTTTCAAACAAAAGAAATATTCCACGGCAAAGAACTATTTCCAAAGAACAATCGGCAAACTCGATGCCAAGCAAAGCGAGGATGCCGTGTTGCGATATGCCGATTGTTTGTATATGTGTAAGGATTTCGATTCGGCGATAGAGCAGTACGGAAAGATTGTAGAGAAACAACATCCCGATGCAGACTATGCGTCCTATCAGACAGCCATGGCATACGGTGCATTGGGCAATTACGAACGTAAAAAAGAGGTTTTGGAGCGAGCGTATGAGAATTACAACAAAGGAAACTATGCGGCAACAATAAAATACGAACTTGCAAATACCTATCTCACTTTGGAGGAAAATCGCAAAGCCATGGACACCTATCAAAACGTCATAACCTTATACCCGCAGTCGCTTCACGTGAAGGATTGCTATGCAAAGATAGGTATGATTCATTACAAACTCGGCGAAGATGCCAAAGCATTGGACTATTTGGATAAATTGGTCAGGACATATCCGGAAAGTGAGGAAGCGCGTGCGGCTTTGGCAAATATCAAGGCGATATATGTCTCAGCCAATAAGGTCGATGATTACTTGGCTTACACCGAGAAATTACCGACAGCGAGAGTATCGGCAGGGGATAGGGATTCCATAAGTTATCAGGCGGCGGAGAATTTGTATATGGAAGGAGATTGTGCGAATGCAATCATAGGTTTCGAGCAGTATTTGAGCAAATACCCGAAGGGAATCTTCTTTGTGAATGCGGATTACTACCTCGCAGATTGTTTGAACAAGTCGGGCAGAAAGACGGAGGCCTTGAAGCATTACGAAGCAGTGATAGAAAATCCGAAGAATGTGTTCACCGAGAAATCCTTGCTTAAAGCGGCTGAATTGAATTTGGAAGCCAAGAATTACGAGAAGGCAGAACAGCAGTACAACCGTTTGGAGGCGATAGCGGAAGTAAGTACGCATAAACTCTTGGCATCGGACGGACAAATGCAATGTTGTTTCCATTTAAGCAAATTCGATTCTGCAACAATGTATGCCAATAAACTGCTTTCGCTTGAAAAGGTAGATGAGACCGTAAAGGAAAGAGCAACGTATATTTTGGCAAAATCTTTGCTTGCAAACCGTAACAGCGGACAAGCGATTGTCGAACTGAAACGTTTGAGCCATGCAAAAAATCCCGAATATGCCGGAGAGGCTCAATACACCTTGGCTGAGTTGAGTTTTCTTGCAGGAGACACTGATGGTGCAGAGAAGATGATACACCAAATCAACGCAAACCCGTCGAGCGAATACTGGTTGGCAAAAACGTTTGTGCTTTGGGCAGACATATTCAAAAGCAAGGGCAATGTTTTGCAGGCAAAGCAGACATTGCAAAGCATAGTCGATAATTACGATGGAGATGAAGAACTGATCGAGACAGCAAAACAAAAACTTCTTCAACTGACCGAAGAGCAGGACAAGACGCGTAAGGAAAATGAAACCAAACGCATGGAGCATAATGCGGCAGTCGATGAGGTCATAATAGAGGAACAAGAGCAATAAAAGAAACAAACACAAAAAGAAATCGGTACATGAAAAAGTATATATCCGCCATCATGGTTTTCTGTTTGTTGGGCATGAGTGCAAAAGCCCAACAACCAAAAAAAGATGAGTATAACGAAAGCGTCGTTATAAAGAGTACGTTTTCTCCTGTGGTGAATGAAGCGTACAAACTGACGAGTAAGCCAAGCGTATTCGACTCCACGTTCGAACTTCCGGCATTCAAATACGATAAAACAGGCAAACAATTCCCCACATTCATGACTTTCGATAAGATAAAGCCTGCAAACGTGAAAGACGAACGGGCTGAGAAGTTGTACAATGCTCATATTAAAGCAGGCATAGGCACTTATTTTACCTCTCTTTTGGAAGCCTCATACTCGCAAACACGTTCCAAGGATTTGGTTTACAGTGCGGATTTCAAGCATAGGTCATCTCTCGGTCAGATAAAGGATTATGCACACTCCACGTATGCGGAAAACGACCTGCATTTGTACGCAAAAAAGATATGGGAGAGTTTTTCCTTGGACGCAGACATCTTTTATGAACATCAAAGGTACTATTATTACGGTTTTTCCGATACGATAGACAAGGCAAAGAGCGATTACCGCACCACATATCACACAATAGGAACACGTCTCAACTATCGAAGTCTGTACAGAGATGAAAGCATGCTGCATAATTTCGCTTCCTTTGCTTTCAAGCATACTTCAGGTAAATGGGGTTATGGAGAAACGGATATAAATCTCGTGGCAGGAGTCAGAAAAGAACTTTCACTTTTCAACAATCAAACACAGTACCTCGGATTGCAGGTAAATTATAATCAGATTGTCGGTTCATATTCCGCAAAAGACCTTACACCGTTCTTTAATCCGGAATTACGTCTTGAAGATTACAAAAACAGACAAGGGGTTGTCGATATACATGCTTACATGGATTTCATGATAAAGCAATTCAACATTCACACAGCTTTATCCCTCGCTCCATGTTTCGGAAATCATGGAAAGTTTTATTTTCTTCCCGACATAGTCGTATCCTTGCCTAATCTGACAGAACATATAGGTGTGGAAGGCGGATTGAAGTCCGAAACAGAACTTCCTACACTCAATGCCATGGTGAGGGAAAACCCATATATTTCGCCTTTGGTGCAAACGAAATTGCAGAGTACCATAAGCCTTTTTGCCAAAGCCTCATACAGTGGCTCGAACAACCTGCATGCAGAGTTGGAATTAGGATTTGCTTCGCTTCAAGACAAGTATTTCTATACTCTTGATACCAATGCAACTCTCAACAATATGTTTTCCATCGTACACGACAATGCTAAGCGACTTTATGTCGATTTTCGTTTCGATTATAAACTGAAAGACATCACCTTGAAAGCCAATGCTTCTTTCCAAAACATGAAAACCGAGGATTTGGAAAAAGCATGGTATGTTCCGAACTTCAAAACCGGAATATCTGTCGAATATTCGGTGGATAAATTGACCGTAGCCTTGATACCGACTTTTGCAAGTTCTGTCAAATGCTTGAATGAGAAAAGGGAAGTCGTCAAATTGAAATCTCGTTTCGATTTGAACCTTAATGCTTCTTATAAATACTCCGACCAATGGACTTTCTTCACGGAATTGAATAATCTTGCGTTCCAACGCTATTACAATTACTACAACTACCCTGCACAACGCTTTGTAGGCATTATTGGAGCAAGATATGCTTTCTGAAAATGAGTAAAACCGAAAAGGAAAGTCTCATCAAGGAGCTTGACTGTTCGATGGGCATTGCTGCAATAGAGCGTTTCATAAGAAGGATAAAAGAAGGCGAATTGTCGGTCGTCTGTCTGTATGAAGTAAGTATGGAAAGAACTGACAAAACGGGCTTTCATGCTGCTTGGATTTTGGAAAAGCTATGTGAGAGAATACCTGATTATGCGGAGTTATTCATTGAAGAGTTGGTAGGAAACTTTACCGAAATACAAAATCAAAGTAGCATGAGGGCGTATGCCAAGTTGCTATCTCGTCTTTTGCGACAACAAAAGCGAGGGGTACTTCATGAAACACTCTCCACAATGTTACTTTCCATAAATCCCGACAAACTTATAGAAGCCTGCTTTTCTTTCATCATCAACCCGAATGTGCGTATCTCCGTAAAGCAGATGTGCTGCGAACTTATGTTGTTCTACAAGGAAAAAGAGGGTTGGATAAAAAACGAATTGCATGAATTTGCCGCACAACTTGCTCTGCAAAGCACGCCTGCGGCACAGTCTTACCGTAGAAAACTAATCCAAGCCTTGGAAGTATAGCAGATAAAGAGGTAAGAGAAAAGGCTCGAACACTTTTTGAATGCACCGAGCCTTGATATTATCAAACCATCAAATTTATTCGATGAAAATTTTTTTCGTCCCAATTTGCTCTTGTGTAGTCTCTTGAAATTTTAGTGGTGTTAAAACAAAGAATTACACAAAACCGACACAAGAGAGTGTTAAAAACAAAAGAATATCGGACAAAAGCCAAAGCCGCCTTTGGCAGATATTCTTTTATATCAGTAACACTTGTAATTGATAAAGGTTCTTGGTGAGTAACAAGCCTGCCTTCATGCTTTGAAGACGCTCGTTCAATATCCTCGTTTTGTGAAACTCGAAATCGTAAGGCGGATTAAAGTCGAATACTTCTTGATGATTGCTGACCTTATACCTGCTTTCCGAAAGAGCTATTTCGATATTGTTTCTCGTTTCGCACTCTTTGGCGTTGAATAGCTTGCCGTATGGCTTGGCTTTGCCGAAAGAAGTCAACGAAGTCTTGAAAAGGTAAGATTTGCAGCCACGTGTGGATACATCGACACCGCTTTGCGAAATCAACATCATCGCAAGCAATGCCAAAACGTAAGTTATATTTTTATACCCTTTCATTCTGCGAAACCGTGTATAAGTATCCGTCTGCAAAAATACAGCAAATTTCTCACCAAAGCAAATTTTTCTTCGTCAAATTCTGATTTCTTTTTCCTCAATGCTTATTTCATCTCTGAGTTCCCCACATAAGTGCAACTTTAGGAGTGCGGGGAGAGAGGCAAAATAAAACTCAAACAAGAGAGTGGGAAAACCCTTCCTGTTCGAGTCTGAAAAATGACTGTCTTTGCTCTCGCCCAAAAGT
>SAMEA104315436__coassemble_1086_pt1 | contig 21265 bp, 18 predicted proteins | sample SAMEA104315436__metabat2_low_PE_012 | metagenome-assembled genome bin SAMEA104315436 (sample SAMEA104315436) | gut metagenome | biome: Monkey gut; feature: monkey-associated habitat; material: faeces | place: China | collected 2013
GCGTCTTTTTCCGAAAAAACGAAGAGTTAGAGGTGCTAAGACTTCGTTTTTCGAGTCAAAAGACTTCGTTTTCTTCCGAAAAGATGGCGTTTTTTCATTTGAGGCAATCTTCTTATCATTTTGAAAGTGCCGTTTTGCACGAAAATCACCCCAAAACATGGAAAATTTCTCATCGGATTACCTGTTTTGCTTTCTTGTCTTGTCGTTAGGAAAATGTTGGAATACGGCTTTGGGTTTTGTTAATTCAGAGAGAACAATAATCTCGAACCTTCGCCTGATAGAACACACAATGCGAAATAGCTCTGTTCGCCGCTTTACCTTGACTTTTTTTTGAGGAGTTCATTATTCTTTCTCTCACCATGTAAAGATACTGATACAACTGCCACTTAATCCACAATCCCGACCGAAGCGGTGTCGATGAGAAACCGACCGAATGTGTTGCAGAATGTGATTTTGGGAGAGGGACGAACACGCCGACTTTTTGATATGCCTCGGAAATTCGTTGCCACACCTTAGCCGAAATATTATAACTATTAAGCTCGTTGGTCGAGACCTCACAGGTAGCTGATGGCAGTGTCGAGAGCCGAACTATGCCTCAGAGTTTTTCCGATTGTGAGATATCGAACATAAAGCACAATCTTCTTCGACAATCGGTAGCGTTCCTAAAAAGTGTGTAAGCATACTTTTGGGGAATGGTACCATTAAATATGTACCGAATTTTTCCTATCTTTGTAACCGACAAAAATGTAATCATATTGTGGGACTGAATAATAAAAGGCCATGACAACAAAAGAAATAGACGAAAAGTCATTAGAGAATGCGTACCGTCTTTTCGAGTCCGGCGATATCAATGGTATTCCTGTCGGCACAACAGCAGGGCTTAAACAAATACATCAGTATCTGTTTGATGGGTTATACCCGTTTGCCGGCATTATCCGAGACAAGAACATTGCCAAGGGTGGATTTCGCTTTGCAAATTCTCTTTATCTTCGGGCTGCTCTCGAAGCTGTAGAGAAAATGCCCGAAGATACCTTTGAGCATATCATCGAGAAATATGTTGAGATGAATGTGTGTCATCCTTTCATGGAAGGTAACGGTCGTTCTGCACGCATTTGGTTAGACATGATGTTGAAACGTTCTCTCGGCAAAGTGGTCAACTGGCAGTTTGTTGATAAAGGCCAATACCTGTCAGCCATGGAACGTTCCCCGATAAACAACCTTGAGATACGCTATCTGCTCGGTCAGAACCTTACTTCCGATACAGAAAATCGAGAGATTATTTTCAAAGGCATCGAGCAAAGCTACTATTATGAGGGATATGAGAAATGATTTCACTATTTATTGCCGTCCGCTAAACATGGGCTTTCTTGCGAATGGGTGAATGAACTGTTTTTCGGCATTGCTTGTTTATCGTTTTATGGAAATGTGCTATCTTTGCAGACGGAAATAAATAGTAAGTAATTCAGAAGTAAAAAAGGAGAAGAAGATGTCTCAGATTATTGGAATTCATTCAAGGCAAATCCTTGATTCAAGGGGAAACCCGACTGTTGAAGTGGAAGTTTATACCGATGCCGGTGCGTTCGGAAGAGCAGCCGTACCTTCGGGGGCTTCGACAGGTGTGCATGAGGCTTGCGAGTTGAGAGACGGAGACAAGAGTTGTTTCGGTGGCAAGAGTGTGTTGCAGGCTGTGAAGAACGTAAACACGATTTTGTCCGACGAATTGAAAGGCATGATGGTCAACGAGCAGGGTGCCATCGATGCCAGAATGATTGAAATAGATGGCACGGAAAACAAATCCAAGTTGGGTGCCAATGCCATTTTGGGAGTTTCTTTGGCTTGTGCGAAAGCGGCTGCCATGGAAACGGGACAGGAGTTGTACAGATATGTGGGCGGTGTTAATGCCAACACATTGCCTATTCCGATGATGAATATCTTGAATGGCGGTTCTCATGCGGACAACAGCATAGATTTTCAAGAGTTCATGGTAATGCCTGTGGGTGCGGATTGCTTTTCAAGAGCTTTGCAAATGGGTGCAGAGGTATTCCATAATCTTAAAGACGTGTTGAAATCCAAGGGATATTCCACCAATGTTGGCGACGAGGGCGGTTTCGCTCCCAACCTCGGTTCCAATGAAGAGGCCATCGAGGTTATATTGACCGCCATCGAAAAAGCGGGATACAAACCGGGCAGCGACATCTGCATTGCTTTGGATCCGGCTTCGAGCGAATATTATATACCGGAAGAAAATGTTTATCACTTGCACAAATCCTCCGGAGAAAAACTTACCCCCGAGCAAATGGTTTCTTATTGGAAGGAATGGGTGAACAAATATCCTATCATCTCCATAGAAGACGGAATGGCGGAGGACGATTGGAAAGGTTGGAAAGCCTTGACCGATACTTTGGGTGATAAAATACAGTTGGTGGGCGATGACTTGTTCGTAACCAATCCTTCTCGTTTGAGAATGGGCATAGAAAAAGGCGTTGCAAACTCCATCTTGGTTAAGGTTAATCAGATAGGCACGCTTACCGAGACGATAGATGCAGTTAATCTTGCATACAGAAACGGTTACACAGCCGTCATGAGCCACAGAAGCGGAGAAACAGAGGACACGACGATTGCCGACTTGGCTGTTGCTTTGAATACGGGACAAATCAAGACCGGTTCTGCTTCGAGAACGGACAGAATATGCAAGTACAATCAGTTGTTGAGAATAGAAGAAATGCTTGGAGAACAAGCTGTTTACTTGGGTACTAACTTCAAATTTGCAAGATAGGCTTCAGTCTGTCTGCATAAAAAGGGCTCAAAAGTTTTGTCAAATCAGTAAATTTTCCGAACTTTGCAACCCGAAATACGTGAAGTACGAATATAATAACGGTATAGAGATGTCAAAAATTTGTGAGATTACAGGTAAGAAAGCATTGGTAGGAAACAGAGTTTCTCACTCGAATATCAAAACGAAGAGAAGATTTTATCCTAACTTGCAAATGAAGAAATTCTATATTCCCGAAGAAGATTTGTGGATAACCTTGAAAGTTACTCCTGCGGGAATGAGAACAATCAACAAGAAAGGTATAATGGCTTGTTTGAATAATTCCATAGAAAAGGGGATTATCAAATTCTAAGCAGATTATATTGTTTTGATTAGAGGAATTTAGCTTGGGAGTTCGATTTTGTCGAACTCCTGTTTTGATTTAAGGCATGGCGGAAATTTACGGTTTCGATACAAAGGTGAGGGTAGAGTATGTGGACACAGATAAAATGGGCGTTGTTCACAACAGCAACTATTTCCGTTTTTTTGAACGGGCAAGATGCGAAACCATGCGAACTCTCGGAATCAATTACAAAGACGTGGAGGCTTGCGGAGTGCGAATGCCTGTCATCGAACAGTATGCCAAGTATATTTCACCTGCCGAATATGATGAAATTCTGACAATCAGATGCAGTATAGAACGCCTGCCAAGCGTCAAAATGAGATTCGATTACCGTATTTCAAAGATTGAAAACGGAGAAGTCAAGGTCTTATGCAATGGATATAACATATTGGCGTTTATAGACATACATAGCGGAAAGCCTGTGGTGTGTCCGAGTTGGATAACAGAAAAGTTACAGAAAGTTTTGCAGTTACAGGGAAAATGAATACCTTTGCAGGACAAAAATACAGTTCAATCAATTACTAACAACAAAACAGAAAGAGGTATTAATTATGATTATTGTTCCTATTAAAGAAGGCGAAAACATTGAGAGAGCTCTCAAAAAGTTGAAAAGAAAATTTGAGAAAACCGGTGTGGTGAGAGAGTTGAGAAATCGACAAAAATTCACCAAGCCTTCAGTAGTGGCAAGAGATCGTAAGTTGAGAGCGATTTATATCCAGAAGTTGCAACAGCAAGCGATGGATAAATAGGTCTCCTCAAAAAAAATGAGAGGCTTGCAACAACATTGCAAGCCTTTTTTACGTTGTACTCTTAAAATAGAAAACAAAGTTTGACTAAGCTACATTTTTTATGCACACAGACAAATTCGTAGAATACCTTAGAGCAGAAAGAGATTACTCTCCGCATACTATATTAGCTTACACTGCAGACATAAACCAATTTGCTGCATGTATGCAGAGAGAATGCGGCATTTCGGACGAGAAAGATGTAACGGCTGCCATGATTAGGCTATGGCTGGTGAATTTGAAAGAAAACAATGTTTCAAACCGTAGCATAAGCAGGAAAGTTGCAAGTTTGAGGACTTATTTCACTTTCATGGCAAGAGAGGGGCTTATAAAACAAAACCCGATGTTGAAAATCGTTGCTCCCAAAGTTACTCGTAAAAACCCTAACATCGTATTGACCGATGACATGGAAAAAGTACTCGCAGAAAAGCAACAGGATACAAGTTTTATAGGCGTGAGAAACAGTTTGATTTTGGAATTGTTGTACGCAACGGGAATGAGACAGGCAGAGTTGTTGGAGATAGAGGAAAACGATATAAACTATGAGGCCAGTGAAATAAGAATCGAAGGAAAGGGTCGAAAGGAACGAATAGTACCGATAAGCCGCAGTTTGTTGGACAAACTGAGAGAGTATATCGACAGAAAACATGCCTTGAACATCACGGCACCGAAGTTGCTTATCAACAGAAAGTTCGAACCTATGACGAAGAAGCAGCTTTATACTTTGGTATGTCGGGAATTGGAAATCGTTTCATCGCTCGGACAATACTCTCCGCACGTATTAAGGCACAGTTTTGCGTCCAACATATTGAAACAGGGTGCCGATCTGAACTCCGTAAAAGAGATTTTGGGACATTCGAGTCTGGCTTCGACGCAGGTTTATACGCACACAACCATAGAAGAATTGAAAAAAGCGTACAAATTGGCTCACCCGAGAGCCGGAGAAGACGCGGACGAACAAACGGAAAAGCAATAAATCCATGGATTTGCATGAACAATCCCTATAACGGATTGTTCAAACGATAGGAAAGTCGTTCCCATGTAAAATCATGAACTTAAAAACAAAAAGGAGGTCATAATGAAAGTGGTAATCAATGCAGTGAAATTCTCTCCGGAAGAGAAATTGCAGAACTTCGTGAATGAAAAGGTCGGAAAGTTGGAAAGATTGTTGCCAGAGGCCTTACAGGCTGATGTTACCTTGAAAGTGGACAAGCCGGAAACCAATAACAACAAGATAGCTGACATAAGGCTTGTGGTAAGAGGCAACGACTTGTTTGTAACCAAGCAGGCAGATAGTTTCGAGGAAGCTGTCATGTTATCCGTTGACGCCTTGAAAACTCAGATAGGTAAGTTCAAAGAAAAGAAATAATCTACACCAAATCGAGAAGACGAAGAGGCAATCGTGCAAACGGTTGCCTCTTCGCTTTTTTCTACAAACAAAAAAGCGAGGGACAGAAATCAATCCCGTCCCTCGCCGATAGTATCATCTTGCCATGTTAATGGTTAAACATATCCTTGTTGAAGAAGTTCAATATCTCGATACAACTCTCCCTCATCGCCAGAGCCGGTGATTGCGGATTGAGTTCTATCGCCCGCGTATAGCTGTTGATTGCTTCTCTCCAATGATTGCCCCTGCGAAAAGCGTTTCCGCGAACATAAAATGCCTCGTCTTTCAACATATCTTCCTCATCTGCAATCAGCATATCCAGCAATTCTATTGCCTCCTGCACCTTTTCTGCCTCCAAAAGCCCTTTCGCTCTTTCTATATCCTCTATCCTTATCATAGCTCGAAAATTCAAAATCCTAATTGTAAATCATGAACGTACCCGTCTCGCTTTCCAACCTGTTAGGTGCATCGTTATGTCTGTACTTTACCTTCCAAACATAAACGCCCTGCATAACCGGTTCACCCTTGTAAGTACAATTCCACGCCTTTTCTATGTTACTCGTCTTGAACATCAATTCGCCGTTGCGGTTGAATATCATAAGTTCATATTCCACGATGTTATCAATCCACAGACGGAACACTCTGTTCGCAGGATTGTTGTCATGAAGATAAATGCCCGTCGGAGCCCAAAGGAAATGGTCTCTCTTCACCCTTATGAATGTGGAGATGGAATCCACGCAGCCGGCATTGGAATAAGCCACGAGGTTTATGTCGAAACGCATCGTGGTGTCCGTCAATGGGAATGTATGAACAAAAGACTCATCATCGGAAGTAAAGCCATCAGACAAAGTCCACATTCTGGAAACATTGCCTCGCGAACCGTCTGTTATGATGGTCGTAGGATCCAATGCGTCGAGTACGCCCGGATTCAAATGGATGATAGGCGTAGGCTTAGGTTCCACCGTTACGGTCAGCTCATCTTGCGAATGACAATTTATTTCATTGTAACCATGCACCCTGTACAAAGTCGAACTATTCGGAGAAACGACGAAGTTGGCGGCGTTGCTTCCGTTCACTGCAGGATCCGATGTCTCCCAAACCCATAAGGTTGCATCTCCGTTCACATTTATCTCCGCCGTCTCACCTTCGCAAATTAACTTATCCTCGCTCAATACTATCGTTGGCAAAGGTTTCACCTCCACCGTGGCAGTCTTCACCGTCTCACACATCGCAGGAGGCAGCTTAACGCTCACCGTATAAGTCTCATCCGCAGCAGGAGTTACCACTATAGAACTCTCCGTACTGCCGTTGTTCCATTCAAAAATACAATCCGCAGGATTTGCCGTTGCAGTCAGCTTTGTCGAAGTCCCCGCACAAATAGCCATTGTACCGCTTATGGTAACTTCCGGCGAATCATTGACCGTTATCAATACCGTATCGCTTGCCGTACAACCCAAGTTGTCAGTCTTCGTTAAGACATAGTTTCCTGTTTCCTGAGGAGCAAACGTCAGCGTATCGCCCGTGGCTCCCGTACTCCAAGAAGACGTACCCGGGTGTTCTTTCAGAATATCCGTCAACATCACTTCATCGTTCCTGCATATCGTCAAATCCTCTCTCAACTCCACATTGAAACTCCTGTTCATCACAACGCAGGAATCATATCTTGTACATACCAATACACCATGTTGGTCGTAGTTCTCAATCTTGAAAACATACATCACTGAATCCTCATTACGATTGTTCGCCCTTGTGAAAGTTGTTTGCAATTCCGTAAGAGTATCCTCCGGATTTGCAAACGGAGCAATCTGATAGTACTTTCCGTTCTCTCCGCCTCCGCTGAGCTGGAAATTCACATTTTCGCCTCTGCACACCGTATCCATATATGTAACCTTATCATTATGCGAAATAACAATATCCGGCATATCGATAGGATAATACACGGCGGAAGAGTCTATAACCTCGAAAGTATAACCATCATTCCTCCACACCTCCGCTTTTACGAAATATCTCATCGGGCCGCTTTCTGCATTGACATCAATCAACACTCTTCCTTGATCATCTTGCGTCACTTCCTGCAAAGGCTGATTATAATCGGTTGCACTTCTTTTATACCAGTTCATAGTATAGGGTAACTCTCCTACAGGCTTTATTCGCCAAGCTTCATTCTGAGCACTCCAAACGCTGTTATTATATCCGGGTATAGTGATGCCATCGCTTCCGTCAGCATTTTGAATACCAAGAGTAGCCAATCCATTTTCCCACTCTGTACAAATCGGTTTATTTTGAATATAAAACTCTATGACATTAGAAGTCTCGTATAATACGCACATGTGGGTCGCAATCTCGCTTGTGCAACGGAACATAGGAACTTGATAGTAACTTAATATCATTTTTCGACAAGGGTACTCACCTATAATCTTAAAATATATCTCTCCCCCTATTCCAAAATTTATATCATAGTATGGAGCCATGATGCAATTCCTATAACGGTTAGCACGTGGTATAGAACCTAATCCTTCTTGTGTATATTGACAATTCTTACATGAAGTAGCTCCGTAGGGTGTCACGCAATCAGGATTTGTATAATCGAATGAGATAAGACCATTTGCACCGATAACGGCATAAGGGTAAGTTTGACCATAAAAATCAAACGTAAAATTAGGTACATCGGGATCTCCTGATACATAACCATAGTTCAGCGTAATCAGGTTTCCCCATGCATCATCACTATTGCATAAACTGGAAGCATAAGACGTACCTTGCCCGTCTATGGTATAGGATACAGGAGGGGTGTATGGTATCTGTTCAACCTCATATTGAGTCGTACCTCCTCCCGGAAGGAATATATCAGCTCCCAACATATACGTTTCTCCGCACTGCATTTGTATTCCGTTGTTCAGTTCCTGAGCAGAGAAGTCGATAGTGTCGGTAACGCCGTTTTGAACCTTGATTTTCTTTGCATAAACGGCAGCACAGCCCTGTCCGATTGCCAGATTAAAACTGCATAAACAGCAGATGAAAGAGATTAAAGCGATTTTTCTCATAGTATTATATATGTGTATGTTCGTGAAATCCGTTCGTTGCCACGCCTCGATACGAAACGCTTTGGCGAAAGTATCGTGCAAAGCTACTAAAAAAACAACAAACAGACACTGCAAACCGCCGATTTGTTTCTCCTTTACCCTCGAAAAAAATCGTATGCAAACAGCATTCCTTGCTTCCGACGAAATGAAATGCCGAAAAAAATTCACGAAACGCCTATTGAATGAATTCTTTCGGCGAACAAATTTTGCAAAATGGTGTTTCGGGTTTGTGCTTTGCAAGATATTGATTTTCAAAGTTGCCCATGCGGCATTGCAATAGAGGTTATGGAAGACTTGAAACGAATATTGTCCGATTATTGATTGGAGTTTGAACACTTGCATGCCTTTGCTCGTTTTATTCTGACAATGAAAACGAGTTCTCGAAGTATTTTTCCGCATGCTGCATGCCTGAATGCGAAAAAATAACAAGGACTTCAAAAATGCGAAAGGCTCACAAGGCATTGTAAGATAAACATAGCCAAGCAAAAAACAGCAAAAAGATTGACCGGAGTACCGTATTTTTTGGTATCTTTGCAAACTCGTTTCGGCAAAGACGGCTCTCGGGTTCGTTCACAAACCGGAAAATGTTCATTGAAAGAGTTTTATATCAATATATTATTCACTAATTTCAGAATGAGACAATGACAAAGAAGTATGTTTATACCTTTGGTGGAAAGACTGCGGAAGGTAAGGCTGACATGAAAAACTTGTTGGGCGGAAAAGGTGCGAATTTGGCAGAGATGTGCTTGTTGGGTCTTCCGGTTCCTGCCGGTTTGACGATTACAACGGAATGTTGCACCGATTATTATGACCATGATTGCGAACTTCCAAGCGGTTTGATGGATCAGGTTTGGGACGGAATGAAGAGAACGGAAGAGATTATGGGAATGAAATACGGAGACAAAGAGAATTGTCTTTTGGTTTCCTGCCGCTCTGGAGCAAGGAGTTCCATGCCGGGAATGATGGATACGGTCTTGAACATAGGTCTTTGCTCGGATACAATACCCGGATTGATAAAGAAAACGAACAATCCTCGTTTCGTTTATGACTCTTACAGGCGTCTTATCATGATGTACGCCGATGTGGTTATGGAGAAAGCAGAAGGCTTGGAGCCTGCGAAAGGTGTGGGTATCCGTCGTTTGTTGGACGATATGTTGGACGAATATAAGCATTCCAAATCATACAAGTCGGATACGGATTTGACCACGGAAGATTTGAAATTCCTTGCAGAGGAGTTCAAGAAAACGGTTAAGGAGAACCTCGGAGTGGAATTTCCGGATAATGCGGCAAAGCAGTTGGAGGGCGGAATAAAAGCCGTTTTCAAATCATGGAACGGCAAAAAGGCTGTCTCATATAGAAGAATAGAAGGCATACCCGATGATTGGGGTACGGCGGTTAACGTTCAAGCCATGGTATTCGGCAATATGGGAGATAATTCTGCGACAGGTGTTGCCTTCACTCGTAACCCTGCAACGGGTGAGAACCTTTTCTATGGAGAGTGGTTGGTCAATGCACAGGGCGAAGACGTGGTTGCCGGCATAAGAACGCCGAATCCGTTGAACGATGATACGAAGAACGAACAGAACAAGCACTTGCACTCTATGCAGGAAGCAATGCCGGAGACTTACAGGGAACTTTGCGACATCCGTGAGATATTGGAAAAGAACTTCCACGACATGTTGGACATCGAGTTCACCATTCAGGACGGCAAACTTTACATGTTACAATGCCGTGTGGGCAAAAGAACCGGCGTGGCTGCTTTGACGATGGCGATGGATATGCTTAAAGAGGGCTTGATCGACGAGAAGGAAGTCATAAGAAGAGTATCTCCTACCCAACTCGATGAGTTGCTTCACCCTATCTTGGATACGAATGATGAGAAGAAACATAAGGTTATTGCGAAAGGTCTGCCTGCCGGACCCGGCGGAGCAGTCGGCGTGATAGCTCTTACGAGCGAAGAAGCCATGAGGCTCGAAAGAGAAGGCAAAGACAATATATTGGTAAGAGAAGAGACCAATCCGGAGGATGTGGAGGGAATGCGTGCCGCCACAGGTATCCTTACAGCCCGCGGAGGTATGACTTCTCACGCCGCATTGGTCGCAAGAGGCTGGGGAAAGTGCTGTATAGTGGGTTGCGATGCTTTGCAGATAAACACAGATGCCAAAACGATAACGATAGCAGGCAAAACATATAAGGAAGGCGATGTTTTGAGTTTGAACGGAACAAAAGGAATTGTCTATGACGAACCCGTGGCAATGATAAACGCAACGGAAAATCCTTTGTTCCAACAATTCATGAAGATAGTTGACAAATACCGCACCATGGGTGTGAGAACCAATGCCGACACTCCGGAAGATGCTCAACAGGCTCTCGACTTCGGTGCAGAGGGTATAGGATTGTTCAGAATAGAACACATGTTCTACGGAAAGAACTCGGAAACGCCTCTTGCTTTGTTGAGAAAGATGATTCTTTCAGGCTCTACGGAGGAACGCAAAAAGTGGTTGAACGAATTGCATCTTCATATCAAACAATCGGTTAAGGGAACGATGAAGATAATGGACAAGAAGCCTGTTACCTTCCGTCTTATCGACCCGCCTTTGCACGAATTTGTTCCTCACACAAAGGACAAGATAGATTTGCTTGCCAAGGAATTGAACATCAATTCCGCCGAATTGGAGGACAGAATAGAGGGATTGAACGAGGTGAACCCTATGATGGGATTGAGAGGAGTAAGACTTGGCGTTATCTATCCCGAAATAAGCGAAACGCAATTCAGAGCCTTGTTCGAGGCAGAGGCAGAATTGAGGAAGGAAGGCTTCGACCCTCGCTTGGAAATCATGATTCCGCTTACCGTTTCGGTTACCGAGTTGAAGAACCAAAAGGAAATATGCGACAAAGTGCATGCTGAGGTCGAGAAAGCGATGAATGCAAAAATCGAATATATGTACGGTACCATGATAGAGATACCTCGAGCAACTTTGGTGGCAGATGAAATTGCCGAAGTGGCTGATTTCTTCTCTTTCGGAACAAACGATTTGACGCAAATGACGTTCGGATTTTCCCGTGATGATGTCAACGCTATCATTCACGAGTATCAATCGAAGAAAATACTGCCTGCCGATCCTTTCCAGACCTTGGATCAAGAAGGAGTGGGTCAACTCGTAAAGCTCGGTGTCGAGAAAGGACGTTCGACCAAGACTTCGCTTAAAGTAGGTGTCTGCGGAGAACACGGAGGCGACCCTGCATCGGTCGAATTCTTCTTCCGCACAGGCATGAACTACGTTTCATGCTCGCCGTTCAGAGTTCCGGTTGCACGATTGGCAGCAGCACAGGCAGCAGTCGGTATGTAAAATCTGTTAAATCACATAAAATACGGGGGAGTCTTTTCTTGGGATTCCCCCTTTTGCAAATAATAAGGATACGACATGAAAAGAATTATCGTAACAGGTATATTGATTTTATCAGGCATGCTTTCGCAGGCTCAGAGCCTCGATGAAATAATCGCTCGTTGCAATCAGACGGCACGACAAACCAATTCGGCTTACTATGAAGCCATGGTCGAGGTAAAGACTCGGCAAAGCAAGCATAAATATCTGCATAAAGTGAGCTTCAAAAAGACAAAGACGAGACAACATCTGCCTAAGTTCAGCATAATGCAGCTGCATAACAATCTGCCTGACTATCGACAGTTCTACGATCAAAGAAACTTTACTGTTATCGACTATGCCACCAATGTGGCGAAGCAATACAAAAAAGAAGACGCCGATATTTTTGAACGGGAAATAGAAGTTCATGCTCTGCATCCCTATATGATGAAGTCCAAACTTTTCGACAAGAAAAAGGAATACGAACAAATCGCTCTGTTGAATGACACCGTGATAAACGGAGAGATATGCTGCAAAATCGAAATAAGAAAACAAGAAAAGAATAAGACGACTTGGATTGACAAACACGAGGTTTACACCATCGGTTTGTCCTCTTATCAACCCATGGCCGTGCAATCGGAAATCAAAACCTGCAAACAGGGGACGCATGATACCGTTCAAAAGAGTTATGACGTGCATTTTCTGCGTTTGGACATCAATGCCGCATTCTCGGACAATCATTTCGATTTCCGTTCCGATAAATCGCCTTACACATTGCAGTACATGTCTTATTCGGCTTTGAAAGAGCAATGGAAAATGCAGGAGAAAGACCAAAGCACCTTTGCTTACGGCAATCGGGCTGTGTCGTTCCGCTTGAAGGACTGCAATAACGAAGTGGTCAGCCTTGAAGAAATGAAAGGGAAAGTGGTAATCCTTGCTTTTTATTACAACAGCTGTTCGCCATGTATCCAAATGCTTGCCGACTTGGAGAAGATTTATCAAGCCTATAAGGAAAAAGGCGTGGAGGTAGTGGCGTTAAATCCGATAGATAACGGATCTGACAACGAGCAATTCAACAAATTCGTAAAACGAAACCGCTTGAACTACCATGTATGCAGCGTTCAAAGGAATACCATAGAGGAAATATACTTGGTTTACTCTTATCCAACCATCTTTTTGGTCGATAAAAAAGGAAAGATTCGTTTTTCGCATCAAGGATACAATGCTTTGTTCCCGTTGGAAGTGGAAAAGGCAATCAGAAAAGCACTTTGATAAATCTTGCTTCGGCGTTTACCGAATTTGAAAGTTAGTTGCTTTCAAACAAAAATGCAGACGGCAGAACTTTTTACGTTGTTCTGCCGTCTGCATTTTTATATTGGTATGACTTGTTCCGGAATTAAATCTTTGAAGCCAAGTCAGCCGTTATCTTTGCGAGGTCTTCTTTCGTAGGAACGAAGTTGATATTGTATTTTGCTATGGTTTCGATATAGCTTTCATCAAAATATCTCTGCATAAACTTCATATTGAGCGGAGCCCAGCCGTAGGAACCGAATAAAACGCCTTTCTTTCCCTTGCATATAAGCCCTTGTATATATGTAAGCATGGCTGCAACACTCGGCATGATGTTTTTGTTAAGCGTAGGGCTGCCTACGCAGATGTACTCTGCGTCCAAACAATCCGTAATCACATCGGAGATATGGTTTGCCTTCAAATCGAAGAAACGGAAAGAGTAATCTTTCTGCTCAAAAGCGTTTCTGACGGCGTATGCTATGCTTTCCGTACTGTGCCACATGCTGTCAAATACAATCACTGCTTTTTTCTCCATCTCGCCACGGCTCCATTTCGTATAGTTCTCCAATATTGCAGGAATATTTTTCCTCCAAATCATTCCATGCCCCGGTGCTATCATCTTTATATCCAAACCTGCTGCGGCGTTCAAAGCCGTTGCCACCTGCGGAGAGTAAGGCATTACGATGTTTGCGTAATACTTCTTTGCCTCTGCAAGTATCAGGTCGAGGCTCAACTCATCGTCAAAATTCTCCGACACAGCCAAATGTTGTCCGAAGGCGTCATTGGAAAATAAAATCTTATCCTCAGGACAGTATGTAAGCATATTGTCCGGCCAATGCACCATAGGAGTTGTCAAGAAGGTCAACGAACGTTTGCCTATGGAAACGGTGTCGCCTGTTTTGACGGTTTGCACTTTCCATTTGCTTGTATCGTAGTGCATCTTATGCTCTTTCTCGGCTGCTGCGGTTGTTAGAACTGTTGCATTAGGCAAATGTGCCATTATCTGCGGCATGCAACCGGCATGGTCTTGCTCTACGTGATTTGAAACCACATAATCTATTTTCGACAAGTCGATTACCTGAGATATTCTTTCCAAAAATTCTTCACAAAAAGGTGCTTTGACTGTATCGATAAGCGTTACCTTTTCATCAATTATCAGATAGGCATTATAAGTCGAACCTCTCTGAGTAAGATAACCGTGAAAGTTTCTCACGTTCCAATCTTTTACTCCCACGGAGTAAATGTCCTTTGCTATTTCCAATGGTTTCATATTATTTATTTTTTTGATTACTGTCTTCCGTATTGCTGTCTCATTACGTTTTCTATCGCCTGAGTGTATTCCGCTGCCGCTTTCTTCTCGCCAATCTTCAAATAATATTGTTCAAGCAGCGAATACAACTTCACGTATGCGTTTGCATCGTCCAAGCCTTGGAATTTGAAAATCTGCAACAAGGTCTTAACAAGATTATCGCTCAATCGTCCCGTATTCAAAAGTCTTGTCAGATAATCCTCCGCTCCGTTCAAATCTCCTGTTTGCAACTTTGCCTGTGCTGCAAGCATATAAGCACCTTCGTATTTATAGTTATCGAAAATCACTTTCTCGCAAAGGGCGAGTGCTTTGTCCGTTTCATTGTTCATGAGATAGTAATGTGCTTTCATATAATTGGCAGTCTCATGATTTGGATTGGCAGCTATGAATGTGTCCAACAATTTTGCCGCTTTCGGGAGCCTGTCAGCCCTCAAACTATCCGTCCTCGCTTCCGTCAGATATATTTCCGCAAGCCCCAAAGCCGCAGTCTCATTGGTCGGCTCGACAGCCAATGCCTTTGCATACAATTCCTTTGCCTTGTTCACATCTTTCGCTTTCATGGCTTCAAATCCCTGCCAATCATATTTTTGTTCCCGTTTCAATACGATGGCAACAGGTACGCCGTCAACCTTGATTTCATGTACAGTGTTCTTTGGCGGATATGTCCCGTTCTGAATGGTGCCGGGTTCAATGCCGGTTGTGCAAACTATTGCGTAATCCCAATCCGAATTTCCACGTTCCGACCAACGAACAAAGGCTGTTTGAAACTTTGCGGTATCATCTTTGAAGTAATAATTCGCAGGGTGGATATGCCAACAAGCCACTATGATTTTATCCCCTGTCGTCAAGCTGTCTTTCTTTGCATTCTGCTTTACCCAATCGGCTGCTTCACGTAAGGAATGATAGTAATAATCCATTTCATATTTGCCGTATGCATCTTTGGTCGAGCCTACGAATTGATTGAAATAAACGTATTCGTACGGGTGATTGCGAATATAATGCGATATAGGATTGATGCAGAGCAACAAATAGGCAAGTCCTACCGCATATCGAGCGTAACGATTTCTTATAAGGTTCAAAAGACTGTTCAATCCCAAAGCCGCAAGCACCACTATAGAAGGATAGGTGAACAAAAGGTGTCTCCAACCTCCATAGACGTTGGAACGGTCGAACACTATCCAACATATAGGAAATAAAGCCGTGAAAAGCACCACCATATAATAGAACCACTGCTTTCTGTTGTAATGCAGGAATATCAGACTCAACAAAAATCCCAATAGAACGATAATAGGGGTTGTCATCAGTATGAACTTAGGAGAGTAATAAAGCGGAAGATTATCCGACCATTGCATTCTGCCCTCAAACACCTGCTTTATGGCAATCTGGAACTTGCTCATATTGGTGAACGCATCGTAAACGTTTGACACAGGTCCCTCCAAGGCGTAAGGCCAAGTAAGGATGCAGAGAATATATGCCGCAACGCATATACCCAACGACCATAAGAGGGTTTTGAAGAACACAGGCTTCAATGTCTTACGCTTGTATATATAGTATATGATGGCGAACAAGCCGAAGTAAGCGACCATCAGCAATCCTCCCACACGAATGGAAGTTGCAAAGGCTATGGAAAGACACAGCATTACGGCAGTCGATATTTTGATTTTCGGCAGATTGTCCAAGAATTTGACTATATAATAAATCGACATTATACATGCAGAGGCGAAGGGTATGTCTTTCAGATTATTGAAAGAGTGTCCCAAGAACCTCGGAGACAGGAAGAGCAGCACGCATGTGAAGACTGCGGCTCGCCAACCGCCAATCCTGCGTGCCAAGAGGCTCGCATACAAGATGCCCAACCAGCCGAGAATGTTGCAAAGCAAATGTCGGTACGGCATATAATCATCTATGTTGAACGCATTTATTATCAGATGAATGAAAGTATCGGGAGACTGACTGTAATACGGCAGGTTGTTTGAAGCGGTGGGCGTTGCGGCGGCTTTGTCCGCCCCTCCGGTCTTATAGTAGTTGATCACATCTTGGGAATGAAAGACATGAAAAAATTCATCGCCGGAAATACCTGCGTCCCTCGCAAGAAAAATCAAACCGAAAAGCGAAAGAATAATCGCAAATATGAAAATGGGACGCCATGCAAGCCATTCCCCCTTGTCGGTCGAGCCGTTTTTGTTTTTCAAAGCGGAGAACGGTTCTTTGAAAAAGTAGTCTGCAAATCTTTTCAGTGCATTCATCATGTCAAAATCTTATTTGGTAACGTTTGCAAAGGTAGTGCTTTTTTTGAAACCGCTGCCAAGCTGTTTGGTTTAGAGCAAGCAAAAGAAAATTTATAGTCCTTTCTCCGATTTTTCACTCCTTGCAAACCGATAAAACGAAATCCTGCATTCACCATTCAATCACAAACGAAACCCGAACGCCGTTCGGGTAAAACGGAATTGCAGAAGTGATGAGGTTTTGCGGGGTTTTGCGATTTTGAAATGGTGTTTGCGTGGCAAAAATGTATCCTTTTTCTCTTTGTTCCGTAAAGTAGGAGGTAAACAGATAAAGAAATAAGGACAAATCATGCTGATAAACGTTTTCAAGAAGAATTATCCGTTGCAACTGCTTTTGCTTGTAATATTGCCGTTGATACTTTGGATTCCTGCTTTTGTCAATCCGCCGGAGGTCTTTGCCTCCAAGTTCGATATGCCTTTGTATAAGGTGATTTTCGATGCCGTGAAGGATATGCAGAGCGTGGCGGTTGTGTGTGCCTTTGTTTTGGTCGTGTTGCAGGCTTTGGCGGTCAACTACCTCTTTACGAGAAATCACTTGTGCCAAAAGACCACTTTCATTCCTGCTTTCATATATATATTGCTCATGAGTTGCAACGTGCAGACCATGACGTTCAGTTCGATTTTGTTTTCCAATATCTGCCTTATCATAGCCTTGCATTTCTTTTTCAAATGCCATGATAAGAACGAGGGAATAGATGAGATTTTCCAAGCAAGTTGCTTTCTCTCTTTGGCAAGTTTGTTCTACGCTCCGTCCATCTTCTTCATACTCTGGATTTGGGGCGGGTTGATTGTTTATAAGCTCTACAAGTGGAGAAGTTGGAGCATGAGTATTCTCGGATTACTCACTCCGTTTCTTTTGTTGACGGTCTATTATTATTTGAAAGATATATCGGTGGAGGAAAGATTGCTTTCCGATGCAGGCGAATGGTTGAATATAAATTTCGATTTTCTGAACGTACCCATACAAGTGGTTTACATGTCCCTGTTGGCCATATATCTTATTCCGTCTTTGTTTTACACTTTAAGTTCACGGTCGAACAGAATAATAGAATACAGAAAGAAAAGCGGCGTTTTGGTTACCATGTTCGTCGTTTCGCTCATACCGTTCGTGTTAAGCAAAACGCAAGAGAACATGTCCTTCGTATTTGCCGTCCCATTCACCTTTTTCCTCTGCAATCTCTTCATGAACCAGCCGAAAGAGAAGCATGCGGATACGTTTTTCATCATATTGATACTTTGTTGCATTGCCAAGGTTTATCTGCCTTTGTGAGAATGAAAGTATTTGCACGGAACAAGAACGTGGTTCGGGATTATGTTGCGTTCATGCAGGCAAAACAACCTTGCTTTTGCAATCACATCGATGGAAATTCGTAACTTTGCAACCTTGAAACAATCAAAATGATAAAGAAATGAAGTTCGGAGTTGTTGTATTTCCCGGTTCCAATTGCGATCACGACATGGTATATTTGCTAAGGAACAAATTAAATCAGGAAGTTGTGGAGTTGTGGCACAAAGAAACCGATTTGAAGAATTGCGATATGATTATACTTCCCGGAGGTTTCTCTTACGGGGACTATCTTCGTTCCGGAGCGATAGCAAGCCTTTCTCCGGTTATGGAAAGCGTCAAGAAATTTGCCGATAAGGGCGGTTATGTGTTAGGCGTTTGCAATGGCTTTCAGATATTGTGCGAATCCGGTCTGTTGGACGGAGCGTTGCTCGCAAACGATAACCGTAAGTTCGTGTGCAAGAACCAATACATAGCAACGCAAACCAATTCCACCGTATTCACACGAAAAGCCGTAAAGGGCAAAGCCTTGAACGTTCCGATAGCTCACGGAGAGGGCAGGTTTTTTGCCGATGCCGACACCATAAAACGCCTTAACGACAATGAGCAAATCCTGTTCCGTTATTGCAATGCGGAAGGAAAAATTGCTCCGGAGTTCAATCCGAACGGAAGCATCGAGAACATAGCCGGCATAACCAACAAGACAAAGAACGTATTCGGCATGATGCCTCACCCCGAAAGGTGTTCGGACGAAGAATTGGGCAATACGGACGGACGTATCTTGTTTGAAAGTTTATTGGAGAACATATAAAGATAAGCGACTTTGTTAAGAGCGTTCTTTTCCGAAGAAAAGATTGCGGAATGCGGCTGCGATGAAGCCGGCAGAGGCTGTTTGGCAGGTCCTGTTGTGGCGGCTGCGGTTATTCTTCCGCAGGATTTCAGGTGTGAAGAACTGAACGACTCCAAGAAATTGAGCGATAAGCAACGCAGATTACTGCGTCCGATTATAGAAAAGGAAGCCGCGGCATACGCCGTGGCTTTTGTCGATAATGAAACGATAGACCGGATAAACATATTGAATGCTTCGTTCCTCGCAATGAACAATGCAGTCAAGGAATTGAAGATAAAACCGGAACTTTTGCTGATAGACGGCAACAGATTCAAGAACGAGACGGATATTCCCTTTGAATGTATCGTCAAAGGGGACGCAAAATTCATGAGCATTGCCGCAGCGTCGATACTCGCAAAGACATATCGGGACGATTTCATGCTTGAAGCACACGAAAAGCACCCTCGATACCATTGGAACAAGAATATGGGTTATCCGACCAAGCAACACAGGGAGGCAATCAGGCAATTCGGACTTACACCCTTGCATCGCCGAAGTTATAACCTCTTGGGGCAACTCTGTCTCTTTTAATCCGTACGCCGTAACGGCATTACAACCGTTACAACCGGTTCAAGGCTCGCTTTATTCTTGCAATGCTTTCCGTAATCTGTTCATCCGTGATAATCAAAGCAGGTTTCAGGCTTAGGCATTGAGAATCGAACAAATGCGTCCCTGTGATTATTCCCTCCTTGAAACATGATTTCAGAGCCGTTTGCCAATTCACCTTTTCCGAAAGTTCTATGCAGTTGAACAAACCCTTGCCTCGCACCTCCTTAATCAAAGGGTGAGCCAACTCTTTGCGGTATCTGTTACCCTTTTCCTCCACTTTATCCATCAGATTGCCTTCCACAATGCAATCGAGCGTGGCAAGAGCAGCCGCACATGAGACAGGGTGGCCTCCGAAAGTCGAGGCGTGTCCTATAAGCGGGTGATGGTTGTTCAATCTCTGCATTATATCTTCACGACCTATGAAAGCACCGATAGGCATTCCGCCACCCATTCCCTTCGCTATGCAAAGTATATCTGGAACCGCCCCTTTGAAATGTTCGAAAGCAAACAATTTACCGGTTCTTCCGAAGCCTGTCTGGATTTCATCGAAGATTAAAACCGTTCCTGTTTCGTTGCAACGCTTCCTTACCGCTTCCATATATCCCTCTTTCGGCAATTCCACTCCCGCTCCGACCGATATGGGTTCGATGACAAGGCATGCGGTTCTTTCGCTTATCTTTTCCAAGTCATCGAAATCGTTATATCGTATTTTGTTGCAGTCCGGTATCAAAGGGCGGAAGCCTCTTGTGAAAATTTCTTGCGAAAGCATGGATACCGCACCGAGGGTCGAGCCGTGGTAAGAGTTGTTACACGAAATCACTTCGCTTCTTCCCGTGAACAACTTGGCGGTTTTCAATGCACCTTCTATCGCTTCCGAACCCGAATTGACGTAAAAAATCTGAGAAAGGCTCGCCGGAAGAAATTCTTTCAGGCGTTTGATATATCTGTATTGCGGACTCTGTACAAATTCTCCGTAAACCATCACATGCATGTACTTATCCAACTGTTCCTTCACGGCAGATAAGACTTTGGGATTGCGGTGTCCCACATTGCCTACGCAAATCCCGCTCAACATATCCATGTATTGTTTTCCCGAAGTGTCCCAAACGTATATTCCTTCCGCCTTTTCGACGTCTATCATTATCTCGTCTATTTCTCCCACTTGGGCAACGACCTGTCTGAAATCCTTTACCGATGTTTTCATTCTTCAATATGATTTTGTCTGCAAAGGTAAAATTTATTCGGCTTTGCGGTTTACTTTTTCGTCCTTTTGTTGTCCCTTATTGTGTCGAAGTACTAACTTTGCAAAGTTTTGAAAGAAAAATACCGAACGTATGAAGAGAAAAACAAGTCTGCTTTTGATTGTCGCCTTGCTTGGTTTCATTCGAACAGTAAAGGCTCAGTATGAGATAAAACTCGAAATAAGCGGTTGCAAGGACAGTTGTCTTATCTTGGGACACTATTATTTGGACAAGACCTATGCAATCGATACCGCTTGGAACAAGAATGGTCGCTTCGTATTCAAGAAAAAGGATAAGAAATTGGAGAGCGGAATATACTTTTTCAGCACTTTGAAGGGTAAGTTTTGCGAGTTCATGGTCGATAAGGAACAAAACTTCACTTTGAAGACCGATGACAAGGACTGGACTTACGATATGAAGGTGAAGGGTTCGCAAACCTCTGCAATTTATTTCGATTATATGAAGTCCAACAAGCTCCTCACCGAAAAGGTTACGCAGCTTTCGCAGGATAAGCCTTCGCTTTCGGATGAGGAGTATGCGGAAAAGATGAAGCAATTACAGCAATACGGCGACAGTTTGAAGAACGTATTCATCGAAAAGCACCCCGACCATCTCTTAACCAAGGTTCTGACTGCCACGAAG
>SAMEA104315436__coassemble_1112_pt1 | contig 20382 bp, 18 predicted proteins | sample SAMEA104315436__metabat2_low_PE_012 | metagenome-assembled genome bin SAMEA104315436 (sample SAMEA104315436) | gut metagenome | biome: Monkey gut; feature: monkey-associated habitat; material: faeces | place: China | collected 2013
CGCATTCAAGCCACAACCAATCCCCTATCCCGCACCGACAAAACCAACCGCCGTTTCACCATGACGAAACCAAGACACAGAAAAATAAAACGCCGTCTTTTTTCAGCCGGTCTTCGATATTCTCACAAACAGTGATAAAACAATATATTGCCAAATCCTCAAATACTCGGAAAATTTCCATGCGACAACTCCCGGCGGAAAATCCGCAAGCCACAAGGCAAAAAGGGTTGAAAAGCGTTAACTTCAAACCTCACTAAAACAGTCAAAACGATAAAGAATACGAAGAGGGATAGAAAAGGCATAAGAAAACACAACTTCGACATAAAGGAATAGTACAAAATATACTCCAAGAAAAATACAAGCACTTCCATGCAAATATACCTATTGATGAAGCGGTATCCCGAAAAAGATAATTTAAAGTATTCGACATCGTAATTTTTTCGTAGCTTTGCAAAAAGTAAGAACAACGAAACAATATGAAATTCAGAAATCTTATACACAAAGCATTCATTGCAACTTGTATCGGTTTATCCGTATTGGCATTCTCATCATGTAGCTCGACATATTTTCAGGTCGTAAATTTGAGCTATTCGGACAATGTGAAAATAAGCGGAAATAATCTATCGTCCCAAAACGAAGACTTGGAAATTTTGTACAACTTCTGGGGTAACGGACTATTCATGAGGTTTGACCTGATAAATAAGACTGACAAAGAAATCTTCATTATCCTGCCACAGAGTTTTTACATAAAGAATGACTTCGCCGTACCTTATAGCGAGAGCAGAGAGACTTCAAGCAACACAACCGCCGCCATGATTACTTCTTCAGCAGCAGCCGTTACCACCACAACCCAACGCAATCAGACATTCGCAAATCCGCAATTTGCCTGCATACCGCCTCATTCTTTCATCACAATAGGCTCTTACGCCATCATTACAGAGAGATTCACCGATTGCAATCCAAATAACTCTTTCCCAAAGAAAAGCCACACTGCCGACTTCAAACAAAACGATAGTCCGCTATGCCTCAAAAACCGCATAACATACAGCTTCAACAGAGATTTTTCTGATACACACTATATCGAAAACATATTCTTTGTATCCTCATTCACCAACAGCGAAGGGAAAAACACAGAAGTGGAAATACCCGCTTGCGATTACTCCGTGGAAAAATCCGAAACCATTGAACAACCTATTCAAGAACCGCTTCCGAATATGTTCTACATTAAATATGACGGACAATCACCAAAATATGGACAATCACCAAAATATGACGATGAGTGGGACGAACCGAACAAATAATAAAGCTATACCACATAAAGCAAATCCTATCGACATTCATTGCCGATAGGATTGCCATTTAATACTTTATTCTTCCTTATTCGATTATCAGTTTCTTCGCGGTGTTGCCGAGTTTGAGGACATAGATGCCCGCAGGCAGGTTGTTCACGTCTATTCGTAAGTTCTTCCGACCGGCTGCGAGCCGGAATGTCTCGATTTCTCTGCCATCGAGGTCGATGATTTGCAGCATGGTGTCGTCTTGCAACGCTTCGAACTCCAAGCAAATGAAATTCTTCGCAGGGTTCGGGTAAACGGACAGTTCTGTTGTGCTTACGGTCTCCAATGAGGCACAGTCTTCTCTGATAACACCAATGAAGTATTGTCCCCAAAGCCCGTCGGAAGTGTATGCCTCCAAACTGCCGCATGGTACCGTTACCGTACAGGAATTCGGAAAAGGAAAAGAACCGCTGCCCATTTGCGGAGGTATTGTTGCCAAGGAAACAACAGTGGTCAAACCGTTAGAATGACCGAACGCTCCGTCCCCTATGGAGGTTACGCTTTTGCCTATGGTAACAGAGGTCAAAGCACTGCAATCGTCAAAGGCATAATCACCAATGGAAGCGACTTTATCCGGAATGCTGATCGAAGTTAAAGCGTTGCAACCGTTAAAAGTAGAGTTTTCGATGGAAGCAATGCTGTCAGGAATGTTGATGGAAGTCAATCCTATGCAATTCTCAAATGCACTTGCTCCCATACGGGTAAGATTATTCGGGAGAACAATGGAGGTCAAAGCTCCGCAAGCTCCGAATCCGTTCTCTCCGATATAAGTAATGCCGCCACCGAGAGACACTGACGCCAAGTCTCTGCAATCATAAAAGGCATTATCTCCGATTTCGGTAACACTGTTCGGAAGAGTAACCGATGTCAATCCGCTACCGAGGAAAGCGGCGAAACCGATGACGGTAACGCTATACGTATTGCCGTCATAAATCACGGCAGATGGTATAACTATCTCTCCACTCGCCTCATTGTTGTCTGCAAGCCTCACAGAGTTGTCATCGATGACCTCATAATTCAATCCTTCGCTTGTGAACGTTTGCGACACAAGCAGATTTGCACACAATACGGTGCAAACCAAGAAAAATGCTTTCTTCATATCTTTTTTATTTTAACCTTTACTTTCTATCTCACACCGCCAAAAGCCGCAATGCTCCGCCTTTTTCTCTTTCCACACCCCCACTTTGCTCCGCCATTCCATTTGCAAAAGTACTGTTTTTCTCTATCCCCGAATATATTACCCACAAAAAAAACACAACACACGCATATACAACACTTTACCCCTTGAAAATACAAGTCCGAACACCCATAATCGCAAACAAAACAAAGCGTGCAAAGCAGGCATTTGCCTTTCTGCTTTTATTTTGCTTCGTTTTCTGTGGTGTAGAGGTGCATTACGCAGTTGCGGCAATCGAAAGCGAGGCGGTATTTGTGGGTTCGGTCGGTGAGGTAAAGGTCTTCTTTCTGCTCCTGTGTGAGTTTATTGCGACGAAGACAGAGATTGAGGTTATACCTTATGCAGTTGCGACTTCGCATAAGTTCCACCTCGCCTTTTCTGTGCGTAAGCTCGTATGCCGGTTCTATTTCCTCGACACCGTTGCGGCGGAAGAATGCTTCGGCAAGGCGGTTGGATATATTGCTTTTATAGTCTGCACGACGACATGTCATGCTTTCGATACCCTCTTTTTTGATTGTCATCTCTTCCTTTCGGCGATTATGCAGGCGGATGTTCTCCGAGAGTTGCTCTATGCAACTTCTTCGCAAAGCGTTTATCCGTGCGGCGGAAAAGAAGTAAGGTTCAGCCAATTCGTATGAGAAATCGCTCAAATGAAAGTTCGTTCCGCCCGTTTTTGACAGCATGGCTTTCAGTTTATCCGCATGATTTTCCGTATTGCGTGCCGCTTCCAAGGGAAAATCCATGCTTACCGTGGCACTCACTCCGTTTTCTGCCTCCATTGTGAGGCAATTCACTTCCCTTTCACCCTCTTTCACAGCATGAATGCGGGCTTTCACTTCTATCAAACGAGGCTTGCGAGAGTCGAGAACGGCTTGTTCAAAAACTCTATCGCGGTTTCTGTACAGACTCACGCCGGCTTTGATGTCGGTCAAAGGGCGATTTGGATAGATGATAAGACGGTTCACCGGTTTATCTCCCTTGTTCGCAGTCCGCAAAGACGCACTTTCCACACGGTTGACAAGAAAACCGCCTGATTTGTCGCCAATCCTGTACACCATTCCGTCGCCTGAGTGCAGCATTTCCGCCGTTTCAATATACATTCGGTTTTTCTCCACAGCAGAAATCTTTCCCACATACGTGCCGAGGCTTTTGGTATTATTCAAATCGCAGGTCGGTTCGCTCTTTCCTTTGAGATTGAAGATGGTAAAACCGCGATTGAAGCTGCGTGATGGCGAAGGTGTGAAATCGATTCGAGCCTTGCCGTATGACGAACGGCTGTATTGCGGGTGCTTTCTGCAAAACTCGTCCAACAAAAGGCTGTAATAAGCCGTGATATTCTTCACATAAACGACATCTTTCAGCCGTCCCTCTATCTTGAAACTCACCGCTCCGCCTTTCAAAACGAGTTCGTCGAGAAGCGAAGAGGCGTTGAGGTCTTTCATGTTCAGAAGAGGAGCATTGCGAACAAGGCATTTGCCGTTCGCTTGGAAGAGTGAGTAATCGCTTCTACACGCCTGACAACAGTTTCCGCGGTTCGCACTCCTGCCCGTGAGGTACTCGCTCATGTAACACTGCCCGCTGAACGAACAGCACAAAGCTCCGTGAACGAAGACCTCCAATTCCATCTCGGGAAATGTGCGATGTATGTCAGCCATTTCCTCTATCGACAGTTCCCTTGCAAGAACCACACGGCGGAAACCGATTTCGCCCAATATACGAACCTTCTCCTTGGAAGAACAATCCGCCTGAGTGGAAGCATGAAGAGGCAGTTTTATGTCATCGAGTTCCGGCATTGCGGCATCTTGAACGATGAGGGCATCGACTCCCGCTTCGGCAAGAGTGTGCAAAGCCCTCCTTGCGTCCTCCAATTCCTCGTCATAGAGGATTGTATTCATGGTCACATAAACCTTTACGCCGAAAAGATGTGCATACTCCACCGCCTTGCGAATATCCTCCGCCGTATTGCCTGCCGAAACCCTTGCCCCGAAGCGTTCGAAGCCCATATAGACTGCGTCTGCTCCCGCATCTATGGCGGCAAGTGCAGTTTCAAGGTTGCGAGCCGGTGAAAGCAACTCCAATTTCCTTTGTTTCATCGATTCAGATGGCTGTTCCATGATTTTCTTTCGAGCATTCGGTGTTTTAGATAGGCGTTTTGCAATCAATATTGCTTAGGACATGGACATTATTATCAGCACCTGTGCCGCCAAAACCCTGAGGAACATAGTCAGAGGATAAACCGTGGCGTATGCGACGGCAGGCTTATCGCTTCCGGATTGTTCATTGGCAAAGGCAAGTGCCGGAGGGTCTGTAGTATTTCCCGCAAGAAATCCGCAAAGAGAAGGATAAGTTACATGGAACTTCTTCACGGCTATGCAACCCACAACGATGAGCGGCAGAAGCGTTATAACAAGTCCATAGACCGCCCAAATCCAACCTCCCGAAGCTATTGCGGAGAAGAAGTTCCTGCCTGCCGACAAACCGACGGAGGCAAGGAAGAGGGCTATGCCGCATTCCCGCAACATCATGTTGGCGGAAGTGGTGGTGTAGGTAACGATTTTGTAATACGGTCCGAAGCGTCCCATGAGTATTGCGATAATCAAAGGCCCTCCCGCAAGCCCCAATTTCACGCTTTGCGGCAAGAAAGGGAATGAAACAGGTATGGAACCGAATATCACGCCTATTGCAATGCCGAGAAATATAGGTATAAGGTTGGGAGACTCCAATCGCTTCATCTGATTGCCCAACAGCGAGGATACCTTCTCCACATTCGATTGCTCGCCCACAAGGGTAACCCTGTCGCCTGCCTGCAATATCAAATCCTTTGCCGCAATCAAGTCTATACCGTTGCGGTTTATTCTCGTTATGGTAACCTTGTAGAGACTGCGAATGTGCAAGGAACCGATCTTCTTGCCGTTCACCTCCGGTTTCGTAACCACTGCACGACGAGAAACAAGTGTGTGGTCGGGGGTTTCCCAATCCTCCTCTCCCATTTCGGCTTTTCTGCCGAGCAATATGACGACTGCCTCCTCGTTATCGGCGTGGGTTACAAGGCGGAGCGTATCTCCTGCCTGCAAAACGGTGTCATCATTCGCCGGTTCCACCTTTCCGTCCGCATGTCTGACCCTCGAAACCACCACGGCGGTCTTGAAGTTCTTCATTATATCGGAAAAACGTCTGCCCACCACGCCTTGGTTCTCTATAAGCACGTGCAGTTTTTTCATGGTGGCGTTATGTTTCTCCGCCTCTTCTTCCTGCATCTGCGAAGAGGGTTTCATCTTGCAAAGAAACTTTATTATATATGGTGCAAAGATTATTCCCAATACACCCAAGGGGTATGCCACGGCGTATGCCGTTGCAAGCAAATCGCCCGATGAGGCATCGGAATCGGCAAGCGTCGCCTGAGCCGCTCCGAGCGAAGGTGTATTGGTCACGGCACCCGAAAGCACTCCCGTCATCGTACTCAGGCTCTCTCCGGATAGCAGATGTATGACGTATGTAACGACACATGAGAGAACTATGGAGAAAGCTGCAAGCAAATTGAGCTTCAATCCGCCCTGCCGAAGCGAGGCAAAGAAGCCGGGACCGAGCTGCAAGCCTATCGAATAGACGAACAAAATCAATCCGAAGTCCTTTATGAATGTCGAAATACCTGCCTCCGGAACCAATCCGAAGTGTCCGAGAACTATTCCGACGAACAAAATCCATGTAATACCGAGACTTATGCCGAAAATCTTCAACCTGCCGAGCATTATGCCCACGGCAATGGTGAAAGACAGCAACAAAACGGAAGAAGCCACCGAATGACCGGTCAGCAATTCATAAAACCAATCCATAAATCGAATATTTCAAGTTTCAAACCTGTGTTACAAATTATGTATTGTACAATCGGGGATAAAGGAATGGCGAAAGAAATAAACACCAAACTAACTTCGAATGAGACCAAATATCGAAATAAATACACCTTTAACCATATCCTTATCTCCCGAAAGATACAATTCATAAACAATAACGGCAGGTCTTCTGACTTGTATCCCGAAAGAGCCTCCTTCCCATTCGAATGAACAGTGGTTAACGGCCTTCGGTTTATCCGATACTCACAGCTACGGGTTTAGTTCCTGACTTTCACAGGATTCCCTTTTAATTCGCTCTATGCGAAAACCGTCTGTTTGCGTCTGCAAAGGTATTGCTTATTTCCCAAACGACAAAATAATTTCAAGAAAATTTACTTCATCGCTCTAAATCAGCAATCTTTTGTACATCTGTATGGTGTTTTCCAAACCGAAGTAAAGAGCGTCGCTTATCAAAGCATGACCTATCGACACCTCTTCGAGGTTCGGTATCATCTGATGAAAGTATTGCAGATTTTCAAGGTTCAAATCATGTCCGGCGTTCAAGCCCAAGCCGCATTCCTCTGCCTTGCGTGCCGCAATAACGAACTTTTCTATCGCTTTTTCCCTGTTCTGCTTGTAGTTTGTGGCGTAACTCTCAGTGTAAAGCTCCACTCTGTCGGCACCGCACCGCTTTGCTCCCTCCACCATCGCACAATCCGCCTCCACAAAGACCGATACCCTGCACACCTTCTTCAATCTGCCGACAATCTCCTTCAATTCCGTTTCTCTCTTCACCGTATCCCAACCGGCATTCGAGGTAAGCACATCGGGAGCATCGGGAACAATCGTTACCTGTGCCGGTTTTATCTCCTCGATTAAAGACATGAACCTCTCCGAAGGGTAACCCTCTATGTTGAATTCCTCCGTCAACACAGGCTTCAACTCTCTCACATCGCTGTACCTTATATGTCGTTCATCGGGACGGGGGTGAACCGTTATTCCCTCCGCACCGAACCTCTCGCAATCCAAGGCAACCTTAATCACATCGGGAACATTTCCACCGCGTGCGTTCCTTATCGTTGCCACTTTGTTGATGTTAACACTCAATCTTGTCATTTCTCTTTACACTCTTTTCAAACGAAGCGAACACTGCTTCGCCATGCAAAATTACAACCAAAATTCAAACCCGCAAAGCCGAAAACCCTTTATTCCGAACAAGAAAAAGCAACCTGAAAACCTGCTTTCTCAAAGGTCTGACTACCAAAGCGAACCGACACATCGAAAGCTCGGACAAACCATACTGCGTTTCAATCCGAAGATTGCATGATATGGTTTCACGAGGGCTTTCTTTTGTCAGGATATACTTTCCTTTCAAGGCTTTGCGTTGTGGTTCGGTGTTTATGGATTACCGATTTTGCGGTATGGGTGCAGGCTTCGGGCAAATAAAAATGCTTTTTTTCGACATGCCCTGTAACTTTTGCCGCCTCTCGGGGGTCTTAGGATAAAAGCTGCAAAGAAGAAGTGAGCGAAAAGGAGTTTCAACTGCATATAAAACTGCACTCGGATGGTTTGTTCCGTTACCTTGTAAAGAACCTTGGGGATTCGGACTCTGCAAAGGACGTTTTGCAGGATACTTTTATCTCGCTTTGGAAGCATGGAGGGGAGATTGAGCAAGAAAAGGTGAAGAGTTGGCTTTTTGCAACGGCTCATAACAATATGTTGAAGAGCATTCGTCACGAGAAAGTGCGGCAGAACGCCGTCTTCAACGCAGAACCGACCACGGACAAGTTGGAAAACGAGCAGTTGATCGACTATCTGACGAGCCGTTTGGGCGAGAAGATGCGACAGTGTCTGATGTTGAAGGATTGGCAGGGCTTCTCGATCAGGGAGATTGCAGAGATAATGCAAATGAGTGAGGAAAACGTGAAAGTAAACATCTTTCGGGCAAGGGTGAAGCTCAAAGAGTTGAAATCGAAGCTATAAAAATGACATGAAAATAAGGAAAGAAAACATAGAGGCTTTGCTTTTCGATTATGCGGAGGGCAATTTGAACAGAGAGGAGGAAAAGGCGTTGGAGGCGTTCTTGGAAAAGAATCCGCAATACGCCGCTCTCTTGCAGGCTTACGACAGAGAGGAGAAATTGGAAGAGCCTTCTGACATCGTATTCGAGGACAAGGATGGTTTGTTCCGCCTTGCCTCGGGAGGGAAGAAGAAATCCTTGGTATTGAAAGTGCCTTCGTATGCGTGGATTTCCGCTGCCGCAGCCGTGCTTCTGTTGCTTGTCGTGCTGTTGCCGCTTTCCGATGGCGACCGAAGACAGGAACAAGTCGCAAGCACTGCTCTTGCCGGTAAGGTTTCGCAGAAAACATGCACTGAAAAGAGCATTGAAAAAGAGCTTGTTGCCAAAGATGAAAATAAAACGCCGGTTCACGAAAATAAATCGGAGATTGAAAAGAAAGAATCGGCGGTTTATTCCGGCGAAACGGCGATTGAAAAAAGCGATGTGCCGCAGGAGGTGAAACCGGAGGTCGGAAGCGAGGAAACGGAGCGTGAAGAAACCGCATCGAAGGCTTTATTGGCGGTGGAAGAAGTCATGCCTCCTGTGCAGGAAGAGACAAAGAAGATCATAAAGGAATACCGCCATGAGCATTACACCTACGAAGAGAGGTCGTTGGCAAGCCTGATTAAGGATTACACGCCTGTGGAGGAGACGATTGCCAAAGCCACGGAAACAGCTCGGCAGAAGGGTGCGGAGGCTTTGGGCAAAATCACAGGCTTTCTCTCGAAAATAATAGACAAAGGGCGTTACACCACATACACAGAGGTGAGACGCAGCGTCAATGTGAAGTCATAAGAAAACAGAACAATAAAAACATATTCGATATGAAGAAAAAAATCATTCTCATCGGGGCATTCCTATCGGCCTGCCTCGCATTCGGCAAGACAAACGCACAGGATTTCGTCGATGATAGTGCGGCATTCGTAACGGATTACAAAGGTTCAGGCAAGACAATCCGCATACACAGCGGGGAGACGAAGAAACTGATCGGTTACATCAGCGTTGTTTCAAAGCAAGAGGCTGAAAACAGACAAGATGTGATGACTGTGGAGAGGGACTATAACTATTTGCTCGAGAAAATCAACAATGAGCTTGAGAAAACTTGCGATGCAACAAACAAATCTCTCACCTCATCGGACACCCTCTTCATTCAAGCCGATTCCGTTGTCATCTCGAAAGCCACGGTCAAAGAATTCGGCAATGGAGAGAAAGCGATGGCGATAGGAACCATTATTTACGATGGTGAAAATCATCACAGTCTGACACGAAATATCTATACAAAAAGCGTTGTGGAGCGTGCGGTAACAGCTCTACTTGAAGCTCTCAACATGGACGAAGAGAGTGTTAATGCAAATAAAAAAGCCGGTTCTGCGAAAAACAGTTCCCGCAGAACTCATTCGACAGGATTGGTATGGGGTTACGGCTATTTGAACTGGGCGGAAGGCGATTTCTTCTCCACTCCTGCCTCGAACGATTCCTATAACTTGAAGTGGTCAAGCCGTTGGGACATCATGTTCCGTTACACCTTTCTTCCGGACAATCCCGTTTCCGTCACAACCGGTATAGGTTACCAGAGCAATGTATTCAATTTCGACTTCGAGACAGGCAATGCCCCTGCGGGCGGTATCAGTCTTCCCGATGATATAACACCAAAGAAATACAAATTGGTGGCTCGCTACATAACCGTGCCTTTGATTGCGAACTTCCGTTTGGCTAAGAACTTATACATACATGCAGGAGTAATCGGCGGCTTGAATTACCGCAATTCGCACACGGGCTTCAAAACCGTGTATAACGAAAACGGAGAAAAGAAGGAAGCCGGTACGGGAAGCCGCTTCAAACAGTTCAACACCTTCAAGGCAGAGGCTCTGCTCGGAATAGAGTTCGGCGGTTGGACGTTCTATGCAAGCCACAACCTGACCGACATCTTCGAGGACACATACGAGAAAAGCCTCAAACCATTCTCTTTCGGCATAATGATAGACCTATAATTCAACATACCGAAGCATAAGGGGAGTTCCCCAAACGAAAAAGGGCGTCCGCTGAACCGAACGCCCTTTGTTTATACCTTTCTCTTTACCTTTATGAGGTAATCTATGTTTTATGCCACCCCATCTGCTATCTGTCTTTGCTTTGCCATATCGTAATTCCTCCATTCCAACTGCAAAGATACGAATATTTAATGCAAATTCCCGATTTCAGCGTAAAATCGGGAATTACATGCCGAATTTTACGCCGAAATCAGGAATTTGAAACAAAGACGTAGGGAACAATACCTGCTCTGAAACCTCGACAATTTCACCTTCTCTCCAACCAAAGCGAGAAAAAGCGATCATAAATGCAGTAACGTTCCCTATCGTCCTTCAAAACAAGACCTTTATCACGCAAAGCGGTCAAAGCCTGACGCACACTGCTGGGTGCCGTAAGGTTATACTTCTTCAAGAAATTACCATCCAAAGGTTTGGCTACGGTCTTTTCCTTTGCCAAAGCCTGCAAAAGACGTAATTGTCCTTTGGTAATCATCTCGCAATATGTCTTATAGGTCGCCTCTTCTTCGTTCAGCACATCATCTATAACGATATCGGCGACTTCCGAAGTATATTCTTCGAGATGTTTTGCAAAAAGCAAATTCATCATGTACTGAACGTACCATGTGTGTCCGAACATCTTATCATATATATACTCGAAAACCTCTTCCGGCAATTCCATTCCGGCATCGGAAAACAATCCTCGGGCAAATTCACAATAGGTTCTGCACGGAATTTCCTTCAATCCCACCTTTTGAGTACTTTGATAGAAAGGACGGTTGACGGAAGTGAACATCGCGTCCATGATATGCTTCTTGCTGCCTGCAAAAACGAAATGAACATTCGGTGAAAATTGTATATGCGAACGCAACAAGGCCTCCGTACCTTTTTCGGGATAGTCCGTGATTTGCTGAAATTCGTCTATGGCTATGTAACACCGCTTTCCGGAGGCTTCCATGTAGTCGAATATTTCTTTCAAACCTGCCTCTGCTTCATTTGCCTGCAATGAAAAACTCATGCTCGGCTGTCCTGTCAACTCATCAAAAGAGAATACAGGACGCAAAGAACGAAAGAACGTTCCTATCCGCCTGACAACAGCCTCCGAGTATGTATCGAGCGAACCGATTATGGTTTTTGAAAGCAAGAGAACGAACTCTTCGAGGTTCTGTGTGGAGAATATGTCCACATAAAAACACCTGACATCAGGCTCCGTTACCGTCAACTCTTCAAAAACACGGTGTATCAAACCTGTTTTGCCCATACGACGAGGACTTATCAAGGATACATTCCTGTTATTGCCCAAAGCTTCAATAATCTTTGCCGCCTCTGCTTCCCTGTCGCAGAAATATCTTCTGCCGCAATAGCCCGAAATCACAAACGGATTGCTCAACTCTTTCATATATTCACCTTTATGCTTGGCCTCTGTCTCCAATTCTTTTCACGGAGCAAAGATAATCATAAAATATGAAACGCAAAATATGCAATGGATTTTATCATAGCAAAAACAAAAAGCGTCCGCAATGCCAAACAATCGACATCACGAATGCTTTCTCCTTTTTATCTCAATCTGTAAATCTAATAGATAAATTACATAAATAGTCATCGGAATATGTCGACTCATCATACACTCCACTAAGTAAAGAATAGAGTTGACAAGTTGTCCCATATTTTCAAATTATGTTTCAGATAGTTATCTGCGATGTTCACTTACCGACATAAATTTTCACTTATACCGAATAGAACGCAAATTCGAGAAACCTTTAAGCACAAATTGAAACAAAGGCAAGTATTTCACTACTCTAACTATTTGTGGGAGATTTCAAGTGTTACTAATGTTCCTTTTTTCTCATCCAATTTTCTCATTCGAAATGAAGAAAGGTTGCAAAGTTCAACATTATACCTTGAAATAGGTCAGTATTAAAGGAACATACAATAACAGAAAGCCATAATAGTCGTTCAGAGAATAACATTGACACTTTCTCTTTCTGTTTGCCAATGGCTGTAAAAAAAATGACAACTAAGCCTATTACCCATATATCATACTCTACGATATATCCCAAGTTAAAGGTTATGCAAGTTTTTCGTAGAAATTGTTTTTAAGTACAACTGTCATAATATTACACCGCGACTATATTCGTTCCAGCATTGCTTTCGACAGTCAAGAGGAAACCTTGCTTAATTATGGTAGAGGTAAATCTTGATACGCTCAAGTGGTATAAAGTCGAGGTGTATGCAACACAATACAGAATACCACAAATAGTAAACCTTGTCAATACCAACAAACTGCATAAATCAAATATAATGTATATGAAGAAGCAAGTTTACAGAGTACGGACGCAGTACATTTTCGAGGGAGTGCTTGAAGTAGTTGCCGAAAGCAGAGAGGACGCACGACAAAAGGTCATTCAGGATTGCGGAATGGTGATGGGTGGGAACGTTCACAGCACACTTCCCGATGAGGAAATCAATTGGGCTTTCTCCATGCACCCCGAAGTAAGGACGGGGAGGATAACCGTTCACGAAGAACAGACAGAAAGGAGCAAAGAAACCCCAATAAAAAAACACCTCCTTACTTTTGACGGTGAGTTGAGACGGCTCAAAAGTAACAAAAAGCCAATTATTTTCTTTTCTCAACAAGAAGTAAAAATGAGACTCCGATTTCTTTCATAATATAAATGAGAAAACTTAGACATATCGAACGAAGCCTTTTTTTTATTGCACAGCTCAATAAACCATAAATAGTAGTTTATAAGCCATTCGTATTTTTCTTTCACATTTTCTGAAGTAACTGAGTCTTTAATACTTTTAATTTCTTCTAACTCTGCTATTACATCAGATTCATTTTTAGCGTACTCATTGATTATATATCTAGCAAAATTTAGTATATATTTATTTTCAAACTTGACTATATGAGTTTTAAGAGATACTTTCGAAACTAAAGAGTTATCTATAACAATCATTGGATATTTTGCTTCGTTTTCCATTTCATATGCTTTCACAAGCCCTTCTGATGCAAGAAAGGAGTGTTCGTTGGTATTGCTTTCCAATAATTTTCCTTCAGATATGCCTCCCCGTAAAAATAATCCTTCATAGCTAAAAAAAGAGACTAACATTGATGTGTAGTTTATCATAAGATCTATACTTACATCTTTTTGGGGAGCTGTCAATATAATGCTATCTGAAAAGATACGAGTAATTATACCATCTGGGCTATCAGCTGGAGACATTTCAACTCCAGCGTTATTCATAGCTCTTTGAACACGACCATACAAATTGAATTTCCCTTGAAAAAATAAATTCAATTTATCCTTATAGCCTAATATATCCAAGAAGGCACAATAATAATCTTCAAATTTATTCCTCTTTAAATCTATCTCATCCCATTCTTTCGAAGCCATATAATACATAAAATTTAAGTACAAATAAACTTTTACATACAAAACTCTGTTAAAAATTTATCTTCCATTCATAGCACCAATCCCTTAATCTATTAATAGCATTGCCATCTTCTAAGTAATTCAATTCAGGAAGTTTTAAAATCCTAAGACTTGTACCTGCGATTATTTTTCCTAGTTCTTTTGCTGCAAATGAAAAAGGAATTAGGGGTGTCGGTATTAAAACACAGACACGATAAATTTGTTGGAGTTTTAGTGTGTATATAACAAAAAAACCACGATATCTATTGTCTTGAGTTAAGTAAATGCCATCATCTATAGATATGTTTTGAGCAGTCCAAAGCCCTTCTGGAAGATAGAATACTTCTGGATTTGCTATTTGTAACCTCAAATCATCATAATATGAGTCAGTCAGAAATGAGTATCCCGTTTTTGCAAAAAGTAAAAGATAAGCATTTTTTATTAGGGCAGATCCAATCCTGCGCTCATCTCGTTTTAGAGGATAGTCAGCTATATCTATTATTTCATCAGGCAGAAGGATATTATTATGAAAAAACTCCCATACACGTGGGTTATTTCTTTTCTCATTGATAAATAATTTTATGTTCTTATTGTCTTCAACAATAAGTTCTGCATTCAATCGTTGATTCTCTTTTTCAACTGTGATCTTTCTATTTGTCTTTGGTAAAAACAAACGCTGTTCTCTTGCTTTAATGGCATTGTACAGATGCACATCTATCTCAGAACCGCAAGTACTATTGCACTGCCTACACGTAAGAGTAATCCTGCTTCCACCAAGTGATGCTTGAGGAACGTCTTCCTCCGTAAGAATTTTACGTACCTCTTGTTTTGTAAAAGGTTTCATACACAAAGGACATAAGTAGTCTCCCTGAATATCAATATCAAACTCTCTTAATTTTTTGATATTGTTATGTATCTTATTATAATAACTAATTTTATCCATAGCCACACCCTGAGTTAAGCATGATTATAAATCATGATAAAGTAAATCATAAGTCATTCTCACATAATTTTGGGCTTCTTCCAATGTTAGTTCTTTTTCTGTATAGATATCCCGCTCTTCAATAGAGCCATGATGCCCTCTCCAAGAAATTGAAACTAATTGATTAAGTTTATCAATTACGCATTCTTTATCCAAATTATTAAACTTGCAATCAGATTCTTGTAAATTGTGAACAATAGTTCCAAATGTTTGGTCTGAATCTGGTATAAAACAGCAAAATTTTAACTTAATAAAAGTTTCTAAAGATATTCGAATTGAGTTTATTGCATCTTCTTGGTTCTCGTCTAATGGATGACTCAAAAATAAATCCATTGATTGTAATGCCTTTTGATAACTATCTATCCAATCCTTTTTTATTTGATATTCAGAAATTGAAGATGCATCATTTACTTTGATTATTCGCAAACTTTTTTTATCTGCTTTCTTTATTCTAGATATAGAATTTAATTCTATAAGAAAATGCAAATTGTGACTCAAAACAATTAGTTGTTCACTTTGTTGATATAGAAGTAGCAGTTGATGAATAGTAGCATTACGACGATTCTGGTCCAAACTTGTTAACGGATCATCAAACACAATAATTTGATTACTCAAATCATTTTTTGTTTTTATTTTTGCCAAGAAGAAACTGAAAGCAATAGTATTCTTGTCACCCTCACTTAGAATGTTCTTAAAGGATATATTGCTCTCGCCCTCTTGTTCGATAGGAATATCGTTAAATGTAAGTGTATAGTTGAGATTTGCTTCTTTTGCTCGCCCTCTAATTCCTCCATCTTTTATTTCAGAAATTCGGAATTTTGTGTGAAATATATCGTCTAAATAATAGTTAATCTTTTGTCCATATAGTTGAAAAACTTGATTTGATTCTTCTTTTTGTTTAGACTGTAAAATTCTGTTTATCTGCTGTAATCTATTTAGTTGGTGATTTATTATACTATACTTTAGACAAAGATCGTTCAAAGGATTTTCAAACCTTATTTTATGTAATTCTAAGTCTATTAACTCTTTCTCTACATCTTCCTTTTTCCTGATTTTATTTTTCAAGTTAGAGATCTCTGTATTATATAGGGTAACATATTCATCAACAACTCTCTTTTTTTCAGAAATAGAGTGCAATTCTGCAAAAAAGCCATCAACAATATCATTAGATATATATTCTAATGGATTTGCGAGTTTCGTCTCAATAGCCTTATTTAATAGATTCCAGCAAGATTTTAATTTATACACATCGTAATCAAAAGATGGTTTTTGATTTTCAATTACTAGATAAGTAGTCCAAAACTTTTCCAAATTCTCAAATTGCTTTTTAAAACTCGCAATCTGCTCTATAAATAGATCTATATTAATTGTGGCAAACTGATCTTTTAGCTCTCTTGTTAAAGAGACCGATTCTTTGTATTTATTACTAAAGAATTGATTATATCCCTCAATTAATTTAATACCGGCAAGGTTATTGCCACAAAATGGACATTCTTTTTTATTGTCCTTGGTTATTATCTGAATTCCTGCATATATCCATTGTTCCACTCCCATAGAACCTTTTGCGTCAAATTTATTAAGATGATGTTTTACAATATCTAGATATTCTTTACTAATACCATCTACAGAAAACCTAAGAGCTAATTTCATGTCTTCTGGATTAACGGCAAAAGGAGATTGTGGGAATAATGGAAGTGATGATTGTTTTAGGATAACTGTATTATCTTGAGCTATTTTCAATTCTTGCTTCTTTTCTTTTATCAAATTATCAATTCTTTCTAAAGGTTTTAAGCTGCAAACCTTGTCGATATCTTGATTTTTGGAATATATTTTAATTTGGGAAGCTAAATTGCTTTTCTCGTTATTCGTATTATCAATAATCAGTTTTACTCTTTCTATCTTATTTGCAATATCAACTCCAATACTGCCCAAAACGAATTTATACAATTGCTTACGATGTTCGCTATTAATATAGAATCCCGTGTATATATTGTCAGAAACAAAATGTGCATCAAATACAGCTATGTTTGATTCGCATCTATTCCAATGATCTGCATTAAAATTCAACACTTCACCCTTATTATCCTTTATGTGTACTTCGGGTTCTGTTGTCGCATTAATCCTTTTATGATTAGAGATTATTTCTGGGGCATTGATACTCACAGAATGTAGTATGCGTGCAAGTGTCGTTTTCCCTGCTCCATTTTCTGCATATATAAGGTTTATTTTTTTGAGAGTTACATCACCTGATGCTACATAATCTTCATAGTTGCCTATATTTTTGATTTTCTCTATTTTTTGTATCATGACTTTGTATTTTGAATAACATTATATATGTATCTGCAAAGTTACTCATTCATAGCGAGAAAGAGTAATAAAACTGCAAGAAAATACCCCTTGCGAAGCATAAAAAACATCACAAGGGTATACTTTTGTAAAATCAATGAGTAAAAACAGAGCATAACTTCACCTGTCATCGTTTGGCAATACAGAACAAATATATTATTCTACCAACTCTAATTTTCGGGCAAGACAACTGCTATAAGTGGCAATATCTACCGACATCGTTAGAAAGAACAGAAAAAAATATACTCAAGTTTACCCCTAAGCATAGGATTCACCTGTCGTTCCATAAATTCCGACGTATTGTGTTTTGCACTGATAGTACTCAAATCAACCTTCTCAATCCACTTTTTTTCACAGAAAAGAGAAAGCTATTAAGTAGTTTACTTCTATATAATTCGATAGAATTAAAACCACACATGGAAGAGTAACCTAACTAATAACTACCGCTGTTTCAAGCCGGCAACCAATAAAGATGCCAAATCAATAACAGACATTACTCCATACTTAGCTATCTGTCGGTTACAATCTTCAATTTGTTGTTGACACTGCGTAGCAAGTGAATATTCCTCTTGCGTACATCCCCCTCTTAGTCGAGACTGATAGGCTATACAACTACAAAGTTCAGATAACTCAGCAATCATTGAACGGAAACGCAAAATCTGAGTAGCATTGTAAGCCAATGATACACTATCTACAACCATTTTTGCTTTTTCGTCTTTTATTGTAGCAAGCTTTGCCGCAACAAAAGCAACATCTATAATATCATCCATATAAATAATAGTTTATCTATTTTTCTCCATCTAAAAAAATCACAAAACGTAATATATCAATTTTTTACCATACACCTTAGGATTACGGATGCAACGAACTTATTACATCCAATACATCTACTCTGACTTAAATATTATATCGTCTTTTTGAGGGTGCACAAATTCAAACTCCAATGTTCTTGCCAATCCCTCGCCAAGGGTGTATGGAGCTTTGAAATTTGTTTGGCTTACCTTTGTCGCATCATATTGAGTTGTTGCACAAAACTTCTTTACCCTTACAGAGCTAATAGATAATTTCTTCCCTGTCAATTTTGCCAACACATCAAAACAATAACCACCTAACATACCCATCCAATAAGGAAAATGTGTTGACGGAATATGCTTATTCAAAACCTTTTCAACATGCTCTACTAACTCATTCATTGTAAAATCAGGCTTATCAATATAATTGAACACATTGTATCCTTTCTTCACATTATCAATCATATACTTTACGAACGCAACAATATTACCAACATACGCCATGGATTTCTTATTATTACCACTGCCAACCATCAAGAATTTACCTCCTGCTATTTGATGTAACAAGTTATACACGTTGCCCCTGTTACGCTCACCGAAAATCACTGTAGGCCTTATAATATCAATATTCCAATCTTGATGCCTCTTATACCATTCCTGCAAAACTTGTTCTGCCTGCCACTTACTTTTTCCATAATGGTTAAACGGATCAGCAAGATACTCTTCATTTGGATTTTTCTTATTCAATCCATAAACAGCGACAGAAGAAAAGAACACAAGTCTCTTTATACCATTCTTTTCCATAGCTTGCAAAGTAACCTTTATTCCTCCGACATTAGTATCATAATACAATGAAGTCGGTGTAACATCATCCCTATGTTGAGCAGCTAAAAGGACTACAAGATCAGAACCTTCGAGTTCCTTATTCATCTGTTCCTGCTTCCTCACATCTCCAATGATAGTATATTGAGGAAAAAAATGACTTTGCAAAAGGTCTATGTTTTTCAATTCATATTGGTCTTTACTTTCATCTAAAAGACCAAGCAATCGAGTGCCAACAAATCCACTCGCTCCTATCAATGCTATTTTCATTTATCTATCTTTTGTATTATTTTCTTCATAAAGTAGTATGGAAAAAATATCCACACAATAAAACCAAAGACACAAACACATTAAAACCTTGCACCTCATGATAAAGATTAAAATTATCTTTCACCAACTGAAGTTTATTTGCAGACAAACCATTGCTATCCCTATATATAGCAAGATACTGATCTTTAATACCATAAGCATTTTTAGTCTCTTTTATAATTGACAACCATAACCCCCAATCTTGCCTTTTCCGAACAATTGGCATAAACTTTTTACCAATTCGTTTTGTATCATAGATGCAAGTCAAACAACCTATACCATTATCCCTAAGCAATGTCCTATATCTCAGTTTTTCTTTACAAGTTATTCTGCCTATAATTTCACCATTTCTATTACATGTCATATACGAAGAATAACTCAACTCATAGCCATTTTCCAACATGAATGGTATTGAACTTCCAATTTATTAGGTTTCCATCTATCATCGGAATCAAGAAATGCTATAAACCTGCCTTTTGCCTGTTTTATCGAATTATTTCTTGCGACACCGGCACCACTGTTTTCTTGTAAACAAAAGAGTTTAATTCTTTCATCTTTATCAACATACTGCTGTACAATTTCTATTGTATTATCCTTTGAACAATCATCGGTTATCAATAGTTCCCAATTTTTATATGTCTGAGCAATAACGCTCTCTATTGAAGCAGCAATAAATTTAGACGAATTATATGACGGCATTATAATCGAAACCAACTCTTCCATACTCTCTCAACTTAATCCCTCTTGAAAATATCTCTCGTATAAGCCTTATCTGCCACATCGTCCAAACTGCTGTCATAGCGGTTGGCTATGATTGCCTGACTTTGTCGCTTAAATTCGGATAGGTCATTGATTATTTTGCTGCCGAAGAAGGTACTGCCGTCTTCAAGCGTCGGCTCATATATGATGAGCGTAGCTCCTTTGGCTTTGAGCGTTTCATTACGCCCTGTATACTGCTTTGACGAAAATTATCGCTATTGCTTTTCATCGTAAGGTGATAAACGCCGACGACGCATTGTTTCTCTTCTGTCGGGTTGTAGTCGCCTCGGTTATAGTAATCGTAATAACCGGCTTTCTTCAATACTTGGTCGGCTATGAAGTCTTTCCTCGTTCTGTTGCTTTCGACTATCGCACTCATCATGTCCTGCGGTACGTCCGCATAATTCGCCAAGAGTTGCTTGGTATCTTTCGGAAGGCAGTAACCACCATAACCAAATGAAGGATTGTTATAATGAGAACCAATTCTTGGATCTAAACATACACCTTCAATAATATCTTGCGTATTT
>SAMEA104315436__coassemble_1132_pt1 | contig 19842 bp, 19 predicted proteins | sample SAMEA104315436__metabat2_low_PE_012 | metagenome-assembled genome bin SAMEA104315436 (sample SAMEA104315436) | gut metagenome | biome: Monkey gut; feature: monkey-associated habitat; material: faeces | place: China | collected 2013
GGTGTTTGCGGTCGGCGATATGGCGAAAGTGCGGTGTAAAGTGCCGAAATGGTTGCGATTTAGGGGATTGGCGAGGTGGGTTTTGGCGGTTTCGAATCGGGTTCGGAGGGTTGGAAGTGGTTTTAATCGGGCTTTTCATCTCGAAAATGGTTGTTCGGATTGTAAAAACGGAGTTTTCGTGTTTCGTTTTCTTTATTTTTCAGGGTTGGTTCGCAGGAATTCATTTGTGAATGTGGTGTTTGCGGTTGGCGAATGCGGGGTTGCGGGGTGAGAAACAGGGTTTTTGTATTTGTTTTCGGGCTTTGCGTTCTTGAATGTGGAGGATGCAGGGGGCGGAATGGTATTCGGAGGCGGGGAAGGGGCGGAACTTTTTTGTTTTTCGGTTGTTGGAAGGGGCGGGAGAGCGTCGGTTTGGGGCTTGGTGGGTGGAAAAGTGATGTTATCGGGCGTTTTTTCGTGGTTTTTTTTGGCGTATCGGGTGGAATGTCGTACCTTTGAGGCTGTTTTTGAACGAATATAAAATGTTATAATTATGGTAAACAACTGTGTATTGAAGGGTTTGAAGCCGGAAGGCGTGTTTGAATTTTTCGGAGAGATACTTGCGGTTCCGAGACCGTCGAAGCATGAGGGCAAAATGACGGAATTTCTTTTGAATTGGGCGAATCGGCGTGGTTTGGAGCATGAAAGGGACGAGATTGGTAACGTTATCATTCGCAAAGGTGCCACAAAGGGTATGGAAAACAAACCTTGGGTGTGCTTGCAGGCTCATATGGATATGGTGTGCGAGAAGAACGGCGACAAGTGTTTCGATTTCATGAAGGATGCTATCGAACCGCGTATCGAAAACGGATGGTTGATGGCGACGGGTACTACTTTGGGGGCTGATGATGGCATCGGGGTTGCTACGGCTTTGGCTATATTGGATGCAAAGGACGTTGTGCATGGTCCGATCGAGTGTTTGTTCACCGTTGACGAGGAAACGGGTTTGTCGGGTGCGAATGCGTTGAGTCCTACTGCTCTTAAAAGCCGCATATTGCTTAATTTGGACTCGGAAGATGAGGGTGAGATGTTCATAGGTTGTGCAGGTGGTGTGGATACTTTGGCAAAGTTGCCGTTCGAGAGGGAGGATACGCCTCGGGGTGCTTATTTCAGAATCTGCGTCAAGGGTTTAAAGGGCGGACATTCGGGTGATGACATCAATAAGGGCTTGGGTTGTGCGAACAAATTGTTGAACCGTATTTTGTGGGAGGCGGATAAGGAGATGGATATGCGGTTGGCTTGCTTCAATGGTGGCAATTTGCGTAATGCGATAGCCCGTGAGGCGTATGCGGATGTCGTTGTAACGGAGCAGGAGGCTGAGGACTTGAGGAGACTTGTCGAAAAGTTCAGCGGAGATTTGAAGTACGAATTTCGTTCCACCGAACCGAACATGCAGATAACGTTGGAGAGCATTGCAAAGCCTGCATTCGTTGTCGATATGTTGAGTCAGGATAACTTGCTCAATGTTTTGTACGCATGTCCTCACGGTGTGTTGGCGATGAGCAGGGAAATTCCGAATTTCGTCGAGACTTCGACCAACCTTGCAAGTGTAAAGACGGAGGAAAATCACTTCTTCATCACTACTTCGCAGCGTTCGAGCGTGGAGAGTGCCAAGGTGGCTGCCGCAAGCAGAGTGGAGAGTTGTTTCATGTTGGCAGGTGCAGAGGTGGAACATACGGACGGTTATCCGGGTTGGGCTCCTAATACGGACAGTCATGTGTTGAAGGTTGCCGTCGAGGCGTATAAGAAGCTCTTCGGCAAGGAACCTGTCGTAAGAGCGATACATGCGGGTTTGGAATGCGGGTTGATAGGCGAGAAATACGAAAACATGGATATGATTTCCTACGGTCCGACATTGAGAGGGGTGCATTCTCCGGAGGAAAGGCTCGAGATAGCAACGGTGGATTTGTTCTGGCGTCATACTTTGGAAATTCTGAAAAACATCTAAGCCATGTACAGATTTCAATTGAAGCATGCAATCATAGCCATTGTCGTAATCTTGGCTTTTATCGGCATCGGAATGTTCGGAATGCCTGTTTACAGGGTTTGGTCGCAGGAGATGAAGGGTAAGGCGGAACTTGCGGAGGCGGAACAGAACAGAAGGATAAAAGTGGAGGAAGCAAGAGCGAACCTCGAAGCCGAAAAGTTGAATGCCAAAGCCGAAATCGAAAGAGCAAAAGGAGCTGCGGAGGCAATCAAGATTGAAAACGGAACTCTGACACAGACTTACATTCAATATCTTTGGGTCAGAAACCAGAACAACCTTAACGAGAAAACGGTGATATACATACCTACCGAGGCCAATCTTCCCATTCTGGAAGCCGGCAGAAGAGGCGGATTGCCGAAAGCAGATTAAAAACAGTCCGATGACAAGACTTGCAAGGTCGGAAAAGGCATGCCGAAAAACAAGCCTTTGAAAGGGATAAGATAAAACGCCGTTTTACGGAGAATGGAACGGCGTTTCGATAAATTCTTTCGGCGTTTCATTTCAGCGAATCGGCCTTTCGGCAAAACGGGTCTTAGTTTCGGCAAAACGGAGTTTTAATTCATAAAAACAGAGAGATATTATGTTCAGCAAAGAGACTTACATGATGCGACGCAAGCAGCTCATGAAAGATGTCAAACGAGGTGTCATTCTGATACTCGGCAACGGCGACAGTCCGTTCAACTATCCTGCCAACACTTATTCGTTCCGTCAGGACAGTACATTCAGATATTTTTTCGCTCATGACTTGCAAAACCTTGTCGGTGTCATCGATATAGACGAAGGAAAGGAGTACCTCTTCGGAGAGGACGTCGATATGGACGACATAATTTGGACAGGTCCCGTTCCGAGCATACATGACAGGGCATTGGAAGTGGGAGTTGAAAACAGCGGCAGCATAAGCGATTTACGCAAATTCATGGATGCCGTGGTGTTTGCGGGAAGGAAAGTACATTTCGTGCCGCCTTACAGAGCGGAAAACGTAAATTTTATTTCGGAACTTCTTCATATCGACCGTCATTACGTGAAGGCTTACGTCTCCGTGGAATTGATTGCAGCCTGTGTGAAACAACGTTCCATCAAGAGCGAAGAAGAAATAGCAGAAATCGAAAAGGCCATCGCAACAGCCTACAACATGCACACCACCATGATGAAAATGGCTGCCAAAGAGGGTACTTACGAATACGAAATAGCGGGACGCATGGAGGGAGAAGCCTTGGCGGGCGGCGGTCCTGTGTCTTTCCCGATAATATTGACCACTCACGGAGAAATTCTCCACGGACACGACCACTCATTGCAGATTAAGAAAGACAGAATGATTGTTTCCGATGCAGGTTGCGAAAATCCGCAAGGTTATTGTTCCGACATAACTCGTTCGGTGCCTGTTGGCGGAAAGTTTTCAAGCCGACAGAAAGATATTTACGAAGCTGTGCTTGCAGCACAAACTCTTGTACCGAGCCTGATTGCTCCGGGGGTTAAATATTCCGACATTCACATTGCAGCGGTCTCACGTTTGGCAAGCGCACTCAAAGAATTGGGTTTGATGAAGGGCAATTTGCAGGACGCCGTTGCACAAGGAGCGATGGGAATGTTCATGCCGCACGGCTTGGGGCACATGATGGGATTGGATGTTCACGATATGGAGAACTACGGCGAGAACTACGTGGGCTACGACAAGAAGAACGTTCGTTCCACCCAATTCGGATTGGCTTCGCTTCGTCTCGGCAGAGAATTGCAAGAGGGCTTTGTGTTGACCAACGAGCCGGGCTGCTACTTCATTCCGGAACTCATAGACAAATGGAGAGCCGAAGGCAAATGCAAAGACTATATCGACTACGACAAAGTGGAGCAATACAAGGATTTCGGCGGTATAAGAATAGAAGACGACTTGCTTGTAACGAAGAACGGTTGCCGTTTGTTGGGTAAATACATACCTAAGACGGTTGCCGAAATAGAGGAGCAAATGTCGTAAACGAATCATGCGAATTTTTTTTCTCATAATTGTCTTTTTGGGCGTAAATCCGCTTTACGCCCAATTTATTTGGCAGGACAGAGTTTACTCTCCTATTGTCAAGACCGTCAAATTGGAGAGCATGGATTCCAGAATGCTTGTGCCGATATTGAATATCAATCAAAGCGAAGGGCTTTTGCTGTCATTCGACGAGCTGTCGGAAGAGACTCACCGCTTCGAATACACTTTCATTCACTGCAACAGCGATTGGACAGAGAGTTCACTGCAATACTCCGACTATGTCGAGGGCTTTGAAACGGCTATGGTGGAAAATTTTGCGAACTCGTTCAACACTCTTCAAAGGTTCGTGCATTACGAACAATTACTTCCAAATTCCATGACACGCCTTACCAAAAGCGGAAACTACATTTTGAAAGTCTATGTCGAGGGAGAACCTGACAATGTCGTCTTCACCAAAAGATTTATGTGCATGGATAGGAAAGCGGAAGTGGCAGCAGAGGTAATGCAGGCAAGAGAGCCGGCACTGAGAAGCACCTGTCAGGAAACGGACGTGAGGGTGTATTCATCGAAACATGTATTCGACAGTCCGAACGAAAGGGTGAAACTCGTAATTCAACAGAACGGAAGAGAGGATACCAAACGCCTGTTGCCTTTGAGCGAAAACAGAGGTACCGAATTGGTTTACAATTTCAGACAAGAGAATATTTTTGACGGCGGCAACGTGTTTCGTTCTTTTGATTTCTCTTCTCTGAGACATCGTTCCAACTTCATTGCAAACATAGACTACATCGGAGGCGAAAATGTGGTGAGGCTGAGAGAGGAACAAATAAAAGACTGTTCCCCTTTTGTGGAACAGGCAGACTTGAAAGGAGCGTACTACGTAAGAAATGAGATTGATGACGATGAAGTCCTGCACAGCGATTACGCTTGGGTGTATTTCTACCTGCCGAAGCCTCTGAGCCTTGAAGGAAGCTACTATGCTGTCGGAGAATTGAGCGATTGGCGTTTCTCGCAACAAAACAAATTCACCTTCGACAACACGCTGAATAAATACGTTCTTCGTATGCTTTTGAAACAAGGCTATTACAACTACCAGATACTATACGTTCCCAACGGTTACACGACAGGTTCTTACAGGGAAGTGGAGGGCAATCACAGCGAAACGCAGAACTATTATAATATATATGTATATTACCGCGAACCGGGCAACGATTACGATTCTTTCATAGGCTTTTTGAGAGCCGAATACAAGTATTGATTTTCCGCAAAGACGGCTCCGATACATTCGTTCCGAAGTCTTGTAATGCAAAATTGCATAACAATGGTTTGACAAAACGGGAAAATGGGCTATCTTTGCAGAGTAAAAAACAGAAAAAGAAAATGGATAAAAAGAATTCCAATGTGGCTTTATGGATCGGCTGTTGCCTTTCGATATGTTGTTCGATAGTATTATTCATTATGCTGTTTAATGGCAGAAGTGCAGAAAAAGAGGACATGAAAGAAGCCGAGAAAACAGTGAAAGGCAACAAAACGCTGACTTCAGGCGGTTTGAAAGTGGCATACGTGGATACGGACAGCGTGCTTGCCAAATATGAGATGGCGAAAGATATGGAAGAGAGCCTGAAAGCTTATCAGAAAAAAGTCGAAAACGAGTTTGCGGCAAAGCAAAAGAAGTTTGAAAACGACTATGCGAATTACATGAAGAACGGAGCGAGCCTTACGCTTACCCAACAGAAACAAACGGAAAAGGAATTGCAACAAAGAGGCAACGAGTTGCAACAACTGCAACCGAAGTTGATGGCACAATTACAGGAAAGGCAGGCTTCGGATAACAAGAAGTTGCTTGATGCAGTCTATGCTTTCATCAAAGACTACAACAAAAAGCACCAAAACTTCGACATCATTCTTGCGAAGTCTTACATCGGCTCTCCTGTTCTCTACATCGATAAGGGAATGGACTTGACAGATGTTATAATCAAAGGGCTTAACGAAGAATACAAAGAGTACAAGAAGAAAGATTAAACATATCGGTTTTCAATAAGTCGAGATAGAAATTGTCTGTCAGGCAAAACGGTTTCAAACTGTCGGATAACACTTTCATTCGGTTATCCGGCAGTTTTTGTCTGTGCAATTCTCTATCGATGGGACATCAACTCCCGAAAATCTTTTTATGCTCTCCATTGCATCGTAACTCTTTACCCCTTTGACCTCTCCATTCTTCAAAAACACTTCTATAATATTTGAATGCAACCAATTAAGGTCGTTGCAGAGAGAGTTGCTGTCCACAATCATCGGATAGCCTTCAAATTCGGAAGCAATGCTTCCTGATACAATCACCGTAACCTTATTCTTATGCAAAGCACCATAGTTGACGGCAGCCTTCCTGCAACCGATACAAGAAGCCGTCGGCACGATAATAACACTATGCTCTCCTTTTGGAAGTTTGTAATCAATTTGTTCGATATACCAAAGGAATACATCTTTGTCGCTGACCTGCTTTTCTGAACAAGCATTCGAAGTTAACAGCATGCCTATTGCACACACATAAATCCATAATCTCGTTTTTCTGCACATAAGATACCCCCTATCAATTAAAATCATATATTCGAACCTCTCCTGCAAAACTAAAACTCGTTATTCTTGCAAAAAAAGCCCATAAAAATAAACCATACTAATCGAAAACAAACAAATCCATGGTGTTATCAACTGTACGCACATATACCCCTTGCTTTCCTATCAAGATTACACCTCTATGTTTATTCCCATCGAATTTAACTTCGTACTTCTTGTTTAGCTTTGAGTCTGCAACGATAAGAACCCAATCGGATTTCTTCTTTGTGAAAGAGTTATCCTCCTTTCGTATTGCCAAATCCAAAACACGATAATAGAGTTTCCTATATCTATCATAATACAAACCTCCGAAAAGCATATTCTCATCACAATATTCTATTATCTCTGCCACTGAAGAACTTTTGGAAAAGTCTCTCTTCTGCGGTTTGACATAGAACTTCGAACTGAGTTTTTTCTCTCCCAACGTCTTGCCACTCATCGTCATCACAACAACATTCTGTGATAACTCCGTACCAGCAACGATTATGGAATCCTCGACATTGAATGCTGTCTGATACCAATCTTTTATGAACATATCTTTCGGCTGATCGGACGGTCGCTTTCCGAATATCTTTACACACCTTACACTATCAGGATTGCTTATATCCCATGCTGCAATCAAATCCGATTTTGCCCTAAATTCTGCATAATCATCAAAACCTGTCAATGATTTTACAGGAAAAAAGCCTGTGTAAAGTATATCTCCGTTTGAAAAGAATGTATTGTAAGCACCACATGCCCATATAATAAATTCTTCATGATATTTTACAGAAGGACACGATATCTCTGTACATGATTTCGAGTTCCAAAGATTCAGATTACGATTATCTAACTGAACCCATATTGTCCCGTTATCCGAGTTGTAACAAAAGTCTCCAATCTTTGCCGGAATTCCTGCAACAATCGTATCAATCTTATTCGTTTCAATATCAAACGAACATATTACACATCCTCCATTCGTTGAGAATAGCACACTTTCTTTTTCATCTATATCATATATGGTACTGCTTATAGGAAGCCACAGTAAAGCATCCTTTTGTTTCAGAAAAGTTTCCGGTTCTTTCACTATATCTCCGTTACAAGCACAAAAACAGATAATAAATAACGCCAATATCGCACTACGTAATACTCTCGTCATATTCATATTATATAAAGGGAGAGGTTGCCCTCTCCCGATAAATGTTACTTGGTAACAAATTGAAATGTGTACTCAATCTCCTTGCCGTCTTTCTTGGAAACACCGCAAAGTACTCTTGAAGCATCTCTGCTTGGCAGAGATTGCACCATATAATCCCCTGTTTTGAGTTTTTCAAAGAGCTTTTGGTCTCTCTCGATATAAGGAACTACCAAATCCCAAACGATGGAACTCGTCAACGGTTGGGTTCTTAAGCCGCTTAATTCCTTAGGATCTATAGGCGTTGCCACGATTACGATATCGTCAAAGCAATTAAATGGCTCTCCTAATACGCAATAACAAGTATCTTTCGTTAATACTAGATGCCTGTGCAAGCCCCAGCCTTCACCACCGGGAGCAACCTTAAGCTGAGTTACACCTTTAACAGAAGTTTCCACGTCTTTATTATCGGAATCTTCACAAGACACCATCACCGATAAAGCTAATACGGATGATGCCAACATTATTATTCTCTTTTTGATCATTTGCTTTCTATTTTTTATTTGTTCAAACCATTTATTTTCTGATCTATGCAAGGACTTAAAACATTCCTTGCTTTGAAGTTGTTTATCGATATTATATTCCTCTGATAAAAAGCCACCTCCTTTCCTTATTGTTATTCACTATTGCAAGCGAGTGCAAATTCCGTGCGATTTCGTATTGCCTTTGTGGCAGATGCCTTTGTTCGTTTCTTGTCCGTTTAAGAGCGGACTTCCAAGTAAAGACAAATCTTGGAGGTGGATAAGAACGAAATCACGCTGCAAACATACGAAAAATATTTTGAACCACCAAATAAATCATTATTTTTCTGCAAATCATGATTTGGGATTACAGAAAATAAGTTCGCATAACCCCATTCCTGCTTTGTCATTCCTTATGTTGATAAAGGAATATACTTAAAAGGACTATAGTCAAAGTCCTTCCCAAGGAAAATCAAAAAAATAGGGAAGAAAGGCTAAGCAAGCAACCTTTCGTAAAAGCCAAGCAGTACTTTCTCTTGACTTGACCAGTTATATTTATCGGCAGCAGCCTTTACGGCGTTCGCCGACATTTGCTTTGCCAAGTCCGGATTATTTGTTATCTTTCTTATTGCCTCCGCCACCTCATCGATATCGAGAGGATTAACTACCAATCCGCAATGTTCTTTCTCTGTTACTTCCTTACAAAACAACACTTCCCTGCTTGCTATCACGGGAAGTCCTGCCTGCATGTATTCCAACTGCTTTATCGGAATGGAATATGTGTGATTCGGTGCTTCGTGCAGCAAAACCAACCCTACGGACGAGCGTTCATACACTCTCTCCCTCACTTCCGCATTAGGCACATAGCCGAGAAACTCCACGTTTTGCCACTGTGGCATGGCTTTCACTCCATTGAAAAAATTCATATCATCGAACTCCCCTGCCAAAAGGAGTTTCACCCCTGCCTTATCGCAGGCTTCCACCATCTCTTTGACACCTCTGACCTCGGTCAAGCCTCCTACGTAACACGCCACAGCCTTCTTCGGAAAGCAATGCGGTTTATCGTTTCCATTGTCCGCAAATACAGGATAATTCCTCACCGTTTCAGTAGGAACGTTCCCATAAGAAAGGAACTTTTTCCGTATTGTCTCCGTTGCACAAACAACTCCGGACAAACGTTTTGCCGAAAATCTTTCCGTAAAACTTGCAAATCGAAAAAGCAATCTGCGTGCAATGTCCGGAATATAATCCCTTTGCAACATCAGAGCAGGGAAATCCTCATGCGAATCGAAAACCACGCAAGCCGATTTTCTCAATCCGAGTGCGGCAATCAACAAATCGGGGTCATGAAAATGGTAAATATCTGCTTCGAGGCTTGCTGCCGCTTTGACGGCTTTGCGACTTGTCTTGATCATTCGCTTCAAGCGACCCGCCTCCGCTCTACCTATATCTATTATCTTAATGCCTGATTTTTCTTCATCGCCAAGACCGTCTGCCACAATAAGGCTTACATCATAACCTGCCTCGTATAAGGACAGGCATTCTTTATGAAAAATCCGCGAATCGTAACGACGATGAACTATTGTTATATGAACAACCTTTCGTTTCATGCTTCCGTTCCCGTTCAATCCTCTATTATTACTCCGCTTCCCAAGCACAACTTCGCGTCAGGACTGTAAATCACTCCGAACTGTCCTGCCGCTATACCCTGAATGCGTTCTTCACTTTCTATTCTATAAATGTCGTTTATCTTTCTCAGCTTTCCTCGTGTGAAATCGGGAGTATGGCGGATTTTGAACAAGATGTCTTTCTCATCTTTGAAATCTCCCCAAATGTCTTCGGTGATATACTCGAACGCACCGAGGTTTATCGTCTTTCCGTACTGGGTATCGGGGTCGTAGCCTTGGGAAACATAAAGCACATTCTCATCCATATCTTTCTTAACCACGAACCAAGGACCGCCCGACAGCCCCAAACCCTTGCGTTGACCTATCGTATGAAACCAAAAGCCCTTATGCGTTCCGAGTATCCTGCCCGTCTCCAACTCGACTATCTTTCCCTCCTTTTCTCCAAGGTATCGACGTATGAAATCATTATAATTGATTTTACCCAAGAAGCATATACCTTGGGAATCCTTTCTTTCGGCAGACGGCAGACGGCACTCCCTTGCCTTGGCTCTTACTTCGCTTTTCAACATATCGCCGATGGGAAACATCAACTTTTTGACTTGAAGATAATTTATCTGACCGAGGAAGTACGTTTGGTCTTTCACATGGTCCTTAGCCGTAGAAAGATAAACTTTTCCGTCCACATCTGTCGTCGTGCAGTAGTGTCCCGTTGCAATCTTATCGAAGCAATGACCCCATTTCTTCTCGAAACTGCCGAACTTTATCAACTTATTGCACATCATATCCGGATTGGGCGTAAGTCCCCTGCGGACAGCCTCTATCGTATAGCTGACCACATTCTCCCAATACTCCTTTTGCAAGGAAACAATCTCGAAACGACAACCATACTTCTTGGCAATGTAAGTCGTAATCTCTATATCCTCTTCTGAAGGGCAATCCACATAACCGTCCTTGTCCTCCATGCCGATTTTTATGTAGAAAATCGTAGGGTCAAATCCCATTTCCTTCAAACGGACGACAGCCACGCTGCTGTCAACCCCTCCCGAAACCAATGCAGCAATATCCATATTGGCAAAGATACGATATTTTTCACACACCTTGCCCCTTCTACTGCATTTTCTACTCCGTTTCCATATACCATACACCGTTTCGCCACCGCTCCGGCACCTGAAAACCACAACATTTCCCCGATAGGAACCAGACTTTCCGCAAACTCTATCCGCCAATCTTCTTTCCCTCGAAAACCGAATGCCGTTTCGGAAAAATGAAACGCCGAAAGAATTTCATAAAACGGCGTAAGAAAAAATTCTTACGCCGTTTCATTCGCACTCGAACGGGATTAGGGTCAAAAGTTTACGGCAAAGCACCTCATCGATATAGCGAACGGCGTTTATATCAAGAGTTTTCAACAGATGAAAAAGAAAGCGATATTGCATGCAATCGCACGAAGTAAATACGATTTTCAAGAAACATGATTATTTTTCTTTGAAAAAATTTTGTCAATACAAAAAAACACTATATATTTGCCGCATCAAAATAGATTGTATGATGAATAAATGTTGTTCATCTCCTTTTGCTTTTTACGGAATATCTACATGGAGATATGCTTCGGAGTATATATTCCATATATGCAAGAACAAGTTCGTTTAATCGGGGGTACGAAGCCATGTTCACCGAAGAGTATGTTTCGCCATACTTCTTTGCAGTACCCGCTTGGAACGAACGATTTCACGACTTACCGACCCATTGTTGTGATTGAGCGAAATTTAAGGGTGAAAGACAGAAATAATAAATCATAAACATATATGAAAATGAAGAAAAGATGTTTTTCGTATTGCATGATTGCATTCCTGCTTGCCGTGATGGCGGTATCATGCTCGAAGAGTCCCGATTACTTGGGAAAATACGAGGCTGTGGAAGCGTCGTTCCTGAATGACGACAAGGAACAGGCTCCTACGGACGATTCGGCTTCGATGAAGTTGTTGTCCAATGTGGTTCTTTTGCAGTTGATGGCGGCTTCGCCGGAGGATTGCTTTCCGATGGATATAGAATTGACCGAAAAGGCAATCATAACCAATGCAAAGGACACGACGGAATGCAGGTATGAAGTTGTAAATGACACCTTGGTGCATATCTTCATGAAGGGAGAAAAGGAACCGATAAACCTTATAACTTCCGCACAGCCCTATCTGCAAAAAGATTTCATGGCTTTGAAACTCCGAAAGAAGGCTTCCGAGAAATAAAAGCATGATTTCTTGTCCGGAAAGTGCAAATTATCCGGATTTCACACCAAGCGGCAGAGATATTGTCAAGAAATCTCTGCCGCTTGTGCATTTCAACGAAACTCTTCCGACACAGATGGTTCAGGAAGAAAAGACTTGGTGAAGTTGTTTGGCTATCTTGTTTCTTATCAGCGTAAACTGCTTGTGCTTGATGACCAATTCCATCATTGCCTCCGGCTCTGTCGTTGTTTTAATGGCTTCATTCACCTGCTTGATATAGGCATTCACTTTATGCAACTTAAATCGCAAGAGAGTGTCGGAGATAAGGCGGTCGATGACTTCCTTGCTTTCCTTATTCGGAACGGAGATATTCTTTTCCGACCACAAAGGACTGATTTCCCTGCCGCCGATGAGGAGTTCGGCTGCGAGGTTTCGGATTTGCTCCTCTTCGTTCGAGATAAACGAATCGATTGCAGGAACGGTGTTCTCCTCGTATATGGAATGTCTATACAGTTCAAAGATTTTACCGAATAAAACATCGGTGAAACGAATATCGTCATTCACTATATCGCAAACGACATACGCTGCCGTCAACACGTCTTTGTACTCCAAAGCATCGTTCTCCCCGAAAACCTCCTGCCTTGTCATCGTATTGCCATACTTGAACAATATCTCTATTATGGCTTTCTCCTGTGCGTAATCGGGATTAAGTTCTATTTCCTGCTTTTCCGCTTTCGGTGTATCGAGAATTACCTGCTCGGCAATGGCAGGTTGCGGGTCTTCCTGCTTGTTTTTCTTATCCCTATTAAGAAAGAGCTGCTTTTTGAGTGCTTTGCCCAACACTTCTTCGCTGGTTTGCAAAATGGAACTGCACTCTTGCAAATATGTGTTCCTTTCCAAAAGGTCGGGAACAAGCGAAATGGTATGCACTATGTCCCTTATCAAGTCCGCTCTCTTGATAGGGTCGTTTTCAGCCTGTTTTTGCAGAAGATTGATCTTGTAGATGATGAAGTTTTGCGAGTTTTCCTTCAAGAAAGTTTGGAATTCGTCCATCGTATGTTTGCGAGCGAAGGAATCGGGATCCTCTCCGTCGGGGAACAAAACGGTTCTTACGTTCAAGCCGTGTTCCAAAAAGATGTTCACTGCTTTGAAAGTGGCTTTTATTCCGGCACTGTCGCCATCGTAAAGCACTGTAACGTTGCGTGTATATCTCTTTATCATGGAGGTTTGCTGCTCCGTAAGTGCCGTTCCCGAGGTTGCGACTACGTTTTTCACCCCGTTCTGGTACATCATCACCGCATCCATGTTGCCTTCCACCAAATAACAAAGATCTTCCTTCACAATGGCGTCCTTGGCAAGGTGAAGACCGAAGAGAACCTTGCCTTTGGTGTAAATAATGCTTTCGGGAGAGTTGACGTACTTCGCTTTCGTCTTGTCGGAGGTGAGTATGCGGGCGGAAAAGCCCAAGACCCTGCCGCCTACGTTATATATCGGAAAGGTTACCCTGCCTCTGAAACGGTCGTAAACCTTACCGGTGTTCTCGTTCTTTATTACCACGCCGGCAGCAACCATATCTTCTTCGGAAAAGCCCTCTGCCTTTGCTGCCGTGCAGAAATCGTCCCAACTGTCTTTGCAATAACCCAAGCCCCATTTGCGTATGGTGTCCTCCCTTAGGCAACGCTCTTCAAAATAAGACAGTCCCGTACTTCTGCCCTGCTCATCATTGAAAAGCAGATTTTGAAAATACTTTTGTGCGAACTCGTTTACATGGAACACACGGTCTCTTTCCGACTGTGCTGCCTTTTCTTCCGGCGTGGCTTCCGTTTCTTCGATATGTATATGGTAGCGTTCCGCCAACCATCGCAAAGCCTCGGGGTAGGTATAATGCTCATGCTTCATCAGAAAGGCCACGGAATCGCCGCCTTCGCCGCAACCGAAACATTTGAATATGCCTCTCGCCGGATTGACATTGAAAGAGGGTGTTTTCTCATTGTGAAAAGGGCATAAGCCTATGTAATTCGCTCCACGCTTTTTCAGAGGAACGAAAGCCCCCACCACGTCCGCTATTTGAGCTGCCTCCAATATTTTGACAATATCCTCGTGCTTTATCATCGCCTTGCAATTTGTTGCAAAGGTAGGACAAAAGAAAATAACATCAAAGCCTATCATGAAAAAGCCTTTCCGATACTTCGGAAATGAAACGCCGAAAGAATTTCGTCAATCGGCGTTTCGTGAAATTCTTTCGGCGTTTTATTTTTCCGAAACGGCGTTCTGCGATAATGGAATGCCGTCTCGGTATGCGGAAAGGGGCATTCGTTACTTGGAATATGCGATTGGAAAATGTGTTTGCGGTCAAAAGTTTACAAATACTTAATATGAGGCTCGCAGGATTTTGTTACCTTTGCAGGGAATTATATTGAGAAAGACGGAAAAGATGAAATCGAAGAACGATATGTCGGCTTTTGCCGCTTCTATTTTGAAAGTGTTTGCCTCAAATCCTGCTTCATGTTTGAATTGCAAGCAGGTGGCTTCACGTCTCGGTATTACGGACAGAGGAGGCAAAGAAATGATTCATAATCATCTGCAAAAGATGGCAGAGGATAATATAATAACGGAGCAGGAGAGGGGACGCTTCAAGCTGAACCCCAAATATATCACAAGCAATGCTCTGCCTGAACATTACATCGTTGGAACGGTGGACATGAAACAAACGGGCAAGGCTTACGTGATTTGCGACGAGGGCGGCGAAGATGTGTATATAAATATGAATAATACGAACCACGCTCTGCATGGGGACAAAGTGAAGGTGTATTTGTTCCCTCGGCGTAAGAAAAGGAAGAGAGAGGGGCAGATAGTGGAGATTTTGCGGCGTGCAAAGACGTCTTTCGTCGGTGTTGTGCAGAAACACGGCAAGTTTGCTTTCCTTGTGTGCGACAGTAATACCATGCCGGTGGATATTTTCATCGATTTGAATGATTTGAACGGTGCAAAAGACGGCGAGAAAGCGTTGGCGGAGATAACGGATTGGCCGGAAAATGCGAACAATCCTTTCGGTAAGGTGATAAAAGTCTTGGGAGCTCCGGGCGAAAACGACGTGGAAATGCAGTCCATACTGTCGGAATACGATTTTCCTTTGTTCTTTCCCGAAGCGGTGGAGAAGGAAGCGGAGAAGATACCTTTGGAATTGCCGAAGGCAGAGGTGGCGAAACGCAGGGATTTCAGGGCGGTAACCACTTTCACAATCGACCCTGTCGATGCGAAGGATTACGATGATGCCTTGTCGTTCCGCCGTTTGGAAAACGGCAATGTGGAGGTCGGAGTGCATATTGCCGATGTTACATATTATATAAAGGAACATACGGCTTTGAATGAGGAGGCTTACCGCAGGGGAACGTCGGTTTATCTTGTCGATAGGACGATTCCCATGTTGCCCGAGAAGTTATGCAACGGCGTTTGCTCCCTGCGACAGGACGAAGACAAGTTTGCATTCTCGGCAGTATTCGAAATGAACGAGAAAGCCGAGGTCTTGAACGAGTGGTTCGGCAAAACCGTAATCCGTTCCGACCGACGTTTCGCCTACGAAGAGGCTCAAAAGGTGATAGAAACTGGGGAAGGCGAGTACTCCGATGAGATATTGTCGCTATGGGCATTGGCGGAACAGATGCGGAAGCGTCGTTTTCGGGCAGGAGCAATAAACTTCGAGAGCATAGAAGTGAAGTTCCGCTTGGACGAAAACGCCAAACCGACGGGCGTATATCTGAAAGAGAGCAAGGAAGCCAACTGGTTGGTGGAGGAGTTTATGCTGTTGGCGAACAAGCAGGTGGCATCTTTCATCGGCAAAACGAGAAATAAGAGTAAGGCAAAGACCTTTGTCTATCGTGTACACGACGAACCCAATCAGGAAAAACTTGCAACCTTCAAGGAGTTCGTGGGCAAATTGGGATACAGTATCAACGATAAGACGCGAAGCAGTCTGACGAAAAGCTTCAACAAATTGTTCGATCAAGTTGCCGGAAAGGGCGAAGAGACGATGATAAGCATGATTGCCCTTCGCACAATGAGCAAAGCATATTATTCTTGCGACAATATCGGACACTATGGCTTGGGTTTCCCGTACTATACCCACTTTACCTCGCCCATAAGACGGTATCCCGACGTGATGGTTCACCGTCTTCTGGAACGCTATCTCGACAATCAACCCTCTGTTGAGAAGGAAACCTACGAGCAAATGTGCGAACACTGTTCCAATATGGAGAAAAAAGCCTCCGATGCAGAGAGAGCGTCCGTCAAATTCAAACAAGCGGAATATCTTTCCGACAAAATCGGTCAGGTTTTCGGCGGAACCATCTCCGGAGTCAGCAAATGGGGCTTGTATGTCATGCTCGACGAAAGCAAATGCGAGGGTTTGGTGCCGATGAAGGAGATAAACGACGATGTTTATGAGCTCGACGAGGATAATTTCCGCCTTGTCGGCAAGACGAAGTCGAGAATTTACCAGCTGGGACAGCCTGTCAGGGTCAAGATAGCAAGTGTCAACCTGTTCAAAAAGCAAATGAACTTCCTTTTAATGCCGAACGAAGAAGCATAAACGGCGTAATCGAAGAATTAAACACACATAATCATATATGAGAATTTTATTATTAGGCTCCGGAGCGAGGGAACACGCCATGGCAAACAAGATAAAGCAAAGCCCACTCTGCGAAAACCTCTATATTTCGCCCGCAAATGCAGGCATGAAAGACTTGGGCGAATGCCTGAACCTCGGAAATGAATTTGAAAACATAAAGAACTTCGCCGTGGAACGGTCAATCGACATGTTGGTCGTGGGAAACGAGCAACCATTGGTCGAAGGCATAGCGGACAGTTTTGCAAATGGCCCCCGTACAAGCCGCATTACGGTCATCGGACCGAAGAAAGCCGCCGCCATGTTGGAGGGCAGCAAGGATTTTGCGAAGCATTTCATGTTCAAATACGGCATTCCGACAGCCCGATACCGCAGTTTCGGCAAGCAGGAGCTCGAATCGGCAAAGCAATTCCTCAAAACCCTGTCCGCACCCTACGTTTTGAAAGCCGACGGCTTGGCAGCAGGCAAAGGAGTCATCATTTCCCCCACCTTGGAAGAGGCAGAACGGGAACTGAAAGCGATGCTATCCGAGGGCAAATTCGGCGATGCCTCCTCCAAAGTGGTAATCGAGCAGTACCTTAGCGGCATCGAGTGCAGCGTTTTCGTACTTACCGACGGCAAACACCACATTGTCCTTCCCGAAGCGAAGGATTACAAACGAATAGGCGAGCAAGACACAGGTCTGAACACCGGAGGCATGGGCAGCATCTCCCCCGTGGCATTCGCAGACGAAGCCTTCATGCACAAGGTCGAAGAAAGGATAATCCGCCCCACCGTTTCCGGACTGCAAAGCGAAGGATTGGAATACAAAGGCTTCATATTCATAGGACTGATGAACGTAAACGGCGACCCGTACGTGATAGAATACAACGTCAGAATGGGCGATCCCGAGACGGAAAGCGTGATGCCGAGGATAGAAAGCGACCTTGTGGAAGCCTTCATGCTCGTCGGCAGCGGCGAATTGGACAAATACACCCTCGAAGTGAAGAAAGACCACTGTGCAACGGTGATGTTGGTCAGCAAAGGCTACCCCGAACATTACGAAAAGGGCAAACTTATCACCGGAACGGCGGATTGCGACCACTGTTACCTCTTTCACGCCGGCACGACGGCAAACGAGAAAGGCGAACTGCTCACCGCAGGCGGCAGAGTGCTTGCCGTAACCTCGCTCGGCAAGACAATGGAAGACGCCTTGGCGAACTGCTACCGTCAAGCGGCGAAAATCCGCTTCGAAGGCAAAACCCTGCGACGCGATATCGGCAAAGACCTGTTGAAATACCAAGAATAAAACCCCCGAAAACGATGAAACAATACCTCGATTTGCTGCAACGCATCATAGACACGGGCGTACCCAAGCACGATCGCACCGGAACCGGCACCCTGTCCGTCTTCGGCCACCAGTCAAGGTTCGATTTACAAGAAGGATTTCCCCTTTTGACCACCAAAAAGCTCCATCTGCGAAGCATAATCCACGAATTGCTCTGGTTTCTCAAAGGAAGCACCAACATAAACTACCTTCACCAACACCAAGTCAGCATTTGGGACGAGTGGGCGGACGAAAACGGCGACTTAGGCCCCGTTTACGGCAAGCAATGGCGAGCATGGCAAACGGCAGACGGCAGAGTGATAGACCAAATCAGCCAAGTCATCACCCAAATCAAAGAAAACCCCGACTCAAGACGCCTTTTGGTAAGCGCATGGAACGTCGGCGAAGTCGAAAAGATGGCATTGCCGCCCTGTCACATCGTTTTCCAGTTCTATGTCGCCCGAGGCCGCCTCTCATGCCAGCTTTACCAACGCAGTGCCGACGTATTCCTCGGCGTACCCTTCAATATCGCCTCCTACGCCCTGCTAACCCACATGGCAGCCCAAGTCTGCGGACTTCAAGTCGGCGAATTCATACACACACTCGGCGATGCCCACCTCTATCTCAACCATATCGAACAAGCAAAACTCCAACTCACCCGCCAACCCCTGCCCCTGCCAACCCTCAAACTCAACCCTTCCATACACAATATCTTCGATTTCAAATACGAAGACATCGCAATCGAACACTACAACGCCCATCCCCACATCAAAGCCCCCGTATCCAAATAACCAAACACCCGAAACCATGATAAAACTCATCGTAGCCAAAGCCTCAAACGACGTAATCGGCGACCGAAACACCCTCCTGTGGCACCTGAGCGAAGATTTGAAATACTTCAAAAGGCAAACCATCGGTCAAACCGTCCTGATGGGACGCAAAACATGGGAAAGCCTGCCCGTCAAGCCCCTTCCCCGCCGTCGGAACATCGTAATCAGCACCCAAGACGGCTATTCCGCCCCCGGAGCCGAAGTCTTCCACACCTTGGACGCCGCCTTGGACGCCCTAAACGGCGAAACCCTCTACTGCATCGGCGGAGCCACCCTCTATAAGCAAATCCTGCCGCACTGTCACGCCCTTTACATCACCCAACTCTTCAAACCCTACCACGGAGACGCCCATTTCCCACCCCTCGACCCCGCAATCTGGCACACCACACGCCTCTCCCCCGTGCTGCACGACCAGAAAGAAAACGTCGACTACCGCTTCGAAGTCCGCGAACGCCGCATTTGAAACACGAAAACCCCGCAATGAACACTGAAAACACTGAAAACACCGATTGAAAACCCGAAAAACAAACACCGTTTTCGCCGAAATCAACAAAAAAACACTACCTTTGCACCACGCAAACGCCGAAAACGAAACAAAAGAAAAAGGTTCGTAGAACCTGTATTTGATTTTTTCATTTTATTTTTGGGGACGTCGCAAGGCGTCCTTTTCCTTTTCACCACACGAAAACGAAACAAACCCACCTCAAACACCCCCGATTCCATACACGCAAACCCCCGTTCCCAACCGGAAACAGCCCGAACATGACAACAAAACCCAATACCACAACCGATAAATCCGACACTGCGACTACCAACCGCCGCAACCCACCACGCAAACCCCATAATTCACAACCATTTCGGCACTTTACACCGCACTTTCGCCATATCGCCGACCGCAAACACCACATTCACAAATGAATTCCTGCGAACCAACCCGGAAAAATAAAGAAAACGAAACACGAAAACTCCGTTTTTACAATCCGAACAACCAT
>SAMEA104315436__coassemble_1187_pt1 | contig 18755 bp, 14 predicted proteins | sample SAMEA104315436__metabat2_low_PE_012 | metagenome-assembled genome bin SAMEA104315436 (sample SAMEA104315436) | gut metagenome | biome: Monkey gut; feature: monkey-associated habitat; material: faeces | place: China | collected 2013
GGTTTGATTAACTCCGCCTCCTCCGTATGAAGTGAAAGAAGCACAAGTCCAACCGGCGGCACTGTTGTTAAAGCCGTTGTTGCTCAAGAACCAAAAATTTCCAACGACAAAGCCGGCTTGCCAGCGGTCTTCGGGTTCAACAGGAGTAAATCCATCGAGATCGATGCTGCTCGGAATAACATTTGTCGTAGGATTTACAACCTGCGAAGGGTTATCGGGGTCTTGCAAGGTGAACACGTCGTTACCGTTCATGTTAATTCCGAAACCGTTAACCGTTCCCGAGGAATAACCTTCCTGATAATAGAACCGCGGATCCGCTGCCGCAATTTCTTCACACATCTGTTTCATTGATTTGGAGCCGTCATAACGGTATCCCCAAACCAAAGCCTGAGGCGTTTTGCCGTCGTTGAATACCAACACTAAGGCAGCCTCTTTACTGCCTGTTCCGACCCAATACTCGATGTCGGCTGCCGTAAACACCCCGTTAGGAGCCGTGCCGAGAGTTTGAGCCGTCAGGCAAATGCTTGTCAACAATGCCGACAAGAGGCATAAACAAACTTTTTTCATTTCGTTGTCTGTCGTTTTTTTAGTTAAACAATGACGTATCGAACGAACGATAAAGCGTGAGAGAAAAGGCAACCCCGAAAACGACAAGGCAGACAACCGCCCGTAATTTCACTCTTTGCAATCACATCTCTATTTCCCGAAAGATACGATTCTTAATTCGGCAAAATCACGGTAGGTCTTCTGACTTGCACCTCCTCGAAAACGGCCTTCCCATTCTTGCGAACAGTGGCTGAGAGTTGCGAGACAACTTCTCTGTGGTTGTTTTCAGAGAACAAAAGCGTTAAACGCTTTCATGGTGCTTACAGCTACGGGTTTAGTTCTTGATTTTCACAAGATTCCCTTTTAATCCGCCTAAGCGGAACCGCTGATTTGCGACTGCAAAAGTAGAAATAAAATTTGAATTCCGCTTATTCCGAGCGTGGAATTAACTTTCCCTGCCTGCAAACGGCAAAGCCGGACAATGGCAAAGCAAGAAAACCGAAACCGAATGCACCTGTATTTTCCCCGTTGCCTGACTACTCGGAAACGAAACGCCTTTCCACGAAAATGAAACGCCGAAAGAATTTTCTTATATGCCGTTTCGCGAAATTCTTTCGGCGTTCGGGTAATGGATTTTCGGATTGCGGGTTGGGTAAGAGTTGTTTATTCGTGGCAGTATATGCGTTTTATCCTTTGCGAGACGGAGGTGAAGATTTCGTAGGTAATGGTGTCGAGGGCTTTCGCCATGTTCTCCACGGGGTTCTCCTCTCCGAAGATGACGACTCTGTCTCCTATGGAGGCGTTTATGCCGCTAAGGTTTATCATGCACATGTCCATGCAGATGTTTCCTACGATGGGTGCCATGCTTCCATTGACCCACACTTTGAAACCTCGTGGCGAGAGGTGGCGGTTGAGACCGTCGGCATAGCCTACGGGTATGACGCCTATGGTTGTGGTTTCTGTAGCTTTGAAGTTACGCATATAGCTTACGCTTTCGCCCTTTTCTATGGTGCGTATCTCCGTGAGGCGGGTTTGGAGGCTTTGAACGTATCGCAGGTGTTGCTGTGTGTCTGCATTCCAGCCTATGCCGTACATGCCTACGCCCAAACGAACCATGTCGAAGTGTGCTTGCGGAAAGCGAACCGTGCCGGCGGTGTTGCAGATGTGGCGAAGTATTTTATGGTCGAAGGCTGCCGTTATCCTGTTGCTCCATTTCTCGAAACGTTCTGTTTGTTTTGCGGTGAAGGCGTCCTCTTCCGGTGCGTCGGCACAGGAGAAGTGCGAAAAGACAGAGGCTATGTGCAGGTTGCCGTGCCGTTTCACTCTTGCGATAAGCTCGTCCAAGTCCTTTTCCTCGAAGCCCAAGCGGTGCATTCCCGTGTCCAACTTGATGTGTATTTTGAGCGGCAGGTCGCAAAGCAGTTCCAAGGTCTCGAAGTTATGCACCACGGGTTCCAAGTCGTAATCGACCATTTTGTTCAAGGCTTCTTTTTCGAGCGTAACGACCATTACGGGCAACGTTATGCCTTTATTCCTCAAATCGATTCCCTCATCGGCAAAGGCAACCGTCAGATAGTCGGCAAGCTGTGTGCGTTGCAGTTCTTCCGCAACCTCGCTTCCTCCGCAGCCGTAGCTGGAAGCCTTGACCATTCCCATGATTTTGACGCCGGGTTCGAGCAGGGATTTGAAGTATCTTACGTTTTCGTCCAAGGCAGTGAGGTTTACCTCCAATATGCTTTGATGGCTTTTGGCTTCAAGGAAGTTGGAGATTTTTTCCAATTCGGCTTTACGCGAGCCTTTGACCAAGATGGCTTTGTCGTGAAAGTCGCCGAGGGATACGTTTGCAAGGAAGTCCTCGTTGGAAGCGAAAAAGCGGTGCGGCATGTCGAATGCGGCATCGTTGTTTGCAACGTCCTTTCCTATGCCGTAAAGAAAGGATATGCCTTTGTTCTTCAACATTGTGTCGATTTGCTTCATGGTGTGCGGTATGTCTTCGCTTTTTTCTTGCAAATCGGAGAGAATGACGCAGCGGGATAGCTTTTTGTCGCATGTGTTGAGGAAATCGACCGCAGCTTCGAGCGAGGTGATGTCCAAGCAATAACTGTCGTTGAGCAGGAGGGAGCCTCCCACGGATTCTTTCAACTGCAAACGCATGTCCAAAGCCGAAAGGGTGTGCATTCTTTCTTTGAGTGTTTGTTCGCTTATGCCCATTTGTCGGCATAGAACGAAAGCCGAAGCGGCGTTTTCCCTGCTTGCACGGTCGGAAAAAGGCAATCCGGAATTGCGGACGACGGCTTCGCTTTCGTAGGATACCAACTCTATATCATTATTAGTACAGAATGCCTCTGCCTTCTCGAATAAGAGGGGATTATCGCGGCTGCAGATGAGTTTCTTGCAGCCTGTGAAGAGCTTCAACTTCTCGTTTATCTTTTCCTCCATGCCATGGAAATTCACTCCGTGAGCCTCTCCGATATTGGTGAACAAGCCTATCTCAGGCAAAATCATGTCGTGCAATCTCTGCATTTCGTCCGGCTTGGATATTCCGGCTTCGAATATTCCGCCTTCGTAAGAGTCGTTCAGCTGCCACAACGATACGGGAACTCCGATTTGGGAATTGTAGCTGCGGGGCGAGAAACAAATCTTGCGGTCTCGGGCGATGAGTTGACGCACCCACTCCTTGACTATGGTCTTTCCGTTGGAACCCGTTATCGCAGCGACGGTTCCGTGGAAGCATTTGCGGGCGTATGCTCCCGCTGCTTGCAAAGCCTTCAACGTATCTTCGACCAAAAGATAGGCAACTCCCTTATGCAAAACCTCGGGCAGGCGGCTGCAAACGAAAACCCTCACACCCTTTTCGCAGAGCGGTTCTATGAAGCGGTGTCCGTCGTTATCGGCGGAGCGAAGAGCGAAAAACGCAGTTCGTTCTGCCGAATTGAGCCTTCTGGAATCGAACAAAAGAAATTCTATTTCAAGGGATAACATATCGAAATCGGGCTCCGCTCCGTCGGAACGGACGCAACGTGCGTTGCACAGCCTTATCAGTTCTTCCAAACTCACTGTCATATCAATTTGTTTTTTTTGCAAAATTAGAGAAAAACGCCTTTCCGCAGATACCGAAAGGGCGAAATAACGAATTCCAAGCCCGAAAACCGCACCGAAAAGCAAATGCAAAAGCAGCGAAAGTCGAAACCGGAATGCAAAAAAACGGAAAAATATTTCTCCGGTCGAATATTTTTTTACCTTTGACGCCGTGAATTTCTCGATTCGGGGGAATAAGAAAACCATTTAATACATATACAATATGGAAATGAAGACTATTTCAATCGGAACGACAGAAAAGAATGTCGTAAGAAAGCATTATCTGACGGACATCGCTTTTTGGGTGGTGTTTATGGCGACGATGACGTTTTTCTCGCTCGGTTCGTATCCGGCTTTTGCGGTTTTGACTTCTCTTTTGTTCATGGGACTCGGCGTGGTTCTGTGGATAAGGAACTACAATGCGGCAAAGGAAAGCGGGAAACTTGCAATCAGCCTGCCGGAGTTTATCTTTCAGTTGTTCTTCAAGCTGTTGATTATCGTGTCCGTTGTGTTCTGCGTAGGCGGATACCCGGGCAGCGGGTACATAACCCTTGCGGCTTCGTTGCTTGTTTGGGCTTATGTCATCATGGCAGTGAGACGACGCAGGTTGCACGAGGTGGCGTATGCCATATCGGTGTTGCAAACGGTCATAGTTTCGGCAGACAGATTTCTGTAAGCAAAAGCGGAAACAAGAGCGGCGACATAAAGCCGGCAAAGGGCGTAAGGCATCGACCGAAACCCCGAGTCGGCTTTTGTGCGTTTTATCTTCCGCAGCCTTATCGGAAGTGTACGTCAACAACTTAGCCTTTCGCTGTGTCGCCATGCCCTTGCGGAATGAAAAAAAACGGGAAAATATTTCTCCATTCAAAGAATAGTGCATAACTTTGCCGTTCCAAATCACGGTGGTTTGGAAAAGAAAAAACGTTTAAAAATTACAATATCATGGACGTAAAAAAAATCTTAGCAGACGTAGAAGCAAAGAACCCCGGACAACCGTTGTTCTTGCAAGCTGTAACAGAAGTGTTGGAGACAATACAGGATTATGTTGCAGAACACCCAAAATATGATAATCACAAGATTATCGAAAGAATGGTTGAACCCGACAGAATTTTCCAATTCAAGGTTGAATGGATAGATGATAAGGGTCAAATCCAAGTAAACAGAGGTTTCAGAGTACAATTCAACAACGCAATAGGACCTTACAAAGGAGGATTGCGTTTTGCTCCTAACGTAACTTTGGATACGTTGAAGTTCTTGGGCTTCGAGCAAACTTTCAAAAACTCTTTGACTACATTGCCTATGGGCGGTGGTAAAGGTGGTTCTGATTTCGACCCTAAGGGAAAATCGGATAACGAAATCATGAGATTCTGCCAAGCCTTCATGACGGAATTGTGGCGTTACATCGGACCTGACACGGACGTTCCTGCCGGCGATATAGGAGTAGGCGGAAGAGAAATCGGATACCTATACGGCATGTACAAGAAATTGGCTCGTGAAAACACAGGTGTGTTGACCGGAAAAGGTGCAGGCTGGGGCGGTTCCATACTTCGTCCGGAGGCAACCGGTTTCGGAGGAGTTTACTTCGTCAACAACATGTTGAAAAAGCATGGTTTGGAATTGAAAGGAAAGAAGATTGCCATCTCCGGATTCGGAAACGTTGCATGGGGAGCGGTAACCAAAGCCACTGAATTGGGTGCAACAGTTGTTTGTATCTCCGGTCCTGATGGTTACATCTACGACGAGACAGGTATGAACGATGAGAAAATCGCATACATGCTTGAATTGAGAGCTTCCAACAACAACGTTGTTAAGCCTTTCGCCGACAAGTTCAAAACAGCCAAGTTCATAGCAGGCAAGAAACCTTGGGAAGCTAAGGTGGATATAGCTATGCCTTGTGCAATTCAAAACGAGTTGAACGCAGAAGACGCAAAACAATTGATAGCAAACGGAGTTACTTTGGTATGTGAGGTTTCCAACATGGGTTGTACGGCAGATGCAATTCACGAACTTCAAAAAGCGAAAGTTATCTTCGCACCGGGCAAAGCTGCCAATGCAGGTGGTGTAGGCGTATCAGGTTTGGAAATGAGCCAAAACGCAGGACACATCAGCTGGACAGGTGCAGAGGTTGACCAAAGATTGCACCACATGATGGATTCTATCCACGAAAACTGTGTTAAGTACGGTACTGAAAAGGACGGTTACATTAACTACGTTAAGGGTGCGAACGTAGCAGGCTTTATCAAAGTTGCAGATTCAATGATCGAACTTGGTGTTTGCTAATAAAGCATTACAATCCGGATATACGGCGAAACACTGCCGTGTATCTGGATTTATATATTTAGTTGTCGAATTAAAAAAGTATTATAACTATGAAAAAAGTGATATTAGTTCTTTTTGCAGTTTTGTTTGCAATACCTACATTTGCAGAATCAGGTACCTATACGTCAATTTCAATCCATATGAGTGGAGGTCGAAGAAATGCAGATGGTACAGTTACGTACGATAGAGTTATATTGCGAACAACAGATAATAAATTATTTATATCTTGCAGTGGAGAGGGCGATAAAGTGTGTCCTGCTACTGTAACTGTTTTGGTTACTGTAGTTGCACCAGTTGCTCCTTCTATGCCAAAAGAAACGTTGGAATTAGCTTTAGATATTCTGAAAAAAGAAATACTCTCAGGAGCGACTGAAGGAAAATTTATGTGTTCAGACATAATGTTTTCATTTGAAGATGGAAAGATAACCGAGGAAGGTCTATTCGAATTCAAACTTAATGGTATAGATTCAAAGCAACTTCTAAAATGAAAAAAAGTTTTTTCAATAGAAAGGGGATACTATTACTGAGTATCCTCTTTTTTTCTAGTTTATATAACCTTTCGGCACAGTCTTTGCTGAAAGAGTTCGATAATCTCTTCCTTACAGGAACGGAGGAGGCGTTTCTGACAAAGGTTGCGACTTATACGGATAAGAAGATGTTCTTTTTATCTGCCGAAGATTTGGAATTCATACCTGTGTTCGAGGTGAAAGGAGAAACGATTATAAGGGACAGCATTCCAAATGTCAGAATAGTAACGGGGGAGGACAGGTTCCATTGGACAATTCCCACATCGATGATTTTTTCTGAGGGAAAATTGTTTACGACTTACGGTTACGGCATTGCGGAGTACGAGAGGGACGATAAGGCTTGGTTCATCAAGGAGGTTTTTCCCATAACCGATGACATATATAATGCGAAATATCACAGGATTATAGGTGTTTGCGGCAACAAAGTCGTGATTGCATGCGATATGTACTACAATAACCCCATCGAAAAGTACGGAGATTATACTCTTGCCATATATGATTTGAAAGAAAAACGCATTTCACGGGAAAGGGTCTTCAACTTCGACAGAGCCATCTTCCTTAATCTTTATTCTTTCGTCAATCTTTTTTCCTGCAGCAAAGAACGCATCTCGTTTCTCAACCCTTTGAAATCCGAGGTTTATCTTTTGGATTATGATTTGAACGTTTCGGATACGCTGGGATTTCCTTCGCAAGACGGCTATGCGGCAACGGAAAAACGCTTGAACGAATTGTTCACTCCCGAAGTGATATTGCTTTGTGATAAAGCTCCGAAAAATCCTGCTCTCATACTTCATCAGAATCTTGTTTTCTCAAAGGACAATGCTTATGGTTTGAATACGAAGCAGTGCTTCATCGATGAAGATAATCTGCTCATCGAATATTCTCTCTTTGGCAATGGTGGAGCTGCCGAGTTTTTCAAGTTGAACCTGAAAACAAGGCAGGCGGAGAGGGTTTTCTCTTATTCGTATAAAGAGCAGCCTGATTTGTGCGGCTTGATTTGGAAAGAAGAATTGCCGATATTCGATGACGGCACATATTTCAAAACAACAATGAAACCGAGCCAAGATGAAGAAAATATTGCCGGCGGTCTTAATATGTATTACTGCAAGCCTTTCGATTTCCGCACAAAATAATTGCTCCGTAAAATTGGAAGACAAGAGCGGAAAGGAGACGGACTGCCTTGTGTCGGAGTATGATTATGTCATTGTCTTCAATGCGTTTTTCTGCAAGACCTGCGTGGACAAGCAAACGAGAGAAAAGCGTATCCTGATGATTTGCAACGAAAATCAAAGTTCGAAAACTTTCCGCATAAGCACTTGCAATTCCTTGCGAAAACTGTATCCTGATTCCGATGTACGTTTCGTGAAAAATCTTCTTTCGATAAGTCTCCTCAAAACGAATGCCTTGTTGAGCGGTGAGGAGTTCTGCCGAATTCTTGCTTCAAAAGAGGAATAAAACCATTTGAATTACTTCCCATAAACCGATGTGTTGCAAGCTTCGGCTTGTGATGCGTCTTTGCATACATTCCATGTAAACGAACAGTCGTGGTTCGCATGGAATGTATTCTTGCATATAGTTATGCTTTTCGGTGTTTTTGATAATCGGAATAGATTCTCTCCGAGAACGAAAGGCGGAAAGTAAAAACAGATAGGGCGTTTCATGAAAATAAATCGCCGAAAGGATTTCGTGAAACGGCGATTCGTTTTCTTATGGTACGAAAAAACAGGAGACGAACGCTCTTAGTGATGCGTTGTTCTCCTGTTTTATGGATTTACGATTGTTATCCTAATTTGCGTTCGGCGTTGCAGCAGGTTGTGCGGCAGGCAATGCAGGGGCTTGTTTTGCAGGGACGGTCGTCTTTATCGCATTAGGATCCAACTGTGTGCCGTTGTTGCTCTCCACAGCGGTCTTTCCCGGTGTGAAAGCGGTTGCCACAAGGCATAGAACCAACATTATTCCTGCCAATGTCCACGTTGCTTTTTCCAAAGCGTCTGCCGTTTTCCTTACTCCCATGAATTGGTTCTGTGCAGCGAAGTTGGCTGCCAATCCGCCACCTTTGGAATTCTGAATCAATACCACTATTGCCAACAAAACGGCAACCACGATAATCAATACTGTTACGAATACAAACATTTCTTCTTTACTGTTTTTTGTGTGTTATTTATTTTCTTCCAATTCTCTGATTCGGTCTGCAAAGTAAGCACTTTTTTTTGGATTAAGGGCTGTTAATTGACGATAAATTTGCAGTGCCTTGTCTTTATTGCCTTGTTTGATGTATATTTTCGCCATTGTTTCGGTTACGATTTTGAAGTCATCGTTTGCCGATTGCTTTAATATTTCGTCTATTACGGGACTTTCTTCCTCCGAAGAGACCTTTCCGACTTTCGGATTTTCTATTTTCAAAAATCTTTCGATAACCTCCTCTTTTGTCGGGTTCTCCGAGAGACCGGGTTCTTTGTACAGGTTTATTTCGTCGAGTATATCGTCTTTTTTTGCTTCGATTGCAGGAGCGGGAACGGTTTCCGGCTTTTCCGAAAGGGGCTTTTGAAGATGGTTTTTCAGCGGATTTTCCATGAAGTTCTTCAATCCTGTGCGGTCGAAGGAGTAAGCAGCCGCCTGCAACAGGTATTTATCGCCGTTTTGGTTGCCGAGAACTTTCGCAAACTTTGCGGCAAAGGCATATAATAAAGATGTATAAGGGTGCTTTTCGATCAGCCTCTCGACCGCTATGAGATTCAGCAATCCGATTTGCGATTCGTCGAGTTCCAATATGTCGTTCAATCTCCTGTCCATGCTTTCCTGCGACAGTGAAGCCGCTTTTATTGTTTTTTAATACTTTTTCTCCTTTGCGGAAACAGTCGGCCAATGTACGAAAAAAAACCTTACTTCCAAGAAAAGAGGAACAAAAAACGCCGAAACGACAAAAAAAATCAATCGGAGTGTCGTCCGTATGAAAAAATATCGTACCTTTGCACCTCAAAAACAAGTAACATACGATGAAAAGAACATTTCAACCTTCACGCAGGAAAAGAGTAAACAAGCATGGTTTCAGAGAAAGAATGGCAACGGCCAATGGTAGGAGAGTTTTAGCTGCTCGTAGAGCTCACGGCAGACGCAAACTAACCGTTTCTGACGAGAGATAGTTTACCGCTCTTTTTTGATAAGAGAGAAACCGAAAGATATTTACGAGAAGCATTGAAGTATTCCAATGCTTCTTTTTTGTGTTTTTCATAATCGGGTGATGAAGTTGAAGAAAACGAAAACGAGATTGATTCTCGAACAGGTCGAGATATTGGAAGCCGGTTCGGAGGGGAACTGTATTGCGAAGGTAGATGACCTTGTGGTGTTCGTGCCTTTTGTCGTGCCGGGAGATGTGGTGGATTTGGAGGTTTATCGCAAGAAAAAGAACTTCGCACAAGCCAAGGCTGTGAAATTCCACAAGTATTCGCCCCTCAGGGTGGAACCGTTGTGCGAACATTTCACCGTTTGCGGCGGTTGCAAATGGCAGACGATGAATTACGAAAGCCAAGTCTTCTATAAACAAAAACAGGTCAGGGATAATTTGGAGCGTATCGCCAAGGCGGATTGCTCGCACATGCTTCCCATTCTGCCTTCCGAGAAGACAAGCGAATATCGCAACAAATTAGAATATACCTTCTCCACAAAAGCATGGGTGGAAAACTACGATAAAACCATGCCTGCCCGAGGGGCTTTCGGCTTTCACGTACCCGGTTTCTTCGATAAGGTTTTGGACATCGGGTATTGTGCCTTGCAGCGGGAGCCGTCGAACGAAATCCGCAACCATCTGAGGACTTATTGCAGCGAACACGCATTACCGTACTACGATATAAGAAATCACGATGGCTTGATGCGAAACCTTATTATCCGTACGACCGGTACGGGAGACCTTATGGTCATTGTCGTTTTCGCTTCGCAGAGCGAGGAAATCATACCTTTGCTCGAAGACCTCAAAACCAACTTTCCGCAAATCACTTCCCTCATGTATTGTGTCAATGAGAAGTTCAACGACACTCTCGGCGACCAAAACATAATATTGTATTCGGGAAAGGATTTCATGGAAGAACGCATGGCGGCATTCGACGGGGGAGAGGCTCTACGCTTCAAAATACGCCCTAAGACCTTTTACCAAACCAATTCGCTGCAAGCCGAAAGACTTTATCGCCAAGCGGCGGAATTTGCGGAGATAACGAAAGAAGACACGGTTTATGACCTATATACAGGTTGCGGAACGATAGCCAACTACATTGCACGCTCGGCAAAGAAAGTCGTAGGCGTGGAATATGTGGAGGACGCGGTGGAAGACGCACGTTCGAACGCCGAATACAATGGCATAAACAACGCAGTATTCCATGCAGGTGACATGGCGAAGATACTCGACGACGATTTCGTAACTCGAAACGGTCGTCCGCAAATCATAATCACCGACCCGCCGAGAGCCGGAATGGCAGAGAGCGTGGTCAAACAAATATTGAAGATAGCCCCACGCAAAATCGTTTACATCTCCTGCAATCCCGCAACACAGGCTCGGGACATCTTCCTTTTGAAAGAGAAATACAATGTAGGCAGAATTCGTCCCGTGGATATGTTTCCCCATACCCAACATGTGGAAAACGTTGTCGAATTGATATTAAAGCAAGACTGAAAAATGGATTACAATTTCAAAGAAACAGAAGCCAAATGGCAGGCCTATTGGGCAGAACATAAAACTTTCAAAGCCGAAATCGATAAAAGCAAACCCAAGTATTACGTCTTGGATATGTTCCCTTACCCGTCGGGAGCGGGGCTTCACGTCGGTCACCCCTTGGGATACATCGCCTCGGACATCTTTTCGCGTTACAAGCGTCTGCAAGGCTTTAACGTGCTTCACCCCATGGGTTATGATTCTTACGGATTGCCGGCAGAGCAGTACGCAATCCAAACGGGACAACACCCTGCCATAACGACGGAACGCAACATCAACCGATACAGGCAGCAGTTGGACATCTTGGGATTGTCATACGATTGGGACAGAGAGGTAAGGACATGCGACGAATGCTATTACAAGTGGACGCAATGGATATTCCTCAAATTATTCGGCAGTTATTATTGCAACGATACGCAGAAAGCACGCCCCATTTCAGAGCTTGAAGAAGTCTTTTCCAAGCAAGGCAACGGAGGAGAGGGCGGAATAAACGCCGCACACTCCGATTGCGAGACATTCACGGCAGAACAATGGAACAGCTTCACCGAAAAGCAGAAGAGCGACATGCTTATGAACTATCGTTTGGCTTATCTGTCCGATTCCATGGTCAACTGGTGCAGCGAATTGGGTACGGTACTCGCCAACGATGAAGTCGTGAACGGCGTAAGCGTAAGAGGAGGCTACCCTGTCGAAAGAAAGAAGATGCGTCAGTGGAGTTTGAGAATAACCGCATACGCAGAGAGATTGCTCAACGGCTTGGAGGATTTGGATTGGACGGATTCCATAAAAGAAATACAGCGAAACTGGATAGGCAAAAGCCGCGGAGCAAGCGTCGATTTCAAGACCGAGAGCGGTGAAACCTTGGAAATATTCACGACAAGAGCCGATACAATCTTCGGAGTTACCTTCATGGTGCTTTGTCCGGAGCATGAAATGATACCGACCCTCACAAGTCCCGAATGCAAGCAGCAGGTTGAAGAATATGTTGCCTTTGCCAAGAACCGCAGCGAGCGTGAAAGACAAAGCGAAGTGAAGAAAGTGAGCGGTGTTTTCACAGGCAGCTATGCCGTTCACCCTTTCAGCGGCAAGAGAATACCGATTTGGATTTCCGATTACGTCCTTTCCGGATACGGAAGCGGTGCCGTGATGGCAGTACCTGCCCATGACAGCAGAGACTTTGCCTTTGCCCGCAAGTTCGATTTGCCGATTGTTCAGGTCGTCGTACCGAAAGGCGAACAGCCGAGCGACACCTCGCTTTGGCAGGAGAGCAAAGACAGCAAAGAAGGCACACTCGTAAATTCCGATTTCCTCGACGGCTTGGACGTAAAACAGGCAATCAAGACGGCAATACACCGGATAGAGGAGATGAAACTCGGTTTCGGCACTACGAACTACCGTTTGAGAGACGCCATCTTCTCGCGTCAGAGATATTGGGGCGAGCCTTTCCCGATTTATTACAAAGACGACATTCCATACGCTTTGCCTGAAGAGGAACTGCCTTTGAAATTACCCGAGGTGGATAAGTATCTGCCGACGGAAAACGGCGATGCACCCCTTGCAAGAGCCAAGAACTGGTGTACAAAGGAAGGGTGGCATTACGATTATAACACAATGCCGGGCTTCGCAGGCTCGAACGCTTACTCCATTCGCTACATGGATCCGCACAACGACCGAGCCTTCGTATCCGAAGAGGCAAACCGTTATTGGGAAAACGTGGATCTTTACGTGGGAGGCAGCGAGCATGCAACGGGACACCTTTTGTATTCACGCTTCATCTGTAAATTTCTCTTCGACCTCGGAATCGTATGCAAAGACGAGCCATACAAGAAACTCATCAATCAAGGCATGATACAGGGACGAAGTCAGTTCGTTTACAGAGTTAAAGGCAGCAACAAATTCGTGTCATTCAATTTGAAAGATGCCTATAATACCGACCCTATACATGTTGACATCAACATGGTTGACAATGACGTTTTGGATTTGGACAAGTTCCGTGCATGGAGAGCAGAGTTTGCCGATGCGGAATTTGAATTGGAAGACGGCAAATACATCTGCGGCAGCGAGATCGAGAAGATGAGCAAAAGCCTTTACAATGTCCAAAATCCGGATGAGCTTGTCGAGAAATACGGAGCGGACACCCTCCGCCTGTATGAAATGTTCCTCGGACCGATAGAACAATCCAAGCCATGGGATACCAAAGGCATCGAGGGCGTGAGCCGTTTCGTCCGTAAGTTCTGGCTTTTGAGCCACAAGGCAGAAGCCTTCGACATTAGCGAAGAGGCGGCAAGCCGCGACGAACTCAAAACCCTGCACCGCACAATCAAGAAAGTACAGGACGACATAGAGCGTTTCTCGCTCAATACCGCCGTATCCACCTTCATGATATGCGTCAACGAACTCGGAGCCTTGAAATGCAACAAACGTTCCATCATAGAACCTCTTACCATTCTGCTTTCTCCATTTGCTCCTCACATTTGCGAGGAACTATGGCAGCAGTTGGGACATGCCGAAAGCATAAGTCGAGCTGCCTTTCCTAAGTTTGATGCAGGCGTATTGGAAGAAAACAGTTTCAAATACCCCGTTTCCATAAACGGAAAGACGAGAACATTCCTTGAATTCCCGCTTGACATCGACCGCACTGCATTGGAAGAAGTCGTAAAAGCCAATGCCGATGTGCAGAAGTTTCTTGATGGTAAGGAAGTAAAGAAAATCATCTACGTACCGAAAAAAATAATCAACATAGTGGCATAATCCTTTCGGCTTTCGCCATAACATAAAAAATGAGAGGTCGTTCCATTTACGGAACGACCTCTCATTTTCCCTATGTGCCGGTACTGCAATACGAGACGGCTTATTTGATAATCTCGGCAGCTAATTCCGAAGCCTCTTCATGACTGATGGACTCTTTGTTGTTCTTTTTATTATTCGGATTGTCGCAATAGCCGGAAAAATCGATTCTGTTACTGCTCCATGTCTTGTCCTCGCCGATAATTGCATAATCAACAACATTTCTCTGGTTTTAGGTAAAAGAAAGAAGTTCATACTTGCCATTCTGTTTACCGTAAGTATGAGTTGTACCGTATTCGATTTGCTTTACGACAAACCACCTGAACAAATTCTTTTTCTTATTGCTTTCACGGTAAAACGTCTTGTCGGCTCCAACTACGGCAAAGTCGTCTTTATCGACATGCAAAATGGTGTGGAAGATGCCTTTGCTGCCGTTTGAAACCCAACTTACCACATATTGGTTACCCTCTTCGTTCAAAGTCAAACTGTCCATACTCGTAAAGAAACGCTCCGAATCCTTAATGAAACTGCCATACATATTACGAACCACATCGATATTCAATTCTTTGAACCGAAGACGCTTACTTGGGAAACTCTTATTGGAATACCATACCATCTCCGATAGTTTTGCGGACTCTTTCGGATAGTTCAGTATCACATCTTGTTTGAATGCACGCTTCATCTTTCCGTCTATAAAACAGACATATTTTGCATCATAGCGTTTGTAAACATCTGCAAGGTTGTAGTTTTTCTCCACATTCTCGAAAACCTTGGTCAGAACCTCTTTTGCCGTTTGCGACCATGCCGCAGGTGTCATTGCAAGCAAAGCAATCGCAAGCACCGATACTCTTTTTAATTTCTTCATAAGTGTATGATTTAACAATTTTGTGCTTGCAAATGTACAAGGTTTTTTTACAGAGCAAAGAAATCGTCGAAAAAAATATCGGATTTACGCTTTGGCGGTTGGAACGGCTGTTTTCCGGCGGTCTTATGAAGTATGAAAAATATTCCTTTTTGTTTTGCGTTATGGTTTCGTGAAATCAATAACAAGGAAAGGCTTTTCAAGATGAATATACTGACGGTTGACGTTGAGGAATACTTCACTTTATTGGGAGAGAAGCATGATGTGCATTATGAATCCCGCTTGGAACAGGAAGTCGGATTGCTGTTGGATATTCTCGATGACATGAACATCAAAGCCACTTTCTTTTACCCCGGAGAGATTGTCGATAAACACACGGATATATTGCAAGAGATTGCACGGCGTTTCGACATCGGTTTGCACGGATACAGACATGTGGAAGCGACCAAAATGTCCACGGAAGAGTTCCGCCAAGACGTTCTGAGAGCCAAGGACACCGTTGAAGCCTTGACGGGGAAGAGCGTATCCAAGTTCCGAGACCCCGGATTCGCAGTGAATAAAGATTATGTGAAAGTGCTTTTCGACTGCGGCATTGAGACGGATTGTTCCTGCGTAAGTATCGATCACCAATTCGGAAAGAAAATAATAGAAGAGGCAAAGCCCTGTTTGCTCGAATACAAAGGCAGAACGATAAAGGAGTTTCCGCCCACATCGATTTCATTCCTCGGAAAAGGCTTCGGCTTCCTCGGAGGAGGTTATTTCCGTCTGCTTCCCTACGGATTGATACGGTATTTCTCCGAACGAAACAAGGATTACCTTTCTACCTACGTACACCCACGGGATTTCGATGCCGCACAGCCCGTTGTAGGCAACATTTCGCCGGCAAGAAAGTTCAAATCCTACGTCGGTTTGCAAGGAGCGGAAAAGAAACTGCGGCGTTGGTTGACTGAATATCCCTTTACCGATATAACCACCGCCGAAAAGCTCATCGACTGGCAGTCCGTCCCCGTGGTGGAGTTATAGTTCCCTTTGTCGAATTGCCGTTCGGTGGAATTCTTAGGGCGTTTCGGTAAATTCTTACGCCGTTTCGATTTACAGAAAGGGCGTTTCGACAAGTGCTTGGCGGGCAGGGGTGCTTGCATAAGTGCGATAAGGTCGGTATGGCGGCTTTTGCCGGTGTGCAGATGGAAAGATTATGGGACGGAAAGGGCTGCACAACGTTTTTTTTGACTACCTTTGCAAACCGTATAGGTTAGTTTTTCTACTAAAACATGGGTTTTATGCTTAACACAAAGTACATATTCGTCACGGGAGGCGTTACTTCTTCATTGGGTAAGGGCATCATTTCTTCTTCCTTGGCGGTTCTTCTCAAATCAAGGGGCTATTCGGTAACCATTCAGAAGTTGGATCCTTATATAAACATAGATCCGGGTACGCTTAACCCGTATGAACACGGCGAGTGCTACGTTACGGAGGACGGTGCAGAGACAGACCTCGATTTGGGACACTATGAGAGGTTCACGAACGTGAGAACGTCTCAGGCGAACAATGTTACGACGGGTCGTATCTACCAATCCGTGATAGAAAAGGAGAGGAGGGGAGATTATCTCGGCGGTACGGTGCAGGTAATTCCTCATATTACGGACGAAATCAAGAGAAGAATAAAGCTATTGGGGCAGGAGGGAAGGTATGATTTCGTGATAACGGAAATAGGCGGCACGGTGGGCGATATAGAGTCGCTTCCTTTCGTGGAGAGTATAAGACAGCTGAAATGGGAATTGGAGGGTAATGCTATTGTCGTTCACTTGACCTACGTGCCTTACCTTGCGGCTGCGGGGGAATTGAAGACCAAGCCTACGCAACATTCCGTGAAAGACCTCTTGCAGCAGGGTGTGCAACCGGATATAATAGTATGCAGAACGGAACATGAATTGACGGAAAGCGTAAGGGATAAGATTTCCTTGTTCTGCAACATCGACAGAGCCTCGGTGATACAATCCATCGACGCTCCGACGATTTACGAAGTGCCTTTCAACATGCTGAAAGAGGGATTGGACATTCAGGTTTTGAAAAAACTGGGCATAAGTGCCAAAGGTGAGCCGGATTTGGAGAAATGGAGGTCTTTCCTTTACCGTTTGAAAAACCCGTTGAGCGAGGTGAACATAGGTTTGGTGGGAAAGTACGTGGAGTTGAAAGATGCGTACAAATCCATTTCGGAAGCGTTCATTCATGCGGCTGCTGCAACGCAGTGCAGGGTCAAAATAAGGTGGGTGCATTCCGAAAAGCTGGAAGACGAACCCGAAAAGCTTGATGAGTACCTCGGCGGTTTGAACGGTATTTTGGTCGCACCGGGTTTCGGTTCGCGAGGCATAGAGGGTAAAATCATGGCAGTGCGTTATGCTCGTGAAAAGGGTATTCCTTTCCTCGGCATTTGTCTCGGCATGCAGTGTGCGGTAATCGAGTTTGCGAGAAACGTCATAGGTTTCAAGGATGCGAACTCGGTGGAGATGATGGCTTCGACTACCCACCCCGTAATCGACATGATGGAGGAGCAGAAGCAGATTACGAACATGGGAGGCACCATGAGGTTGGGAGCCTATCCTTGCAAACTGAAAGCAGGTTCAAGGATTTATGCGGCATACCAAAGAGAGCTTATCAGCGAGAGACATCGCCACAGATACGAATTCAACAGTGCATACTTGAAGGACTTCGAGCAGGCGGGTATGATTGCGACGGGTTTCAATCCGGACAGCGATTTGGTGGAGGTCGTCGAAATTCCGTCCCATCCGTATTTCATAGGGGTTCAGTATCACCCCGAATACCGTTCCACTGTGGAGGAACCGAGTCCGCTGTTCGTGTCGTTCGTCAAGGCGGCAAACGGAATGAAATAACATAGTTCGGTGTTTAGAAAGAAAGAGGAGCGTCGTCAGGCGTTCCTCTTTCTTTTTTCTGTCGCAGAGGCGGCGTTTCGGTAAATTAAAACGGCGGAAGATTTTTTTCTTTCGCCGTTTCATGAAATTCTATCTTGCTTTGAGTATTTTGTCGTAGCGTTTTGTGTCTTTCAAAACGTCGATTGCCTCTTGCAGTTCCCTATCGTTCTCGAATATCGTCATGTAGTAGTACTTCACTCCGTAGAGGTTGCGGGCGATGAGAGCCTTCAGACTCGAGGCTATGTACTTCTCGGATTCTTTGTTGGCTTTTTGCAACTTACCATCTTCGATTTCGGCTTTCTTCATGATTTCCGAAATCATTTTATCCTCGCTTGTGAGGGCTTTTGCGTAATCGGAGTAGCTGCCGTATTTGCTTGCGGTCGTGTCCTCGGTTTCTTTCTTCAAGTAGTCGAGGACTATTTGGTTCACCCACTCCTTTTTGATTTGTCGTTTGCTTACGCCCTCTTGTTCGGCGTACTTCTCGAAGTCCGCCAATACGTTCATCTTCTCGTATTCCTCGGAGAAGTCCTTGTATTCGGGGGCTTTTTTGAGGAAGGATTCCCGATTTTCTTCGACCCATTTGAGAGCGTAGTTGTTGAAGAGCCCTTTGGAACGGAGGTTGATGAGATAGTCGGAAGCCCTGTTGGTATCTATCGGCACGAAAACATCGGGCATTATGCCGCCTCCGCCATAGACCACTCTCTTGCCGGCAGTGTAGAAACGCAAAGAGTCGGGGAAGTGAACGGAATCGGCTGAAAGCAATTCGCCATGGGAGTAGCGTTTGTAGTAATCCTTTTGGTATTCTTCCACTCCGTCATCGTACGGCTTTTGTATGCACCTTCCGCTCGGTGTGTAGTAGCGTGAGGTTGTCAGACGTATTTGGGACTTGTCGTAAAGGTCGAACGGTCTTTGCACCAAACCTTTTCCGAATGTTCTTCTGCCGACTATGACACCTCGATCCCAGTCCTGAACGGCTCCGGAGAGAATTTCGGAAGCCGATGCGG
>SAMEA104315436__coassemble_1220_pt1 | contig 18085 bp, 15 predicted proteins | sample SAMEA104315436__metabat2_low_PE_012 | metagenome-assembled genome bin SAMEA104315436 (sample SAMEA104315436) | gut metagenome | biome: Monkey gut; feature: monkey-associated habitat; material: faeces | place: China | collected 2013
GCTTTTCAAATTAGTGTTCACGCTGCAAAAGTACTCATTTATTGTCATTCTGCAAAACAACACGGCATACGAATTAGATGTTTTTCCCTTTCCACGGAACGAAAACTGTTTGAAAATTCGTAATTTTGCGGCTCGAATCGGAGAAACGACATAAGAGAATAGTAAAACATCATATAATGGGAAGAGCATTTGAATACAGAAAGGCGAGAAAGCTCAAACGCTGGGGCAATATGGCGAGAACGTTCACTCGTTTGGGCAAGGAAATCGAAATTGCGGTAAAGGCGGGCGGTGCAGACCCCAATGCCAACCCTCGTTTGAGGTTGCTGATACAAACAGCGAGGAACGAGAACATGCCGAAGGACAATATCGATAGGGCTATAAAGAGAGCCGTCTCCAAAGATACGGCAGACTATAAAGAAGTGGTATATGAGGGTTACGGACCTCACGGAATAGCCGTCCTTGTGGAGACAGCAACCGACAATCCCACGAGAACGGTTGCCAATGTGAGGGCAGCGTTCAACAGGGGTAACGGTTCGCTCGGCACATCGGGCATGTTGGATTTCCTTTTCGAGAGAAAATGCAACTTCAAGGTCGCAATGAAGGAGGGAATCGACATGGAGGAATTGGAATTGGAGCTTATAGATTACGGAGTGGACGAATGTTTTGCCGATGGAGACGAAATATTCATCTATGCCGACTTTTCGGCTTTCGGACCTATCCAAAAGTATCTCGAAGACCACGGTTTTGAAATCAAATCGTTCAGTTTCGAACGCATTCCCAACGATATGAAGGAACTGACTGCCGAAGAGCAGGAGGATGTAGAGAAGTTGGTAAATCGTTTGGAGGAAGACGATGACGTTGTGAACGTTTTCACGAATATGAAGTAAAGTTACATTGAAGTTTTTCACTTATTCGAGTCCTCGGAACATTGTTTCCGAGGACTTTTTTCTTGTTTTGTTCCATCTTATCTTCGTATGTCTCTGGCAACGCGAAACCCTGTTCCGATACCTATGCTTTCGTCTCCGCAGCCTCGGCGATGGGTGTTCATCATAACCTTGTGATCGAAATTGAAACAGCCGCCACGGTTACATTTTCCCAAGCCTTCTTTCGGTCCTTTGGGATTATCTTTCGGGCTTTCCTTATAGTAATAAATTCCGTAGTTGTCGCTGCACCATTCCCAAGCGTTTCCGCTCATGTCGTATATGCCAAGCTCGTTCGCTTGCTTCGTTCCGACGGGGTGTGTGCTTGCTTCGGAGTTTTCATAACACCAACCGACTTCAAAGGGATTGTCGCTTCCGGAGTATTTATAGCCCATACTTTTTACTCCTCCGCGGGCAGCAAATTCCCACTCGGCTTCCGTCGGCAGTCGTCCGCCGATCCATTTTGCATAATCCGTTGCTTGTTGCCATGAAACATTGACAACAGGGTGGTCGTCCTGCCAACCGAACAGCGGTTCCTTAGGCATGTTTTGTCCTGTCTGCTCGCAGTAGCGGCGATACTCCGCAACGGTTACTTCGTATGCCGATATTTCGAAAGAAGAAACCCTTACGCTGTGTGCTTCCTCATCTGGGTAGCAATCTTCCTCTCCTCTATTGCAGCCCATCATGAAACTGCCGCCCTCAACCCTTACCCACTTTATGTCCTTGTCCCTTTGAGCCAAGCCACATAGAGTCATGGTTGAAAGAAACAGTAAAAAAACAAAACGAAATCTCTTCATCATGAAGACGTTTCCCTTATTTGTACTTGCGAGCCGTTGCTATGATTTCCTCTTCTTTATCCACAATGCCGTTTCTCATCAAGAACTTACCGTTACACATCACACTGTCGATACATCTCGTATCGGCAGAATAAACAATGTTGGAAACAAGGTCGTTATTCGGCACAAGTCTTTCATTATCGAGCTTCACAATCAGAATATCCGCCAAAGCACCTTCTTCAATCCTGCCTGCGTTCAACCCCATGGCTCTCGCTCCGTTTTGGGTCGCCCAACGCATGACCTCTTCCGCCTTCCCTGCCGTAGGGTTCATGTAATGAATCTTAGCAAGCAGCGATGCAAATTTCATTTCCTCAATCATGGAAAGATTATTGTTCGATGAATTGCCGTCCGTTCCCAATGCTATTCTGCAACCTTTTCGCATTACGGCTTCCGAATCGAATACGCCGGAAGCGAGTTTCATATTGGAACAAGGGTTATGCACAAGCGTTGCCTTGCTTTCGGCAAGCAACTCCATGTCCCGCTCATTGAGATGAACGCAATGGGCAACCAATGTTTGCTCATCAAGGACACCCAAATCATAAAGGTATTCCACCGGCGTTTTACCGTGTTGCTTCAAACAATCTGCCACTTCCTTTTCCGTCTCTGCCAAATGCGTATGGAACAAAAAGCCGTGTTCTCTTGCCAATTCAAAGCTCCTGCGATACAATTCGCTACTGCATGTATATACCGCATGAGGGGCAATGCCTATGGAGACCAAAGAATTTTCGTCTTTGCGGAAATTCTTTGCGAAATCCGATTTCTGCTTTATTACCTCTTCACCCAAAGAATCCATCAGGCAGATTCCGACATCGGCTCTTATGCCCATGCTTCGAGCAGCTCTCACAACAGCTTCGTTATGCCAATACATATCCGCAAAGAACACCGTTCCGCTCTTTATCATCTCCAATATGGCGAGACGTGTTCCGTTATAAATATCCTCAGGTGTCAGTTCGGCTTCCCTTTTCCATATATTGTTCAACCAATCGAACAAAGGCTTATCCTCGGAGTAACTCCTCAACAACGCCATTGCCGCATGAGTGTGCATATTGTAGAAAGCAGGAATGACAGCCTTGTCTTCGGCGTTCACAATCTCCGCTTCGCCGTCTTCGATGCCTTTCGCTTTTTTGCGGATAACGTTATCCTCAATCAACAAGTCCTGTTCGATGCCGTCAATCAGTGCATTCTTAATCAATGTCTTCATATGCGTATTATTTTTTACCTATATATGAAATGAAATCCAAATCGAAAGAAAGTGAAATGTAAGGTGTGATTATCCATTTCTTGGCTGTGGGAATTGCCCAACCGACAGGGAGTTCGTCTCCGACCTTATAGTCGTCTGCAAGCACGGTATATTGAGCCATCTTCACCCCGATAGAAAGATGAAAGAAGTCAAGGAACTTATAAGACGGACCTAAATAGAAGTTCTTGAAAAGATTGTTGCCTCCGAATCCCACATATATTCCCAAATCCTGCGTAAACTTCTCTCCGTTCTTCGTTAAATCCAAAAGCATTACCGAAGCACCCACCACCAAATCAAAATCCACCGTTCCTGCATTGGCATTTTCTATAAAGTTCTTGTACTCTCCTGCAGGATTTATCCTCGGTCTGATAATCCAGTCCGGCATAGGAGAAAAGTGCATTGCCAATCCCTGAATTACTCTCACTTTTTTCTTTCTGCCAGTAGCCCTTTCCACCTTTGCCTCCGCCTCTTCGGCACGTTTCTTTGTGTATTTCAATTCCTCCTCACGCTTCAAAATCACTATCTGAGCCTCTTTCAGCTGCTCGCGAAGCGTATCAGACATCATGAAATACTTATCCCGTTCCGCCGACATCTGCTTCAACTGCATGTCCTTGGTGGAAATATGATTTTCCTTTTCGTTTATACTCTTCTGCAAAAGCGAAATTTCTTTGTCCTTTCCCTCGATACTCGCATTCTTAGCCTCCACCAAACCCTCAACCTTCGCTTTATCCACATTGGAATTGCTTATAGCCTCCTTATACAACTGTTCCTTTTCCGCAAAAAGAATTTCCTTTTGCTGCAATATGCGGATTTTCTCCTCCAACAAAGCATTCTTCTCGCTCAACTGTTTGTTTATCTCATTATTCACCACAGTCAGAGTATCATTCATGAGATGCAACTCATTGTTGCGGCGTTTCAAAACGTCTATACTTCCTTTCAAATTCACAATCTCCCCACGCAGGTTCTCCACCTCCAACTGCAAAGCCGTGTATTCGAACTCCAAACTATCCTCGCTGTAAATCTGCTGCCCGCACACGAAAAACGACATCGATAACATGCAACAAAAGAACAATACTCTCAAAATATATTTCAACATAACAATTCCATGAATTTTCCGAACCCCGTTCACTAACGAAATCCTCGGCAAAGATACGTCTTTTTAGCCTTTTTCCACCCCGGAAAAAGCGAAAAACAAAAGCAACAACAAAACGTCCCGTTACGAAACGCCGTTACGGAAAAACAGAACGGCGTTTTACGAAATTCTTTCGGCGATTCATTTCGGCGAAACGCCGTTTGGGTTTTATGTGTTTGGCAAGGTACGGAAAGAGAAAGGAAGGTAAGCCTGCACGATTGTTCCTGCTTCAAATAAAACGATATGTTTTCGACAGCTCAAAGCAAACCGATTTTCCCATAATCAAACGAGAAATCGATAACGCATGGCTTTGCAGACTTGATGCAGGCAGTATGGAATGTATTTTCAATTTCGGAAAGTACCAAATAAAGAGCTGCAATTCCGAGAGTGTATGTTTCATCATCCATGACGAGAGCGATTTCGTCATAACGGGCGGCAGTGATGATTTTGTGCTGAGAGTTTACACTATAAGCAACGATTGCATAATTACTGTGTATCCTTATCTCGGCAGCGAAGCCAATGCAGGTTTGTCTTGGTTCTCTTTAATGACATCAAACGACATGAGAAAAGAAATAAGAACCATGCTGATTTATGCATACGAGCAACTCGACTTGGTAATCCGCAATCGAACTCTGATGGAATACGAAAAAATTGTGCTATATCTTCTTATTCATATCTACTTGCTATTTTACAACGGAACAGGAAAGGTCGGGAACAAGACAAGCTGCCAATCATTCGAACTGATTAACCGGTTCTTTGAGCTGACCAAAAATAAAGATGCCTTGCTTCACAGAAATACATGATGCTGTGAGGAATACTAATAATACAATACTGGTCGCTCCCTACGCGGGAGCGTGGATTGAAACCTATTTGGTCATGCAAAAATCCTTTCTTATTTTCGTCCGAAGTCTGCGGGGATTTCACCCCAACTTTGCGTATCCCACTTTATTATTTCGGTTGTATATGTATTTTCCTGCAACCATTTTTCTGCTCTTGCTATGTAATCGAAAAGGTCTTTGTTCTTTTCGTTGCGTTCCATCTTGGTTTTGCATTTCTTCTGCTCCACCCATTTTATGGCATTGACGCTGTCGGTATATAGCGGTTGGGGAAGCCCGCGACGTTTAAGGTAGGACAAACCATGGACTATGCCGAGGAATTCGCCTATGTTGTTGGTGCCGTGCGGGTGTTTGTAATAGAAAATAGTCTTTCCCGTTGCCACATAAACACCTCTGTATTCCATCACCCCGGGATTGCCGCTGCATGCTGCATCTGTGGCTATGCTGTCGGTTATAGGCAGATATGACGTGAGTGAAGTCTGCTTTCGTTGCGGCGTTGCCTGCTTTCGGTAAATGAACTTATCTGGAGATTGCTTGAATGCTTCCCTTGCCTGCGTCAGTGTCTCGAAAGATTTGTATTTTGCACCGTCATATCCGAATACGGATTGTTTGCAGTCGTCCCAATTATCGAATATACCTTGTTTTCTGCCTTTCCAAACTACGTAATACTTGCTTTTGTTTGCCATATCTTTATCTTATCAACGTTATATCGCCGCCTTCTTTGTATGTCTTGCCACCGAGACAACGCACTTCCAAGCTGTAAAAATATACAGCCGCATCGCATTGCCTGCCTTTGTACGTTCCGTCCCAGCCTTCTTGCAAATCTGAGGTGGCAAATACCTTTTCACCCCAACGGTCGAATACTTCAAAGGTGAAATTATCTATTTTCTCTCCGACGACAAAGAGAACATCATTCTTTCCATCGCCGTTCGGCGTGAATATATTGGGAACATATATGTCAGGTCTGCCGCAATTTATCACCTCGACCTCTACAAGAACGCTGTCCTCTGCCTTGCAACCATATCCGTCGCTGACGGAAACATGGAAAAGAGTACTTTGATACATCATCGCCGTGGTTGAAGAGGAATGAGGCGACGTAAGATTTTCAGCAGGCGACCAAGTGTAACGCATTCCCGCAATACGTGTGGAGGAAAGTCGGACTTCCTGACCATCGAACACCCTTTCAGGCTCGGCACTTGCCGAAAAGTCCTCGAACAAGTCCGTATGGGTAACGATAATCGTACTTTGTGTTCGACAATTATTAGCATCAGTCAATGCCAAAACGTATTCCCCGCAACAGGCTTCGCTTATGTCCTTGTCCGTTGCCCCATTCGACCAAAGATATGAGTATGGCAGGCTGCCGCCCGAGGCAAAAGACGTGATGACCGCCCCGCAACCTTCCGGACAATTATTTTCCGTTGCGGTCAATGTCAGATTCAATGTATCTGTATCGATTATCCGTATGGTATCCGTAATGGAACAACCCTGTGCATCGGTAAGAGTGTAAATGTAATCACTGCTGCAAAGACCGGAAAGTTCACCTCCCACAACTCCGTTGTTCCATATAATATTGTAAGGTTGCACTCCTCCGGAAGGATTAAGCGAAATAGCGGCACTGCATTCGTTTTGGCAATGATTGTTGGTGTACTCCGGTTCCGTAACAAGGTTATCCGGAGAATCGATTGCAAAACCGAGACTTACCGAACAACCGTTTGCATCGCTTACCGTAATGCTATAATTTCCGACGGCAAGGTTTCCGATGGAATCCAAGGCCGTACCGCTCGCTCCGTTGCTCCATTGAAAGAACAAAGGCGACGTAAAACCGCTTGCCACGACAATGGCAGAACCGTTGCTTTCGCTGTTGCAACGTGTGTCATGTGTATTCACATGAAGAAAACCGCCGTTATAGTTCATGAAAATACTGTCTTCACCAAAACAATTCCCCCTTCGGATACGGACATAAAGCCACGAGGAAGATGCAGTGTCAAGAGTTATCGTACCGCCTACGGCATTCACACTATCCGAAAAATTCCTTCGGAAAGATGCACTCAGAAGATAGTCGGCAGGAATACCGGACGGAAGATGCAATTCGTATGGAACGCTGCAATAGTTCACCGTATCAGGAAATTCCAACGACAATTCATCGATTTCGATTGTCTGAACGAGAGTGTCCGAACATTGAGGCGTGGAAACGATGAGCCGATAAGTCGTCGTGTTCTGCACGACTGCGTACGGATTAGGCACAACGGCACTGCTCAAACCGCTTGCAGGCTGCCAAGAATAGCTCACGGAGGATTGCGGGTAGGCGTTTATGCCGATTTGAATCAAATCTCCGGGGCATGTAACCTTGCTTTCCAATGTATCGGTATGCGAATCCAAAAGAATGATACGCTTTGTCAAAGTGTCGGAACTCCAACATGCATCATGCTTATAAGCAATCAGCGTGATATCGTAAATTCCGCTTTGGGCATAAACATGTTTAGGATTTACTTCTGTTGAAGTGCTTCCGTCGCCGAAAAGCCACAGGAAAGCATCTCCCCGTCCGAGATTGTTCAAACGCAGAGTGTCGGGGAAGCAAACGTATTCCGGCAGGTCGAAATCAGCTACGGCATAATCGGAATGAACATTGAATTTGAATGCAACGGCATTGCAATTCGTCGAACCATTCTCCGAACTCCACACATCGACAGGGAAAACAGGGAAGCCATTGCTTCCGCCACAGCTTGCACAAACGGATTGATACAAACTGCCGTACCTGTCGAAGCGACTTGTACCTCCGTCAACGTGATCTATACCTGCATTTGCACTACTGCTCAACTCTCCGAGGAAAGTGGCATAATCCAAACTCGAAACATCGGAAGCAAGAGATATAATGTAGAAATCCTGTCCGTCGGTCTGCGACTGATAAGCATCGGGCGTCGTTTGCATGTTCATTGTTCCGAAAACGGCAGGAAGATTAGGCAGATATTTGAAAAACTTTCCCCAACCGGCAGCATAAATCCTGCCACACACATCGACCGAAAAGCCCGATGGCGATATATTTATGCTGTTATCCCCTGTTCCGAAGACGGTACTGAAAATCAAACTGTCGATTGCAGGAGTGAATTTGGCTATGAACTGCCCGCTGTTCGGTATGCTGTATTGTACATTATGCACAAGCGTGCTGCCGCTTGCCTTAGTCTGTCCGAAGATATGGGGATAGCCGCTGCGGTCTGTTCTTACGAAATAAGACAAATCAAAAGCCTCCGAACCGAAAAGGCTCGATGCCAACAGCTGTGAGCCATCGTATGACACCAAAGCAAGAAAAGCATCGGTCGTTCCGCCGTTATGAGAGGCGTTATACGCATTAGGAGTTGTCGGAAAGTTATTAGAAACCGTTCCTCCGGTGATATAAAGGCGATAATCCTTATCCGTATCGATGCTGAACACCGCATCATCGCCGCTGCCGCCTATATAAGAGGAAAACAACAAAGTGCTTAATGTGTAATCCAGCTTGAAAACCACCCCATCCTGTCCTCCGCCCGTCTGTGGCTGGAATGCATTGGCAACGGGAAAGTCGAAAGAAAAGGTGGAAGAACCGACATATACATTGTTTCCATCATCTGTTACAAGTTCGCCCCTTGCTCCATCGCCGTAATTGGCATATAGCGAATCATTTCCGAGATAAGTAATAAGCCTGTTGCTGTTGTACCGCTCCCGATAGTTCAACCCGTCGTTTGCACTGCCGCCTATATATGTCGAAGCCCTGAGTTGCGTTCCATCGGTCGAAAGTCTGCTGACATATAAGTCCACTCCGTGAGGAAATTGCACCGAACCATCGTATGTAACAGCCGTTCCGCCGGAAAAAAATCTTTGATATGCTCCATCGGTTGTGGGAAAATCATGGCTGCCCGTGGTTCCGAACACAATCAATTCGTTACTTCCATCGACAATCATGCTGTGCGGCATATCGCTATATGTTCCTCCGAGATATGTAGAGTAAATCAACTGCCTGCCATCGGCGGAAAACTTGCTGATTGCACAATCCCATACCCCTCCGAAACTGTCGCAGAACGCTCCCGTACTTGTCGGATAGCCTATTCCTATGACAATGGAACCGGAATAAAGGTTTCCGTAGGCATCGTATGTCGCAGTAAAGCCCCAGTTGTCCGCAACAGAACCGGAATAAGTCGAAAAAATCAACGAAGGGTCTATTATCAAATCTCTTTCACGGTCATACGTTCCGAGCTTATAGCCTATTCCCTTTCCCTTTCTTTCAAATGCTGCTTCGACCTGCCTTTTCTCTTTCCCATAAAGTTGATAGGCATACGGCTTTCGCTCCGTCAACTCTCCGACCGAGAGCTTCAAGTTCAACTCCCCGCCGATTATCTCAACCTCATCGACACCTTCGTAAAGCAATTCCAAGTTTTCCGGATTTGCCCCTTCATGAAGCACGAACTCATGCTTGAAAGCACCGTTCTCGCTATAAATCCGCCAATCCACCCCATCGTAAACGTCCTTGTAAACAAGCATGGAATAAGCCGCAACATTACTTTGCCATTTCGATTTTTCGTTTCCTATGAAGTAATTGCTGTATCCCTGCATTCTTTCCGATGCCTGCGGATTGCATCTCCTCATTCCGACAGGTTGCAAAAGGAAAGCATGCTTCATATTAAGCAAAGAATCGTTCTTTTCTGCTTCATGGCTGTGCAAATGCGGCGAAGAATACACGAACAACAAGCCGTCCTCTCTTGCAAAGACGAACCCGTTGCTCATTCTCGCCATATATAACACCTTTTCGTCCCATTGTCCCTTGTTTTCCTCGAAACGCAAAGACGGTTGGGCAAAAACGCAGAACGAGACCACCGAAAGGAATAAAGCAATCAGCCGCTTCTTCATGTCATTTTCTTTTTAATCCAAGGCTTGAACTATCTTCGACACAAGCGGATGCCGCACAATATCGCAAGCACCGAGCTTTATCACCGATATTTCCCTTATATGCTGCAATCTTTCCAAAACAGGCAGCAATCCTGAGCTTTGATTCTTCGGCAAATCCACCTGTGTGCAGTCTCCCGTTATGACGAACTTGGAACTTTTGCCCATTCTCGTCAGGAACATCTTCAACTGCGGCATGGTAGCGTTCTGTGCCTCGTCCAGAATGACGAAAGCCTTGTCAAGGGTTCTGCCTCTCATAAAAGCCAACGGGGCAATCTCTATGACACCTGTCTCTATCAGTTTCTCCAAACGCTGTCTCGAAAGCATGTCCCGCAGGGCATCGTAAAGCGGTTGCAGATACGGGTCGAGCTTGTCCCGCATATCCCCCGGCAAAAAGCCGAGATTTTCTCCTGCTTCAACGGCAGGACGTGTCAGAACAATCCTTTGCACCTGTTTCGATTTCAATGCACGTACAGCCAAAGCCACGGCAGTGTATGTTTTGCCACTTCCCGCAGGACCTATTGCAAAAAGCATATCATTTCTGCCTATCTGCTCGACCATCTTCCGCTGATTTTCCGTTCTCGCCCGCACCTTCAATCCGTTCTGCCCGTAAACCAACACATCCGTTTCCTCCTCCGGCAAAATCTTGCAGCCCGTCTGCACCTGCATTATCGTGTTCTCGTCCATTTCTCCCTCAATGACAAACCGTTTCAACAACTCTTCCAAAAACCTCTCGAACTCCTCTATCCCTGCCTCTTCACCGCGGATTATCAAACTCTTGTTTCTCTGCACCAAAACCACGTCAGGAAACAATATCTCCAAAAACCTCAGATTTCTTCCGTTCGTTCCAAACAACGAAAGCAAATCCAAGTCCTCCAAATTTCTTATTTTCTCTCTCATTTACCCGTTATTCTTATTTCGGTTCTTCTGTTCATGGCTCTCAAATCTTCCGAAGAATTATCCGTTATCGGCTTCGAGAAACCGTAACCCCTGCAAGACAACCTCTGCGGAGCCGTTCCCTTTTCCACAAGATAGCTTTTCACGGCTTCGGCACGCTTTTGCGAAAGTTTCAAATTGTACTCCTCTCCACCCACATCATCGGTGTGTCCGCCTATTTCCACTTTCAAATTCGGATTATTCTTCAAAAGCTCTGCCAAGGTATTCAATTCCACAAACGATTCCGCCAATAAATCGCTGCTGTTGTTGGCAAAAAATATATTATGCAGCACAAGGCTGCTGCCAACCTCTATTCTACTTAATTCGATGTCCTTTTCAAAGGATTCTTTCCCGTCATCTGTCGCAAGAGAAAAGTTCTCCGAAAAGAACAAATAGCCTTCTGCATTGGTCGAAAAAGCATAATCGCTTCCGACAGGCAGGCATATAAGGTATTCTCCGCTCACAGGGTCGGAATAACCCGAGGAAACGATACGCGAGGTTTTCAAATTACGGATTTCAAACGAAGCTCTGACAGTTTTTTTGCTCTCCTTATCATATATTTTTCCCCGCATATATGTAACCGCAACGGGTCTTGCCTCTTCGTAAAGTTCAAAAGCGTACAAATCCAAGCCGCCCCGACCGTCCGCCCGCTGACTTGCATAAACGGCATAATCGCCTGCCGCCGATACAATGAAACTGCTCTCGTCTGCCTCGGTGTTTATCGGATAGCCGAGATTGATTGGCGGAGTGAATCTGCCGTTTTCCAAGCGGGAATAGAATATATCCAAGCCGCCCATGCCGCAATGGTAGTCGGAAGAGAAGTAAAGCATTTGATTGGAGGGGTGAATGAAGGGAGACATTTCCTTTCCGGGAGTGTTTATCGCCTCTCCGCAATTCTTGGCTTTTGTCCACGTCCCGTCGTCTTTAAGATAGGAATAATATATATCGCTTTCGCCGAAACCGCCTGCCCTGTTGGATACAAAGAAAAGAGTTCTTCCATCGGAAGCAATGCTCGGTTGAGCGTCCCAAGAGGAAGAATTGACATTAGCACCGAGGTTCTCGGGCTTGCCCCATTGCGTTCCCATTCGCTCGCTTCGGTAAATATCGCAACTGCCGTGAGAATCCCCCGCCCCGCACCTCGTGAAATAAATATATCTTCCGTCCGGCGACAAACACCCCGCCCCTTCGTTGAAATCCGAGTTCAAAACACCCGGCAATTTCACCGCAGGCTGCCATTGCATTCCCTCTCTTTTGGAAATAAAGAAGTCTTCCGCCGCAGGCTTGCCCTCCTCCACAAAGCTTTGGCGGGTAAACAATATTTCCGACAAGTCGGCTGTCATTGCAGGCAGGTATTCGTTTCCCTCGCTGTTTATGTTCCCGCCCATGTTCTCGGGAGAGAATGAAACAGGGTTTTGAACCGCCTCCGCCCTGAACCGCAAACAATCGATTTTATGCTCCGCCTCCGCCCTGCGTTCGGCGTATGCTTCCCTGTCAGGAGCAAGCCGCAAGTAAGAATTCAAGAACACAATCGCACTATCCCACTTCCTTTCACTATCATAAATATCCGCCAACTTGCGGTAAACATTCAAATCGAACCGCTCGTCCTTCTGCACGACAATAAGCAAATGACGCTTGGCCGTTTCAAAGTTCTTGCGAACGAAATACAACTCACCCAAAGCCAGATGAGCCGGAGCATAATCCGAATGCTTATCGGTGATTTTCAAGAGCAAAGTCTCCGCCTGTTCTGTCTTGCCCTTGGCAAACAAATTCCTCGCTTTCTCGAAATCCTTATCCGCCCTGCCCTGAGCCGAAAGACAATTACATGCCCCAATGGCAAAAAACAAAACGAACAAACGCAATTTCCAATTCATACCACGAAACTTTGAATACCGCAAAGGTAATAAAAACCGATAAATTCCTCCATTCCTATACGCTTATTCGCCATAAGAACAAACGTCACCCTGCTTCGCACAGACTAATAACCACAATAATTCAAGAATGCAAAACCCTGTTTCTCATAATCTTCAAAAGCCAGAAACCCAAACGCCGTTTCGGAAAAATGAAACGCCGAAAGGATTTCGTGAAACGGCGTTCCGTCAAATTCTTTCGGCGTTTCGATTTTCGGGTTTTTCAATCGAGGATTTTCTTTCTCGTATCGTTTGCGGTCAAAACGAAAAAACGGAGGCATACGTTCTTGTTTGAATCGTATGTCTCCGTTAATCCGTGTCGGCAGATTAAACTGCAATGCTTTACTTCTTCTCGTTCAAGAAGCGGAACTGCAATTCGCCGTCGGATAAGAACATTTCCACTTTGCTGTTCTCCGGCATGTTGCCTTCTATCATAAAGACCGACAATTTGTCTATGACATACCGCTGAATGGCTCTCTTTATCGGTCTTGCTCCCAAGTCGGGTTGGTAGCCTTTCTCTGCCAAGTAGTCCATGCTTTCTTCGGTACATTGGAGTTCGACATTTTTTTCTTTCAAACGTTTCTGCAAACGAGACAACTGTAACTTGACAATTTCTCTTACTTCCGCCTTTTGCAATGGTTTGAAGACCACAATCTCGTCTATACGGTTAAGTAATTCCGGACGGATTGTCTTCTTCAATAACTCCAATACAGATGCTTTGGCTTTATTCCACTCCGATGAGAAGTCATTGCCGTGTTCGCTTATTGCGTGTTGCAATATCTCCGAACCTATGTTGGAAGTCATTATTATTATTGTATTCTTGAAATCCACCACTCTGCCCTTATTATCAGTCAATCTGCCGTCCTCCAATACTTGTAACAATATATTGAAAACATCGGGGTGTGCTTTCTCTATCTCGTCCAACAATACTATCGAATAGGGTTTCCTTCTTACGGCTTCGGTCAACTGTCCGCTTTCCTCATAACCTACATATCCCGGAGGCGCTCCTATCAATCGAGAGACGGTATGCCTTTCCTGATACTCGCTCATGTCTATCCTTACCATAAGGTCTTCTTTGTCGAACAGCAATTCCGCCAAAGCCTTTGCCAATTCGGTCTTTCCGACACCGGTACTGCCTAAGAATGCGAACGAACCTATCGGTCTGTTTTCATCAGCCAAGCCGCTACGACTTCTTCTTATCGCATTGGCTACTGCCTCTATGGCTTCCTCCTGGCCGACGACCCTTTTCTTCAATTCGTCTTCCAAGTGCAATAGCTTATCTTTCTCACTCTGCATCATCTTTGCCACAGGGATACCAGTCCATCGCGAAACCACTTCGGCAATATGGTTATCATCAACCTCCTCCGTTATCAAGGCTCCGTTGGTCTGCATGCTCTTCAATTTGGTCTTATAATTCTCCAAATCGGTTTCTGCGGTCTTTATCTTGCCATAGCGTAACTCGGCAACTTTTCCGTAATCACCCGCTCTCTCCGCTTGTTCGGCTTCAAATTTATAGCGATCGATTTTCTTTACCTCCTCCTGTATGGCTTCAACATACTTCTTCTCTGCCTCCCAACGTGCATGTAACTCGTCTCTCTCTTTCTTTAATTTGTCTATCTCCGCGGAAAGTTCGTTTTCTTTCTTCGTATCCTTCTCTTTCTTTATGGCTACACGCTCGATTTCAAGCTGCATCAAACGTCTCTCCAACTCGTCCAATTCCTCCGGAGAAGAATCTATCTCCATACGTAGCTTTGCAGCTGCTTCATCAATAAGGTCTATCGCCTTGTCCGGCAAGAAACGGTTTGTAATATACCTTGCCGACATTTGAGCTGCCGCAACTATGGCACTATCCTTTATCCTCACATGATGGTGAACCTCATAACGCTCTTTCAAGCCTCTCAATATACTTATGGTATCGGCAACACTCGGCTCATCTACCAAAACCATTTGAAACCTACGCTCCAAGGCTTTATCCTTTTCAAAATACTTCTGATACTCATTAAGAGTTGTTGCTCCGATAGCCCTCAATTCCCCTCTTGCCAAGGCAGGCTTCAAGATATTGGCTGCGTCCATTGCTCCATCTCCTCCGCCGGCTCCGACCAAAGTATGAATTTCATCTATGAAAAGGATTATATCCCCTTGGGATTCGACCACCTCGTTAACCACACCTTTCAAACGCTCCTCAAATTCTCCCTTATACTTGGCACCTGCAATCAAAGCACCCATATCCAAGGTGTAAATCTGTTTGTCTTTCAAGTTTTCGGGAACATCTTTCTTCAAAATCCTTCGAGCCAATCCCTCTACGATAGCCGTTTTTCCCACTCCGGGTTCACCGACCAACACAGGATTGTTCTTCGTTCTACGGGACAGTATCTGCAAGACTCTCCTTATTTCCTCGTCTCGTCCTATCACCGGATCCAATTTGCCTTCCCTTGCCTTATCGATAAGGTTATGGGCAAATCTGTTCAAATTTTCTAATTTTCCATTCCTTGTTTCCATAATTCTTGTTCGTTTTTGTACAATTCCCCCTGCAAAAAACGAGCCGAAAAGCAAAGACTGACGAATTTGCATATAAAAGCACTCAATAGCTACGCAGTCCTGACAAAATTTCACCTCGCATGACACTTTTCAAAACAAAGCAAAAGCATATACCTTCCAATAAAAGATTGGTAAATCCTCACACAAATGACATATTAAGGAGCATTCAACTTACAGCATTCTTTTGACTGTTCGGGTTCATTTCTTTTCTAAACAATAGAAACAAAGAAAGCCGCAGGCAACAATGCCTGCGGCTTTCTCAAAGTGTTTTACAGTCTTTCGGAATTACCCGGCTGTCGGTTTCCTTGCCGCATTGCCGAGCATGACGCTACAGACTCCCTCAGGCAGCTTGCCTGTCTCTATTCGCAAACACACCCGAGCGGCTTTGAACTCGAACGTTCTTGCCTTTCTGCCGTTGAGGTCGGGGATTTGAAGCAAGACATTCTCTTTCAATGCCTCGAACTCCGAGTTCACGAAATCGTTTCTTTGCAATCAATCTCGACATGGTATGAATATATCGAATTGAAAAACAATACTCCTTGTCTGTCTGGAATTTACTTTGTCTTGTGTCTCTTTCATGCTTTGTTTCATTGCATTTATTCCGTCATTGCCTTCTTCCAAGCCGCTCGGAGAACACATTCTTTTCGCACTTTACTCTTACAAAGCTTTATGAAAATGTTACCACGCCTGATGCTATCATTTTTATCCTTTATGGGAGTAACGAAAAAAGCCCCTTTTTGCTGTATAAAAAGCCCCTTTTTGTTGTATGAAAAGCCCCTTTTTTATATTCAAAAAGGGGCTTTTTCAATCATTCCGCTCCGAGAAAAAAACGATGGCATCAAGACAGGGAACGATAAGATGAGCCTCGGCAACAATCCTCTTCAAGCGAAATATGCCTGCCTCCGATAAGGCTTCGGAATGTTCGTCATATCTCTTTATTCGGAGAGGCTCTATGGAAAATAAAACCGCTCTTTTGCGGTCTTCGCTTATCTTGGCTTATGCCAATTATGCTAATGTTAATCCGTACACACTTCTAACACTCCGGATTGGCAAGCAATATTGCTTAAAGAGCGAGGCGAAACCCCACGTATGCTTTATGCAGTTTAGGTGTATGACCTTCTCTGCCCGAGGGTCTCAGACTTTCTAAGTTATAACAGGAAAAATAATTTCCTCCGCGAATTACACGATCTGTTCCCGTTTCGGCTCCTTGCGGATTTGTTTGCGGTTCTTCTGGATATGAAAAATGCCAATAATCGTTACAAAATTCGGATACATTTCCACTCATATCATATAATCCAAGTTCATTGGCTTTCTTTGTTGCAACAGGCATAGTTCCCCCTTTTTCTTTATAGCAGGCAACCTTTCTTGCGGTATTACTTCCGCTGTATCTATAGCCTTTGCTTTTGTTGCCGCCCCTCGCTGCAAATTCCCATTCTGCTTCTGTCGGAAGACGAAAAATCATTCCTGTAAGGCTGTTCAATTCTTTTATGAACTCCTGACAATCATACCAAGAGACATTTTCAACAGGTCGTTGATTATTTCCATTATATATAGACGGATTATTACCCATTACAGCCTCCCAAAGAGCTTGTGTTACTTCGGTTTGTCCAATATAATAGTCTGATAAGGTTACTTGATACTTATTCTGGTAAATATATCCGTAAGGAATGCCTTGTTCTTCCTCCCATATAGAACCCATTAAAAACGTTCCACCTTCTACTTTCACCATCTTAAATTCTACACCTTTGACGTTAATCGTCAAAATCTCGGTATCCGGAGTATTATTTCCCTCTTTTGAAGCACTTATATTTGCCAACGCACTTGCATTTCGCTGACTGCATGCTTCAAAAAGAACACATAGACCGACAAAAACGAACATGCAAAATAAGTAAAGTCTTAATTTCTTCATTATTCTTATATTTTATGTTTCCGGTTAATGCAAAGGTAGCACTATTCTGCGAAATAAAAGAAGAATATGCTCAGATTTTTTCTTTGTTTTTACTGTTCTGTTTTTTTGTTCATAGTACTCAAATTAAAAAAATCAGATACTTGAGGCACCAAACCAAAACGCCCTTTCATTGAAATCCAAACGCCGTTTCGGAAAAATAGAACGCCGTTCTACGAAATTCTTTCGCCGTTTCAAATTTCCGGAACGGCGTTTCATTTGCAGCCTTTGCTCTGTTCCGGAAATAAAAATGGAGATAAACCCTTTCGGATTTACCTCCATTTTGTGCGGGTGAAGGGACTCGCCCCCACGCCTCACGGCAAACTGAACAGCTTGTACGGCGAACGTACAACGCAGCGTCTGCAAGCAATGTGCAACTACTTCGAGTTGACAGGGAAAAGCCGAAGAGTGTAACAAAACCGATAACTTTGCGTTGAAAAATAGTTAGAAAGGAGAGTAATATGACAGACAAAAATACGGATTACAGCAATTTGAAAGAAAAGACTATTTTCGATTTCTGTAAGGACGAAAAAATGCTCAAAGACTTGATTATTATATCAAAAGAAGAATATCTTGAACAAGTGAAAGAATATCCACTTTATGATGCACATACACTTATCGAGTACGCCGAAATAACTAACAACAAGAAATTATTGCGGGCTGTATTGAAGCAGTATAAGCAAGAACTTGAAGAAGAAAATAACGAGTAAAAATATCCCTTATTTAGCGATAATCCCCTCATTCTTCAAATAGTTGTTGATAGTTGTTATCTCCGTTCCTTTTCTGCGCATCGTAACTATTTTCTTGATTTGAGTCTTTCTTAATTTCTGAGTTCCCCACATAAGTGCAACTTTAGGAGTGCGGGGAGAGAGGCAAAATAA
>SAMEA104315436__coassemble_1238_pt1 | contig 17806 bp, 16 predicted proteins | sample SAMEA104315436__metabat2_low_PE_012 | metagenome-assembled genome bin SAMEA104315436 (sample SAMEA104315436) | gut metagenome | biome: Monkey gut; feature: monkey-associated habitat; material: faeces | place: China | collected 2013
TCATGGCAATAAACTATCCGCTCATCATACTCATGTTTCTTTTCTACTTCGTAGCCGGATATTTCCTCTATGCCTCACTCTTCGGAGCCATCGGTTCCCTTATCGATGCGGACACGGACGGACAGCAATTCACCCTGCCCGTAACCATACCCATGATAATAGCAATAGTATGCCTGCCATTGGTTATGGATAACCCCTCCGGTACAGCAGCCTTTTGGCTTTCCCTCATACCATTCACCTCGCCAGTGGCGATGGTGATTCGCTTGCCGTTCGTCGCACCTGCATGGGAACTGACTTTATCGGTAGCACTTATGCTCGTCAGCATAATATTCTGCGTATGGTTGGCAGCGAAAATCTACCGTACCGCAATCCTTCTCTACGGCAAGAAGATAAGCTACCGCGAAATATGGAAATGGCTCAAATACAAAGACTGAACGACACCTCTTTCTTGTTACCGGACTGAATTCAACACATAAATGCAGTTTTGAAGAGAGATGTACCAACGTTCAACTTGTGAAAAATCCGATAAAATCACCATGTGAAAAATTTTCCTCGGTGCTTACACTCGAAAAAGTTATACTTTTCAGTACAAAAAGTATGACTTTTTACCCCAAAAAGTTACACTTTTCAACCCTTCCCCTCCGAGGAAAATTTCCTCCACACCGTTTTTAAGAACAGAGGAATCACTTTGTTACTTGTTTGAATGAGTTTTGCGAGCAGATTGCCGACTTTGACAGGTTCGCTACTGCTTCGTCCAAGTCCTGCATTCAATCCGCATTCGCAGACAAGAGTTCAATGTGTACAGATGGCAAGGTAATGGCGGATTTGCGGAAGATAGAGGCTTGTGAGGGTGGGGCGGATATGAATTTCCGATTGTGTGTGGACAAGTATCCGGCTTATTGTATCGGGATATGGCGGGTCGGGCAGTGTGATTGCAAAGGTCGGAAAGTAATTTGCCATGCCGGTACCGGTGTATTTCACGTATGCTTCTTTCAGTGTCCAAAGACGGGTGAAGGCTTCAGCTTTCCACTCATCGGCAAGGGTATCCAAATAATCGACTTCGTCCATGTGGAAATAGCGATGAACAAGCATGGAAGGATAAGAGCGGATGGGTTCGAGGTCTATGCCGACAGGGGTATCCGATAGAGCAATGGCGATGTGAGTTCGGCTGTGGGTGATATTGAAATGCAGGTTCTGCATGGTGGGGAAAAAAGGTTTGCCCTTCGGACTTCTCCTTATAGGGAGGTCGAAGGGCATTCCTTTACTGTGTATGAGGCTTCTCAGGTATTGTTCAGCCTGATGGCTTCGTGCTTCTCCGAGGTTTCTTGCATTACCGTTGCCATATTGCATGGCGGCCTGCTCGAAACTGAGGATGTGATATTCCATTTTGATATCGCCAGACGGCTACTTTATGTCCAAAAGTTCGACATCGAATACCAAAGTGCTGCCTGCGGGTATCGAACCGACTGCTTGGTCGCCGTATGCAAGCTCCGATGGTATGAAGAAGCGGTATTTGCTTCCTATACTCATGAGTTGAAGTCCTTCCGTCCAACCTGCAATGACCTGATTCAACGGAAAGGAGATAGGTTCGCCTCTTTGTACGGAGGAATCGAAAACCTGTCCGTTCAAAAGTGTACCATGATAGTGTACGTGAACGGTATCGGTAGCCTTAGGCTTCTTTCCCTCTGCTCCTTGGAGGACTTGGTATTGTAAACCGCTCGGCGTTTCGAATACTCCGGGATTGTTACGGTTTTGAGCAAGAAAAGCCGAACCTTCTTTCTTTGCCCCTTTTGCCTGTTCTGCCATGGCAGCTTGTTTCTTGGCGTTTACCTCTTGTTGCCAACGCATCATGACTTCGTTTTTCTCGTTTTCGCTCAAAAGGTTCTCGCTTTTGCCGGAGGCAGCAGCCTTTATGGCTTCCAACATAATGTTTACGTCAAGGTCGTAGCCCTCTTTCAAAAGGGAGGAGCCTATGTCCTCCCCTATTATGTAGCTTACCTTTTCTTTGTCGTTTGTAAGTTTCATTCGTTTTCTGTATTTCTGTTGTTTATTTCACTATTTTCAATTCGTCTATAAGGTTCTTCGCTCCTGCATACTTGTCGATTACAAATAGTACGTAACGTATATCGACGTTGATTGTTCGTTGCAGTTCCGGTTCAAAGGCGATGTCTCCGCTCATTGCTTCCCAGTTGCCATCGAAAGCAAGACCTATCAAATGACCATCGGCATTAAGGATAGGGCTTCCGGAGTTTCCGCCTGTTATGTCATTGTTAGATAGGAAGCAGGTGATGAGTCTGCCTTCCTTGTCGGCATATTGACCGTAATCCTTGGCATTATATAGCTCTTTGAGCTTCTTCGGCACTGTAAATTCGGCATTTGAAGGGTCTTCTTTCGCCATCAAGCCGTCGATTGTGGTTACAAAATCATAGTGAACGGCATCTGCAGGATAGTAATCGAGAACCTGTCCGTAGGTCATTCGCATCGTGAAGTTGGCATCGGGATAGCGAACCAAATTTGCGTCCATTGTTCTCAATGCCTCGATGAATAAAGGTCGCAAACGTTGCAAATCCTTCTCGGCTTGTTGTATTTGTTCACTCTCTCCGCTCAACATGATGTAGGTTTGGAAGCCTACTTGTGCTATAAGGTCGTTTTTCAATTTCTTTGCAGCCGGATTGGCGATGAATTTGGAAAATGCCTTCTCGTTTGCGAAGACAGATTTCTTGAAAGCGTCCTCCACCAATTTATCAATGTTGCCTTTGTACTTCTTATCGAGTAGTTCGTTCAAACCGGCAGGGCGGTCTGCTGACGGAATGGAGTAAAGCAGATTGCAAAGGGCACGGAACATTTCCTTTTCCGTCGCAAGGTCGGTTGCGGCAAAGGTTCCTTCCATTTCGGAAGCAAGACTTGCTTTCACTTGTTCGGCAATGTCTTTATCTTTCATTTGTTCGCCCACCATCTGCAAGGTCATGTAAATTCTAAAAGCACTCAATGCGGTTTTGCAAGTCATCAATCCGAGGTTGCCATACCAAGAATACTTCGTCAAAGGCTCGTCGGCAATGGTCTTGAAACTCTTTTCCAAATCGGATAACAAACTTCCGTAACGGTTTACTCTGTTGCCGTCAGTCTTTATCCATTCTGCCAAACGTTCTTCTATTGCCTTTTTCTTGCCATATACATCGAGACGTTTCAATCCTCTCAATTCACCTTTCTTGTTCTTCCAAAGGTTCATATAGCTTGCATAATCGCTTGCATATTTCAACATTACGGCATTATCCTTGTCCATCATGCTCTTCATCACCGGCAAAAGTGCCTGTCCTGCGGCTATCACGGAAGGGTCGCTTACCTCCATTGTGTTACGAACCTCGTATGAAGTCATGTATCTTTCCGTCGAACCCGGGTAACCCCATATCATAGTGAAATCGTTCTTCTCCACGCCTTTAAGGCTTATGGGAAGATAATGCTTAGGCTTGTAGGGAACATTGTCCTTTGAATATTCGGCAGGGGTATTGTCCTTTGAAGCATAGACTCTGAATATGGAGAAATCTCCTGTATGACGAGGCCACATCCAGTTGTCCGTATCTCCGCCGTATTTACCTATTGCAGAAGGAGGAGCACCGACCAAACGAACATCGTGGAAGACTTCATAAACGAACATGTAGTATTCCAAACCGTCAAAGAAAGGCTTGATTTCCACGTTGTACCTTCCGTTCTCGCTGTTATTCTTTTCCAATTCCGTGATACGCTTTTGGATTTCGTCCTTGTACATCGACTTGTCGGCATCATCGATATGGTTTTGCAACACGTCTTTAGTTACATCTTCCATTCTGACAAGAAAAGATACATACAAACCCGGAATAGGAATTTCTTCCTCCATGTTGTAAGCCCAAAAGCCATTGGTCAAGTAATCGTGTTCTACGGTAGATGAACTTGCAATGGCATCGTAACCACAGTGGTGGTTGGTGAACATCAAACCTTTCTCGGAAACGATTTCGCCCGTACAGAAATTACCCATTTGAACAATAGCGTCCTTCAAAGACGAATTGTTGAAGCTGTACAACTCCTCCGCCGTAAGCCTTAGGCCTTTCTTCTGCATATCCGCATAATTCAGTTGCTTAAAAAACATAGGCAACCACATTCCTTCGTCCGGTTTCGGCACCGGTTTGGCAAAGACAGCCGAGAAAGCCAGCATCAATGCCATCAAACTGAAAATGTTTTTCTTCATTGCTTTGTTATTGTTTTATTTGTTACTGTAATTGTTTCTTCATTGCTGCATTTCGCTGCATCAGATAAGCGTTTCCTATTATCATTACATCCTTATAAATATTGTATCACCGACAACTTATCAGGTGCAAAGACTTCCTGTGCCACGTCCTGCACCTCTGCGGGAGTCAGCTGTTCGACCTGTTCGCATATTTCCTGCATACTGTTTATATTTCCGTAGTTCAGGAGGCTCTTTCCCATGGCCAACATCTCGCTTTGGTTATGATCGGCATTCACAATCAACTGCCCTATCAACTGATGTTTGAATTTGGAAAGACTTACGGGATTTATCACCTTTTGAGCGAGCCTATCCAACTCCTGTCTTACGAGTTGCAGGGTTTTGTCGGCATGCCTCTTATCGGTGGAGGCATAAACGGAGAACACCCCGCTGTCATAATACGCCGTATAGGAAGACTCTATGGAATAAGTAAAGCCGTACTTCTCTCTTATGTGCATATTAAGATAGGAATTCATCGCTCCGCTGCCGAGAATGTTGTTCAACAGTGAAAAAGCGACCCTCTTAGGATTACGATAAGAGTAAGCCCTGTTACCTATTATTATATGCGATTGATAAGTGTCCCTTTGCTCCACCACACTCTTCGCTTCGTACTTTCGAGGAGCCTTTCTGCTTATACAGCCCGTCGTTTTCGATTCTGCTCCGAGGTATTTCTCGCAAAGAGAGAACCATTTGTCGGCAGGCATCGAACTTATTGTAGAAACGACCATCTTATCCGTCGTATAATTCCGCTTGAAAAAATCCTTCAACTGCTCGCAAGAAAGCGACATCACCCTCCTCGGCGTTCCCAAAATCAGACGTCCCAAACCGTGATTGCCGAAAATAAGATGCTCGAAGTCATCGAAAATCTGTTCCGAAGGCGTATCCAAATACGAATTTATCTCATCGAGTACGACAACCTTTTCTTTCTCCACCGGTTGTTGCGGAAAATCCGAATGAAATGCTATATCGGCAAGCAATTCCAAAAATCTCTCCTGATACTGTTGCAGATAAAGAGCATAAACGCAGGTCTCCTCCTTGGTTGTGAAAGCATTCAACTCCCCTCCCACTCCATCAATGCAGGAAAGTATCTGAAACGCCTTTCTTTTCTCCGTTCCCTTGAAAAGACAATGCTCGATGAAATGAGCCGTTCCGTTCTCCGTACTCTTCTCATCCCGTGACCCCATGTCGATTGTCAGTCCGCAGTGGGACACCCTCGAAGTCGTCGTCCTGTGGACGAGCCTTATACCGTTCGAAAGCGTATGAAAAGAGTAAGAATACTCCTCTGTCTTCATCATTTGAACCTCGGTTCTATCGGCTTATGACGTAATACTCTCCGCCAAGTCGTTCAATCATCTTTGCCATCAAGTCGTTCGCCTCTTTCAACGTTCTGCGAGAGCCGTAACTTACATAGAAAATCGGAGAACCGCTCTTCACCTTGCTCAACACATAACTGTCATAACCCAAACTCTTGGCCTTGCGAGCCAAACGCTCTGCATTCGTCTTGTTGGAGAAAGAACCGCCGATGACATCGAAACCCAAACGGGAATAGTTCTGAACCACCACGGGAGAGTTATTATCCATGCTCTCCGATGCCGGCTTTGTTTGAACGGTTTCGGTCTTTTCTTTCTTCTTCTCCGTCTTTGTCTTTGTCGTCTTCTTGGCAGGTTGAGGCTTCTGCACCTCCGGCACAGGTTCTGCGATAGGTTCTATTTCTTCCGCAACCGTCTCGGTAGAAGTTTCCTCCACAGTCTCCGTCGGTGTCTGCACCGCAGGAATAACTTTCTGTTCTTGCTGCTTCTTAGGGGTTATGTAATAGCTCAATCTCTCCGTTATCGGTTTCAAGAAAGGCTTGTCCGGTAAAAGATTGAAGTAAAAGCCCGCAACGAAACCTCCGCAGCAAAGCAAAAGAAACAGCAATATGCAAAGTATGGTAACCAATATTCTCTTACGACGCTTCTTCGCTTTCTTCTTACGTTTCTTCTCAGCCTTTTCCGCACGTTTTCTTTCCTCCTCTTCCTCTTTGCGAAGCCTCTCCTCTTCTTCCCTGCGTCTCTCTTCCTCTATCGCTGCCTGTGCTTCGGCTTTCTCTTCTTCCGAAGCAGGGATTATATCCTCTATTCTGACATCTTTCTCTATCGGATTCAGCACAGCCTCCTGCTCAGGCAGTTCATCCACCGCCACAGCCTCTTTCACTTCACTCTCGGCAACCGGATTTTTCAACTCTGCCGCCACGACAGCCTCCCTGTGCGAAACACTCTCCTGCGGCAATTCTCTTTGCACGGGTTCTTCCACCCTCTGCACAGGCGTTTCCGCAACGGCATCTTCTTTCACAGGCTCAGCCGACGGTTCTTTTGCCACTTCGACGGCTTCCGGCTCCGGTTCCTTTGTGCGAATAGGCGTAACGACCTCATCGCCATCGAAAGTCTTCACGTTTTTCAGCGTGATGAAAGCAAAGGCATCGTCCAACAAATTCAGCTTTCCCGCTTCAAAAACAATATTTCCCGCAAAGTCTTTGCCCAATTCTCCCAACTCGCCGATTCTGCACTTAATCCCTTTCTCCAACTTCTCTTTCAAAGAATCCGTATATTGCTTTATCCAAACCAAAGCCGTCTCTTCGGAAATAAACTCTTTTTCCGCCATGCTCTTCACGAAAGAATAATCGTTCGTTTCCTCGACCTTGAAAGTCAATTTCCTGCACGGAGGTTCTATCGTGCCTGTAAGAGGCGATATTTCTGCCGCATGATGTTGCACATAAAACGTTCCCAAACCCGGAAGTTCGGCTTTATCATGACTATGCAAATATTCGAATAAATCGGCTGCTACATTCATTATATATTCATTTATCTTATTCCAACATTCTGTTTATTCTCTCCAAGTCTTCGGGCGTATCCACTCCGAAACTCTCGAAAGCCGTAGGCTTTATGAAGATACGCAAACCGTTCTCCAACCAACGCAACTGTTCGAGGCTCTCTGCCTTTTCCAAAGCGGAAAGAGGAAGCCTCACGACTTCATGCAATGCCTCGCTTCTGTACGCATAAAGACCTATATGCTTGTAATGACAGGCGAATTTCAAATAATCCTCCCTTTCCACGCCTCTCAAATACGGTATCACGCTGCGGGAAAAATATATAGCCCTGTTTTCGGCGAACACGACCTTGACGCAATTCGGGCTGAACAAATCCTCCGCACTCTCGATTTTCTTTGCAAGCGTCGCAATTTGGCAATCCCCATTCTCGAATAAAGACACGACATCCTCCAACTGCTCTTTCTTTATCAAAGGCTCATCTCCCTGCACATTGACCACCAAATCATAACACTCCCCTGCCCTTTCCAAAGCCGAAAGCACCTCCTCGCACCTCTGCGTACCGCAAGAACAATCGGCGGAAGTCATCATCACATCGCCCCCGCACTCCTTCACCCTGCTCTCTATGCGTTCGTCATCGGTCGCAACCACAACCCTGTCGAACAAACCCGAAGCCGCCACCGCATCATAAACCCACATTATCATGCATCTGCCCCGCAACTCTGCCAAAGGCTTCGCCGGAAATCTGCTGCTGGCATAACGTGCCGGTATAACCGCAAGTCTTTTCATTTGAACAAACCGTTAATTTCCGCTTCTATCATGGAAACGACCTTTCCGAAGTCTTCCTTGCTGTCAACTACGTCGAGTTCGTCTATATTCAGTATCAACTTGTTTCCTTTGTACGTTTCTATCCAAGCATCGTACCTTTCGTTCAAGGAGCTTATGTAATCCAATCTTATGCTGTTCTCGTATTCACGTCCCCTTTTGGCAATCCTGTTCACCAAAGTAGGCACGGACGCCTTCATGTAAAGAAGCAAATCCGGCGGCTTGATGAAAGAATTCATCAACTCGAACAAAGCCAGATACGTATCATAATCCCGAGAGTTCATCAGCCCCATCGCATGCAGGTTGGGAGCGAAAATATAAGCGTCCTCATACAAGGTACGATCCTGAACCATGTTCTCGAAACTGTTTCTCGAATCTATGACGTGCTTGAACCTCTTATGCAGGAAGTAAATCTGCAAATTAAAGGACCAACGTCTCATATCCTCGTAGAAATTCGCAATATAGGGGTTGTCGTCAACCTGTTCGTAAATCGCTGTCCACTTGAAATGCTTCGCCAACAGCTCTGTGAGAGTCGTCTTTCCGCAACCTATGTTTCCGGCTATCGCAATATGCATGATACTTTCGCTTGATTACATTACAAACCAAGTGCAAAGATAGGAAGAAAAACCGAAAGAACAAATTCCCAAGCGGTTTTTACCTTCCGATTTTCCCGTTTCCTTTCACCCGAAACCGACATTGTCGCAAAAGACCGCCCTTTCCTTTGCTTTCTTTCCTTTTCGACACAAAACATCGGACGGATTGCCAAGCGGTAAATTTAAAGGGCGAGGCGGAGCCCGCAGTAGTTGTAGCGGTTGTCGGGCGTGTAGCCGTCGCGAAACGACACTCGCACGCGACTCGCGTCGTTGTCCCAGTCGCCGCCACGCAGAACGCGGAAAAAACCGGTATTTGCTCCCTTGGGATTGTTCTGTGACCGGCTCGAATACTTACCATACCGATCCTGACACCACTCCCAAAGATTGCCACTCATATCATATAAGCCTAATTCATTGGATTGCTTAGTCTCAACAGGATGTGTCTTACTTCCGCTGTTGTCTCCATACCAAGCAACTGCGTCTGCATCATTGCTTCCGCTGTATTTATAGCCTTTGCTTTTGTTTCCGCCTCTCGCTGCATACTCCCATTCGGCTTCGGTAGGCAAACGAAAATTCTTTCCCGTAAGTCGATTGAGTTTCTCGATAAATTCTTGACTGTCATTCCAAGAAACATTTTCTACGGGACATTGATTATTGCCCTTAAAGTAAGAAGGATTGCTACCCATAACCGCTTCCCATAGTTCTTGCGTTACTTGAGTTTGCCCGATATAGTAATCGGAGAGAGTAACCGAATGAATAGGGTATTCTCTATCGTATGCATCGCTGCCTTGCTCCGAGGCACCACCCATTTGAAAAGTTCCGCCTTTCACTCTCAGCATTTTAAAAGCTACGCCATTGACGGTAAAGGTTTCAATCTCGGCATTCGTAGCAGCATCATGCATCTTCCGACACTCCGCATCTGCGGTTTGTGCCGATAAAACACCGCCGGCAAGCACTGCCATTGCGAATAAGAATATCAATTTCTTCATCTGTCTCTTTCTTTTGTGGCAAATATAATACAATTCGTTGAAACAAACATGGAATACGAAGTTTCAAGAAGTTTTTTCCTTTGTTTTCGACCACGGACTTCCGTCTTCGAGACTTGCTAACAGGCATTCTGAAACAAAGCACCACAAGCCTGCCGCAACAGAATGCCGTTCCGATTTTATGATTCCAATAATCCGATTTTTATCAATAGTTGTTCATTGTCGTTTTTGTTGCCTTGCTCAAAGCAATAAGGCGTGCCAAAGACGAAATGCTTAAAGGGCGAGGCGGAGGCCGAAAATGAGGTCGCGGTCGCCGGGCGTGATGCCGCCGCGATACGACATTCGCACGTACCTCGCGTAGTCGTTCCAGCTGCCGCCACGCAGAACGCGGAGGCTACCGGTGCTTGCTCCTGTCGGATCGGTCTGCGAATTGCTCGAATAGTCGCCATACCGATCGTAACACCACTCCCAAACGTTTCCACTCATGTCATACAAGCCTGATTCGTTGGATTGCTTTTGTGCTACGGGATGTGTTTTGACTCCGCTGTTGTCATAGTACCATGCAACTGCGTCCGGATTATTGCTTCCGCTGTATTTGTATCCTCTGCTTTTGTTTCCGCCTCTCGCTGCATACTCCCATTCGGCTTCCGTAGGCAGGCGGAAGTTCTTTCCTGTAAGTCGGTTGAGCTTTTCGATGAATTCTTGACTGTCATTCCAACTTACCATTTCCACAGGTCGCCTGTTATCTCCCTTAAAGTAAGAAGGATTGCTGCCCATGACGGCTTCCCATAGCTCTTGCGTTACTTCGGTTTGTCCGATGTAATAATCGGAGAGGGTAACGGAGTGAACAGGTTTTTCCCAAGCGTATGCATCTTCACCTTGCTCCGAGGTGGCTCCCATTTGAAAGGTTCCACCCGCTACTTTCACCATCTTGAAAGCTACGCCATTAACCATGAAGGTTTCAATCTCGGAATTCGTAGCAGCATCATGCATCTTCCGACACTCTGCATCGGCGGTTTGTGCCGATAAAACACCGCCGACAAGCACTGCCATTGCAAATAAAAATACCAATCTTTTCATCTGTCTCTTTCTTTTGTGGCAAATGTAATACAATTCGTTGAAACAAACATGGAATACGAAGTTTCAAGAAGTTTTTTCCTTTGTTTTCGACCACGGACTTCCGTCTTCGAGACTTGCTAACAGGCATTCTGAAACAAAGCACCACAAGCCTGCCGCAACAGAATGCCGTTCCGATTTTATGATTCCAATAATCCGATTTTTATCAATAGTTGTTCATTGTCGTTTTTGTTGCCTTGCTCAAAGCAATAAGGCGTGCCAAAGACGAAATGCTTAAAGGGCGAGGCGGAGACCGTCGCTGTAGCAGCGGTAGTCGGGCGTGCTGCCGTTGCGATACGACATTCGCACGTCCCTCGCGCGGTAGTACCAGCTGCCGCCACGCAGAACGCGGTAACTACCGGTATTTGTTCCCTTTGGATTACTCTGTGACCGGCTCGAATAACCACCATACCAATCCTGACACAACTCCAAAACATTGCCACTCATGTCGTACAAGCCTAATTCGTTGGCTTGCTTGGTTGCAACGATGTGTGTTTTACCTCCGCTGTTGTAATAGTACCATGCAACTGCGTCCGGATTATTGCTTCCGCTGTATTTGTATCCTTTGCTTTTGTTGCCGCCTCTCGCTGCATATTCCCATTCGGCTTCCGTAGGCAGACGGAAATTCTTTCCTGTAAGTCGGTTGAGCTTTTTGATGAATTCTTGACAGTCTTCCCAGCTTACCCATTCCACAGGACATTGATTATCTCCTGTAAAGAAAGAAGGATTGCCGCCCATAACCGCTTCCCATAGTTCTTGCGTTACTTCGGTTTGTCCGATATAGTAATCGGAGAGAGTAACCGAATGAACAGGGTATTCATCATCAGCAGCATTGCTGCCTTGCTCCGAGGTACCACCCATTTGAAAAGTTCCGCCTTCCACTCTCACCATCTTGAATTGCACAGCATTCACAGTGAATGTCTCTGTGAACACCTCCCCTCTTGCTCCTTCCTCGGAATTTCTCCCTGTTTCCTCCTTTTCATCTCTGGAAAAAACGAAAAATGCCGTTACAGCAGAGATACAAAGCAACAAAATGCCGAATTTTCTAATTGTCTTCATCTCTCAAAAGATTTTAATAGAGCAAAGATAGAACATTTTTCGGAACAAACAAATAACACACTGAAAATAAACCGTTTTTCAACCTATTCCGACAACAAATCCAAACCCTCATCACACCCTGACAACTATTGAAGAAACAACCACTTGGAGCCAATACAAGCAAACGCCCTTTCAGAAAATCAAAACGCCGTTTGAAGAAATTATAACGCCGTTTCATCGGGAACGAATCGGCGTTTTATTTCCCGTCTTCTTTCAAGTGGGTTTCGGAAGTTCTGTTTTCCGTGTCTTTATCTTTGAAAACAGAGGGGTTGTCCCTGCGGAACTTTTCTTGGTATCGCTTTATGCTTCGCTGCGTCATGCGGGGTATGAACCACGTTGTGAGGAAACGGAAGACAAGGTAAAGAACGATAAGTATGATTATGGCGTTTATCATATCTATTCGCAGAGTATGAAGAGGTCTTCCCGCGGATTGAGGAAGAGTATGGGTATGTTGCCGAGGCGTTTCAGCACTCTGACTTCTTCCAATCCCCGCAAGGTGTCTATAAATGTTTTGTTCTTGCTCGTCTGACAGATAATAAGGTTGCAGTTCTCCTTTTCGGCATAATCCAAGGCTTGAATGTCCAATTCGGTTTTCGTATCCGATGAATGTATTGTTTGTATTGCTATGCCGAATTGCTCGAACATCTTTCTTGCAAAGCCGATATTGAGGTTCAGTTGCCGTTGATAGTATTCGTCTTTGTAGCGACGATAGTACAAAAAGACTTCCGAGGAGGCAAATCTGCCGAAATAAGATGCCCAAAGGGTTTTCTCTTTACTTTCTCTGAGATAATTGAGCGTCAGGAGGACTTTTGCGTAGGTAGTTTGCGGCTTCTGTTCCGGACAAACCAAGTAAGCGATACGGCAGGAGGCAAGATCGGCAAGCAAAGTCTTGGGGTGTCCGGCTTTATGCCTGTCCTGTTCCTGCGGATTGCAAGATACGACCAACATGACGGCGTTCAACAACTCGCCGATTGCATTAAGGATATTCTCGCTCCTGCCTTGCAGGGCGGCATAGGAGTGAAAGATGTCTTCCGGCAGGGTATCATTGAGTTCTTTCAGGCGTGTCTCCGCTTCGTTTGTTGAAAGCATTGTGCGTTTTCGGTCGGAGATATGCAGTAAAATCAAGCCCTTGCCCAGCATTCGGGACATCTGCACGGCGTATTCCACGCAAAACCTGCTTCTGTCGAAGTCCGTTATGTATGCAATGATGAATTGGTCTTTCTTTTCCTTTTTCACTTAGTAGCGATATTGGTCACGTTTCTTCTTCCACAAGTAAAGCAGGATTACTCCTGCCAATGCTCCGCCCAAGTGTGCGAAGTGAGCGACTCCGTCGGCTGTTCCGACAATTCCGTTGAACAATTCCAAAACCATATAGCCGATGACGAACCACTTTGTCTTGATCGGCAGAAGGAAATAGAAGTAAACGGTTGTGTTGGGGAACATCAAGCCGAATGCGGCGAGGAGACCGAACACCATTCCGGAAGCTCCTATGGTGTTTATTTGATTCAGGTAATCCGCAACGGGTATTCTCTCGTATCCTGTGTTGACGTATGTATATACACCGCTCAAAAGGTCGCTGTACATGAAGTAATAAGTAATCTCTTGCAGCAAAGCGGCACCGAGAATCGTTACAAAACAATAGACGATGAAGCGTTTGGCTCCCCAAATGTTCTCCAAGGTGTAGCCGAACATCCAAACGGCGAACATATTGAAGAAAAGGTGCGAGAAATTGCCGTGCAAGAAAGCGTATGTTACCCATTGCCATATATGGTGATGGGAAGCGGCAAAGAAGTGAAGGCCGAACCATTGCGTCAAATCAATTCCGCGGGTTCGCAAAACGACGGTTGCAAGATAGCAAATGACGTTTATAATCAATAAATTCTTGCATACCGGCGGCATAATCGAGAATTGCGGCGGCGTATATTGGCTTGTGTTGTTTCCGTATTGAAAGTTCATCTCTCTTTTCTGTGTTGTTTCAAATTCTTTTTCGATTCGGTTGTTTGCTTTCTTCGTTGCAGTGCAACGTATCGCATTTTGTTTGAACGCAATGCGGGTTTATTTGTTGTTTTTCACTCGAAGAATTTATCCATGTCTTCAATGGTCAGTTTGAATATAATCTTTTCTCCTTTCGGATCGAGCATACAATCAGGCAAACAGAACAACTGCGATACCAGAGTTTGCATCCGGTTCTGCGAAAGGCTTTCTCCATATTGTATTTTCAGCTTTTCGGACAACATAAAGGCTCTTTTGCGAAGTTGTTCCTCACCGGGGATTTGTTCGTTGTTGCTTGTGATGAGTTCTTCCGCCAACTCGAAGCATTCTTCGGAGCTTTGCTTTTCCGGCTTCGCCACAAGAAGAAAACTTCCGTCCTTTTTATCGTATTCCATCTCTATTCCGTAGAGTTTCAAAACGGGAAGAAATTCCACCAACCGGAAACTTATGTGAGGCGAAAACAAGTGCCGTTGCGGTGTGAGAAGCCTTTGCGAAAATATTTGAAGGCTTTGCGAAGCCAAAACCCTGTCATGGATTATGCGTTGCGAGGCTCTGCTTTGGTCTATCAGCAACATGGAATTCTTGGAACGCACCGCAATATATTTTTCGCCTATTTGCATGAACGCCTTTTCGTCTTTGCGGTTCTCCATCGGTTGAGGAACGGGCTTGGTTGCCTGTTGCGGCATGTCGCTCTCGAATAAGGAGGGTTGCACGACGGGCTTCTCCTGCAATAAAGCGAAGTTCTCCTCGGAGCTTGTGTCGAAAGGGTTGAACTCGGGGTTGAATCGTATCTGCGGTGCCTTGGGAATAGGAGTTTGCGATGTGATTACGGGAAATTCTATGGTCTTTACAGAGAAGTCCAACTCGCTTGCAAGGCTGTATTGTCCTATGCTCTTTTTCACGGAGGCGTGAAGAATGGAATAAATCACTCTCTCGTCCAAGAATTTCACCTCCGTCTTGGTCGGATGTATGTTTACGTCTATGTTTTGCGGCGGAAGGCTGAGACGGATGAAGAATGCGGGATAGTTCTTTTCGGGAAGCAGATTGGCGAAAGCCCTATCCACGGCATTGGCAAAGTATGTGTTCCGCATGAATCTGCCGTTGACGAAGAAGTATTGCCATGATTTGTTTTTCTTCGCAAACTCCGGCGAACAGACATAGCCTTCTATATCCACCAAATCGACTTTTTCCGAAACCGGAATAAGCTTATCGCTTATCGAATTGCCGAACAACTCGATTATTCTCTTCTTTGCATTTCCGACAGTGAGACTGTAAACGTTTTTTTCGTTGTTTATGTACGAGAAAGCGGTCTCCGTGTCAATCATTGCGACCCTTACGAATTCCTCGTTTATGTGGCTGTTCTCTATTTGCTCCGTTTTAAGGAAGTTTCTCCTCGCCGGAGTGTTGAAGAATATGTTCTTGACGGAAACGCATGTGCCGATGCTGCAAGCCGTTTCGCAAACCTCTTTCACCACTCCTCCTTCGATTACGACCCTCACCCCCGTCTCGTCTTCCTCCCTGCGTGTTTTCAATTCCACTTGGGCTATGGCTGCAATGGAAGCGAGTGCTTCACCGCGAAATCCCATGGTGTGCAGGTTCAAAAGGTCTTCCGAACTTTTTATCTTGCTTGTGGCATGCGGCAGAAAGCACTTCTGTGCGTCCTCTTTGTCCATTCCGCAACCGTTGTCGCTCACCTGAATGAGCGTTTTGCCTGCGTCCCTGATGACCAACTGCACTCGCGTGGCTCCGGCGTCCATGGCATTTTCCAACAACTCCTTTACAACCGAGGCAGGGCGGTTAACGACTTCTCCTGCGGCTATCTGGTTGGCAACGATGTCGTCCAATACTTCTATTGCCATGTCTCCACGATGAACAAAAGGAAGTAAAGCAAGCCTGCAACTATCGATGCAATCAGTATGATTTTAAGAGCCGAGACGGGCTTGCCCAATTTCTCGTCTTTCTTCTCCTTCATGGCGGAACGGAAATCGATTCTGCGTTTGTACGATTCGCCCTCCGATTGTCCGTATTTCGCTTTCAAGCGTTCCAATTCCTCCTTATCGGGGTCGTAAAACCGCGGTTTGTACTCGAATCTTCGCGGTTTTCTTGTCTGAAATATGCTCATCTTGAACTGTCTTTTTAAGCCTTGAAATCGAAACGCCGTTCGGCTGAAATAAAACGCCGTTTCGGAAAATTCTTTCTTCGTTTCGTTCCAAGGAAACGGCGTTTCGTCAAGTCCGTCGGGTATCAGCATTTTTCCTTTCGCCGATTTTTCCTCTCTTTTTGCCTTTCCGAGGCAGAGAAACAGGGTTTTGCAAACGTCTTTCCATGGAAGCGAACAGTACAAAGGTACAAAAAATCTCTTTATCGGCAAAAAGAGCCATGCAATCATGCCTGCCGAGGGCATGATGCGGGCTTTCCATGCGGGGATTGCGGAAAAGGATTTCGGATTTTTTCTATTTGCTCCTCTGCTTGGTGCTTTGTCGGGTATTTTGCTTAATTTTGCAATATGGCTAATTTGAAAGAGAAGTTGTGTTTTCCCGTTTTCGAACTCATCGGTCGGGCTGCCGATGAAGTCGGTTTGGAAACGTATGTGGTTGGAGGCTTTGTCAGAGATACCGTGATGAAGCGTGCGTGCAAGGATATAGACATCGTTACCATCGGAAGCGGAATACAGTTGGCGGAAAAGTTGCAGGAGAAGATTGGAAAAGGCTCGAAAATTTCCGTTTTCAGGAATTTCGGCACGGCTATGTTGCATTTCAGAGACGGAGACGAGGATTGGCAGGTGGAGTTCGTGGGTGCAAGAAAGGAAAGCTACTCTCACGACTCGCGTAAGCCCGTTGTGGAAGACGGGACTTTGGAAGACGACCAGAACAGACGGGACTTTACGATAAACGCAATGGCGATTTGCCTGAATCGAAATCGCTACGGAGAGTTGACGGATCCCTTTGACGGTTGCTCGGATATAAAGAAGCAGATAATAAGAACCCCTTCGGATCCGGACATAACGTTCTCTGACGACCCTTTGAGAATGTTGCGTGCCATCAGGTTTGCAACGCAGTTGGATTTTTCGATACACCCCGACACTTTTGAGGCCATAAAACGCAATGCTTACCGCATAGAAATAGTGTCGATGGAGCGAAACATCGATGAAATCAACAAAATGATGCTTTCTTCTCACCCTTCCATGGGGTTCAGATTGCTGGATAAAAGCGGTCTTTTGGAGAGGCTGTTCCCGGAATTGGTGAGACTGAAAGGCACGGAATCGATAGGCGAAAGGTCGCACAAGGATAATTTCAAGCATACTCTGGAAGTCTTGGACAATATCTCGAAAAAGTCGGACGATTTGTTCCTTCGCTGGGCTGCCGTACTGCATGACATAGGCAAACCGTACTGCAAGCGTTACGATGAGAAGACGGGATTTTCTTTTCACGGACATGAATTGAAAGGAAGTCGCATGGTGAAATCCATTTTCAGGCGTTTGAAGCTGCCTTTGAACGAGAAAATGAAATATGTGGAGAAATTAGTTTCCCTGCACCTGCGTCCGATAGTGCTGGCGGAGGATATAGTCACGGATTCGGCTGTCAGAAGATTGATTTTCGATGCAGGAGACGACATAGACGACCTTATGTTGCTTTGTCAGGCGGATATAACTTCAAAAAACAGCTACAAGGTCAAACAATACATGCACAACTTCGAGATTGTCAAGCAGAAGATGCTCGAAATCGAAGAGAAGGACAGAGTAAGGAACTTTCAACCGCCGGTTTGCGGCGAAGAAATAATGAAGATTTTCGATTTGGCTCCCTGCAAGGAAATAGGTGTGCTGAAAACCGCCGTCAAAGACGCCATTTTGGACGGAATAATTCCCAATGAGAAGCAAGCGGCTTTGGGATTGCTGTATTCGGAAGCCGCAAAACTCGGATTGAAGCCCCATGAACAATAAACGATTGATTGTTGTGGTCGGACCGACGGCTGTCGGCAAGACGGCGGAGTGCATTCGCCTTGCCGGAATGCTGGGTACGGAGATAGTGTCTGCCGATTCGAGGCAATTCTACAAGGAAATGAACATAGGCGTGGCTCGTCCGAGCGTGAGCGAACTTGCAACGATACCGCACCATCTCATTGCCCACATATCCGT
>SAMEA104315436__coassemble_1289_pt1 | contig 16725 bp, 12 predicted proteins | sample SAMEA104315436__metabat2_low_PE_012 | metagenome-assembled genome bin SAMEA104315436 (sample SAMEA104315436) | gut metagenome | biome: Monkey gut; feature: monkey-associated habitat; material: faeces | place: China | collected 2013
TGTCGGAATTGATATATGTTATGCTTCTTCCTTGTACGCTTATCACGGCAGGGGTGTGGAAATTGTTTATTCGCATGCCTATGATAGTGATTTTGCCTTGCTCTTCCGCACAGAAACGAAAGTGCTTCATTGCAGGGTAGTACTTGTGCATTTTCGATATCATCAGTTTCTGCGTCAACAGGTCTTTGCGTTCTTTCTTTGGAACGGCAATAAGTCCGAACACATCGATGCTATCGTTATCATACACGCCTTGTTCCTCCAAAAATTCATTTAATCGCTCATGACATTCATGGCAACCCAAGGTGGAGAACAGCACATAAATGCTTTGCTTGTCCGTTTCCATCAAAGAATGCTTCTTCCTGTCCGTACCTATGCAAGTATATAAATCACCGCTTGTGCCGCATGAAGCGAGGAAAAGCGACAAGAATGTCGTAAATACCAAAATCTTCGTTTTCATCTAATCGAAAGATAATACCTCAACGCAATAAGGTACCGGATTATTCATCAAATACTTTTTCAGCTTCGACATATATACCAATCTTATGTGGAAGCCCATGTCGGCAGGTCGCAATCCCAACCTCAGAGCCTTGTTGCCGATTAAGTAGAATTGCTCGTCGAGGGAACAAAACAAAGAACGTTTGTAAAAATGCCTTACGGAAGAGGAATAATCCTTGATTTCCTTCTCTGCGAGTTTCCACTCGCCATTCTCTTTCCGCCAAACATCGTAGTAATAACGGTGGAAGTTCCCTTTCTTGCTGTACACTACAAACAATTTATCCCCGTCGGAATGAATGCGGTGAATGCAAGAGTAGCGTTCTTTTACTTTTTCAAAAACATATAACCTGTCAACCGCCTGGCGACTTACGTTCATAATGCTGTCGGAGAGGCTTTGCGGCATTCGTTTCCAAGAGTTTGACCCACCTGTCAGAACGGATATTTCGTTAAGGTCGAAATCGTATTCGCTTATTTTGTAATCACCTCTCTGAGAGAGAAAAACAGAGCTGTCGTTCACCGACAGAATGGAATAAGGGGTTGTAAGGCTGTACAAAGGCAAGGGAAAATCAACCTTAACGACCTTTTCGATGCTTTTTGTTTCGGGATTGAAAACGGAAAGCTTGGTACTCTCATCGGCAGTTTCAATGGGGTAAACATAGTTTTTCAAGCCGAGGAGTTTGCCATTTGGAAGAAATTCAAGCCCTTGCATGAAAAGGTTGTCGGTATCCTTGTATTTGAAATCATATACATAGTTACCGTTCTGCCTTTTGAAGAAAAACAAAAATTGCCATTCGTCATTGGAGGCAAAAAAGACTAAATACTTATCACTCACGGCAAAATTCATCAGATAATATGCCGAACCGTTCTTGCAAAGCAAGGGTTCAAGATTTACTTTATCGGCACAATAAGTCGCCGTCTTTATATCGTATTTGAAAAGTTCGATTTGCTTGGGGTTATAATAGTCCGCACGACAGAAAAACAAGGTATCGCCTTTCAAACAGGAGAATAAATCGGAATATCGCTCCCAATCATCACTCATGCTTTGGCTTAAACCCTCTATAACCGAGGAGTTCTCTATACGAAAGTTCTTATGGCTCTTTTGTGCAAAGTTCGCATTCCAAAAGCCGAAGCAAAACAAAATCAAAAACAGGTTATACTTTCTCATCTATATGTGTTTATAAATTCGCTTCAAAGGTATGCAAATCATATTTACCGACCAAATAAATCGTAAACTTTTTTTTCAAAGAAACTATTCGGTCGCATGGAATTTACCGATTGAAGAGAGAATCGACTTTGGTATTCGCTATTTGCAAGTCAGGTAACATGGTTAAATTCTAGTGGAGAGAAATAGTTTGAACCCACTTGTTGAACAGAAGACTAAGAAATCATGGAAAAGTCGTTGACCTTGTGCTTCTCCATGAAATACTTTCGTAGGACAGCATTTTGAGGAGACTCCAAGCATGGGTCTGTCTCTATAATTTCCTGAGCCGTTCGACGGCTTTGCTGCATCAAGCAGTTAAAAGACTCGAACTGCTCCCGCTTTGACACAGTCTCTCGTAATCAATCATGCAACAAGGCGAAAACATAACTTGAAAAGCATTCTGCCAAACTCTTTCGGCGTTTTAATTTTACGAAACGCCGTTCCGGCAAAATAAAAAGGCGTTTCAGTAAAGCCGAAAAGGCGAAATTCTTTCGCCTGACTTTTCTTGCGTTCTCCCCCTCCGGAAGACCTCTTCTCCTATCGATAAATCGAAGGTTTTTTCGAGAAGAAACAAGGTAAAAATTCTACCTCGAAAGCATGATTCCACCACTTGAAGAGAAGCAAGATCAGAGATCGAAAGCCGAAAATAACCACATGAAAATGTTAAAAGCGAAATGTGAATAAAAATTTATCCTTCATAGCCTCACAAAGCCCCCAAGAAAGGATTTGTAAAGCCAATAAAAATTCAGACCTTAATTTTACCCCCCCCCATAAATTAACATGATAATAAATACAAAGACTTATCGCAAGCGAGCAATCACGTTAACATTTAGAGATTGAGCGATTTGGCTTGTTTGAATTTCTTCCGTATCTTTGCAATTCCTTAAAAGAAAAGGGGGAAATTGCATCTTGTCCGAAAAAAATTACAAGTATATAAATTCAAAATCGAAGAAAACATGAAGAAAACCTTAGTATCAGCAGCCTCTATGTTGCTTATTTGCGGAGGGCTTTTCGCTCAACCCAAACCGGCGGCAGAGCCTACAAATACGGCAGATAACGGCATCCGAAGGGACACCAAATCATCATCATCGCCTGTTGCACCGGCAACAATTCTGCTTCTTTCATTGGCAGGGGGATTTGTAGGAGGGAAGATTTGTAAAAATGCATTTTCAAGTAAAAACAAACAGTAAAAGACAAGGAGGAAAAGATGAAAAAATTATTTCTCAGTGTGATTGCCATGATGTGTTGCGGTCTTGCGTGGTCGCAAACAACATGGGACGGCAGCGGCACCGAAACCGACCCTTATTTGATTCAAGACACCAATGACTTCAAGAAAATAGACAACGGCATATCGGGCGACTATTATGCAGGAAAGTACTTCAAGCAGATGGTTGACTTGAACTTCGGTAATATGGGCACGAAAGAGCAGTCATTTATTCGTATATTTGCAGGTAACTATGACGGAAACGGCAAAAGTATTTCTTATAACGGAACTTTTGCAGGGCAACGACACGGCACCGCTGATAATCAACCCAACCAACATTATAACAATGACGGACACGGTGATTATGGATTGTTCGGAAGAGTAACGAATGGCGGTACCATCAAAAACCTCAATGTAAATGCACAAATCGTTTTCACGGCAAAAGAAGGCGCAGAGAATGCCAATATGAATGCAGGACTTCTTTGCGGACATTTGGACAATGGCACAATAAGCTATTGTAATGTTACGGGAGAAGTGGCTTCTCAAATCAATGCCAGCAACGGAGGTGGAGGAGATGTGGGACTTCTCTGCGGACAGAGCGAAGGCAGAGAGGAATATTGCACCGGCGCAGGTACTGTTACCGGACATGGCTGGGTAGGCGGACTTATAGGAGCCCAACACAGAGGCAGCATCTATGCCTGTTCTTTTGAAGGCTCGGTAACAGCCGTAACTCCGGCAGGAAATTCCTGTAATGACGGTCAAGTAAACATAGGTTACGGTAGTTTTGCAGGTGGTATTGTAGGCGTAACCGGATACACCGGAAATCAGCAAGGTCAAACGGTACACGTCGATGTTTCTTTCTGTGTTGTAAAAGCCAATGTTTCTGCCGGCTGTGTGGCTTCGGGAGTAGCTTCTCTTGCAGTAGGAGGAGGCACCGCAACGGTAACGAACTGCATAGGAAGCGGCACGGTGAACGGCTCAAAAATGACAGCAGAGGTAACCAATTCTACCAATAGTAGCAATAATTATACCACCAATGGAAAAACAGAAGAGGAAATACAGCAGATAATAGAAAACCTTAACAATGCCGCTACCGGAACAGGCATGGAGTTCGGTAATTCCAACGGCAATATAATAATCTATCCTGATGGCAAGCCGGAAGAGCCTTGTGCCGTGCCGACTAATCTTACTATTACAAAAACAGAAAGTGAAGTAAGTGCAAGCTGGGAAGGCTCTGCAAGCGAATACGAAACCCGCCTTACAGGAGGCGATCTCACAGGTGAGCAAACTTCCACAGGAGCGTCTAACTCTTGGTCGCAGACTTCATTGCCGGCAAGCCCGAATGAGTATGTCTTTTCGGTCAAGGCCAAATGTCCGGACAAAACAAAGCCAGAGAATATGCAATCCGATTGGGTTTCTTCCTCATTCATCATTGCCTGCCCTGAGGTAAGCAATCTGCAAATGCAGGAAAAAACCTCCAATTCACTAACAATCACATGGACTGCGACAACAAACGACTTGAAACTCACCCTTAAGAAAGGGGAAGAAGAGGTTAGTTCAACAACAACAGAACTTAGCTCTCCACATACAATAACAAACTTGGAAGCCAATACGGCATACACAATTTCTCTATCTGCAAAATGTGGCAACGATTACGTCAACCCGCAACAGATAACGCTTACAACAAACAAGCCTTCCGTACCGCAGAACCTGAAAGCCACACCATACTATGATGGAGACCAAAAGAGGGGTAGTGTTACACTACAATGGGACGCAGTTGCGGAAGCCGGTGAATACGAATACGAATTAAGCGGCAGTAAGAAAAACTCTGATGGAACGTTTACTCCTATTACTACGGAAACGGTTACCATCTCAGAGACCTCTTTTACCAAAGATCCTTATGACTTGGGAGCGTATAACATTAAGGTTCGTTCCAAACAAGGCGGAGCCTATTCGGATTGGAGCAATACTTTGAGTTTTGTTATCTCCAACACTCTCGTACCTAAGAACCCGAAAACTACATTTACCGTAAGTCAGAGCGATAACAGCAAGAAAGATGTTACCGTCTCATGGGAAGCAGGCAACAATACGCCTCAAACACAGCCAAGCTGGACAATAAGCGACGGTACTGCTTCCTACAATACCAACACCCCTTCCTACACTTTTCATGCTCAAGAGCCAGGAAGTCGTCTGGAAGTTTCCATAGTAGAGTATATAGAGGGAGGAAACAGTGAAGCATTGACATTCCCCATAAATGTACCATGTCTCGATATGGCTGCACCGGACACAAGCGACATTACGCAAACCTCAGCAACAATAAACGGACTTGAAAGCGGTGATAAGATTTACTTGGACGGAAGCGAGCAGGCAATGGCAACGGCAAGTTCCTATTCTTTCTCCGATCTTTTACCGGGAACACATTACGATGTGGAAGTAAGACGCTACTGCAATGAAACCAACGGTATTTACTCCGCTCAAAAGGTAGCATTCACCACATACGCATGCTCTAAGCCTAAGAACCTTTCTTCCTCAAACATAAGTACCACTTCGGCGACAATCACATGGGAAATGGGAAATGCGAACTTGGATTTGAGCTTTGAGCTTAAGCTGTTCAAAAACGGAGAACCAACAGCTGTAAAAACAATAAGCGGTTTCAATGAAACGACATATACATTCAACACCCTTCTCCCCGGAACAAGCTATAAGGTAAGCATAGCCGAGAAATGCCAAGACAGTTACGGCGAGCCGGTAAGCCATACTTTCACCACAAAAGCCGGAAGCTTTGTTGCCGTAAACACCGGACAATGGAGTAGCACCTCAACTTGGAAAAACGGTCAGATCCCGACCGGCAACAAAGCAAACATAATCATAAATCCGGATGTTAATGTAACTCTTGGTTCAGGCATTTTGAAACTGACGGATACTTGTACCTTGACAAACAACGGCACATTGACGTTGACCTCATCTTCTCAAATCATCAATCTTTCGAGGAACAACAACTTGGGCAAGGTAAGTCTTCCTACAGCCACAGTCGGTGAGCAAAATAAATGGTCTCTCATAGGAGCGCCTTTTGCAAGTTCATATAAGTTGGAAGCAATAGAGCCTGTACCTAATTCGGATGTGGCAGTGGTATTGTATGATTACGGACAAGGAAAATGGAGTACCGATTGGGCTACCGTTACAAACTCTGTGCTGCAAGGGGAAGCATTCTTCGCATGGCCTTTCCACCACGGAAACATCACTTTCTCCACAAAATTGGAAAGCAGCACGGAAACAGGCTATCTCCTTAACAACGGAGAGGTTACCGTCTCCAAAAACATAGTTAGCAGCGAGGGGGGCAACTGGCTTCCGCTTGCAAACCCTTATCCTGCCGTATTAAGTGCGCAGAAGTTCACAGCAGGAATAAACGGCTTACAGGGAAAAAACAACTTACAGGGAAAAGGAGTATATCTTTATAACACCAATACCGGTAATTTTGAATACAAAGACTTAGCTTCTTCAGATGCCGAAATAGGATTATGCACCGGCTTTTTCATCAACTTCTCTTCCGCAGGAGATAAGAGCGTTACCTTTAAGAAAGAGCATTTGAGAGATTGGCCTACAACTACTGCGAAGAGTTGCTGCAAGAACGGCTCGAGAGAAGTGGTGGAAATAGATTTGGAACATAATTACATAAACGTTCCTCTCTACTTTGTACACAATCTCGAAGCAGAGCAAGGCTACGACATTTGGGACGCAAACAAACTGTTCTCAACCTCAGGCATTCCGGAACCGTACTTCGTAACAGAGGGCGTAAACTTGGTGAAAGAGGAAGTTAATGAATTGCCGTACTACGCCACCGTAAACATACGCAGCGAGAAAGACACCGTAGTAACTCTTATTGCCAAGACTATACCGGAGGGATATGCCGTAAGTCTGATAGACGGTGAGCAAGAAACCGACCTGAACGAGGGAGGACGTTATCCAATCGAGATAACAACAGGCGAAAATGCCGATCGTTTCAAACTCTTGGTAAGAAAGAACGTAGGTTTGGAAGAGGTTGCAAACACCGATATCAAGATAAGCAATAATAACCGCCACATCACCATAACGGCACAAGACAAAGTGAAAGTCTCTGTGTATAACGCTTTGGGACAAAAAGTCTATGAGACCGCCAAGAGCATTTTTACCTTGGAGGGTGTAGCGGCAGGAGCATACGTGATAAAAGTACAAAGCGGCAATGCCGTACAATCGCAGAAAGTAATTATCCGATAGATTTTTTCATAATCTAAATATTGATAAATTATGCCGGCCTCGCAGGTGTGAACCTCCGAGGCTTTTTTCTTGTCTGTTCCTTATTGCTATCCACAACTCCACTAATTCCGGTTTAATCCAATGTTCCCCAAATTACAGAGCCATTCAATAAAAGCCTTTCAGGAACAGGCTTGTTTGTACGAGACATGCTATATTCTTTCTTCCTTTTTATTCGTATCTTTGCGGTGTAATTCTTTTCGAGAGAGATATGGGAACTTTGTCCGATAGAAAAATAGAATTTGTAAAAGGAGTTGGCGATAAAAGGGCAGGTATTCTGAATAAGGAGCTTGGGATTTTTACGCTTGGGGATTTGCTGACTTATTATCCTTATCGTTACGTGGATAAGAGTCGGTTCGCAAAGATTTCGGAGATACGTTCGGCTGATGTTTATATTCAGTTTATTGCAAAGGTAGTGGGAAAAGAGTTGGCAGGAAAAGGAAAGTCTCAGCGTTTGGTTGTGAAGGTGGCTGATGAAACGGGAATGACGGAATTGGTATTTTTCAGAGCTTTGAAGTGGGTGAATGAGAGCTTGACTGCGGGCGGGATTTATGTGATATTCGGGAAGCCGAACTATTTCAATGGTATTTTCAATTTTGCTCACCCTGAGTTTGAAGTTTTCGACCGCAATAAGGATTATACGAGTGAGAAGTTCATGCCGATGTATAATACGAGTGAAAGAATGAAAAATGCTTTTCTTGCTTCCAAGCAACTTTCAAAAATCATTCGCACGGCTGTGTCGGCATACGCCGATGAAATAGAGGAGACGCTTCCGAATTATTTGATAAGTGCTTATCATCTCATATCCCGAAAAGATGCTTTATTGAATATTCATGTTCCGAAGAGTGAGGAGTTGTTGGCAAGAGCAAAGTTTCGTTTGAAGTTCGAAGAGTTGTTCTTTATGCAGTTGGAACATTTGGTGAAGAGGTCGAATCGAAACAGCAGAAGTGTAGGTTTTGTTTTTTCGACTGTGGGAGAAAGGTTCAATGATTTCTTTTACAATCATCTGCCTTTCAAACTTACTGAGGCTCAAAAGAGGGTTATTAAGGAAATAAGAAATAATATGCGGACGGGGGCTCAGATGAACAGACTTTTGCAGGGTGATGTGGGTAGCGGGAAGACCTTGGTTGCTTTGATGTGCATGTTGATTGCTTTGGATAATGGGTTTCAGTCAACTTTGATTGTCCCTACTGAAATTCTTGCTATGCAACATTTCAACAGTATTGTCAATATGCTTGGGAATATGGATGTGAGGGTGGCTTTACTGACCGGCAGTTCCAAAAAGCGAGAACGCAATATTATTTCAGAGGACTTGAAGACAGGCAAGACGAATATCCTTGTGGGTACTCATGCGGTGTTGGAGGATAGTGTGGTGTTTGCAAACCTCGGACTTGTGGTTATTGATGAACAGCATAGATTTGGGGTGGAACAGAGGGCAAAGATGTGGGCAAAGAATACTATTGCTCCCCATGTTCTCGTAATGACGGCAACGCCTATTTGCAGGACATTGGCTATGACTTTGTATGGTGATTTGGAATATTCGGTGATTGATGAATTGCCGGCAGGAAGAAAAGCTGTTCAGACTACCCATCTTTATGACAGGGATATTTTGAAGTTGTTTCGTTTCATGCACAGGGAAATTGCTTTGGGAAGACAGGTGTATGTGGTTTATCCTTTGATTAAAGAGAGTGCGAAATCTGATTTGAAAGATTTGATGGACGGTTATGAGAGTATAGTCAGAGAGTTTCCGTTGCCAAAATATCAAATCAGCATTGTACATGGGCAGATGAAAGCGGAGGACAAAGAGTATGAGATGATGCGATTCAAGAAAGGCATCAGCAATATAATGGTTGCAACTACTGTAATTGAGGTGGGTGTAGATGTTCCCAATGCTACGGTTATGGTAATCGAGAATGCGGAAAGGTTTGGTTTGGCTCAACTACATCAGTTGAGAGGACGTGTCGGCAGAGGAGCAGAACAGAGTTATTGTATTTTGAGGACAAAGGATCAATTATCTTCGGAAGCAAAGTTCAGGATTGATACTATGTGTGCAACGAATGATGGTTTCAAGATTTCATTGGCTGATTTACAGTTGCGAGGTCCCGGAGATATGGCAGGTACACAACAAAGCGGGGTATTGGATTTGAAACTTGCGGATATTGTGAAAGACGAAGTGTTAATGCAACAAAGCCGTCAAACAGCTCAGGAAATTATAGAGACAGACCCATGCTTGGAGTCTCCTCAAAATGCTGTCCTACGAAAATATTTCATGGAAAAGCACAAGGTTAGCGACTTTTCCATGATTTCTTAGATTTCGGCATTATTTTACTAATCCGAAAGATTGTTCTTGGCAGGGTAGTCTGTATTGTAGTGAAGACCTACGCTTTCTTTACGTTCGCTTGCCATTTTGATGATAAGGTAACTGTTGGCGATAAGGTTTCTGAGTTCGCATAACTTCGGTGTGAGAACACTTCGTTGATACAGTTCTTCCGTTTCTTTGTATATAAGTTCCATTCTGACGAAGGCTTTGTGCAGTCTGAGGTTACTACGAACTATTCCTACGTAGTTGGTCATTATCTGCTGTACTTCTTTCACGGATTGTGTTATGAGGCTTATTTCTTCGTTCAAGACCATACCTTCTGCATTCCAATCGGGTATTGCATCGCAGAAATCCGTGGCGGCTATCTTGTTTACCGAGTCAAGGTATGCTCTATGCGAATAGACAAGGCTTTCCAAGAGTGAGTTCGAGGCTAATCGGTTCGCTCCATGCAAACCGGTGCAGGCACACTCGCCGGAGGCATAAAGTCCGGATATGCTTGTCCTTGCATAATTATCTACTTCGATACCTCCACAACCATAATGGGCAGCAGGAACTATCGGAATCATTTCCCTTGTTATGTTTATGCCTATTTCCAAACACTTGGCATATATATTGGGAAAGTGTCGCATGATTTCGTCCTTGCTTACGCCTCTGCAATCAAGGTATTCATGGTCATCACCTCGTCTTGTCATCTCATTATTGACGGCACGGGCTACAATGTCTCGTGGAGCCAAGGAGCCTCGCTTGTCGTATTTTTCCATGAAACTTTCCCCGTCAAGTGTTTTGAGTATTCCTCCGGCTCCTCTCATTGCTTCCGTGATAAGGAAAGATGGTTTTTCTCTCGGATTATACAATGAAGTCGGGTGAAATTGGACGAACTCCATGTGCTTCAACCTGCCCTTTGCTCTATGTACCATTGCTTGCCCGTCTCCGGTGGCAATGATGGGGCTTGTAGTGGTTGAATAAACATTACCATTACTTCCTGTGCAAAGCATTGTTACTTTCGCAAGATAGGTATCTATGCTGCCGGTATCTTTATTGAGAACGTATGCTCCGAAACATCTTATATCTTGTCGTCTGCGATTTACTTCTTCGCCCAAATGATGTTGAGTTATCAAATCAACGGTATATTGATTTTCTTTCAACTCTATATTCGGGTGTTGTCTTGCCTTTTCAAGCAAGGCTCTTTCTATCTCGAATCCTGTATTATCTTGGTGATGAAGTATTCTGAACTCGGAATGTCCACCCTCTTTGGCAAGGTCATATACTCCTGTCTGTTTCTTGTCGAAGTGGGTTCCCCATTCTATCAATTCTTTTATTCTGTCGGTGGATTCAGTGATGGTCAGCCGTACGCTTTCTTCATCGCAAAGTCCCGCTCCCGCTATCAAGGTATCTTTGATGTGTTTTTCGTATGAATCGGGTCCGTACATGACGGCAGCTATACCGCCTTGGGCATATTTGGTCGAACTTTCGGACGCATCGGCTTTTGTCAAAATGCAAACTTTACCGTAGTCCGCCACCTTCAGGGCGTAACTTAATCCTGCTATGCCGGAACCTATTACAAGGAAGTCTATTTTGTAACGCATTGTTTTATCCGTTTAAGGCTTCCGCACCGCTACATATTTCGATAATTTCGTTAGTGATGGCAGCCTGTCTTGCTTTATTGTATGTCAGTTTCAATTCTTTCAACAGATTACCGGCATTGTCCGTTGCTTTGTGCATTGAAGTCATTCTGGCTCCGTGTTCGGAAGCGAAAGAATCCAAAAAGCATTTGAACAACTGCATTTTCAGCGATTGCGGTATAACGTTGGAAATTATTTCTTCTTTGGAGGGTTCGAATATGTAGTCGTTTTTAACTTCGCTACCTGTCTTTGCAGATACTGCACTCAACTCTATCGGAAGGAAAGTTTCGCATTGAAGAATTTGCGTACTTGCATTCTTGAATTGATTGTAAATTATCTCGACTCTGTCGTACTTTTTGTCGATGAAAGATTGCATAAGGAAGTCGGCAACGAGGCTTACCCTGTCAAAAGTAAGCCCGTCCCATATATCGTCTTGCTCTCCTATGTAATTGAAATCGGTTTGCTTTTTCAGAAAATCAGAACCTCTTTTGCCGAAACTCTTGACATCTACTTTTATGTACCTGTCGAGGTTGCGATAATAAGAGACCCTCTGCATGGCTGCTTTTATGATGTTGGCATTGAAACTCGAACACAATCCCTTGTTTGATGTAAGAACAAGCAAAAGAACACTTTCTGTTTTGTCTTTTCTTGCAAGCGGCATGTCTTCTATTTCGCTGTCACAAAGATTCTGCATTATTTCCGTCATTTTTGCAGAGTAAGGACGCAACTTCATGATGGCATTTTGAGATTTTCTCAACTTCGATGCCGAAACCATCTTCATGGCACTCGTTATCTGCTGAGTGGAACCGACGGAAGCAATCCTTGTTCTGATTTCTTTTAGGTTTGCCATGGTTTATGCCTTATATTTTCTGCTTATATCCTTAGCCACGTTCTCCAACTTGGAAAGAATTTCGTCATCCATTTTGCCTGCTTTCAAGTCATTCAACAAGGCTTTCTCCCTATTCTCCAAATGGAAAATGTATTCGTCTTCGAAATTTCTGACTTTATCCACAGGTATATCCTGCAACCAACCTTTCGTTCCGCATGCGATGATTGCAACCTGATGTTCTACTTTCATCGGGGTGTATTGCGGTTGCTTCAAAATTTCAACATTCCTTTTTCCTTTTTCCAATACGAACTTGGTTGCAGAGTCCAAATCGGAACCGAATTTGGAAAATGCCTCCAATTCTCTGTACTGAGCTTGGTCGAGTTTCAATGTTCCGGAGACTTTCTTCATGGATTTGATTTGTGCCTTTCCTCCGACACGCGAGACTGAAATACCTACATTTATCGCAGGTCTTATACCGGCATTGAACAAATTCGTCTCCAAGAAAATTTGTCCGTCGGTAATGGAAATAACGTTTGTAGGAATGTATGCCGAAACGTCTCCTGCCTGTGTTTCTATTATAGGTAATGCCGTGAGAGAACCGCCTCCTTTGACAATAGGCTTCAAACACTCGGGCAAGTCGTTCATGTTCTTTGCCACGCTGTCTTCTCCAATTATCTTTCCTGCTCTCTCCAAAAGTCTTGAATGCAAATAGAAGACATCTCCCGGATAAGCCTCACGTCCCGGTGGACGACGAAGCAATAGGGACACCTCACGATAAGCGACAGCCTGCTTGCTCAAATCGTCATATACGACCAAGGCTGCACGTCCAGTATCTCTGAAATACTCCCCTATTGCAGCTCCGGCAAAAGGTGCATAAAACTGCATGGCTGCCGAATCGGATGCTGTTGCGGCTAGGACGACTGTATAATTCATCGCTCCTTTTTCTTCCAATGTTCTGACGATATTTGCCACTGTCGAACCTTTCTGCCCGCATGCAACGTATATGCAATATACAGGGTTACCGTTGTCGTAGAACTCTTTTTGGTTCAAAATCGTATCGATGGCGATTGCCGTCTTTCCTGTTTGTCTGTCTCCGATTATCAACTCTCTTTGACCTCTTCCTATCGGAATCATGGAATCCACGGCTTTCAACCCTGTTTGCAGAGGTTCTTCAACAGGTTGTCGGTAAATAACTCCCGGTGCTTTTCTTTCGAGAGGCATCTCGTATAACTGTCCTTCTATCCTACCTTTGCCGTCTATCGGTTCTCCAATGGTATTTATCACTCTGCCCAACAATCCTTCTCCCACTTTTATCGAAGCTATACGTTTGGTTCTCTTGACAACATCGCCCTCACTTATCGAGTCCGCATTTCCCAAAATCACAACTCCTACATTATCCTCTTCAAGGTTCTGCACTATCGCCTGAACTCCGTTATCGAACTCTACCAACTCTCCTGCCTGCACATTATTCAACCCGTAAATTCTCGCAATGCCGTCTCCTGCCGTGAGAACCGTTCCAACCTCCTCCAAACCTATTTCAAGGTCTGCATTGGAAAGTTGCTTCCGTAATATTGCCGTTACCTCCGATGGTTTAATTTCTGCCATATTACAAATATCTATTTAGTCATTACTATTCTTGTTCACTCCTTTCGGACGAAACAACGCCCTAAAAGGTTTTCTCATATACATTCTTGGTGAAGTCCTTTTTCAACTTCGTGAATTGATTCATGAAACTTGCGTCATACTGCATTCCGTCAACGAACAAACAAAAGCCGCCTATAAGTTTAGAATTTACCTTGGTTTGCAAATCCACCTTTGCCGACAACTCTTCCTCGATTTTCTGTACAATCATATCCGCAATTCCTTTATCCAACTCATCTGCTGTTGTAAGAACTGCCGTCTTTATGTTGTTCTGCTCTTTATATATCTCGGTATATCTTTCCGCAATCTCATAGAGCAAGACATCTCTCCGCTTCTTTATCAACAAATCCATGAACGCCAAAGACAAGCCTTCAACCTTGCCGTTGAATATCTCTTTTACGATATTTCTTTTGTCCGACGGTTTTATCACAGGATTTTTCAATATCACCCTAAACTCACGATTTTGCATGCAAACTTGCATAACGCACTGCATATCCTTATATACGATATCGGATATACCTTGTTCCAAAGCAAGATCGAACAACGACTGAGCATAACGGGTTTGTAGCTTATAACTGTTCATGACCTTACAGTTTTATTTCCGAAATTCTCTTTTCTATGATTTCGTTGCTCTTTTTCTTATCAGAAAGTTCATGCATCAACAAATCCTCCGCTATTTCTATCGAAAGGTTTGCTATCTGATTTTTCAATTCGGTCATTGCATGCAACTTCTCATAGTTTATCGCCTCTCTTGCATCAAGAATTATCCTTTGAGCTTCCTGTTGGGCACTCTGCTTGGCTTCTTCTATTATTTTTTCTTTCAACAGCTTCGTCTGCTTCAACATTTCATCTCTTTCTTCCTGAGCCTGCTTCAAAAGCAACTCGTTGTTGCACTGCAACTGCTGCATTTCTTCCTTTGCCCTATCGGCTGCTTCCAAGGATAGCTTTATGTTTTCCTCTCTGTCTCTCATCATCTTCAAGACAACCGGCCAACCGAATTTGCCCAATACGAACAAAAGGACGGCAAAAACCAAAAACATCCAAAAGAACAAGCCTAACCCCGGCGTAAGTAATCCCATATCTCCGACAATTTAATGTTCAACACAAACATGGCAACCCAATCAATCATCAAGCTGCCATGTTAATCCGAATGTTTGTTACTTCATCAAAATGACCAACAAACAAACCACATTGGCAAACAAAGCAACCGCCTCGACCAATGCGGCAGCGATAATCATATTGGAACGAATATCGCCCGTAGCTTCCGGTTGCCGTGCAATAGCCTCCATACCGCTTTTACCGATATTTCCGATACCCAATCCTGCGCCAATCGCAGCAAGACCTGCACCTATTCCGGCCAAACCATAGCCGAACGGAGCCAAATTGCTAACAACTTCCAACAATACTGATAAAGATGTCATAACTGCTATTATTTAGTACTTTAACCATTAAACCCCTACCTGAAACCTTTCAAATAGGAACCCCAAAGGTATGTATTTTTTCTCTATACGCACTCAAACGATGTGCAAAAAAAAGCAAACAGAATTTCAAGCACCTAACAAACAATCACTTGCAAAGTAAATGCAAAAGTTTTTCAGAAAAAACTTTGTCAGACTTGAACAAATGCCTACCTTTGCAGACGCAAAAGCAAGTCAAAACAGACGCTTTTCAAAAGTCTTCGTAGCTCAGTTGGTAGAGCAATTGACTCTTAATCAATGGGTCCAGGGTTCGAGTCCCTGCGAGGACACTCTTACAACCTCAGATTAGCTGAGCATGCCACTTTAGCTCAGTTGGTAGAGCGCCGCATCGTAATGCGTAGGTCTGCGGTTCGAGTCCGCAATGTGGCTCAATGAAAATCCAAGAACAAATTAAGGAATTGGCAAAACATCACTTCGGTGATGTTATTGCTTTACGCAGACACCTGCACCAATATCCCGAATTATCCAAACAGGAAAAAGAAACAGCGAACTTCATCTGCAATTACCTCGGCAAGTTGCAAGGCGTATCATTCCGAAGAGACATAGCCGGACACGGCATTTGCGGATTTGTCGAGGGCAAACCCGCAAACAAATGTGTGGCATTGAGAGCCGATATGGACGCTCTGCCGATTTGCGAAAACACAAACCTCGACTTCAAATCGAAAAACGAAGGAGTGATGCATGCCTGCGGACACGACGTACACATGTCCGTACTGCTTGGAGCGATAACGATACTATCCGAACTCAGAGAACAATTCTCCGGCAAAGTAATGTTCATCTTCCAACCCTCCGAGGAACATTACCCGGGCGGAGCGATAACAATGCTCAATGCAGGAATATTCAACAATATAACTCCATCGAAGATATTCGCCCTCCATACAACCCCTGAAATGGACACGGGGAAGATAGGCATAAAAGAAGGCAAATACATGGCATCCACCGATGAGATATACATAGAGGTAAGAGGCAAAGGAGGACACGGAGCCACACCCGAACTCGACATAGACCCCATCGTAGCAGCCTCGCACGTCGTCATTGCACTCCAAACCCTCGTCAGCCGCAATGCCAATCCCACAATGCCGACAACTTTCTCAGTCGGCAGATTCATAGCCGAAGGAAGAACCAATATCATACCCTCGAAAGTCGATTTGGAATGCATAATCCGCACATTCGACGAGGACTGGCGGAAGCAAGCACACAAACTTATACACCGCATAGCCGAAAACACGGCAAAAGCCTACGGAGCGACAGCCGACGTCTTCATCGATCACGGCTACCCCTACGTATATAACAATCCCGAACTCGTCAAAGAAGCACGAACCATCGCAAAGGAATACCTCGGAGAAGAAAACGTCTTGGACATCAACATGCGGATGACAGCCGAAGACTTCTCGTACTTTGCCCAAAAAGTACCTGCATGCTACTTCCGTTTGGGAACAAGAATAGCAGGCAAGCCCATAACCAACCTTCACACCGCAAACTTCGATGTAGATGAACGATGCCTCGAATACGGCATGGGCTTATCAGCTCTTTTCGCTATAAAAGGTTTAGAAACCATCGAGTAAGGCAATCCGTTTGCACCGCAACCTGTTTCAACAACCATAATTCACCGCTCAACACCCAAGCCGTGAACTCTCCGAGAACA
>SAMEA104315436__coassemble_1461_pt1 | contig 14048 bp, 12 predicted proteins | sample SAMEA104315436__metabat2_low_PE_012 | metagenome-assembled genome bin SAMEA104315436 (sample SAMEA104315436) | gut metagenome | biome: Monkey gut; feature: monkey-associated habitat; material: faeces | place: China | collected 2013
TAGGACAAGGCGTAGCCAATGCGGTGTTGCCGTTGGTCGGAGGCATACCTGCCACCGGTGCGATAGCCAGAACGATGGCGAATATCAACAACGGCGGTCGTACTCCGGTTGCAGGAATTGTTCATGCGGTATTCTTGTTGCTGGTTTACCTGTTTCTCATGCCGTTGGCAGCCAACATACCGTTTGCATGCTTGGCAGGAATTTTGGTAATCGTCTCTTACAACATGAGCGAATGGCGTTCCTTCAAAGCAATATTCAGAAACCCGAAAAGCGATGTGGTAGTACTTTTGATAACTTTCTTTCTCACTGTAATTTTCGACCTTACCATAGCCATAGAGGTGGGCTTGCTCATTGCCTTTGTGCTTTTCATCAAGCGTGTCATGGAGACTTCCTCCATCAGAGTGATAGAAGATGAATTGCAAAGAACGGAAGACCCCGAGTCGGACAGCGTTTATGAGAAGGTAAACAAGAGTGTACAGATTTATGAGATAGACGGACCGTTCTTCTTCGGCATTGCGAACAAGTTCGACGAGCTTGCAGCCAAATCGACAGTCAAAAAGCCGAAAGTAAGAATAGTTCGTATGAGAAAGGTTCCCTTTATCGATTCGACGGGATTGAAGAACCTTCGTTCCCTTTGCGACAAGAGCAGACGGGAAAAGATACAGATTATTCTCAGCGGGGTGACGGATGAGGTATATCAGGTTTTGGATAAGAGCGGATTTGCGGACGAACTCGGCAGGGAGTTCATCTTCGACCATATTTCAAAGGCTTTGAATAAGGCAAACGAGCTTACAAATCCCGAGCAAACCCTTTCACTGAATGAATAAGAGGAAAGGAAATTTGATTTTTGCCTTTATGTGCATTGCGGCGGCTGTTCTGATGTTCGTCGATTGCATTGTGGGGGCATCTTCCTTGGAGGCCGGCAAGGCTTTGCAGGCTTTGCTTTCGCCGTTCGGCATTTCGTTGCCGGGAGTGAGCCTTGCAAATGAAACGGAACTCTATATCGTTTTTTCTCTGAGGCTGCCGCGTGTTCTCTTTGCAGCCGTTTCGGGTGCAGGCTTGGCGGTTTGCGGTTTGGCTTTCCAATCCGTTTTCCGCAATCCTTTGTCCGACCCTTATATCTTGGGCGTCAGTTCGGGGGCTTCCCTCGGAGCGGCAACGGCAATCGTTCTTGGAGCGGAGGGTTTCGTTCTCGGAATAGGAATGAGCAGCTTTTTGGCGGCAATCATCACGGTGTTCGTCATCATCAGAATAGCTTCATACGGGAACAGGATACACACTTCGACCCTGCTTTTGGCGGGTATATCAATCAATTTCCTTATTTCATCGGTCATATCCTTGCTTGTGGTTTTGAACCGCGAGCAAATGACGAAGATAATCTTCTGGACGATGGGAAGCCTTTCCTATGTAGATATGACCGATTTGGCGATGGTGGCGATATGTGTGGCAATCGGCATATTCACCGTGCTGTTCCATGCAAGGGATTTGAATGCTTTGTTGATAGATAACCAAACTGCACAAAGTCTCGGGGTGAATGTGGAACGCACAAAACGCATCATACTTTTGGTTTGCACCCTCATGGTCAGTGCAATCGTTTCTTGCAGCGGAGTAATCGGCTTTGTGGGCTTGGTTGTGCCTCACATGGTGAGGCTCGTCATCGGAGCGGACAATCGAAGGCTCGTTCCATTCTCTATCGTAGGGGGAATTATTTTCATGACTCTCGGGGATATTCTCTCGAAAGTAATCATTCCGCCTGCGGAAATACCTCCCGGAAGCATAACCGCCCTGATTGGAGCTCCGTTCTTCATATATCTGCTTTTCAATTCAAAGAAACAACTCAACAGATGATAGAAGTAAAAGGTTTGAACTATGCCGTGGGGGAGAGAAAGATACTTTCCGATATGTCTTTCGACTTGGAGAGCGGTTGCTTCTGCGGAATAATCGGCAACAACGGTTCGGGAAAGACAACTTTGTTGCGATGTCTTACGAGAAATCACAATGTCGGAAAAGGGAAGATAAGAATTGCCGGCAGGGATATTTGTTCCTATTCTTTCAAAGACCTTGCGAAACAAACCGCCTTTGTTCCCCAGCGGACGGAACTTATGTTCGATTTCTCGGCTCATCAAATCGTTCTCATGGGACGCAAACCTTACCAAAAGCCCCTTTATTCCGACAGTTCGGAAGACCTGAAAACGGTCGAGATGGCGATGAAGCAAACCGACACATGGCACCTTCGCAATGCCAATGCGAGAAACCTGAGCGGCGGAGAGTTTCAGCGGATAATCATAGCGAGAGCCTTGGCTCAGCAAACGCCCATACTGATGTTGGACGAACCTGTCAGCAATTTGGATATACACCATCAATTCGAGATAATGTCGCTTCTGCAAAGCATCAATGCACAAGGCCGCAGCATATTGATTGTTCTGCATGATTTGAACCTCGCCATGCAGTATTGCAAGCAAATCCTGCTTATTCAAAACGGCAGGGTGGGAGCATACGGCGAAACAAAAGAGATATTGACGAAGGAAAACATAGAGAGATACTTCGATGTAAGGGCGGAAATCATAGAAAAACAAGGCCATCTGCTCACTTCGCACATCGTAATGACCCGTTCCGAAAAATCATTGTAAAAACTATAACCGCTCAAACGCCGTTCTGCTTCGGTGAAACGGCGGAATAATTTTTTCTTTCGGCGTTTTATTTTTGCAAAACGCCGTTTTGCTGTATGTCTGAGGAACAATGGTTCGACGTGGCGGGATTTCAGTGTGGTTTTATGGTGTTTCGATATGTTCGATTTGGAAAAATGGGGTGGTGAAAGGGTGAAAGAAATCGATGAAATGATAAATTTCGTCGAAAAATCGGCAAAATGGTTGCGATAAAAAAAGATTTGTTGTATATTTGCCTCCGAAACCGTCAGTCTATGACCGTTAGAAATAGAGTTAATTGATTTTCAGAAAGGAGAATTTATGAAAGCAGGAAAATTATTCGCAGGTGCATTGATGTTTTTTGCAGGGGTGTTGTTCTTTAACGGTGCTTACTCGCAGAATATGTACGAAGGAAGAACACAATGGTTGAAGATGAGTGCCGAAGAACAAAAAGCGGCGTACCAAAAGGCGACAGGTGAGGACAAAATCAAGATTTGGAATGATAAGTTCGTGGAAACGGAGAACTTGGATTGGTCTGCGGCAGAGTTGAATCATATAAAAGAAATGAGGAAGTTCATTTTCGATAATATGGGAGACTTGTTCCTCGACGGTAAGAACAAAGAGAAAGCAATGGCTTCCTTTCAGGATTTCACGACGAAATGGATGAATGAGGGCAAAGAGAAGTTCAGATGGTCGAAAGAGTTGATGTTCCACATCGTTGCCGATACGGGTGTGTTGACAAACGAAATGCTGAAGCAACTCAGAGGATAGGTTTTTCGGCATCGGTTCACGGTTTCGGTACAGTCTCGTTCGGGGCTGTACTTTTTTTGTTCTGTTGTCGCCTGTGGCAAAAGTCATTGAAGCAAAGGCGTAATTCGTTTTTTTTTCGGAAATTTGCACTTTATTTGTGCTTGCGAGAATGATGGGAAACAAAAGAACGATTTACGGTTACGTTGCCGTGATTTTTTCGATGTTATTTTGGGGCATCAGTTTTGTGTGGACGAAGCAGTTGCTTGCCGCTTCGTTTCCGGTTTTCTTTATACTGTTTGTCCGATTGACGATTTCGGCTTTGGTGTTGTTTGCATTCTTCTCGCTGACGGGCAAGTTGGAGAAGGTGAAACGCAAGGATGTGCCTGCCTTCATTGCTTTGGCTTTCTTTGAGCCTTTCATGTACTTCATAGGAGAGAATTTCAGCATGCTGTTTGTCGATGCGAGCTTTGCGTCCATAATGATTGCCACTCTTCCTGTGGTAAACCCCATTGCTCTTTGGCTGTTCAACGGAGAGAAAATAAGGGGAAATCTTATTATAGGAGTATTTCTGTCCGTTGTAGGCATTTGTCTTATGAGCATGAAGAGCGATATGAGTTTCTCGATTGATATAAGAGGAGTATTATTGCTGCTTTTGGCTGTGGTTTCGGCTGCCGGATATACGGTAATGCTTTCCAGATTGATTTCGAATTACAGTCCTGTTACGATAACGAGCTATCAAAACCTGATAGGTGCGGTGTTGTTTCTGCCGTGCTTCCTGTTGTTCGATTTGAAAGCCCTGCCCGATGTGCAGTGGTCGTATGAGGCAGCGGCATCTTTGGTGTTGCTGGCGTTGTTATGCTCTTCGGGTGCGTTCATGTTGTACGGCTACGGAGCGAAGTTGATTTCGATGATGAAGGTAAGCGTGTTCACGAATGCGATACCTGTCGTTACCATAATATTTGCCGTATCCATGGGGCAGGAAACGCTCACTTGGACAAAGGCGGCAGGCATATTGATAGTTGTGGGAGGATTGGTGTTGAGCCAATCGGTATTCGGTAAAAAAGAAAAGATATGAAGATAAATGTAGGTTTGGTGCAGATGAGCTGCGTCGGTGATAAGGAAAGCAATATCCGCAAGGCGGAGGAGCAAATCCGCAAGGCGGCTGCAAAGGGTGCGAACATAGTTTGTTTGCAGGAGTTGTTTGCTTCGCTGTATTTCTGCGATGTGGAGGATTATGCCAATTTCGATTTGGCGGAACGCATTCCGGGCGGAACGACGCAACGCATGGGAGCCTTGGCAAAGGAATTGGGTGTGGTGATAGTGGCTTCGCTTTTCGAGAAAAGGGCGGAAGGGTTGTATCATAACACTACGGCGGTTTTGGATGCCGACGGAACGTATCTCGGCAAGTACAGAAAGATGCACATTCCCGACGATCCGGGATACTATGAGAAGTTTTACTTCACGCCGGGCGATATGGGATACAAGGTTTTCAAGACCAAGTTTGCCACGATAAGCGTTTTGATTTGTTGGGATCAATGGTATCCGGAAGCAAGCAGGATAAGCGCCCTCATGGGAGCCGATATATTGTTCTATCCCACTGCAATCGGTTGGGCAATCGAGCAGGATGAAGCCACGAACAAAGAACAATATGAGGCTTGGCAGTGCATACAACGCTCACACGCCATTGCCAACGGAGTACATACTGTTTCGGTAAACAGGGTCGGCAAAGAGGGTGAAATGATGTTCTGGGGCGGCAGCTTCGTTTCCAATCCTTTCGGAACATTGCTTTACAAGGCTTCACACACGGAGGAAGAGACGGCAGTGGTAGAGTTGGATTTGGCTTTGAGCGACCATTACCGTAAACACTGGCCGTATTTGAGGGATAGGAGAATAGACTCTTACGGAAATATTTGCAAGAGATTTATTGACGAATAAGTTATTGAGGAAAGACGATGAAGACACCGAAAGATTTGGGATTTCGTTTCCCTGCAGAGTGGCACCGACACGACAGCACATGGTTGAGTTACCCGCATAACGAAAACTCATGGCCGGGAAAGATTGACAGTATCTTTCCGAGTTACAACCGTTTCATAGCGGAATTATCGAAAGGCGAGAGAGTGAACATAAACATCGAGGACGAGGCTTCGAGAGAGAGGGTGGAGGAAGAGTTGAGGAATTTGAAGGCAAACCTCTCCAATGTATCGTTTCACTTTTTCAGAACAAACGATGCTTGGTGCAGAGACCATGGTCCCGCATTCGTCATCAAGGCAAACCAGAAGGCGATTGTGGATTGGGATTATAATGCTTGGGGAGGCAAGTACCCTTGCGAACAAGACAATCTCATTCCGGGCAGAATAGCAGAGGAGGCAGGCTTTGAGGTTTTCCGTCCGCATATAGTAATGGAGGGCGGCTCGATTGACGTGAACGGTAAAGGCAGTTTGCTTACCACCACGTCTTGTCTGTTGAACAAAAATCGCAATTCCCTGCTCACTCAGGCGGAAATAGAGGAGAAGTTGTGCCAATACTATAATGTCGATAATGTTATTTGGTTGGGAGATGGGATCGAGGGGGACGATACGGACGGACACATCGACGATATGACGAGATTTGTAAACGAGGATACTGTCGTAACCGTTGTTGAAACCAATTCCCAAGACGAGAATTACTATGCCTTGCAGCAGAACCTCGCATTGTTGAACAAGGCTCGTTTGCAGGACGGCAAGCAACTGAATGTGGTGGAACTTCCGATGCCTTCACCTGTTATTTGGGACGATATGCGGTTGCCGGCTTCCTATGCGAACTTCTATATCGCCAATGGCGTTGTCATCGTTCCTACTTACCGTTGCGATAATGATGAAAAGGCTCTTTGTATTTTGGAAAGCCTTTTCCCGGACAGGAGAATAGTGGGAATAGACTCCACGGACATAATCTGGGGACTTGGAAGTTTTCATTGCCTATCCCAACAGGAGCCTTCATTAAGCGAATAAGTAAATTGAAAGAAACAAGATGAGAATAAAAAGAATATTGAACGTCTTTGCACTCGGATTGATGACTTGGAGTGTGAATGCACAAAGCGATATAGTTAATTTAAGCGTTGCCATAAAATATGATTCCGTGCAGTCCTTGGACGGAAGATACTTTGCGGTCAAGTCGAACGGCAAATGGGGCGTTGTGAAAGACAACAACAGGATATTGGCTTGCGAGTACGATTACATAGATGCCCTTGGCGATGATGTGATAACGTTCGTTCAAAACGGAAAAGCGGGCTTTGCAGATGTCGATGGCAGGATTTTGGCGAAGGCTTCCTATCCTTTGGAACTTGAAACCTACACAGAGGACAAGACGCAGCTCAATCTGTTCGATAACGGCTCGTGTGTGGTTGTGGAAAACGGCAGATTGAAACTTATAAATAAGGGAAACCAAGTTCTTTTGGGCGACAGCCTTGAAATAGTTTCGAGAATAGGTGAGGCGGTCATCGTAAAGAAAAACGGTTTGTTCGGAATGGTCGATTCCAAAGGAGAAACGACTGTCGAACCGCAATACCAAGCCTTGGAAACCTTGGTTGCGGGAAAACTATATGCCTATCGGATTTATGGCAATGACGGTATTCCTGTTTACGGACTGTTGAATGCCGAGGGCAAGTACAAGACAAGACCTCAGTTCGTGGATTTTCTTACCATCAAAACCAAGAAAGGAATATTCGTCAAGGCTTATACCTCAGGCGGTTCGCAGGCTCTTTTTTCCGAAAACGGAGATTTGTTGATGCAACCTTTGTATCAGGTGATAGAACCGACGAATTACCCGAACTATTTCAACATAACCGAGAATACGAAGAAAGGAATACTCGGTGCGGACTACGTTGTATATGTCGAACCAAAGTATGATGAGGTCGGAATAGTGATTAAGAAAGACACGTTCTTCGTTGCCACTTCCGGTTTGACTTCTTACGTCTTGAATACCAAGAATCAGGTCCTTGTAGAGTTTGAAGGTATGATTTTGGATTTGATTCAGGATAATCAAGGCGGTCTCAGCCTGCTTGTGGAACAAGATTTGTCTTACGGGTTGTACGGAAGCGACGGCAAATGGCTCATAGAACCTCAATATGATGAGGTTATGGGAATAGTGGGAAACAGTCTCTGTGTAAGGAAAGGCAAGAAATGGGGTGCGGTTGACTTTAAGAACAACATCGTAGTGGACTTCCGTTACGAGAAAGCCCGTTTATCCAATACAGGAGAACTGATTGCTTTTTATGATTACAAGAAAGGTTCCAAACTATTATGCGATGACGGCAAAATAATGGACTTTCCGAAATGCGAATCGGTCTTGGCATTCGGCAACTACATAGAATACAAAGTCGATAAGAAGAAAGAACGTCTCTATTCCACAGGTAACAAAATTCCTGCGGGCTTTCTCTCCATCGGTTCCGACAGAGACGGCATAATATGTGCAAAGACGGAGAAAGGATGGTCGTATTTCGATTCGAAGACTTTCAAATCCCTTACCGACAAAACCTTCGACGCTCTCGGTGGTTTTGTAAACGGCATAGCTTTTGCAGCAAAGGGAAATACACTTTTGGTTTTGGATAAATCATACAACACACTGCAAAAACTCGAATTGCCGAAGGATGTGAACATATCCGCAATCGTTCCAGTATTGACCGTATTCCGTAGTGCAGGAAAGGATTATTGCACGGTAACGGACGCAAGCACAGGAAAAACAGGAGTAATAACAATCAACAAATAAAAAAACGAATATCATGAAGAAGTTATCGACAGGAGCGGCATTGCTGCTTTGCGTTGCATTCGCAACATCAAATCTTTTTGCACAGGAATACAAATCCTATACCTTGGACAAGGTGCCTTTCGACCTTAAAGGCGTTTATTATTCTCTTCCTCAAACGGAGCTGGTTTTTGATGTTACGGTTGAGAAAACCACGGAATACAAAGGCTGTTACGCAGACTATTCCTACATGTTGGGACTTAGGAACATCATCATCAAAGACGGCGTAAGCTATCGCATAAAGGACATAAAGCTACGTCCCCGTGCCGTTGCAGACAGTCGTTATACATATTTTCTTGCAACAAATGGTAATGTGGAAGTGCAAATCGGAGAAACAGGAACTCTTTTGAGCATAAACAAAACCGTGGAGAAGCCTCATGATTGCAAGCATAATCGTTGTACCGACCGCAAGAGAAGACCGAATCGCCAAAACGATACACTCTTTCAGCCGAAGCCTACATTCGAACAGCGTATGCTCTCGCTCGGAATGCTTGAAGCCATGCCGGGTTTGACACCGGAGAAAGCCGTGAAGCAAATCGAAAAGTTGAGAGAAAGACAAGTGGATATTCTTTCGGGCAGTGTCGATGGCACCTATATGAATACGACAGTGGAATACATGTATAAGCAATTGGATGCCATGATCGACTCATACGTATCCCTCTTCACGGGAGAGAGAGTAAGCGAAGAATTGCATTATACCTTTTCCGTCATACCGCAAAAGCCGCTCATAGTCGAGCAGGACTTATTGGTGGGAATATTCAAGTTCTCCGAACAGGAAGGAGCAAAACCTCTGTCTTACAAAGGCGATATGCCTACCATCATAGCGAACCTTCACAGCCTTAACACAACAAAAGAATACACCAAAATAGAGGCTCAGAAAGAAAAAGACGAAAAACTGCAACGCACCATCGAGAAAAAAGGTGTGGGAGTTTATTATTGCATACCTGAACAAGTTGAAGTATCGGTATCATACGGCGAAAAAACATTGATGAAAACGCTTGAAATATCTCAATTCGGTCAAGTATCCTATATGCTTGCCTCACCATCGCAACTAATCTTCGATTCCGCAACAGGAGCATTGAAATACATGGGTAAATAAGTCTTCATATCTATTCATGATGAAAGCGAACCACATTTCTCACTGAAATCGGTTCGCTCTTTTTGTTTAATCCTGAACCCAACCGATAAAATATAACGACCCGAGGGAACATGAGACCTGAGTTCAGTTCATAAATGCAACTTTTAGAGAGGGAAAAGATAAAATAAAGCTCGAACGAGAAAACTCTTTCTCTATTTTAGTCCGAAAATACGGTGTTCGTCCTTAGCTATACTTTATAATATGAAAATTATAAAGTGTGCCGATTATGTTAGAAAGTAAATTACGGTTAAATGATTTGAGTTTGGCATTGTACCAAACTCAAATCAATCCTACTAATATCTGTTCAAATTTCAGGCGTACTTTTTATTTGGCAAAACTGTGTTTTGCAAGTGATAATGACAGTTTTATTTTGTCAGCCATAAAGAACAGATTTTTCTTATGGGCATATTATCAACTTACAAAGCTCAGAGAGCGAGACGGAAACCTATATCGCTGAAGCGATTAATAGGTGAGCTATCATTACGCGAGGACACTCGTGCAAGTTTCGCTTCATAATACCAACTGCCACCACGTATGACATGGTCAACTCCATCACTCGCTCCTTTCGGATTTATCTGTGGAGTACTTGAATAATCTCCATACAAATCTTGACACCACTCCCAAACATTACCGGACATATCATACAATAATAATTCATTAGCTTGCTTTAATGCAACAGGATGTGTTTTATTTCCACTATTGTTTTTGTGCCATGCAACAGTACTTGCGTCATTGCTTCCGCTATATTTATATCCTTTGCTTTTGTTTCCACCCCTCGCAGCAAACTCCCACTCGGCTTCGGTCGGTAAACGAAATTGTTTCCCTGTAAGTTGATTCAAATTCTTGATAAATTCTTGACAATCCTCCCAAGAAACTTTCTCCACAGGGTGTTTATTATTACCGATAAACCTTGATGGATTACTACCCATCACAACTTCCCATAACTCTTGCGTTACTTCAGTTTGTCCGATGTAATAATCGGCGAGAGTAACAAATTGTTCGGATTTCTTAACCCCTAAAAACCGACCAAACAATCCCGATGTTTCTCCTCTACGAAATGTTCCTCCAAGGACTTTAATCATCTTGAACTCGACATTTCTACATTTAAATAGAATATCTTTGTCTTCAATTCCTATCCTATCAAGGAAATTTGGTTTTATCATTTTATACAGAACTTCGAAATAATTACTAGGGTCATCGGGAAAAGCATCAAGCCAATTAACATTGGTAAGACGGTATTCTTTTGCAGATATATACTCACTTGAATCTATACGAAAAGGTATAACGACACAACGCTTTTTGAATGCAAGATTTATTTCCCTTGTGGTTTCTTCCGATTTGTTTGCTGATTGTGAGTGTACATATATAAATAATTTGCAATCGGCAATTGCCGTAACTATATACGATCCCCAATCTTTACCCTTTGGAACATCTCTATATGCAACAAAACACCGAAGTTTTTTCGTTTCTAAATAATTACATAACGTTTCAACAAGTTTTTGATCATTACTTGAATAACTTATGAATACATCGTATTTCCTTTCGTTTTGATTCATACTGCTTTATTCTTTTCTACAATAATAGCACTCTCTAACCATAGAAAAACATCAGAATTCAGATTCACTTTGAAATTCTTCCGGCACTTCCATCACAAGACGAAACCCTCCTCTACTTTCCCTGCTTTCCGACGAACAATGGTAACGGTATGAAACAGTACAATTCTTATCTTCATAGTTTGCACACCCTCCCCTTGCAACTCTTTTTGCCACTCTGTTATCACCTTTTTCTTTCCTATTCTTACTTGGATTTTTCTCGGGTGAAGTTTTGTAATAATCTTTGTCGTACCAATCGGAACACCACTCCCAAGCATTCCCACTCATATCATATATACCTAATTCGTTTGGAGTAAGCATTCCGACATCATGAAGTTTATTGTTGCTATTTCCACTCCACCAAGCTACCTGAGACAAGATATTTGAGCCGGAATATCTGTATCCTTGACTTTTATTTCCTCCCCTTGCAGCAAACTCCCATTCTGCTTCGGTCGGTAACCGAAACTTGTATCCGGTTTTCTGATTGAGTAGCTCTACCCATTCCAAACACTCTCTATACGTCATCCCTGTGCATGGTCTCTTTTCGTTATATATTGATGATGGACTTCCGGATTTAACAGCATTCCATAGTTCATTCGTAACTTCCGTCTCTGCTATATAATAATCCGACAAAGTAACATCATGAACAGGTTGTTCATCTTTTTCTCCATCTTCTGATCCCATCTTGAACGTTCCGCCTTCCACAAGAATCATACTAAACAGCATATTCCCAATACGAATATCTATTTTCTTCCTTGCCTCTTCTTGTTTTATTCTCTCCTCTTCCTGCTTAACTTTGCTTAACGAGTCTTCTCGTCGCTTTAGTCGAGCATTCTCTGCTATCACACTATCAGTTATCCTTGTTTGTTTATCGAGTTCCTGTTTATATTTATACTCCATCTCAGTACCTGTTACCTTCATTATATAAGTAGTTCTCGACTTCAATTCAGTTATCGCAGGATTTTCATCAGCAAAGGTAACTTCCTTAGGGAAATATCCCCCCGGTACCGAAAAGTTCAATCGTTTACTTCCTGCTGCCATGTAAATATAATGTTCGCTCGGACAATGGAGGTATTTTTGTACAACAAAACCATCGTCACAGAATACTGAATCAGAGGCTATTCGTAATACGATCAATGCACAAACTTTACCATTTTTATCTTTCACTTGGTTAGTAGAAGCTGTTAGTTTTTTGTCAGCTACGTAAAAAGTGTCAATATTCAACTCTTGTCCCACTAAAATGAATGGGAGAAAAATCGGAAATAAAAGTATCAATCTTTTAGCCATAAAGAAACTCTATTATTAAAACACTGTATTGAAGAAATCATAAATCTAAATCAGACAAACTAATTCGTTTATACTTTTTACCATCATTAAAAAAAGCATCGGGTTCCCACGTACGAACATGAATTTGCGGATGGGCTTCATCTCTAAAATCCCAAAGAAGAAATACGTATCCATCATCGTGATAGCGATCGGATGTCCATCCTTGATGGAGATAAACGCCATAGAAATCAGTTTTTGTAGGATGACGCTCAACTTCAATCTCGTCAAAAGTAACACGAATATAATTATTCGCACTGAAGACTTTTCTCAAGTTTGCAAGATACTCCTCTTTATTCTGCTTATTGTACACAATCTTGTCCGGTAAAGGAATACCATCGTTGGCTTTACGTTTGATTACTCGCCCTGTGATAATTAGTGCATCCTCACTAAAAACATCCTCAAGGAAATTGATATCTTTCTGATTGTAACTGGTGCGAAACTGCTCTACATAATCAAGAATAATTTGTCTGCGACGGCTATCTGTAACGTCCTTATTATCTTTGAGTACTTTCATATAAAGATTATTGCTTATGGCAAGAAGAAAACTCGTTACATTACCCTGCTTATCAAAATTTATGACTGCTTCCTGATATTCCTCATCTTGCGAAACATCGGAAGACTTGACGGGTTTTAAAACGAGAGGAATGTTCCGAACCTGATAGCCTGACTGCGTGGTAAGACATTTTTCCACAATATTCTCCTCTATGCACACAAATGGAGAATTTGCCCACAAAGCTGCAATTTCCCCTTGTACTTCATTGGATATATCCAACAGGGAATAATTCATTTGTCGTCCTTCCTTTTGGGCAGAATTTGCCTCCGAAAGAATACTCGACATAGCATTTTCCATCTTGGCTTTGACAACCGCATTATCAATTCCACCGGAGATGGTAACCTTAACAATATTGCCCGCCATAAGAGGAAGCGTGCAAATAGCAAACAGAACTAATGAATATATACGTCTCATTTGTTTGATAATTTATTTGTTTTCATTGATTTGAAACCATATTACACCACAACGACCATAATCGCTGATGGCAACAATATCACCATTGGAGAGGTCAATAATTGATGACTCGTTTTGTCGTAGCACGGCAACAACATCTCCATCTTCGTCAATAAGGAAAAAGTAGGTCTTTTCGGAAAGTTCCGTATTTTCACCATATTTACTATACCAGTACTCGGACACTTTCCCATTTTTTGCACCATTGATAAGATAATCATTTACAGCATCAAGATTAGAAATTTTCAACATCTCTTGCTCGTATGCAGTAGGTACGAAAGTTTGTCTCACGGGGATAGAGGAAGGTATCATAATCATTGTCTCTCCTTCCTTAACCACAAGAATATCGGCCTTGGCAACATAAAGGAAAGAAGACATAATCTTGCCTCTTTGTTTAGAGGTAATTTCCGACACATTGTTTTTTGGCTTACATGCATATTGCGAATAGTTGTCCCCGACTGTCTCATTCAACCATGTTTCAATTTCATAAGCCAATTGTCCTTTGGCAATTTCATAAGCATCTTCAGCACTCTTTTGAGATCTACCCATAGCATAAAGATACTTATCAGGCTGCATCTTTATTTCATTGATTTCTTTCTGATTATCTTGTGCTTGCACATTATGGTACATCACAAGACATGTGAATAGGATTAGAATGATTTTGTTCATATCTTTTTCTTTGGTTTTGTTACATATTGCTGATAAAGATCCTTCACATTATGTGTAGGAATATAGGCATTCAAGACTACCTTAAAAACAGTATTCGATTTACAGACGAAGTTCTCTGGTATGATTATGGATAGTACATGATTGAA
>SAMEA104315436__coassemble_1499_pt1 | contig 13631 bp, 7 predicted proteins | sample SAMEA104315436__metabat2_low_PE_012 | metagenome-assembled genome bin SAMEA104315436 (sample SAMEA104315436) | gut metagenome | biome: Monkey gut; feature: monkey-associated habitat; material: faeces | place: China | collected 2013
GGCGTACTTCTCTTACGACAGTAAGAAATCGGGTGGATTTACATGCTCCCACTTGCGTTTCGGAGATAATGTCATACGTTCTCCTTACCTTGTAACAACACCGAACTTCGTTGCATGCCATGTATTCAACTACATGAACATGTATGAAGTTTTGAAGGGCATAAAGCAAAACGGAACGTTCCTGTTGAACTCCATGTTCTCTGCAGAAGAGACCGTTGAACGTTTGAGTGCAAAGGTCAAGAAAGAATTGGCAGAAAAGAACATCAGCTTCTACATCATAAACGCAACCAAGATAGCAGAAGAAATCGGTTTGGGTAACAGAACGAACACCATTTTGCAATCTGCTTTCTTCAAAATAGCAGAAGTAATCCCATACGAACTTGCGGTCAAGGCAATGAAGAAAGCCATAGACAAGTCATACGGCAAAAAAGGTGAGAACGTCGTTAAGATGAACTACGCAGCCGTCGATAAGGGTGGCGAAGTTGTCAAGATTGAAGTAAAGAAAGAGTGGGCAAATGCTTGCACATGCGGTTGCAACTGCGAAACAAAGGCAGACAGACCCGAATTCATAAGAAACATTGTCGATGTAATCAACGCCCAAGAGGGAGACACACTTCCTGTAAGTGCATTCAAGGGAATGGAAAACGGTACCTTCCCTGCCGGCACTTCCCAATACGAGAAAAGAGGCATTGCATCGCACGTCCCTGCATGGCACAGTGAAAACTGTATCCAATGTAACAAATGTTCATTGGTATGTCCTCACGCAGCAATTCGACCATTCGTATTCACACAAGACGAACTTGCAAAGGTCGGCAACATAACCACCATCAAGGCACAAGGCAAAGAATTTGAAGGAATGCAATTCCGTGTACAAGTATCCCCATTGGATTGTACCGGTTGCGGCAACTGCGTCGATGTATGTCCTGCAAAGACAAAAGCATTGACAATGGAAAGCCTTATGAGCCAAACCGAAGAAGCCAAGACTTGGGAAACAGTAACCAAGAACGTAAGCTACAAATCCGACTTGGTGGATATAACCAAGAGCGTGAAGAACTCTCAATTCGCACAACCGTTGTTCGAGTTCTCCGGAGCTTGTGCAGGTTGCGGTGAAACACCATACATCAAATTGATAACACAACTATTCGGTGAAAGAATGATAGTTGCCAATGCAACAGGTTGTTCTTCGATTTACGGAGGTTCTTGCCCATCTATGCCATATACAAAGAACGCAAAAGGCAAAGGTCCTGCTTGGGCAAACTCTCTATTCGAGGACAATGCAGAGTTCGGTTTGGGTATGGCAACGGCAACACGTAAGATGAGAGACCGTGTGGAAAGATTGATGAAAGAAGGTTTGTCATGCAGTTGCTGCTCGGACGAACAAAAAGCATTGTTCCAAATGTGGTTGGACAACAGAGAATGCCCTGAAACCACACAAAAGGTTTACGATGCTTTGGTTCCGACCCTTTCACAATGCGGTTGCGACATCTGCAAAGAGCTTGAAGCAAACAAACAGTTCATTGTCAAGAAATCCCAATGGATATTCGGTGGCGACGGTTGGGGCTACGATATCGGATACGGCGGATTGGATCACGTCATAGCATCAGGCGAAGACGTAAACATCTTGGTGATAGATACCGAAGTTTATTCCAACACCGGCGGACAAGCCTCGAAGGCAACTCCTGTCGGAGCAATCGCCAAGTTTGCCGCATCAGGAAAGAGAATTCGTAAGAAAGACCTCGGAATGATAGCAACAACATACGGATACGTCTATGTAGCTCAAGTATCCATAGGAGCAGATCCTGCACAATACCTTAAAGTCTTGAAAGAAGCCGAAGCATATCACGGACCATCGTTGATAATCGCATACGCACCTTGTATCAACCACGGTATCAAGATAGGCATGGGCAAGACACAAGAAGAAGGCAAACGTGCCGTTGAATGCGGATACTGGCACTTGTGGAGATACAACCCTGAACTCGCAGCCGAAGGCAAGAACCCATTCAGCTTGGATTCCAAAGAGCCTGATTGGAGCAAGTTCCAAGCATTCATCGATGGCGAAGTACGTTACAACTCCTTGAAGAAAGCCTTCCCTGAGGAAGCAGCAGCATTGTTCAATGCAGCAGAAGAAAACGCAAAATGGAGATACAACTCCTACAAGCGTATGGCTTCAATGGATTGGAACAAATAGCTTTACGATAAAGCACATTGCAAGGAGGCATGCCTTACGGCATGCCTCCTTTTTATCATTTATAGAACCTTTATCGGATCAACTCTTTGATAACGGTGAATTGAGTCCTAAGAGTAAATGAATGGTAAGGATAAAGCCCTTTCCCAAATATTGTACTCATTTTTTATTGATACCAATACTTCTGATGTCTCAATGTATTTGCCAAATCCATTAACCTCATTTGTAATTTCATTAAGCAGAGTGTTGTAGCGGGCATGGAATTCGTTTCTGTTATTCACTATGCCGAAACATTGAATAACAGGCAATGCCAGAGTTCTGATAGCAAAACCATTTTCAGCGTGCTTTTTTCCCCCTCGAACTGAAAATACCAGATGGTGTAGAGCGTGTTGGCAAATTCGCCCGTCTTTTTCAACTCACAGCGGATTTCCACCGTCTGCTCCTTTGTCACCTTGTTGGGTACGGGCATGGTTTCCACCGTGAAAGGATAGTACTGTTGGAGGATCATATCATCGTCGCACGGCACGAAGATGAGCGAAAGTACGGCTAACAGGCAGAGTGTCGCAGCCTTGAAGATTGATGTTCTATTGTTTCTATCGTTCTGTATCTTCATTGTTCATTGTTTTTTTCATTGTCTGTTGCAGATATTTGTTCAAGTCCTTGAACTGTCATAGAGTACGGAGCGGTCTTTCAGGGCTCCGAGTCTCCTGCTACTCTATGAATTTCTACTCATTCGGAAAATTCAATCCATGCATTTGTCAAAACCATACTTTTTCCCATGCTCTTTTCACATTCTTTATCATTTCGCCTTGTTCGCAATCGCTCCAAATTAACGATTTTCAATTCCTTTAACTTCGTGGCTTGCGAATTTTTCGTCGAGAGTTTCCGCATGGAAATTTTCCGAGTATTTGAGGACTTAGCAACAAGTTGTCTTACAACTAATTGTAAATATATTGAAGACCGATTGAAAAAAGACGGCGTTTTGACGGTCGGAAAACGGCGTCTTTTTCCGAAAAAACGAAGAGTTAGTGGTGCTAAAACTTCGTTTTTCGACCCGAAAGACTTCGTTTTCTTCAGAAAAAACGTCGTCTTTTTCTCGAGGATGTCTTTTTTGCCTTCCGCGAAGTGTGGTTTTGAACGAAAATAAGCCCAAAACAGGATGAAAATTTTGCCGACATCTCTGTTTCGCTTTCTTGATTCGTTGTTTGGGAAATAGAGGTATGAATTTGTGATTTTGTTAAACTAATCCGTAAACCGAAATTTCGTTCTGCTGAAATGGCGAAAGAATTTCCCGAATTGCCGTTTTATCTCGATGAAACGAGATTTCTTCAATCGTTGAAAAAAGAATTACCCGACAAACCGCATGTTTCGGGTTTGCCGGGTAAGGATTGATGATGGGTTTCTAACGGATAATGATTTTCTTTGTGCTTATGCCTTCCTCGGTTTGCACTTTCAGAAAGTAGGTTCCTGCAGTCAGACTGCTGACGTCGAGGGTTTGCATGCCGCTTTCAGCCTTGAATGATATGACTTCCTTGCCTGCAATATCGCAAATCGTCATTTGTTCTGCTCCCTCCGGCAATTCGATTGTCAAACGATTGGAAGCAGGGTTCGGATAAAATGTCAGGTTGTTGGTTTTGACACTTACAATGCTGCTGTTGCCGACTTTGTCGCCCGCTGCAATGCTTCTGCCTGCCGTGGTTTCGACTGCGTATTCGTAAACGGTGAATGTTTTGTCGGTATTCGCCGATAGTTTAATCCAACCGTAATAGACGTTGCTGCCGAATTGCACCTTGAAACCAGCATAACCTGTCTGCCCGACCCATGTCGTGTATTCGGTCGGGTCATGAAGCACCGGGAACATTTCGGAAGACCAGTTGGAATTGCTTCCAATCTGAGTTCCTGCCGACAAAAGGGAAACCAAGCCTGCGCCGAACGTGTTGCTGTTGGTTACGACTATGCTCGCTCCCGTTCCGAATACGGCAAGATACGATGAACCGTGCTCCCAATAATTCTGCACATAGAATTGTGTTTCCGAAGGGCTTTGATTGCCTACGCTTACCGAAATAGGATAGCCCATTTCAAGGTCTCCTGTTACTACTGCGTCGGGATTGATGTCCGTAAATTGGATTTGCCCGAACATTACGCCTGCACTCAAACATGCAGCAAGGGTAATAATGAATCTTCTCATGCTTTTGAATTTTTTTGTTGTGTGATACAAAGACACCGTTAAGGCGTTCGGCGTTTGTATGGTACAGCAAAAAAATAACAAAATGGCTTGCCGAAATGTATAAACGGCAAGCCCCTATTATTGTTCAGTAATCTGATTTACAGCAATCTGCAAACGAAAGAGCTGTTTTCTAATATTGTTCGTTTTTGTTAGGAAAGTCCATGTCTTTTACATCTTTTACGTACTTTCCTATGGCGGTTGTTATCTCTTCTCCGAGGTTTAGGTAACGGCGAAGGAAGCGTGGGGTGAACTCTTGCGTTATTCCCAACATGTCATGCAAGACCAAAACCTGACCATCTACTTCCGCACCGGCTCCTATTCCTATTACGGGTATGCGAAGTTCCGATGCTATGCGACCGGCAAGCTTTGCAGGAATTTTTTCCAATACCAAGCCGAAACAGCCTGCCTCTTCCAAAAGATGGGCATCGCGAATGAGTTTTTCTGCTTCTGCTTCTGCCGTTGCTCGAACGGAGTAAGAACCGAATTTATTGATGGATTGAGGTGTCAAACCCAAGTGTCCCATTACCGGAACCCCTGCCGATAAAATTCTTTTGACCGATTCGAGGATTTCTTCGCCTCCTTCAATCTTTACTGCGTGAGCTTCCGTTTCTTTCATTATCCTTATAGCTGAGCAAAGAGCTTCTTTGGAATTGCCTTGGTAAGTTCCGAAAGGCAAATCCACCACAACGAAAGCTCTCTTGCAGGCTCGCACGACACTTGACGCATGGTATATCATTTCATTAAGCGTAATCGGCAGAGTGGTCGAGTATCCCGCCATTACATTTGCGGCGGAGTCTGCTACCAATACCACATCTATTCCTGCCATATCGACCAATGTTGCCATGGAGTAGTCGTATGCCGTAAGCATTGCAATCTTCTCGCCCCTGTCTGCCATGGATTGCAGCGTCTTTACCGTTATTCTTTTTGTATTTGCTTTTGCAACTGACATCTTTTTCTATCGTTGGTTTTGTTTCGGTCGGCAAAATTACAGATGTTTTTCCGTTTAATCAGACTTTTGCCTGTTTTATTTTCCTCTTCGAGACTGTAAACTTGTCGATTATTTGTACTTTTGTGGCAAAATAGAGGTTTATGTTTGAGTTTTTGGAAGGTAAATTTGAGGAGATAACGCCATCGTACGTTGTTGTAAACTGTTCATCTGTCGGATATAAGGTTGAAATATCGCTTACGACATATACGGATTTGAAAGACAAAAGCAGTGGAAGACTGTTCGTACATCAGATAGTGCGGGAGGACGCTCAATTACTTTTCGGCTTCTCTTCAAAAAAAGAAAGAACTGTGTTCAGAGCATTGATTTCGGTTAACGGAATAGGAGCCAACACGGCAAGAATGATGTTGTCTTCTTTGAACTCCGACGAACTTATTCGTGCCGTGGTGAAGGAGGATGTGGGCGTGATAAAAGCGGTGAAAGGAATAGGCATTAAGACGGCTCAAAGGGTGATAATAGATTTGAAAGATACGTTTTCCAAGTTCGAGGTTTCGGATGTCGGGGTTCAAAGCAACAATAAAAATAAAGAGGAAGCGTTATTAGCTCTACAAACGCTTGGCTTTAACAAAGTCCTAATCGAAAAGGCTTTGGACAAAATTCTGAAAGAAAAATCGGATTACGGTGTCGAGGAATTGATACGCTTGGCGTTGAAAATCTTATAAGTTGGTGAAGATACCGATGAAGTTTTTTGGAAACGCGTTTCTGCGTTTGAGGTTTGTGCTTTTTGCCATGGTCATTCTTTCTGTTACGGGCAGATTGCATGCTCAAAGCGACAGCCTTCGATATTCCATAAACGATACCATCGGCAGCCCTTTGTATCTTAACGACCCGCAAAACATAAAGACATCCGTCGAGTATGACGAAAGCAGTAACGAATACGTGCTTTTGAAGAAAGTAGGCGATATTGTCATAGAAAGGAAAGTGCTGTCCTTTTCGGAATATCAGAACTACGATATGGATAAGATGATAGACGATTATTGGAAAAGCCGTTCTCAGACTTCAAAAATGGTAGGCTCTTCCGATGACGGGGTACTTGGAAATCTTATCCCGCAACTTAAAGTGAACAGCGAACTGTTTGAAACCATTTTCGGAGGACAAAACATAGATATACGTCCGAGCGGAAGTGCCGAGATAAAGTTCGGAGTGGTTAACAACCGCAACGAAAATCTTGCTTTGAGCGAAAGCCAGAGGAGTACGACTTCTTTGGATTTCGATATGAACTTTCAGTTGAATGTACTGGCTCAAATAGGAACGGCAATCAACCTTAACTTCAATTACAACACCGAAGCTACGTTCGATTTCGAGAACGAATTGAAGTTGAAATACGAAGGAAAGGAAGATGATATTATTCAGTTGATAGAAGCCGGCAACATAAGTTTTCCTTTGCCGCTGAGTCTTATTCAAGGCAGTCAATCCTTGTTCGGTGTCAAGACGAAATTGAAATTCGGCAATCTTACGTTGGACGCTGTTTTCTCTCAACAGAAGTCCGAGTCTAACACTGTTACAGTGCAAGGCGGAGCTCAAATGCAGGAATTTAATTTCAAGGCATACGATTACGATGACAACCGACACTTTTTTCTTTCCCAATATTTCTATGACAACTACAACAAGGCAATGAGTACTTTGCCCATAATAAACTCGAATATCGTAATTACCAAGATTGAAGTATGGAGAACGAATATAGGAGCAGCTGTAACCAATAACAGAAACCTTGTGGCTTTTGCGGATTTGGGTGAGTCCGAACCTTACGGACAAAATCCTTCCATTGCAATTCCCGGGGCAAGAGCATTGCCGGATCAATACCTTTCCAACAGGCTCTTGAACGTTGTGGACGTTAATACGATAAGGAGCATAAATACCATAAGTTCTTACCTGCAAGGCTTGGGTTTTGTGTCGGGACAGAATTATGAAAAGGTGGAAAGTGCCCGTAAACTTTCCGCTTCCGAATATACACTCAACCCGAAACTCGGTTTTATTTCGCTTACGCAGTCGCTTGCTGCCGATCAAGTGCTTGCAGTGGCGTTTCGTTATCAGATAGTAGGCGATACAACGACTTACCAAGTGGGCGAGTTCTCCGATGAAGGCATTGCAGACCCGAATACTTTGGTCGTGAAACTTTTGAAAAGTTCTTCTTTGAATGTTCGCAACCCAATGTGGCGTTTAATGATGAAAAACGTTTATCGTTTGCCGCAAGCCTATCAGATTTCGCAAGAAGACTTCCGTCTCAACATATTATATCAAGCCGATGAGGACGGAGTACAAACCGGATATTTCAGAGAAGGGAACAAAGAGGGCATTCCGTTGTTGCAGGTCTTCGGATTGGATAGAATGGACAACAATCAAAACATGTATCCCGACGGAGTGTTCGACTTTATCGACAATGCGGCTGCCAACGGCGGTACGATACAAAAGGATAAGGCTCTGATATATTTCCCGACCGTCGAACCATTCGGCAAAGACTTGCGAGAAACATTGGATAACGAAGAACTTGCGAATAAATATTGCTTCGACTCTCTCTATACCCTTACAAAGTCTCAAGCGGAACAGTACCCGAATCAAAATAAATTCTATCTCGAAGGACGATATAAGTCTTCTTCCGGTTCCGAAATTTCACTTGGTTCGATGAATGTGCCGCAAGGTTCGGTAAGAGTGATGGCGGGAGGAATTACTTTGACGGAAGGAACGGACTATACGGTGGATTATGCAATGGGAAGGGTCAGGATAATCAACCAAGGCTACTTGAATTCCGGTACTCCGATAACCGTATCTACGGAAGCGAACTCGGTGTTCAGTGCCGTAACGAAACGTATGTTCGGGGTGAGGGCGAACTATGAGATAAACAAGGATTTCATGCTCGGAGCAACCTTTATGAATCTTCATGAAAGTCCCATAACGCAGAAGGTCAACTATGGAGAAGAGCCGACCAGCAATACTATCTGGGGATTCGATGTAAACTACCGGAAAGAGATACCTTGGCTTACCAAATTGGTGGATTTGCTGCCGTTTTATCAAACAAAAGCACCATCGATACTCAATTTCAGTGGCGAATTTGCACACTTCATTCCGGGAAATCCCCGAGTAATCGGCAAAACAGGTACTGCATACATAGACGACTTCGAATCGGCAAAACGTTCGTACGATTTGAAAGCCGTGAGTTCATGGTTCCTCGCATCGACACCCCAAGATTATAATACCGCACAGCCTCTTTTCCCTGAGACACGCAAAGACCTTGGTCTGACATACGGTTTCAACAGAGCTAAATTGGCATGGTATTATATAGATGACAACTTCTATCGTTCCCCTCCTTCAAACATCAATTCCGATGACCGTTCGCATGCCTATACAAGGGCTATATCGGAAAAAGAATTTCACCCCAATAAGCAGATGCAGCAAGGACAGAATACCAATATCAGGGAATTCAATATCGCATTCTATCCTTCGGAAAGGGGACCTTACAACTACGATACCACATCGGCATATTCCGCCGGTCTTATGCCCGATGGTTCTTTGCGTTCTCCATCTACGCGTTGGGGCGGTATAATGCGGAAGTTGGAAACAACGGATTTTGAAGCCGCAAACATAGAATACATCGAGTTCTGGGTCATGGATCCCTTTATAGACAACCCTCAACATGGCGGAGGAAAGCTCTATTTCAACCTTGGCGAGATTTCCGAAGATATATTGAGAGATGGCAGAAAGAGTTTCGAAAACGGATTGCCGACAAGTGCGGAAGTTACCGACGTGGATAGCACAATCTGGGGACGTGTTCCCCGTTTGCAATCCATCGTCAACGCATTCAGCAACGACCCTGCGGCAAGACAATATCAAGATGTCGGATATGACGGATTGTCGTCTGCCGATGAACGAACGTTTTTCGCCAGATTTTTGGAAATCGCAAGCCAACATTTGGAGCAAGACGCTTACGAAAGTCTTATAGCCGACCCATCGGCTGATGATTTTATGTATTTCCGAAGCCAGCATTACGATCAAACGAATGCCAAAATATTGGAACGCTACAAAAAATACAACGGTTCGGAAGGCAATTCCTCGATAGCGTCGGATAATTCCGAATACAGTTCGCAGTCATCGTCATTGCCGAATGTTGAAGATATAAATCAAGACAACACTCTTTCGGAAGCCGAAAATTATTACGAATATGTGATAGAACTTACACCCGAAAACATGGTTGTCGGCAAGAACCATATCGCGGATATACAGGAGGCACGCAATATTTCATTGCCGAATGGCAGCACAACCGATTGTAAATGGTATCAATTCAAAATTCCGATAAGAGAACCAAACAGAACCGTCGGCGATATTCACGGTTATCAATCCATTCGTTTCATGCGAATGTTCCTAAGAGATTTTGAGGAACCTGTCATTTTGAGATTCGGAACCTTTGAACTCGTAAGTGGGGAGTGGAGAAAATATACAGACAATCTTCTCACCCCCGGAATTTATCCGAGCGGTACTCAAAGCGAGAATACCACCTTTACCGTTGCTTCGGTGAACTACGAGGAAAACGGAATGCGAAGTCCTGTTCCATACGTTATTCCTCCCGGAATAGAGCAAGAAAAGTTGATTAGTACAACCTCCGTAACGAACATGAACGAACAAGCTCAGAGTTTGAAAGTTCGGGAACTCGGAGACGGAGATGCAAGAGCCATATATAAGACAACCGATTTCGACATGCGACAATACAAACGCTTGAAGATGTTTGTCCATGCCGAGAAAGTGAACGAGTTCGACGATTACAAGAAAGGCGACCTTTCTTTGTTCATAAGGCTTGGAACAGACTTCACGAATAACTATTATGAATATGAAGTGCCGTTGACCTTCACCCCATGGTACGTCGGAGCAAGCAATCGTGAAGCAATATGGTCGCCGGACAATGAATTGGACATAGACCTCGAACAACTCGTAAAGGTGAAAGAGAACAGAAATGCCCGTATCCGTTCCAACGATCTGACAGTCAGCCCCTCCATACCGTACTATGAGAATTACGAAGGTAAAAAAATGACTGTACTCGGCACGCCCAATATTGCAGGCGTGAAAGTCATCATGATAGGAATACGAAACCCCAAGAAGCAAAGTCTTAACGATGATGACGACATGCTTCCCAAGTCGGCAGAAATATGGATAAACGAGTTGCGATTGACAGACTTCAATCGTTCCGGAGGTTGGGCTGCAACAGGTTTTGCACGAGCCAACTTGGCGGATTTGGGAGATGTTTCCTTATCGGCTTCCTATCGTTCGGCAGGTTTCGGCGGCATAGAACAAAAGATTTCCGAAATATCGCAAGACAATATCGGTACGATAGATATTGCGACCAACATAGAAGTCGGCAAACTCTTTCCCGAGAAAATCGGCATAAGGTTGCCCGTTCATTTCGATTACTCACAATCCGTAAGCAATCCCAAATACAACCCGCTCGATCCCGATGTCAAGTTGGAGAATGACCTTATGAGTTACAGAAGCGAGCGGGAAAAAGATTCCATACGCCACCTTGTACAAGATTATGTCAGCCGCACAAATCTCAATTTCATGAACATAAGGAAAGATCGTTTGGGCGACAGAGCATTGAAACGACACTTCTACGATATAGAGAACTGGAACGCTTCCTATTCCTACTCCTCCACTTATGCAAGAGACGTGGATATAGACCATAATACCAAGACACAACACAGAGGTTCATTGGGCTATCAATACGACGTCAATTCCAAAGGCTGGAAACCATTCTCCAAAGTCCCTCTCTTCAAGAAGAAAGCATTTGCCATATTGAGAGACCTTACGTTGTATTACTATCCGAAATCCTTTTCTTTCAGAACGGAAGTAGTAAGAGACTTTGAAGAAACCCTTCTAAGACCTAAAAGCCAAGGTCTCGTCATAATGGAACCCTATTTCTATAAACAGTTCTACATGAACAGGGCTTACACCTTCAAATACGACCTGACGTCGAATATCAAGTTCGAATACGATGCAACCGTCAATGCACTCATAGAAGAACCTCGCGGAAGAATAGACACCAAAGAAAAAAGAGACTCCGTATGGGCTTCCGTCATGGAACTCGGCAGGGCACAACAATTCACGCAAAACTACAAAGTAAGCGTCAATGTACCGATAAACAAACTACCTTACTTGGATTGGGTCAGAATGAACGGTTCTTACAGCGGCACATATAAATTCATGTCGGCAACCGAGGCAACCCGTTCATTGGGTAACGATATAGAGAATGCAAGACGTATTTCCGCAACCACCAGTCTCAGCCTTACCACGCTGTACAACAAAGTACCTATCATCAAAAAAGCATACGAAGCTCAAAAGGGCAACAATTCTTTCGGTACTCCGCGTAAGCCCATGAAACTTCAAAGCAACAAGAACACACCAAAGGACTCTACCGCAACAGCTGCCGACAGTGTTTCCGCCACAGCCAAATTCATGAAAGACCTCATGAATTACTCCTTGCGTTTTGTAACGTGTATCAAAACCGTATCGATAAATTACAGTTTGAACGAAGGTACGTCTCTACCCGGATTCATGCCTGTCGCAAAATGGTTGGGAACGACACCGGACAGGAGCTTCGCACCCGGCTTCGCTTTCGTTTTCGGCTCTCAGAGCCTCTCCATAATAGACAAAGCCATCGACAATTCATGGTTGAGTACCGACAGTATGCTCAATTCCGCTTTGATACAGAAAAGCACAGAGACCATAAATGCACAAGTAAAGATCGAACCGTTCAAGGAATTGAACATAGACATCAACTTTAAACGAACCAAAAGCGAAATGTTCTCCGCATATTATAAGTACGACCCCGAATCCGAAAGTATCAACGGTCCTCTTTCTCCTATGCGGACAGGCAGATACAGCATATCGATAATAGCTCTGCCGACACTTTTCACGGGAACGGATGCAGATAACATCAGCAGTACTTTTACAACCTTCCTTACCAACCGTAGCGAGATAGCACGACGATTGGCAGCCAAGAATGCAGCGTTCAATCCCGACTATTCCGGCATGATGATAGCCGACACGGTAACGGGAACACTCTATCCCGACGGATACGGGGCTCTGAGCCAGCAAGTACTCATACCCGCATTCCTCGCAGCCTACACAGGAGGAAATGCCTCGACCCAAAGCCTCAGTCCTTTCTTGAAAATGCCTATGCCGAATTGGAAGATAAGCTACACGGGTTTGAGCAAAAACGAATGGGTGAAAAAATGGGCGAACTCCATCACCCTATCATCCAATTACAGTTGCGAATACAACATAGGAGCCTTCACAACCGACAACCGCGTACCACTTGACGACAATTACGATTACGGAACCGAGTGGGTGAGAAACCAAATAAGTAATAACTTCATAGCAAAGGACGTCATAGATCAAGTAACCATAAGCGAGCAACTAAGTCCCCTTTTCAAGATTGACGTAAACCTCAAAAACAGTTTCCAAACCAATTTCGAGGTACGCCGCGACCGTAACCTATCTCTTTCTTTCTCCAACTCGCAACTTACGGAAGTGAGCCGCACCTCCTATGTCATCGGAGCCGGTTACCGTTTCAAAGACGTAGAACTCAACATACGAATGGGCGGAGCCAATACCCGACAACTCAAAAGCGACATCTTGGTCAAAGCAGACTTGGCAATCAATATCAATAAAACCACCCTGAGAAAGATAGACCAAAACATAAACCTCATATCCTCAGGTTCCAAAGTATTCACCTTGAACCTGTCGGGCGAATACTCCCTTACGGAAAAAATCGTCTTGAAAGCCTATTTTGAAATGACAGCCAACACTCCGTACGTTTCCAATGCCTTTCCCAACTCCACCACCCAAGGCGGCTTCTCTATACGTCTGACATTATAACTCCATGTCATGATACACTGTAAGTGAGAATTGAATATTTTATTCCACTATATCAGCGATTATATGTTTGACTTTGAATAATCGAAAAGACAGTCGGAAAATCAAGTACTTGCATATCATTTGGATAAAACGCCGTTCCGTCCTTTTCTTTCTGCGTTTTATCTAAATGAAAGGGAGGAATAAACTAACGCGATAGCTAATAGACGGAAGCATTGTCGAGTGCAACACTCCGGTAGAACGAAGAAGCGTTGGAAAAAGACAAGAGAGCAGGTTAGGAGCATCATATATTCGGTATAAATTTCTACCTTTGCAAAAGCAATGGAAGAGAGACATCAGATAGAGATAAAGAA
>SAMEA104315436__coassemble_1581_pt1 | contig 12819 bp, 12 predicted proteins | sample SAMEA104315436__metabat2_low_PE_012 | metagenome-assembled genome bin SAMEA104315436 (sample SAMEA104315436) | gut metagenome | biome: Monkey gut; feature: monkey-associated habitat; material: faeces | place: China | collected 2013
TGTAAGCACCGAGGAAAAAATTTTTACATGAGGATTTATCGGACTTTTGCCCAAGAAGAACGTTCGGAACACCGTTCGTTCGATGATTTTCATTCGGAACAGATTGAACAACAGACCGAGAAAAAAGCTCGGCATTCTAACTTCACCGGAATATTTTTTCGCTAATTTTGCGACCATAACGAATGGTCTAACCGATAAGTTGCATTTGTGAGTGGAATTCAGAATGTATTAAACGATATTTTAATCTCTCTTTCTTCTCCTCTTTTTAATTGTTGCTCTACAAAAGATACGAAGTTCTTTCGTATCGACGCTTTTGACGGTTCTGATTAGATGGTTCTTATTTGTACAGATACAGAAAAACCACAGTTTCAAAAGAGGCGAAACTGCGGTTTTTGTAGTTAAAAACTCTGTTTGTGAGACTTCTTCGGCGTTTTAATATTCGTCTTCGTGAAAGAAGAAATCTTCTTTGGTCGGATAATCCGGCCAGATGTCCTCTATGGTTTCATAGATGTCGCCTTCGTCCTCGATTTCCGCAAGATTTTCCAGCACTTCTGCCGGTGCTCCGCTTCTTACGGCATAATCCATCAATTCTTCCTTGGTTGCCGGCCATGGTGCGTCGTCCAATTTAGATGCAAGTTCCAAAGTCCAATACATTGTTCTATGTTTTTATTGTTGTTTTATTCCTTTTCAATCTGCTTTTTGCCGTTTTCTTACTTTCATTCGCTTTCCCAATAGCTTTCCTTTCTGCCTTTTTGTTTCAAAATCAGGCGTGAAAGTACGAAAAGATAGTCTGATAAACGGTTTATGTATTGCAATATTGTATTGTCTGTTGGTTTTTCTTTATTCAATCTTACACATAGTCGTTCGGCTCTTCGACAAATGGTTCTCGCAACGTGTATATGCGAACTCGTTCGGCTACCCCCCGGAATGATAAAAGCCTTCAGTGGTGGCAACTGCGCGTTTATTTCATCTATCCTTTTCTCCAAATAACGTACGTTCTCTTCCGTAACCGGCGGCATTTTAGCCGCTATTTCCGGAGTTTCGCAAGCCAAGATGCTTTCAACATTGAAGAGAGTGTTTTGAATTTTCTTTATCTCATCCATAAGAACAGCATCATGCAGATAGTCCCTAATCAAACCCAAATAGGAAACCAACTCATCAACTGTGCCATAACACTCTACGCGGAGGTCATATTTAGGTACGCGTTCACCACCTACAAGGCTTGTTGTGCCGTTATCACCTTTTCTTGTGTAAATCATATCTTTTGTTTAAGCCTTAAGCTATTCTTTCGACAGAAACGATTTCCGGCACTTCTTCTTTGACTGCCGCTTCCACACCTTGCTTCAAAGTAGCCAAGGCATGAGGACAACTGCCGCAGTGTCCTTGTAACTCCACATATACAACCTTCTCATCGCTCATGCTGACAAACTCTATATCTCCGCCATCATTTTGCAGATATGGGCGTATGCTGTCTATTACTTTCTTTACTCTGTTCTCCAAGTCTGTTCTTTCTTCCTGTGTCATGATATTTTACTTTTGTTTGATTGTTTTTTCTGCTATTTTTTCTGCCAACTGCATGAAACATTCTGCCTCCGGAGAGGAAAAATCCAATGAAATCGGGTTTCCACTGTCGTTGGTCTCCGATATGTCGAGGGAAATCGGTATTTGGGCAATGAGTTCTATGCCTGTTTCTTTTGCCAAGGCTTCTCCGCCACCTTTACCGAATATATAATATTTGTTGTTCGGCAATTCCTTAGGCGTGAAGTATGCCATGTTTTCCACCAATCCTATTATCGGAACCGGAATTTGGTCGTTTTTGAACATGTTTACAGCTCTTCTCACATCGGCAACGGCAAGTTGTTGAGGCGTGCAAACGAATATGGCACCTGATACGGAGTATTGTTGCACCAAGGTCAACTGTATGTCGCCTGTTCCCGGAGGCATGGCCAAAATCAAAAAGTCCAATTCGTCCCAAAAGGTCTCGGTAAGCATTTGTGTAAGAGTGTTTGCTGCCATCGGTCCCCGCCATAACATAGGTTTGTCTTTGTCCACAAAGAAACCGACGCTCATCATCTTTATTCCGAACTTCTCGAAAGGCAACATAAGTTGTCGTCCGTCTATTTCGGCAGCCATTACCTGTTCATTATCGATATTGAACAACGTCGGAATGCTCGGACCATAGATATCAGCATCAGCCAAACCTACCCTGTAACCTTTCTTTGCCAAAGACAAAGCGATATTTGCTGCTACGGTGGACTTGCCTACGCCACCCTTTCCGCTGGCAACGGCAATGACGTGCTTTATTTTGCTCATTGCGTTATCTATCGCCTCCTGCTTTCTTCTTTTCTCTTCGAATATATTTGTCATTTCAGAAAATCTTTATCGGGAAAAACGCCTGCAAAGGTATGAAAATATATCCACAACAACAAAACAAGCCATCAAAGAGTTCTCTTGCTTGTTTCTTCAATGTCTTTTTATGAACGAAAACGATGTATGAAAGATATAAAACACGTTGTCGTTCTTTCAGTTGATATGCTGTGGAGAAAAACAAACCCGCCCGATGAAACATCAGGCGGGTACAAATGAAAAAAAAATACATCTTAGTCCTTTTGAGACTTAGTGTTTCGGTTTGATGTTCAATTTAACCGGTGCAATCATGTTTTCAGGCTTCAAAATGGTATCCAAGTCCTCTTTCGACAATATATCATGCTCCAATACCAATTCGTAAACACCCTTACCTGTTTGCATTGCTTCTTTTGCAATCTTCGTCGAGTTCTTATATCCGATGATAGGGTTCAAAGCCGTAACTATTCCGATGGAACCTTTCACCTGACGTTCGCAATTTGCCTCGTCGGCTCTGATACCGTCGATGCAAAGCGTTCTTAGAGTGTTGAAACCGTTGGTCAACAAGTCTATGGATTCAAACAAGCAGAATACCAATACCGGTTCCATTACGTTCAACTCCAACTGTGCATTCTCGGCTGCCAACATAACGGCAGTGTCATTGCCTATCACCTTGTAGCAAAGCTGATTCATCACCTCAGGTATAACAGGGTTTACCTTACCCGGCATAATCGATGAGCCCGGTTGCATTTCCGGCAAGAACAATTCGTGAATACCGCAACGAGGACCCGAACCCATCAAACGCAAGTCGTTGCATATCTTTATTGCTTTCAAAGCTATACGTTTCAATTCGGAAGAATAGCCCACCAAAGTGGAAGTATCGGAAGTTACCTCAACCAAATCCTCAGCCAAAGTTACGTTCCAGCCTGTGATTTTTCTCAAAGCCTCGGTGCAAAGTTTGCTGTAACCGGGTTCGGAGCAAATTCCAGTTCCTATGGCCGTGGCACCCATATTGATGCAAAGCAAATCCTCGGCCGCTTTGTTCAAATTCTCGACCTCTCTTCTCAATAGATTTGCAAATCCCTTGAAAGTTTGTCCCAATGTCATAGGTACTCCGTCCTGTAATTGGGTTCTTCCCATCTTTATTATATGTGCAAATTCTTTCGCTTTCGCGTCCAAAGAAACGATAATCTTGTTCAAGGCTTCGACAAGTTGCTTGTTCTCCAAGTACAAACCGAAATGGAATGCTGTAGGATAAGCATCGTTTGTGGATTGGGAAGCGTTCAAATGGTCGTTAGGGGAACAAAATTCGTATTGACCGTGTTCCTTGCCCATGATTTCCAATGCACGGTTCGCCAACACCTCGTTTGCATTCATGTTGACCGTTGTACCTGCACCGCCTTGTATCATATCGGACAAGAAGAACTCATGATGTTTTCCTTCCAAAAGCTCGTCGCAAGCTTGCGAAATGGCTTTGAATTGTTCGTCCGTCAACTTGCCTTGTTTGTGGTTGGCAACGGCAGCACCCTTCTTCGTCAAAGCCATACCTTTGATGAAGTTAGGATAGTCGTTCATCAATTTGCCGGAAATTTTGAAGTTTTCAAAACCTCTTGCCGACTGTACACCATAAAGAGCCTCCACAGGAATTTCTTTCGTTCCTATCAAGTCGCTCTCTTGACGCATTTTACCTGAATATTTTGTTGAATCAATCATTTTGATAATGCTTTTAATTTGTCAATAATTCCAATCGTCCGAAAACGAAAGTGCAAATGTACGAAAAAACATGACATTGTCAAGAACTTTCCAGCAAGTTTGAAGAAAAAGATCTACCATTGCCTCCTCTATCCTACCTTTCCATTTGCAGAGGCTTAGATAACCGAAACTATTCTACTTCTTTATTTTAGTCAATCAATAACCCATGCGACATTGCCTCTTTCTTTTTTCTTTCATATTGTTTGTAAGCAATGTCAAGTTTTGCTTTCGCAATATCCCACAACTCCTTGTTGTGGATGAGTGCAGCATACCGAACCAAGTGTTCTAAAATAACAGTTTCCGGAAGCCCCTTATAATAAGGTTCTGTGAAATCGCCACCAATGATAGCCTTTCGCATTTCCTCATCCTTACAGAAATCGAAAATGGTCTTTTCTTTCAAATTGCTGTAATCAGTATTTTTGTCTGTCATATATTATTTTCATCTTTTATTCTATCAACCAACGTAAAATTATCATTTTTGTTATATCTCTCGACTTTATCCTGTCAACACAAAATAGTTGCACATCATTTGCAAACGTTGCGTTGCACGCTTGTTATATAGACAGAAAATAAGCACTTTGCAAATCACGAAAATGAAACGCCCTTTCAGAAAATTAAAACGGCAAAAGAATTTCTCCAAACGGCGTTTCGGGGTTTATGCTGAGGGACAGGGTGCTTTCTTCGTTCTTAAAGGCTTTGTTTTTCGGTTATTCGGTGAGGTATGAACGGTAGAGCATTTCTATGCCTTGGGGTAGTTCTATTTTATGTTGCCAGCCGAGGGCGTGGAGTTTGCTTACGTCGGTCAGTTTTCGCGGTGTGCCGTCGGGTTTGGCGGCATTATATTTTATTTTTCCGTCGTATCCGACTGTGCGGCAGACCATCTCGAAGAGTTCTCTTATGCTTATCTCTTTTCCTGTGCCGATATTGATGTGGCAATTCCTGATTTCTTTCTCTCTTGCGGCGTAGGTGTCGCGGAAACTTACTTTTTCCATGAGGAAAACGCAGGCATCTGCCATGTCATCGCTCCAAAGGAATTCTCTCAATGGTTTTCCGCTACCCCATACTTCTATCGTGGTTTCGCCATCGTGTTTTTCGATTCCGTATTTCGCCAATTTCGCCATTATCTCTGCCTTGCCGCTTGTGCCGTTTACGCCTTCTATCGGGTTTCTGTCCAAATCCCTGCATAGTAATTCCCAATTCTCTTCTTGCAGACATTTGCCGAGGTGGGCTTTCCGCACGAGTGCTGGCATGACATGGGAGGTTTCGAGGTTGAAATTGTCGTTCGGACCGTATAGATTGGTTGGCATGACGGCTATGAAGTCCGTCCCGTATTGCAGATTATAGCTTTCGCACATTTTCAAGCCTGCTATCTTTGCCAAAGCGTATGGTTCGTTGGTGTATTCGAGTTCGTCGGTCAACAGGCTTTCTTCACGAATGGGCTGTGCGGCGTTGCGGGGATATATGCAGGTGCTTCCGAGGAAGAGGAGCTTCTTTACGCCGTATTTATATGAGAAATGAATGACGTTGTTCTGTATTTGGAGGTTGTTATATATGAAGTCAGCCCTGTAAAGCGAGTTCGCCATTATTCCTCCCACAAAGGCGGCGGCAAGAAAGACGTATTCCGGTCTTTCCTCCTTGAAGAAAGCTTCCGTTTCCGCCTGATTGCGTAAATCCAATTCCTTATGCGTTTTGAGAATAAGGTTATCGTATCCTCTGTTTCCCAACTGTCGTAAAATGGCAGAGCCGACCAATCCTCTATGACCTGCGACGAATATCTTTGAATGCTTATCCATTGCTTTATGTTTTTATTCTGCTGCTTTGGCTTCCGCCTCTGCTTTCTTCAAATCTGCTTCAACCATTATGCGTACGAGTTCCTCGAAACTCGTCTTGCGGGGATTCCAACCGAGAACCCTTTGTGCCTTTGCCGGATTGCCGAGAAGTTGTTCCACTTCCGCAGGTCGGAAGAATTTCTCATCTACCTCGACCAATACTCTTCCCGTTGCGGTATCTATGCCTTTCTCATTCACTCCTTCACCCTGCCATTGCAAGTCTATGCCTGCATATTTGAACGCCAAAGAACAAAATTCCCTTACGCTGTGAGCCTCGCCGGTTGCGATGACAAAGTCCTCCGGCTTGTCTTGTTGCAACATGAGCCACATGCACTCCACATAGTCTCTTGCATAACCCCAATCCCTCAGAGCGGAAAGGTTGCCGAGGTAGAGTTTGTCCTGCAAGCCTTTTGCCACACGTGCGGCGGCAAGGGTGATTTTGCGTGTTACGAATGTCTCCCCCCGTCTCTCGCTTTCGTGATTGAACAATATTCCGTTCACGGCAAACATGCCGTAGCTCTCACGGTAATTCTTTATAATCCAAAAGCCGTACAACTTAGCCACTCCGTATGGCGAACGAGGATAAAAGGGAGTTGTCTCGTTCTGCGGCACTTCCTGCACCAATCCGTAAAGTTCCGATGTGGAGGCTTGATAAATTTTCGTTTTCTTTTCCAGTCCGAGGATACGCACAGCCTCCAAGAGCCTAAGGGTTCCCACTGCATCCGTTTCGGCCGTGTATTCCGGCACATCGAAACTGACTTTCACATGACTTTGTGCGGCAAGGTTGTAAATCTCATCGGGACGAACCTCCTGCAAGATACGTATTAAGGAAGAGGAATCGGTCATATCTCCGTAATGGAGATTGATTGCCCTGTCCTGTCTCTGGTCTTTAATCCACTCTTTCAGGTAAAGATGTTCTATTCTGCCTGTATTGAAAGAGGAACTGCGGCGAATGATTCCGTGAACGCAGTATCCCTTTTCAAGGAGGAACTCTGCGAGGAAACTGCCGTCCTGTCCCGTTATTCCGCTTATAAGTGCTGTCTTCATATTCTTTTGTTTTGATTTACCGTTTTACCAATCCGAATCGATGTTTTCCTAACCCTTTGCAGCCGAACGCCGGTTCGCCGGAACGAAACGCCGAAAGAATTTTCTCGAACGCCGGTTCGTAAAAATAGAACGGCGTTCCATTCCAAGGCTCTGCAAGAACGATTTTTACAATTTGCGGTTTATGTATGAATTATAGTCGTAAGGCTTTGGTTTATAGCTTGTATCCTCGAACAGAGGCGAAGAAATGAGAAAATCTGCCGTCGCTCTGTTGGAGGCTGTCGGTATGTTGTACATCACGGAGATACGAAGCAAAGCCTTAACATCGACATCATGCGGTTGTTGTCCCATGGGATCCCAGAAAAAGAAGAGATAATTGATTTTGCCTTCGCTTATCATTGCTCCGAGTTGCTGGTCTCCGCCCAAAGGACCCGATTTCAATCTCTTTACTCTTACATATTCGCTATCCGTTTCCTCTCTGCCCTTATTCAAAGCCTTTTCCACCAAAAGCCCTGTTGTTCCCGTGCAGATAAGTTTGTGTTTCGCAAGTTTCAAACGGTTGAATGCAACCCATTCCACCAAGTCTGCTTTGCAGTTGTCATGTGCTACAAGAGCCACTGTGTATTCTTTCATTTCGTATCTTTGTTTTTGTGTTTTCTGTTTCGTTTGAAGATGTCAGAAAACCTGTCATACTGCTTATGATAGAATAATCCGACGCCTTGTGTGTAAGGAGAGATGTTGTACTTTGTGAAATCGTTGGCATTGGAACGGTTGAACACCCTGACTCGGAAGTCTTCCGTCATCTTGTATTCCACGAAGGCATCTCCTATTATCTCTTCCTCCTGCTGTACATCGGTCTGCGAGTTGCCGGAAAAGCCGGCATTGGCACTCACTATGAAGCGACCATATTCCTTTGACAAGGTCATGTCTATCCTGTCCGAGTTTCCTAACGCTCCTCTCGAATAATTCATATCCACATCCACGAATTTGATGAGATTGGTAAGCATTCCGCTCACCTGAGAGAAAGCCGCCTCCAATGCAGAGGACACACCCGTCTCCACAACCGAGTTCTCGGCGGAACCGTCAGAGGAATAGAAGCTGTTTATCACCAACAACGAGAACGTTTGTTCCAATACCGTCCGTGCATCGTCCAAATCGATTGCCGAAGCGAAGTATTGCTTGGTCGATTCGTCCACTTTCGGCAATTCTATGCTGAATTTGGGTTGAGGGTTCGTCATTTCACCGCTCAAATGTATTATTGAATTGACATCGACTTTCTTTGAATATTCCTGTCCGAGTATGGGAGCCAAAGAAGCCGTCGTCGAATAAACAGCATTAAGGTCGATTACTCCGCCGGCAGGGTCGCCTGCCCAAGCCAACGTGCCACCCTTTTCCATGGTAAAGTCCTTGGTTACAAGGTCTGCAATGGACATGGAAAACTTTCCGTTGTCTATCGCAACAGTTCCGTCTATCGACAAATCGCTCTCGCTTCCCACCTTTATGTTCAACTCTCCGTTGCCGGCGGCAGACAGTTTGCCCTTAATCTGATTGAAATCTATCGGAATGTAAAGCTCTGCGTTCGGATTGACTTTAAGGTTCACATCTATATTATAGTACATGGAACTTTCCACAGGCTTTTCCTCCACCACGGTTTCTTCGTTCTCTGTTTGCAAAGAGGTGAAAGTGATGAAGGAATTGTCGCTTGCGGACATCTTGCTCGAAATCGGTACGGTCAACCTCGTATTATCTTCCGTCGTTGCATCGACACGTATTTGCAAAGAGTCCAAACTACCGGTCAATACGGCATCCGCCGAAGCATAAACGGTACCGTAATACATCTGTCCGGCGTCCCGATAGGTGTCCAGCATCTTCAACTTGTCCGCTTTGGCATCAAGGTTCAGCACAAAAGAAGAGAAGTTGTCGTGAGAGACGGTTCCGTTTATCGTAATCTTGTTTTTGTTGACATCTTGCAGCGTGAAATTATCGAAAGAGAAGATACTGTCATTCATTTGCAGCTCATTATCGAAACTATACACCGTATTCAGCATGTTTATCTTGATTGAAGTGTCCTTGAACTTCAATTTACCGACCACGTGGGGCTGAGAGAACCTGCCCCTTACGGCAAGGCTTTCGGTGGACAGCTTACCCCTTACATCGGAAAAGAAAGACGAAAGATAGGTTTCAATCAATTTTATATCGAAATCCTGCATGCTTATCTTCAAATCAAGATTGTCTATGCTGTCGTACGGATCGATTTTACCCTTTATCCGCATCGGCACAACCTCTTTCGACCCCGGCAATTCGTATTTCATTTCTATGTCCGCCAAGAACTCGTTCCTTTCCTCTCTGTTGCTCAATCCGAGTTTCGTTTTGCCGAGACGCACATCGTTTATAAGCAAATCATCGACATTTATCGAAGATTCCACGCTTAAATCCTTCAATACACTCCACAGAACGACTTCATCATTCAATTTTCCTCTCACATCAAGTCCGAATTTGTTCAATATGGGATTGAAATCCGCTATGTTCACCTCTTGGAATGCTATTTTGAGTCTGTCTCTGCCATTATCGGACACCGCTCCCGTGATAACGATTTTCTCGTTCCTCTTTCCGAAACCGAATCTGTTCAATTCAAAGCGTCCGTCCTTGTACCCTATGCTGCTGTTGTTATCAAACAATATGGTGTCTTTGCCGAGCATGACGTACGAATCCTTGAAATCCACCTGCAAACCGTTGTTTCCAAGGTATGACATCAACTTCAAACGTCCTCCTATATCGTTCTTCTCATCTCCTTTGAAGATTGCAAGTATCATCATGTCGTTTCCACTGAGGTTTATGTTCACTCCCGGAGAGACGATTGCGAAACTGTCGCTTAATTGAGCCTTGTCGGAATATGTATCGACCGAAATGCCGGTATCTGAGGCTCTTGCATTCAAACCGATATTGTCAAAGACCATTTTCCCATAGCGGAAGCCTCCCGCTTTCAGGTCTGCAACCAAGGCGGTATCCGGACTTATTCTGCCGGTAAGGCTTAATCCGTCTTGCAATGCCATATCCAAATTCAGCAATTCCGTAATCGGCGAAATATCTTTCAGTTCCAAATCGAAATCTGCAACAGAGCTTATATTCAAATGGCTTTTCGTTGTTTCCATTGCCTGTAAAGGCGTCTCCGAAGTGGAGAGAAGGCTGAGGTCGGGGGTGTAATAATTCACCAAATCGCCAATCTCTTTCACCAATGCGGATATTTCGTAACGACCTTCCAGCCTCAAATCGGCAAGAGAGGACTTCAAAGTGATGCGATTTACCGTACTGTCGTTTTTAACGTTCAAATAGAGGTATTCGACTGCATAGTTTTTCTCCCTTGTGCTTACTTTCACATTTTGCAAATCGACAAAGCCGTTTATGCTATCGGGGTTGAAACTCCTTATATCGGCGTAAAGGCTTGTCGAAAGCACGGCAGTGGTATCGGGAAAGGCGAAAAGGTTCATCTTTTTCAAGTCGGCATCTGTTATATCTGCACGAACTTTCAGCCTTTTGTTCTCCACCAAATTTCCGTCGCAATTCAAGTCCGCCACAACGGCATCATCTATTATGCTGCATTGAGCAGAAAACTTTCCTTTCGCCATGCTGCCGTCCAAAGACACGGAATTGTATCTGTTGCCACTGAATTCAAAACCGTCGAGTTTTGCTTCAACCTCTGCCGACAGTCCTTTCAAATCGGCAGGCACGGCTTCGAGCGATACGTCCACGGCTGTCGTTCCCAACATATTCTGTCCCAACAAACGCCCAAGGTTGAAACGCCCGCTTTGCAACGAACAAGAGTATGATGTTCTGCCCTTTGCCGCAGGTTTTGAACTGCCTGAAAGTACAACATTGCCTATATCCGTTTTTATGTCGGCGTTTGCTTCAAAAGCCGTAAGCAAACCTCGGAAATCGGCTCTCATTTTGATTTGACCAAGCGAATAAAGCATTGTCGGCAATTTCAATCCGGAGAGTTTCTTGCCGAGTTTGAATTCATCAAACTCCTTTGCCGAACTTTCGAGACGTTCCAATGCTATGTCGAAAACGGTGTTATCCACATCCGGCAAGCCCTTCACGCTTCCTTTCAAAGCAATATGGGTTTTCCCCGTGTTTATTTTCAAGAAGTTGCAAACCGCATCACAAACCTTTCCCTCTATTCTGGTATGCACATCAAAACTCATGTCGAACCCTTGCAGCGAAGGAACCCAATAGGTAACGTCTTTCATCGACACCCTGCTGCCGTTTGCCGTGGCAAGAAAGCAATGTGCAGAATCTACAAAGTGAGAATACGTTCCCCAACCCTCTGTCTTTATGCCTACCTGCATTTTCAAGTCGGAGTTTTCTGTTTCCACGTGCATATTGCTGCATGTTATTCCCCTCGGACTTACGATGAATTTACCGCTGATGTCTTTCACCCTCTGTCCGCAACGTTCCGTGGTGGAAAACCTGCCGAAGGTTGCCGTTATGGAGTCGGAAATAATCTCCACATCGCTGATTAAGGCATCCGTATTGCCGAATGCAAGGTGATTTGTCGCCACTCCGAACTCCGGTATGGGCTTGGGGTTGTCATACATGTCCAAACGGAAGTTCACATTCTTCATTCTGAGCCTCTCGACTTTCAGAACGAACGGCTCTCCCTTCGGTTTATCTTTCTTGGGCTTGTCGCTCTTGAAATAATCGAGGATAAACGCAAGATTGAGTTTGCCGTTCTTTTTTGCGAAAACGTAAGTTACATCTTGCAAACTGACATTCGACACCACAAGTTTCTTTGGCGGAGAAAAGGAACGAAGACTCACGCTGATGTAATCCGCATCGACGATGACATTTCCCTCTCTGTCTTCCAAATAAACATCTTTCAGGGAAACGGTAAGCAAAGGACGTATCTCCAAAGCACCTATCGACAACTTCGTTTTCCACTCCTTGGAAAAATGTCCTGCCACCTTGGCAGCAGTGAAAGACTGAACCAAAGTACTGTTCAACAGAGCCACAAGAACATAAACAAGCAAGAAAAGATACCCTACCAACCTGAACGGAAGTTTCAGGCACAACGATAAAACCCTCCTTCTTTTGTCCTTTTTCACTTCAAACATAGAAGACGCAAATTTACGACATTATTTCCTTACGACAAAATACCACTTGGTGTTTACTCCGTTTCGCAAAACATTTTTACCGTAGATTCACCCATACTTCCACAACCGATAAACCAATCCTTTGCAAAGCCGCAACCGAAACGGCGTTTGAATGGCTGAATTCCACTCACAAATGCAACTTATCGGTTAGACCATTTGTTATGGTCACAAAATTAGCGAAAAAGTATTCCGGAGGAGTTAGAAAGCCGAGCTTTTTTCTTGGTCTATTGTTCAATCTGTTCTGAATGAAAGAAATGTCTTCATCTGTCAAGTCCTCAAACGATGAACCTTTTGGCAGATATTGTCGTATAAGTCCGTTCATATTTTCATTGGCACCCCTTTCCCACGAATGATAAGGATGTGCAAAGTAAACATCTATACCGAGTGCAGTGGCAATGTCCTTATGTCCGGCAAACTCTTTTCCATTGTCTGTTGTGGCGGTGTGTAGCAATGTGCGGATTGGTTTCAATTGCTCTATCACTGCTCTTGTCAATGTCTTTGCGTCCTTTCCTTCAAGTTCTGTTTCGGACTGTAATCCTCTTTCAACATTGTCTCTACAAGCCGGCATAGCTCTTTTGTGAACTTGATCAACTTTGGCTTCTCTTTCATTCTTCGTTCATATTTGCGTTGTGCAAGCTCTGCCCTATATTGTCCGCTACGCTTATCGCAGTTCCGCTTTAATTCACGACTAATCACAGATT
>SAMEA104315436__coassemble_1600_pt1 | contig 12669 bp, 10 predicted proteins | sample SAMEA104315436__metabat2_low_PE_012 | metagenome-assembled genome bin SAMEA104315436 (sample SAMEA104315436) | gut metagenome | biome: Monkey gut; feature: monkey-associated habitat; material: faeces | place: China | collected 2013
GGGCATAACGGCAGCCGCCATAGCCGCAGCCATAAAACAAAACAAACCTTCCGGCAAATACACAACCACGGTGCTTGCCAAAGGAGGCAGATTACAGGTTTCCTACATCAAAAAAGGCGATGCCTTTTCCGAAGTCTTCCTCAAAGGAGGAGCCGACTTCGTCTTCCATGGCGAAATCACCATCTGAAACCGCCGACAACAATCCCGAAAAATCACTCATAAACAAAGACTGAAACAAAACGCCGTTTCGACGAAACGAATCGGCGTTTGAGAAAATTCTTTCGGCGTTTTATTTTGTCGAAACGGCATTCGGATGCAAGGGTACAAAAAGAAGCCGTCTGTTCCTTGTATTTGCTTATACGGAACAGACGGCTTGGTAATATGAACTTAACAATGAGTTCAAACTATTCGTTCATTGCCTGCATAGGTTGCGAGGCTTGGCTCACAAGAACGGCGAAACGAGGGTTGCTCTCTATCTTTCCGCTGATGTTTGTCATGCCTGTTCGCTGTGCAATGGAGTAAATGAACTGCAACATATTGGAAGCATGCTCTGTTATTTGCTCGTTTCCGATGTCGATAAGGTTTTGTTCTATTCCGTTCAAAACCTCGTTGAACAATGCTTCGGCTTCGGCTTTGTTTCCGCCTTGGGCTTTCTGCGAGGCTTCATTGAGTTGCTGAGAATAGGTGTTTATCAAATCCCTTATATCGTTTGCTTTGGCTACTTGTGCGACTTCCGGAATTCGAGACAGCTTCTTAACCTCATCTTGAAGACCGTAACGCTGTGCCATGTTGCTCAATTCGGAAAGCAAATAAACCGTGAGTTGTTTTTCACCCTCTACGCTGCGAGCCTTCTTGCCGGTAAACCGCTTGTAATAGTTCAAATGCGAGGTGTAATGGTCGATTATGATGTTCAAAACCTCTTTGCCTTTGGCAGCGTCCCCTGCCTTGAAGAAGGCTTCTGCAAGCGATATGTCGAAACGGTCGAACGGTAGTTTGTTGTCAGGGAACTCTTTAAGGGCTTTGTTCAAGGTTGCAAGAGCTTTGTCCTTCTGCCCCTTATCCGTAAGTTGGCTTGCAAGCAAGACGTAGTTTTGTCTCATGTTCTTCGAGTTGTTCATGCTGACGGCGTCTTCAAGATAAACCTCAGGGTCGTTCACTCCGCCCCATTGGAATTTCCTGTTCATCAAATCGAAACTGCGTGCCGTTTCAAAAGCTCCTCCGGCTCTGTAAGGCACGATACGGTAAACCAAACCTTCCTGACGAATATATTCAGTAATGTTAGGGAACACCTTTTGCAGGTATCGCGGATTCATTACGTAGATAGGACGTTTGAAAGCATTGGTTCCCAAAATGTCGAGGAACATCAACTCGTTTCGTATCAACTGTTCGTATTGGTAACCCTCCCTTACAGGAATCGAAAACTCCACTCTGCCTTCTTGGTTATCGACCAACTCTTTGGGGTATATGCCTTTCGCTGCCATTTCCGCCTTATTGAAAGGTATGTAGAAGTGATTTGTCTGCAATACTTTCAAAGAATCGCCATTCGGTTGGAAGAGCGTCGTTTGCGGGTTGGTCATCAACTCCTTCAGAACACTTCTTACGTCCCGTGCAGGTTCGTTCGACGGAACCAAAAGCGAGACATCGAGACCCAAACGATAGTAGGACTTGTCCAAAGTGAACGGAAGTTTCTCGGATTTATACACCTTATTATATAGTTGCTCGACATACCAGTGCATTCCGGAGAGTGTATAGTTCAATACCCTCACATCGGTTCGTATTCCCTCCACTTCCTGTGCGTACCATAGCGGGAAAGTGTCGTTGTCTCCAAAGGTTATCAGAATGGCATTCGGTTCGCAACTTTCAAGATAGTTCCTTGCAAATTCCCTTGTAAGATACCTGCCGCTACGGTCGTGGTCGTCCCATTCCTGATTTGCCATGAGCATCGGCACTGCAAAGAAGCATACAACGGTTATGGCAATGGCTTTGGCATTCTCTGGCATTTTCAATTTCTTCAACCATTCGAATATGCCGTAAACGCCCAAACCGATCCATATTGCAAAGGCATAGAACGAGCCTGCGTAGGCATAATCCCTTTCTCTCGGTTGGCAAGGCGGCTGGTTAAGGTAAAGAACGATTGCCAAGCCTGTCATGAAGAATAAAAGGAAGACGACAAAGGCATCTTTCGGGTTTTTCTTTATATGGAAAAGCAAACCTGCTATTCCCAACAGAAGCGGTAAACAGAACAAACGGTTCTTGCCCGGGTTGTTCGCCAAATCGGACGGCATGTCTGTTTGAGGACCGAGCCTCCATGCGTCGATGAAATCTATGCCTGTTATCCAGTTTCCATGCAAAAGGTCTTTCGTTCCGTTGCTTTCCGACATCGGCTCATAGCCAGAGTAATTCAGACCGAAGCTTTGAATATCGTTTTGTCTGCCGGCAAAGTTCCATAAGAAGTAACGCCAATACATGTGGTTTATCTGGTAACGGAAGAAATAGGTAAGGTTTTCTCCGAAAGTAGGCTTTCTATCCGAACCTTCCTTTATGCCGCTCCACATCTTGTAATAAACAGGGTGATTACGGCTTGCGTCATTAGAGTACATTCTTGGGAAGATGGTCGTGTGCTTGCTGTCATACACGACTTTGCCTCCCTGTCTGACTTCGATGTATTTCTTTGTCTTTTCATCCTTGATGTACTTCGGTGTACCGTCTTTTTGTTCTATCGGAGTAGCAGTGTAATACTGTCCGTGGAAAAGCGGTGTGTCTCCATATTGTTCCCTGTTCAGATAGGTCAACAGGGAAGTTGCATCCTTGGGAGCGTTTTCGTTTATCGGCGTATTGGCATTGGCTCTTATGACCAAGACAAAGAATGTGGTGTATCCCACCAATATGAAAAGCAATGACAGAATGGACGCATTCCATACGGGTTTGTTTTTCTTCTTCGTGTAATACAATCCGAAGACTATGGCAGCGATGAGAAGCAAGAAGTAGATTATCGTACCGGTATTGAACGGCGCTCCGATGGAATTGGTGAAGAATATCTCGAACTTGCCTGCGAAGATAACGATGTAAGGTACGACGAAATACAATATGAATGCCACCAAAATCATCGACACCAAGCCGACAAGGACAAACTTTTTCTTTCTTCCTTTTTGAACGTTCGGAAATTTCTTGAAGTAATATACGTAGGTGATTGCAGGAATGGTAAGCAGGTTCAGCAAATGCACTCCTATGGCTATGCCTATCAAAAATGCGATAAGCACCAACCAACGCAGGTTGTGGGCATCGTCTGCTTGGGATTCCCATTTCAGTATTGCCCAAAACACAATGGCTGTAAAGCATGAACTCATCGCATACACCTCTCCCTCAACGGCAGAATACCAAAAGGTGTCCGAGAAAGTGTAAGCCAAACTGCCGACGATACCGCTTCCGAAGATGGCTATCATTTGAGCTGTCGTCATCTCTTCCGCCTTTTTCACGAATTTCTTCGCCAACATCGTAATCGACCAGAAGAGGAACAGTATGGTGAAACCGCTGCATAAGGCACTCATTGCGTTGATTGTGTAAGCCGTTTTGGTTACATCGCTGCCTGCGAAGTTGGAAAACAAAGCTCCTATCAGTTGGAAAGTAGGTGCTCCCGGCGGATGACCGACCTGCAATTTGTCTGCCGTTGCAATGTATTCCCCACAATCCCACCACGATGCCGTAGGCTCGGCGGTGATAAGGTAAACCGTTGTGGCAACTATAAAGACCGCCCAACCGAGTACGTTGTTTATCAGGTTATATCTCTTCATCTGTGTGTTTGAATATTAGTTTTGCGGTATTTTTACCATATTACGTTTTTACGTTTCACCGGCATGGTCATACATCTTGCCCCCCCGCCGCCGCGTGGCAGTTCCGCAGCTTCGAATATTACGACAAACTTTTCGTGCGAGTGCATATCCTCTTTGCCGGAGCATACATCCTCCGCCCTCAATACGTCAAAGCCGGCTTTGTTCAATGCTTCGATGGTATGAGTGTTGCGTGCGTAACCCAAAATCTTGCCTTCGCCCAATGCAAAGAAGTTTGCACCGGAGTGCCACTGCTCTCTCTGTTGATACCACAGGTCGTCGCCTCCGCAAATCACCGGTTCCAAATCAAAGCCTACGCGTTTGGTCGCTTCGAGGAAGTTTTCTCTTTCGTGATAGCGTATTTGACCGTTGTCTATCTCTATATGGGTTGTGGCAAATCCGCTGTCGGAGTTCAAAATCAAAGGTGCATAGACCATACACTTGTTTTTATCCAACATAGTGAAGACCATATCCAAATGAATGAACGAATCTGGTTGTTCAGGCAGTTCTTGCACGATTATGTGTTGCCTGTCCTTACGGGAGGCAAAGTATTTCGCCAAAAATTCGATGCCTTTCTTGTTCGTGCGACAGCCATTGCCGACAAACAATACATCTTCCCTTGCGATAAGCACGTCTCCGCCTTCGGTGTGAGCCCCTTCCGATAACTTGGGGTTTATCGTGCCTGCACCGAAAAGGTGTTTGAATATGCTCTCCATTATATAGCTTTCCCTGTCCCGCACTTTCGTACTCATCGAATGAATGAGAACATTGTCGTAAACGGAGGAAGAGGCATCTCTTGTGAAGAATAAATTATACAAGGGTTTAAGCATGAACCTCTCCTCTTCGAATTCCTTGGGGTGAACGCCCTTTATGTACGGGTAACCCTCAATCAGATATTTTGCCAAGCGGTCTGCCGGCAATTCTATCAAATCCGGAAAGAGAAATTGCATGTTTTCAGTACTCAATACCTTGTTCAACAACTCGCTTTTAGCCGTACTTTGAGACAAGACCTGCGTCAACAAATCCATAACCTGATAAGTCTTCGCCCATTTCGACAAAACGGTCTCGAAATACGAATATTCCTTTTTCGCAATGTTCAAATTCAGCAAATCACTGTACAAAGCCTTGTGTATATTGCCCGGAGTCATTTGTTCTATCTCCGAACCGGGAGTGTGAAGTATCACAGCCTCGAGCTGTCCTATTTCTGAATTAACTTCTATAAAATCCATACAAAATTATGTTGGTTCCACCATGAACACACCTGCCTTCATACAGGTATGAGTTTGCAAATATAGGCATTTTTCCCGAAATGAACAAATCCGCATGCGCCCTTGCGTCAAGCGAAAAACGCCCTTTTGTCAAACGTTTTCAAATCAACCTTTTAGCGAATCGCCCTTCCATTCCGGCGAAACGGCGATTCACGAAAATGAAACGCCGAAAGAATTTGCCGAAACGGCGTTTCGGTTTACGCATTGTAAGGTGGTCGGTTGCAAGGTGGTTTTGCGGAATAGGAAATCGAGGCGGTGAAAAATGGTTTCGGGCGTGCGGCGGAATATTCTTTGTTTAGACCGCCGTACACCCGAAATCCGAAAATACAAGAAAATGTTATTATTTGCTGCCTTTGTTGTTGCCTGTTCCGCCAGAGGCTCTGTCATCCATGTCATCGGACTTTATTTTGCTCAACTTCTTGTTTTGGTACATCTTTCCGAAGTTGTATCGCAGGTTGATTGAAAACATGGTTCCCGGAATGTGGGTATTGACTGTTTGATACATATTGTTCTGGGTAAATTCGCTACTTATGTCTCTTTTGGCAAACAAATTATTGGCACCGATGCTTACATTCAATTTGTCGTCTTTCAGGAATGCTCTCGACAAACCGAGGTTCAAGGAATAGGAATCGCCGTATTTGTACATCGCCCACAAGCCTCCGCTCATGTAATGACCGCTCAGAGAAAGTTTGATCTTGGCAGGGAGGGTGAAATTCACCGAAGCGAAACACATGTAGGACGTATTGTTTATCTTTATTTCCGTATTCTGCTGCATGTAAGCGACATCGGTGTAATTTATCTGCCCGTAGAAGTTCACGTCCAACCATTTCGTAAGAGTGGCAACGAAGCTCAATCCTATATTCAGGTTTTGATTTGTCGCTATATTGTCGGGGCGGTTCAATGTACTGCCGTTTTTGTCGTACGGAAGAACGACCTCACTCACGAAATCGCTACCGTAACCGTAGTTTACGCTAAGAAACACCATGTAAAAAAGCGAATAATTCAAGCCGATATTGTGAGTGTATTGCGGTTTCAAGAAAGGATTACCGCTTTTGAAAGAATAATCGGATAACTTTTGCAGGAAAGGATTCATTTGGTCGTAAGAAGGACGTGAAATCCGGTAATTGTAGCTTAGGGAAAGGCTGTTGGATTGGTTGAAGTTGTGATTTATCGAAATGTTAGGGAACAAATCCGAATATGAATTGGCGTTCGTGCTGTCGCTGCCGGCAGTTTCGCCCTTTGTCTCGGTATGTTCGAACCTCAACCCTGTCCGAAGAGAGGTATTCTTACCCAAGTTCTTGGAATAGGAAAGGTATGCTGCGATGATGTTTTCCGAAAAGAGAAAATTGTTCTGCACTTTCTCTGCCATGCTCTCGGCTTTCACGAAATCATTATCCAAAGAGGTGAAAGCAACCTTTGCCCCTGCCTCGAAGGTCCCGTATTTCAATGTCGGCTTTTGGAAATCCACCTTTGCCACAAAGGTATTATAGGAGTTCTTTACGCTGTTTTCCACAAGTTCTTTCTTGTAGATGCTGTCGTTGACAAGCAGAACATAGTCCGTATATACGTTATTCATGTTATCGGAAGAGTTGATTGTTCCGCTGATGTCGAATTGCAATTTGGTTCCTATGCTGTCGAACGTATGCAGATAAGTGGTTCCGAGCAGCAGATTGTTTGAAGAACTTTTTTGCAGGAAGTTATAATCGAGGCGTCTGACAAATCGGTCGAGCGAAGGACTTTGAGATATTTTTTGCGGGCACACATAATTTTGTTCGGGTTGATTGTAGTTGTTGTATGTGGTGTAAATACCTACGGAATTATTATCATCGATAAGGTAATCGGCGGAAAAGGACACGTTATGACCGCCACCATTCCACAAAGATTCGTATTCCGGCGTGAAGAAACGCATTGTATCGGTAGGACTCAAAAAAGAGTACCGATCGGCAGTCGTATATGTTTTGCTTTTCCAATTGGAGTAACCGTAATTAAGGCTTGTCGTCCATTTGTCATCGACATAGTTAAGGTTGAAGCCGCCTGTAAGGGACAACTCCGTATCGTAATATGCTCCTGCATTGGCAGAGCCGTTGAAACCGAAGTTTTGGTTCTTCTTCATCTTTATGTTGATGATGCCGGCAGAACCTTCCGCATCGTATTTCGCCGAAGGATTGGTGATGACTTCGAATTTTTCCACCTGCTGAGGGTTCATACCTTTAAGCATTGCCTTTATCGCTTCCCAGCCGAGCCGCATGTCTCTGCCGTTGAACTGGAACAACACGCCGCCCTGCCCGTTGAGCGTAAGATTATCGTCCTTGTCTATTGCCACTCCGGGAACCTTTCGCAGCAAATCGAAAGCCGTTACCACGGTTGCCGTTGTCGCCTCATCAACATTCATGATGAGTTTATCCGCATTCATCTCGTAACGTTTTATCTTGGCAACCACTTTCGCCTCCTGCAATTCTTCGCTGACAGATAGCATTTTCAAATTGTACAGAAAGAGAGTATCCTGCTTGTTCGCAGCCAATTCTTTCGGGTTTATCTCGAAAGAGATATTTTCATAGCCTATATAACTTGCATGGAACACACAAGGCTCGCTTCCTTTGAACTTCAACATGAAGAAACCTTTCTCGTCGGTCGATGTACCGGTGATTGTCTTCGTGCCGTCCGCATTCATCAGCACTACATTGCAAAAAGCAACAGGCTCATTGTTTTTTTCGTCCGTTATGTTACCAATCAACGTCAACCGATGTTGAGCTGCTGTACACAGTGTCCCCATCAGGAGAAATAATAATGGTATCCATTTTGATGGTTTTAACTCTTTCATTTTTAATTCTGTTTTTAATTGTCGATACACTTTCGTTCGGTTTCGTCAAACTTCGTCCTGCTTTTTCTGCTCTTTCGACTGCTTTGATGCCTTTGTAATCCGCTATCCTGAAAACGATATATCCCGACAGCAAAAAGGCAATGATGAAGCCTATAAGGAGCTTGGTTGTTTTTCTTACTTTCATATAATTCATTTTTCAGACCCTTTCTTCCGTTAATCTCAAATATGCAATCACTATAAAGAACACTGCACTTATTCCGACAGCCCATGGGAGATATAAATCCATGATATTGCCGAACACATTGATGTATTCTTGTGCAAATCGGCTGTCATACCATTGCATATTCTCTGGCGAGTACATTTCCACGCCGAATACCGTCATGCCGACCATGCCTACGCAAAATATTGCGAACATTTTGAGTGCCGAAAACCTCTTGAACAGCAATGAACCGAAGAATAACGCAAAGCAGGAAGCCGTTCCGATGAGAAGAAAGCCGAAATCCCAATACTCATAGCCGAGCAACTGCTTCAACATGAAGTTCAAATCGCTTATGATGGTATTTGCTTTCGAGAAAACCAAATCTCCAACCATGAGACCTGCCAGAGAGGCAACTCCCAAGACGACAGGATACACCAACATGATGAATAAAATCTCCGCAACGTACTTCTCTAAATTGGAAGCGGGCAGAAGCAAAATCGCCGTACGACCTTGCTTTGTTTTATACTCCCTGAAAGAAAATTGAGCGAGTATGACAAGCACTATAAAGCCGTATATGAACACAAGTGTTTCCCTTCCGAACAATTTAGGCGTCAATACGCCGATTGCGAACAGTACAACGAAAAGATAAAGCAGGTCTTTGAAATAAAGCATGCACATTCTTTTCAACACAAGCAACATTCTCTTCAAATTAAATTCCATATCCGTTATTTGTTTTGATGATTTGCCGGCAAAGCCTTGGCATTACAATTTATTGCTTTGGTTTGTGCCACTTTCATTGCACCGATTATGGCAATTATCATTAAGATTACGAAGCCCAAAGTCAACTTCGTACTGAGTCTTACTTTCATATTGTCTATTGTTTATTCGTTTTGTTATACTCTTCATATAATTCCGATACTTCTTCCATGCTTATGGACAGCTGGTTCATCGCCCTGAACACGACAGGAAGGTATTGCCCCGTGAATTGTTGCCGCCTCAATTCGAGAATAAGCCCGACCGCTTTAACGGATACAAAGTATCCCAACCCCCTTTTGTTGTATATTATTCCCTTGTTGGTCAACCATTCGTACGATTTCAAGACCGTATTCGGATTAACCTCGCAATCGGCAGCCAACTCCCTTACAGAGGGTATGCGACTGTCGGTTTGAAATTTGTTATCCAAAATCTCATCGCATATCTTGAAGGCAAGCTGCTGGAAAATCGGAGTTTGTGATTGCATTATCATATTACGCCCTTTCCTCTTTCAATCTTAAATATGTCAAACCCAAGAAAACCGGTATCATTATTGCAAATGCCCATGTCCAAAAGGTGTTTATCGTATTATCAAACACATCGACACAGGCAGGCCACCAAACTTCTTCGGAATAGAATGTTGTCAGATAAATGTTATCCCTCAGTCTGATATAAGTAATGAACGCCACAGAAACTATTCCTACCAAAATAAGCAAAGAATACTTCTTGAAAAGCAATGAAGCATAGCAGGAAATACATATAGCCGCTCCATATATCAATACAGGAAGCCATCTTCCTTCGGGATTTCCTCCGAACATAGCTTCAACTATGCCGAAATGTATTGCATTTTGCGGGAACAGCAAATTTCCGACGTAAAAACCGGACATGAATATGGCGGCACATCCGAATGGCAGAAGAATACCCTGTACCAAAATAGAACACAGATATTTTTCAAAGGTCGTTGCCGGCAATAAAATCATGTTCGTCCTGTTGTTCGGCTTCTTATATTCAATGAAACAAGCCTCTGCAATGGGGAAAAATACGATTAAGAATATCGTTGGCAACGATGCAAACGAACCATAGCCCAATCCGATACTTGCTATGGGCATAAGGAACAACCCTGCACAAGCGTACAGTGAATTTAATCGGAGATTTTCCGCCGCATATCTTTTTGCCAATGCGAAAAATCGCTTGAAACTGAATTCCATCTCCTACCTCCTATTCCGTTTTTGCGGGAAATAATTCTTTGAATCTTGTCTTGTTGGAGAACACTGCGTTGAACAGCAACTCTATGTCAAGATTGCTTTCCCTGTGTTCCGTGTTCTCTTTCACAATCTGCAAACCGCCCAAGGAGTCTTCCGAATATAGCAGTTTTTCGTTGGCAGGCATTTTGTCCGTAAGCCCGAAGTATATTTTGTCGCATATTTCCGCACTCGTGGCATTGAGCAACACGTTCGTCTGATCAAGAATCAAGACAGAATCGATAAGGTTATGCAAATCCCTCACCTGATGCGTCGAAATGATTATGCAACTCTCATCCGTCATTGCCCGAAGCATTACTTTCCTGAACTGACTCTTTGAAGGAATGTCAAGTCCGTTCGTCGGCTCGTCGAGCAACATCAATTTGCAACGGCATGCAAGACCGAAAGCAATGAGAACTTTTTTCCTCGTTCCGTATGAGAGTTTGTCCAAGCGTTGTTTGATGTCCTCGATTTCAAAGTCCGTAAGATAGGAAAGGAAGTTCTCTTTCGAGAAATCGGGATAGAAAACCGAATTTACTTTGAGAAACTTCTCTATCGTCAACTTCGAATCATACAAATCTTCCGACAAGAAGAATGTGTTACTCAAAAAAGCCACCTTTCTTTGCGAAGGGACAAACTCATTCACCTTTATCGTGCCTTTGTCGGGGAATTGCAAGCCGGCAATAAGCTTCAAAAGGGTTGTTTTGCCGATGCCGTTCTTGCCGAGCAGCCCGTGAATGTATCCTTGCTTCAATTCAAGATTTACATTCTGCAAAACGGGTTTGTTTCTCTTATACCCGAAAGTCAAATCTTTAATCTCAATCATCTCTTATACTGTTTTAGTGTATTAGTGTAATAGTACACTGCAAAGGTAATACGATTTCGCAAATCTGCAACAATAAAAAGAAGAAAAATTTTCAAGCCTCATGGGAAGCATTGACTTTCAAACAATTATCAAAACACACTTTCGATAGGTTGCATGGCAAGAATGGTTTGATGAAAGGACTTTCTTGTCGGTTTTTCAAGGTTTTGTATGCGGTATTTCGAATATGTTATGCCTTGAAAAGAGATAAGAACACGTCGTCTCGTCAATGAAAATCGGTAGAAATTGCGATCTAACTCTCTGAAATTTGGTTTGAACGGTATTTCTTGCTACCTTTGCAAATGTTTAACGATAAAGCAAAAACAATTATGAAGAGACTGTTACTTTCTATGTGCGGCATATTGCTGACAAGTGTACTTACCGCACAAACTTTCACTTTTGAGGGACTGAAGTATTGGGTAATTGATAATAATTCGGTGAAAGTTGCTCAACAAGACAGCTCAGCTATTTCCGGAACTGTGAATATTCCTTCCGCTGTAACCTACAATAACAATACGTATAGCGTTACTGCTATCGGAAATTATGCGTTTATTGTGTGTACAAGCTTAACTTCCGTTACCATTCCGAACAGCATTACTTCTATCGGACAGGGTGCGTTTTTTGGTTGCAGCGGTTTGACTTCGATAAGCATTCCGAACAGCGTTACTTCTATCGGAGCGGAGGCGTTTCGTTCTTGCAGTTTTGTGTCGGTTACCATTCCGAACAGTGTTACTTCTATCGGAAGTCATGCGTTTATCACATGCAGAAACTTAACTTCGGTTACCATTCCGAATAGCATTACTTCTATCGATAAATATACGTTTTGGGGTTGCAGCAGTTTGACTTCTGTCAAATGCTTGACAGCAACGCCGCCATCTCTCGATTCTTCTGCTTTCATCGGCGTTGGTGCGACCTGCACTTTGACAGTACCGTGCGGAACTATTGACGCTTATGAAAGGAGCTATTGGAATACGGTTTTTGCAGGACGTATTTCCGAGGATACACCTTTTGAACTTAACGTTTCGTCGAGTGATACAACCTTGGGTACTGTGGAAATAAGTTCGGGAGGAAACTGTCCGGAGAAGGTATTGACAGCCACTCCTGTTTCTTGTTATCATTTTACTGCGTGGAACGATGGCAGTACAGATAACCCTCGCACGATTACGGTAACGCAGGATACAACATTCACGGCGAACTTTGAAAGAAACATTTCTCGTCAAGAGATTTACGATACAATTTGCGAAGGAACTACCTACGACTTTCATGGCAGAGACCTGACGCAGGCTGGAACATATAGCGATACATTGCAAACAATAAACGGTTGCGACAGCGTAATCGTTCTTACCTTGTCAGTCAACCCTGTTGCCACCACTCCGCTTTCAGCAACGATATGCAGTAACGAAACCTACGACTTTCACGGCAGAGACCTGACGCAGGCGGGAACATATAGCGATACATTGCAAACCGTAAACGGTTGCGACAGTGTAATAGTTCTTACCTTGTCAGTCAACCCTGTTTATCATGATACCATAAATGCAGCAATTTGCGAAGGCAGTGTTTACACAGAAAACGGCTTCAACGAAAGCGAGGCAGGAACATATACACAGAACCTGCAAACCGTAAACGATTGCGATAGCGTAATCGTTCTTACCTTGTCAGTCAACCCTGTTTATCATGATACCATAAATGCAGCAATTT
>SAMEA104315436__coassemble_1679_pt1 | contig 11945 bp, 10 predicted proteins | sample SAMEA104315436__metabat2_low_PE_012 | metagenome-assembled genome bin SAMEA104315436 (sample SAMEA104315436) | gut metagenome | biome: Monkey gut; feature: monkey-associated habitat; material: faeces | place: China | collected 2013
ACCCCGTACTTGCGGAAACAAAGCAACTGTTGTATGAGAACGGAGCTTTGTATGCCTCGTTGTCGGGAAGCGGTGCAACGGTATATGGTATTTTTGAAAAAGAATGCGATTTGCAGAGACTAAAACGAAAGAATGATGCGTTTCTTTGGCAGGGAGTGTTGCGATAAAGAGTAATAAAGGATATAAAAACAAACAGCGATGAGCGAATTATTGAATTTGGAACCAAAGGGTTTGTGGAAGCATTTCGACAAGATTTGTTCCATTCCTCACCCTTCAAAACATGAGGAAAAGATAGTTGCAGCCTTGGTGGAGTTTGCCAAAGCCAACAACATAGAGTACAAAGTCGATGAAACGGGTAACGTAATCATGCGTAAGCCTGCCTCGAAGGGTATGGAGAATCGCAAGGGCGTTATTCTTCAAGCCCATGTCGATATGGTACCTCAAAAGAATAATGATACCAAACACGATTTCGAGAAAGACCCTATACTGCCTCGCATAGACGGAGAGTGGGTTCGTGCAACCGGAACGACACTTGGAGCGGATAACGGCATAGGAGCGTCGGCTGCTTTGGCGGTATTGGAAGACAAGGAACTTGTTCACGGTCCTATCGAGGCGTTGTTCACCATCGATGAGGAGACAGGAATGACGGGAGCTTTCGGTTTGAAGGCGGGAGAGCTTAACGGCGACATTCTTTTGAACCTCGACTCGGAGACGGAGGGCGAATTATATGTCGGTTGTGCCGGAGGTGTCGATGCAACCATACGTTTCGACTTCAAGAAAGAGGCTATGCCGGCAGGTTATCAGGCTTTGACCCTGAGCGTAAAGGGAATGAAGGGCGGACACTCCGGTATGGATATAATACTCGGCAGAGGCAATGCCAACAAGACCTTGTTCCGTGTGCTTAAAGCATTGGAGAAATTCGATTGCAGGCTCGGTGAAATCAACGGTGGCAGTCTTCGCAACGCCATTCCGAGAGAAGCTTTCTGCACGATAGCCGTTCCCGCTGCCAAGGTGAGCGAAGCGAAAGCCGAGGTGAAGAACTTGGAAAGCATCGTGAAGAACGAACTTGCGGCAGTGGAACCTGATTTGACCATAAGCATTGAAGAAACGTCTTCTTGCAGCTTCTTGATCGACCAAGACACCGCAAGAAGAGTGATAAGAACCGTTTACGCATGTCCGAACGGCATTTACAGAATGAGCGATTCGATGGAAAACCTTGTCGAGACTTCTTCCAACCTTGCCATTGTGAAGACTGAGGGCGAACAAATCGTCGCTTGTGCATTGTTGAGAAGCTCCGTCGATACGGCGAAAGCCGACTTTGCTGAAATGATGGCAAGCGTTGTCGAATTGGCAGGCGGAAAAATCGAGTTCACCGGCGGTTATCCGGGTTGGAAACCGAACATGCACTCGCCTATATTGGAGACTATGACCGCTACATACAAGAAGTTGTTCGGCAGAACGCCGAAAGTGATGGCGATACACGCAGGATTGGAGTGCGGACTCTTGGGCGGAGTTTATAAAAACTGGGATATGATTTCCTTCGGTCCTACAATCAAGCACCCGCATTCTCCTGATGAAAAAGTGAACATTAATTCGGTCAAATTGTTCTGGGATTATTTGACAGAGACATTGAAGAATGTTCCAACGAAGTAAATCTTTGTTTTATATTCATGGCAACCCTTCCGCGAGTATTTGCGGAAGGGTTTTGCTATTGTTCTTTTTGCTTTTTTCTCACGCCGTTCATGCTCAATACAGCGTAAGTGCGAATGATGATAATGCCATAAAGTGGCGGCAAATCCAAACGAAGAGTTTCCGTTTGGTCTATCCGGATTTTTATGAGGCCGATGCACAAAAGTTGGCACGGGTTCTCGATACGGTGAGCCTGCACATTGGCAACAGCCTCGGCACAACGGCTCCGCGCATTCCTGTATTGATACACACCAACGGCAGCAAATCGAACGGTCTTTTGGTGTGGGCTCCCAAGAGAATGGAGTTCTGGACAACTCCTCCGCCGGATCATTATGCTTATCCGTGGTCATGGCAGTTGGCTTTGCACGAATACCGTCACGCCTGCCAGATGCAGGCTTTGAACAAAGGCATAACCAAGTGTCTGAACGCCGTCTTCGGAGAACATATACTCGGAGCGGTTTCCGGATTGCTCGTTCCTTTGTGGTTCATGGAGGGAGATGCCGTCGTGGCAGAAACAGCCATGTCGCCAACAGGCAGAGGGCATACTCCGGAATACAAAATGCTTTTCAAGGCTCAACTCTTGGAAAAAGGTGCATACAAGTTCGACAAAGCCAAACTCGGCTCCCGCAGGGATTATATCCCCAATCAATATGTTTTCGGTTATTATATGACTGCATTCTCCCGCAGTATCTATGGCAGAGATGTCTTTGCCGATGTAATGGAAAGCACGGCGAGGCATTGGTGGAGGGGAGCATGGTTCTCCAAAGCGGGCAAGCGTCCCTATTCGGACAGCCGCGTATATGAACAAATGGCGGATTCTCTTCTGAGGGTATGGGAAACCGAGAGGAAGCAATGGCTGGAAAAAGAAAACAAGTCCGCAATCGAGGAAATCGAAATCCGCAAAAGGCATTACACCAATTACAAGAACCCAATACAGATAGGGCAGGACAGCATAATAGCACTGCAATCGAGCAGCTTCGGACTTCAAACCCTTGTTCTTATCACAAAAGGCAAGGTTCACAAACTGCGTTCCCTTCCGTATTTGAAGCACTCCTACTTCGACTATAAGGACGGAAAAGTTTTGTATTCTCAGGAATCGGCAAACCAACGTTGGGGACAGCAGAACAATGCCGACATAATAGAGTATGATTTCAGGAAGAAAAAATACAGGCTCGTAACCTCGGATGCCATCTTCTTCAATCCGGTTTACAATCCAGTCGATAAAAATATCATAGCCGCAATAGAAACCGACCGAAAGGACAATCAAAGCCTCGTCATTCTCAGCCCCGGCAACAAATTCCTCTACACCAAGAACGTCCTTCAAAAGAACAAACACCAATACATAGCCTCCATAGGAAAGGAAAACGATGTGGCATTCTCCTTTCCCTGTTGGAGTGAAGACGGAAAGGCATTATACGTCATAGAAACCTCCGTTTATGGCAAGTGCATAGCGAAATATGATATAGCAACGGGAGTGAGAAGCCTTGTTACGGCATCTTCGTACGACGATATAAGCCGTTTGCAAATCCGAAACGGCAGGTTGTACTTCATAAAGGACGTGAAAGGGAAATATGAACTCGTAAGCATGAGTCTCGAAAGCGGAGCATGCACCGTTGAGTCCGATACCGAATACGGAATAAGCAGTTACTGCATAACCGAAACGCCCTTTCACGCCGACGAAACGGGCAATCATTCCGATGAAACGGCGAAAGAACGGAACGGAAACGCCGATTTGATACTCTCTGCCTATAATTCCGACGGTTTTCGTTTGGTAAGGAGCAAGGCAATGGCTCTGCCGGTGGATTTGAACGAGCAGAATCCAGAACCTCTTTTCGTTTCCGATTTGAGAAAGGAGGAAGGTTTCATCTTGGACGCTTCATTCATGAACGATACAACGGCGGCTTACGAAAGCAAACCTTATTCGAAACCGGCTCATCTCTTCAACTTCCACTCTTGGGCACCGTTCTTCATGAACGTCACCAAACAGGATTTGGGCATAGGCGTCAGTTTCTTCTCCCAAAACCTGCTTTCGACCTCCGTTCTGCAATTCGGGTACAAATACAATCCCCAAGACATAAAACACGAGTTGTATCTGACGTACAATTACAGCGGATTCTATCCCATATTCGACGTGGAAACAAACTACAAAATGCGTTCCATGCTCCTTTCGAGCGATACCACCGACCTGTACGCCCAATGGAACGAATGGATGAGCGGATTGAACATGACGTTGCCTTATACATGGAACACCCAACGCACGGTGAATAAAGTAAGCCTTGTCGCCAACTACTCCTTCCGCAAGCTCGTACCTCGCAAACTGATAAATCCGCATGAGGAATTCCGAATACTCGATTTGTTCAATACCTTCGGTCTCGGCTTTCGTTTGAGCATGCTTTCCGCACAGGCATACAACGACATCGTACCCTCATGGGGCGAGGTCATAAAGCTGAATTACAAGACAACACTCACTTCCAACCCTGCCGAATACTTCTCGTTCAGTTCCACAACCTATGTACCGTTCATCTTTAAGAACCAAAGCCTGCAATTCACCTTCAATTACCAGAAGAACGCCCCCGAAACATATTACTTTCCCAACGAAATAGCTTTCACCAAAGGCGTTTACAACCAATACCCAGCCGAATACCATGGCATATCGCTCACGTTGCACACCCCTATATGCTATCCCGACCTACGCCTCGGAGCAATACTCTACTGCAAACGCATAACCGCCGCTCCATTCTACGAACAAGGCTTCTTCGACAAAGAAAAAAGACGCTCCATAGGCAGCGACATAAGCCTCAACATGCACCTTTTCAGAATACAAACAGCAGTGGAGATGGGATTCCGCCTCGGCTACCTCCCCGAAACGAAAGAAACCTTCTTCAATATACTCTTTTCTTTGGACTTGTAAACCATGAAAATAATTGCATCGGTGTAAGTTTGATTCCGTACTTTCTAATGTAGCTTCTCTTTCTCGTAGAGTAAGAATGCCGTCCGTTACCAGAAAGATTGTAGTCTTTTTGAGAGATAAGAAATAGTACTTCCTGATGGCGAAAAGTACTTTTAGTTTTTTAACTTGGAATTATAGGGTGTTTGTTGTATATTTGCAATGTCGTAAATTGAAAATAGATATATGACACAAATTGAATACATAGGATTATGCTCTTTATGGGTCTGAAAGGCGGGACCGTTTGTTACATTGTCCTGCCGCATGCCGGTGGTGCAAGATGTACAAGTCCTTTTTTTCCAAACACACCGACACTCCCTCTGCGATAGCAGCCATTTTCCTTAACAAGTCCGTTCATCATCGATTTGTGAGCTTTCAGCAAGTCTTTTTCGCTGAAAGGATTTAAATGCAACAATAACTTGTAAGCATCAATTGCATTTTTTACCTCTAAAATTTCATCGGGAGCGCCCGGAACACGTTTCCCTTCCAATATATCGGTTACCTGTTCAACGGACAAAGAATTATTTTCAATGGCAAGAGACGATTGTATTGTTCTTATTCGGTTGGTTTTACGAAGTTGAAAGCTCGGTAATGCTTTGATGGTGGCACTTAGATGTCCCACGATTTCGGAAACCTCTGCCACAAGGGATAGTATTTCTTCTGTTACCTCAAACGGTGGTATGTATGAATTTGCTTCTTTTTCCATAGCAGTCAGGATTGCAAATATACAATTTTTTGAGCAAATGACCTTTGCCTGTTACTCGAACGAATGCTTCGCAGCAGGAACAATGCAGGCGATCAACTTTTGATTTGGTTGACCGCCTGCGACTTGGTTGTTTAATGATTAAGGAAGAGTGTTAACTCTGCAAACCTTTGATTTCCACGTTTGCGAGCTTGGTGTGCGAGTTGTCCATCGCCTTTCTGACTTCAACGTTTTGGCGATAACGTATGCACTTTCGGGTGATGGTCTCGGAAGTTACATCATCTACAGAATCCACCGCTTTGGCAGAGATTGACGGATAGAAAATACCCAACTCTTTCAACTGCACACTTTCCCCGTTCTTGGCATGCTTAACGATGTGGTATTGCAGTTGTTCGACCACCAATTTTACCTCACCGCGTGCAAGGGTCGTGCTTTCTGTGATTTCATCGCAAAGGTCTTTCTCATCTATCGTTTGACCTCTCTTGATACGGGCTTGGAACTTTTCGCCCGGATTTCTTCCGACTGTGATTGTCCTTTTGACTTTTACATACTCGATAGCCATAGTACAAAATGTTTTTTTAATTGATACTGATTTTACTTCACATGAAAACCTTTGAAAGTTGCAACCGTTCTTTGTTTTCGATTGCAAAGATACAGCGACAATCATACTGTCTCCAAATGCGTGAATAAAGTTGAACGAACTTGGATAAAGTTGGCAAAACTTGATGGAAAGTTGAAATAAGAAAAGAAGCAAAAGAATGCGAAGAAACATTACTGCCGATGAAGAATCACCTTCATGAACAATCGACAGAGGGAAAAGTCGGCTACCAAACTCCTCTTGAATACTTTTTCGCTAACTTTGCAGTCGAAACAAATGCTCTAACCGATAAGGTGCATTTTTGAGAGGAATCCGGCATGGTAAACTTCGACGAATACATCCGACAAGCCGAATCGTCAAAGCGTGAAAAAGGTTATGCGTGGCAAACGGCAATAGGACTTCAAGCGGTAGATGGCTTGAAGCCCTCCGAATATCTTATTGAAACTGCTCGTAAGCATATTGAGGGAGACATAACCATTGATGAAGTACAGCAACTTATCAAGAGCTACTACGATTCAAAAGATATTCGTACTGAAAAGGATAACAAAACAGAGGAAGCGGATAAAGTTTCCGCCAATGTAACCAAGTTGTTGAATGAGCGTTCGTTTGCTTTTACTGTGGCAGGATTGACTGCCATTCATCGAAGGATATTTAATGGCGTATTCAAGTTTGCCGGACAAATCAGAGATTACAATATCACTAAAAAAGAATGGGTGCTTCGTGGTGATACAGTGTTATACGTATCTGCTCCCGACATTCGCAGAGCTATAGAATATGACCTTGAACAAGAAAAGGCATTTGATTATACAGGATTGGATATAAATCAAATGGTTAGTCATATCACCAAATTCGTATCCGGATTGTGGCAGATTCATCCCTTTGGAGAAGGCAATACCCGAACAACGGCAGTGTTTACCATTCAATATTTACGTTCGATGGGATTCAATGTTGAGAACGACCTTTTTGCCAATCATTCTTGGTATTTCCGTAATGCATTGGTTAGAGCCAACTATCAAAACATACAAAAGGGTATCAAAAGAGAGAGTGTTTATTTGGAACAATTCTTTCGCAATCTATTGATTGGAGAAAAGAATGAACTGAAAAATCGCTTTATGGTAATCGATGTACCCGAAAACATGACAGCCTTCACCCCGACAAGTACCCCGACAAGTTCGGAGTATCCATTGCAGATAGATAATGAGAATATCATCCGCTTGATAAAGACTATTGCGAACAATAGATTATCAGTCAAAGAGATGATGGTTTCTGTAGGATTAAAGAACCGTGAGAATTTTATGGAATACTCACTCAATCCGGCCATAAAAGAGGGATTTGTTTCTATGCTTTACCCCGACAAGCCTCACCATCCTCGTCAGAAGTACTTTTTGACGATTAAAGGATTATCTGTGTATAACTCCAACAACATTAAATGATGATAGACGAGAACAACATATCCCTTATTCGCTCAAAACCGGGTTTCAGCTTTTTCAGGATTGGTATTTTCAGGAACTTCTCTCTTTACATTCTTTATCATTTTCTTCCTCTTGCAATCCTTTCAAATTAACGATTTTCAAGTTCATTAACTTCGTGGCTTACGAAAAATCCGACAAGAGCCAAACCTTTGAAATTTTTCCAAGTATTTGATGGTTTGGCAATAAATTGTATTTCAGTTGTTTGTAAATGTATCGAAGAACAACTGAAAAAAAGACGGCGTTTTGACGGTCGGAAAACGCCGTCTTTTCCCGAAAAAACGAAGAGTTAGTGGTGCTAAGACTTCGTCTTTCGAGTCAAAAGACTTCGTTTTCTTCTGAAAAAACGCTGTCTTTTTTCCATTGAATTTGGTTTTGCCTCTCGAAAGATGCTGTTTTGGCAGAAAATCACTTCAAAACACGGAAAATTTTCACCGAATTGCTCATTTTGCTTTCCTGCTTTGTCGTTAACGAAACAAAGATAATGAATTGCACTTTTCGTTAATCAGATAACAAAAGCGAACCCCACACCCTGTTACTTGCGATTTTACGGATAATGAACTTCGTTTTCACTCGTTTCTACTCGGAAAAACTGTTACAAATGCACAGAAATTTCGAGTATGAAGTGGTATGTGCGGGAAAAAGGATACCTTTGTACTCGGAAAAACTGTTACAAACGCACAAAAATTTCGAGTAGGACATGATAAAACGCAATAAATATTTGGCAGAACTTATCTCTCTGCATGGAAACGGAATGATTAAGGTTATAACTGGAATGCGGAGATGTGGAAAGTCGTATTTGTTATTTCAAATATTTATGTCATACCTTGAAAAACAAGGTGTCGCTTCCGACCATATCATAAAGATAAACCTTGAAGAATTCAAAAGCAGGGAGTTGAGAAATCCGAACAACCTCTATTCGTATGTAGAGAGCTGCATAAAGGACGATGAACAGTACTACATTTTGATTGATGAAGTACAAATGCTTGATTGTTTTGAAGATGTGCTTAATGGATTTCTCGGAATATCCAATGTGGATGTGTATGTTACGGGAAGCAATGCCAAGTTCCTGTCGAAAGACATCATTACCGAATTTCGCGGACGCGGTTATGAAATAAAGATGTACCCGTTGTGCTTTCGTGAATATATGTCAGTTTATGAAGGCTCGGTTCATGCCGGATTGAATGAATATATGCTCTATGGCGGATTGCCACAAATATTGTCCTATAAAACGGAAGAACAAAAAGTGAATTTTTTGAAGTCTTTGTTCGATGAAACATATATCAAAGACATCAGGGAACGTTACGACATAAGAAAAGATGATGACTTGGAGGAACTTATCAATATAATGGCTTCCGATATAGGAGCTTTGACCAATCCCAATAAGTTGGCAAACACATTCCGCAGTGAGAAGAAATCCATTATATCTTATGACACGATAAAGAACTATACGGACTATTTATGCGATTCGTTTCTCATCGAAAAATCAACCCGGTATGATATAAAAGGTAAGCGATACATCAATTCTCCTTTCAAGTATTATTTCATGGATTTGGGACTACGCAATGCTCGTATCAATTTCCGGCAGTTTGAAAAAAGTCATCTGATGGAAAACCTGATATATAATGAAATGCGAGTCCGTGGTTTCAATGTGGATGTAGGTGTCGTACCTTTTGTGAACACGGACGATGAGGGAAGACGGCAACGTCTTGCCTTGGAGGTGGATTTCGTGTGCAACCTCGGCAGTCGCCGATACTATATACAATCGGCGTACAGAATGGACTCGTCAGAGAAAATGAAACAAGAACGAGCCTCATTGTTGAAAGTCGATGATTCATTCAAAAAGATTATAATCCTTGGCGAAGAATGCCCTATAACAAGAGACGAACAAGGCATTACAACTATCGGCATTTACGATTTTCTGCTGAAAGAAAATTCATTGGAGTTATAGCACAGAAACAAGAATATATCTCTACTCGGAAAAACTGTTACAAATGCACAGAAATTTCGAGTATGGCATATCTGAACAGGGTTTGTTAAGCCTGCGAGGAAAGGGCGAAATATTCTGCCGATAATTTTGCCATTGTCCGAAAAGTGTTTATCTTTGCAGCCTTGAACAAAGATACGATAGTAGTTTATTAACCATGTAACAAGGAGGTAAAACAAGGAGACAAAGAACAGTTTACGTAGAAATATTGCGAATTTAATGACATAATAAAGCGTTATTGCTTATACTTGAGTTGTACGAAACTTCGACCCTTTCGACAAAATACCAATCAAGGTAAAGTGGTAAACGCTCACGATGAACCTCGTGGGCTTTACTTATTTGATTGGTTAGGTAGTCGAAGACCTCGTACAACTGATAAGAAAAAAGTCCCACGTTTTTTATGCCCGCAAGTCAGAGAAAAATCAGAAAAATGTATCGCCTTGGGGACTTGGGCAAAAGAAAAAACAATAGTTGATCATAAATATCAAAAAAATGAATAAACAAGAAACAGAAATCCCCAAGATGCAATCTACGAAAATAGAAGAGCAAATTGTAGCTAAAAACATACAAAAAGAAGTAGTAGAACAAGAGAACAGCAAAAAGAAGAAAAAACAAAACTTTCTTGATATACTCAAAAGAATGTTCTCTTGGACAAAAGTAGGAGTTATTACTTCTATAATAGGAGTTATGGTGCCTATCATTATATTCATTGCTTCAAGCGAACATACTGATCCACCTCAAGAGATGCTTAAAGCAATAGAAAAAGATGTCGCAATTATTAAAAGTACATTTCACCCTGAACAAATTTCACAGGATGTTGATACAATAAAATTGGTCTCTAATATAAAACGATTTTATCAGCATTCTTTGGAAACTTGTAAAACATGGCAAGAAGTTTATTCTTCATTTGGTTTTGGAGATATGAAACCTGATAATTGTGTTGCGGCAGGTAATTTAGCTTTAATATGTATAGAAAAAAGGTGATACTCATAGAAACTCAATTAAAAATGTTTTGATTGATATTATTAACATTGCCTCTATACTTTCATCGGATACAGTTACTTACAGTAACTACAACAGAGCTCTTTATTATACATATCCAGAACTTGAAAAAGCATATAAATATCTCTCTATCTACAGTTCTGAACACAATAAACAAACGGAAGTTATGAAAAAGCAAGCAGCAAAACTTCAGACTTTATCTGTTGTTAGCAACTCAACTAAACGCGAAGTTTTTCAAAAAGCAATAAAGCCATTAGATACTAAAAACGATAGAATATTTCTTGGCTTTAATCAAAGTATTTTTGATATTATAGTAACGTTTCAGAAGAAAATAGCGGAGCCTATTTTAGAAGAGTATTCGAAGAAGGCTGTTAGAGAAAAAGACTAAACTTTATTCTCGTTTGAATCAGTATATTTCTCTAAACAAATCTGAAAGGCGTAAACTTTGCAAGAAACTGTGATTGTTTCTTGTGAAGTTTCGTTTTTCCTGTGTTAAAAGATTTCGAAAGCTGGTTATTGAATGTCGAAATAGCTGAACCTTGTGGTCTAATCAAAGAGAAATATCGGAGTATGATCAAGAAGATTTTGTTGTGCGTGGTTTGTGCCTTGATGTTTGTTTTCACAGCCTGCGAAGAAGAACCTTGGGTGGTGATACATGAAAGTCAACCACCTACGGTTACGACGACGTGGACTATAACGGTTACGGTAACGCACCCTCAGGAGGAGATATAAAGAAATATCAGTAACTTTGCAATTGGTAATTATGGTATTATCGTCGATAAGTCTGCATGCTTTTGTTTTGTGTTTGAGGCAGACGATGGTTTGTGTTTAATGGTAAAATTTTTATTTGTGTATTAAGATGAACAGAAACATTACTCCCGAATGGATAGACAGTCTCAAAGAGAATGAGATTTTTGTTTTCGGATGTCGTAATTCGGGCAGGCATTTTGATGGAGCGTCTGCCACTGCACTGCGACGCTTCGGGGCAATCATGGGACAGCGTGAGGGTAGACAGGGGCGGTCGTATGCAATTCCTACCATCGGAGGCAGTATCGGCTATTATTCAATTAAAAAGTCGGTTGGGACTTTTACAAAATATGCTGCCCGACACCCCGAACTGCATTTTCTCGTTACGCCCATCGGTTGCGGTGGCGGAGGGTGGAGTCCTTGGATTATCGGTCCGATGTTTCGGAAAGCCTCGAAATTGCCCAACGTGAGTTTGCCGGAGGAGTTTTGGAAGGCACTTTCCGGAGCTGGGAAGGAGAGGCGGGAAGCTGTGGCAGATGAGATTTCTTCGATTGCAGATAGTGTCAAAGAAATTTTCTCGTTTATGATCAAGTCTCCCAAGGGCTCATTGTTATATCGTAAAATGCGGTCGATGTCTCCGGAGAAACTCTATCGGTTTTGGGTCGATAATAAATCCGATTCACGCAGAATTTCTTGGACGGAGTGGCCTATAGGAAAGAATATCCTGTGGGTTTATCCGAATATCGAATATTTTTTGTATTCATCGTATTTGCAATTACTCATCAATTGCAACACGCAACGGG
>SAMEA104315436__coassemble_1972_pt1 | contig 9905 bp, 8 predicted proteins | sample SAMEA104315436__metabat2_low_PE_012 | metagenome-assembled genome bin SAMEA104315436 (sample SAMEA104315436) | gut metagenome | biome: Monkey gut; feature: monkey-associated habitat; material: faeces | place: China | collected 2013
GGAGGTTGACCATGAAAAGGAAACAGTTCATTGCACCGCAACCCATCGCATGGGCGCTGACTTTGGTGAAGTTGTTCACTATGGCGGCTGCCACTACGCTGAAAAGATATGCGGAAAGAAGCTGAAAAGGAAAGAGGTAACGATACATGCCTCCGAAGAGGTAGAGGGTTACGAGTGCGGACAGTATTGCTATTACGTAGGGCGTGTTCCTCTGTTTGCGGTTGCTCACTTCCAGATCGTCGATTCGTTTATTCAGAACGAGGAAATAAATCGCCAGAACTGGCAAAAGAAATGTCAGAACGAAGAAAAGGAAAATCACTTCAAGGTTAACCATAAGCGGAAGTGCGAGAATGGTTGCCGATGATAGGACGGCAAGGAATATCATTCCGTAAGTGGGCATGATAAGCGGATGAAAAAGTTTGCTGACCGCTTTTGCGAGTTTATCTCCTGCCTCTTCGTTGTGGGTTTGTTCGCTCATGGGTAGGTTTATCTTCGTCTTCTTCTGCTTGCGGGAGCAATGTTGAGGCGGTCGCGGTATTTGGCAACGGTGCGACGCGATATGGCATAGTTCTTTTTCTGCAACAATTCCGCAAGTTCCTCGTCCGTGTAAGGCTTTGCTTTGTCTTCGTTTTCTATTATCCCTGCAAGCTCGCTTCTTATTGCCTCAGCCGATACTTCTTCTCCCGAAGAAGTGTTCACGGAGTTGGAAAAGACATCTTTCAATTTGAAAGTACCGAAGTGCGTCTGCACATACTTTTCGTTTGCCATGCGGGAGATGGTGCTTTCGCCGAATCCAGTCATCTGTCTTATGGTGTCGTACTTCATGGGTCTGAGTTTGGACTTGTCTCCGGTTAGAAAGTATTCGCGTTGATAGTCTATGATTGCCCCCATTATGCTTTTGAGTGTCTGTTCACGCTGATTGAAGGCTTCGATGAAAGTTTTTGCGGACTCTATCTTGTCTTTCAAAAACTGTATCGTCCTGTCGTCCTTTTCCGGCTTTTGTTCCAATCGGGCAAGCATTCGCTCCCCTTCCGGGTTTACTTTAAGATGGCGACGATACGGGCGGTTGAGTGAAAATTCAATCTCTCCGTCGGCAGTCTGTCGCACTATGAAGTCCGGTATTATGCCCATGTTATCCGTCGGAAGGCTGTCCACATAGCCCGGTGCAGGGTTCAACTTATGTATTTTTTTGAGAGCTTGGTTGAAAAGTTCCGGTTCGATGTTCAACCTCTTCCTTATCAAGTCGAACTGACGCTTGCATAGCAAATCCCAATGGTTTGTGATTATCTTTTCTGCCAAAAGCGTTACTTCGTCGGTTGCTTCCGTGCGTTCCAACTGCAACATAAGGCAATCCTTTATGTCTATCGCTCCGACGCCGGCAGGTTCAAACGTTCTGACGAGCTTCCACACCTCTTCCACTTCCTCTATATTCAAATCTTCCCCCTTGTTCAAAAACCAATCATCGGCAATCGCTTCGGGACTTCTTCGCAAATATCCCCTCTCATCGATGTTGCCGATTATCATCTCTCCTATCTCGTATTTCTTTTCGCTGATATTGTTCAGGCGGAGCTGCTGCATAAGGTCGTCGATCAAAGAAGTGGAGGCAGAACGTTCCCTTTCGCCTCCTTCTTCCGATTTTACGACTCTGTATATCTGCTCTCCGTCGTCCTGAAACCAGTTATCGACGTATTCTCCTTTGTGGCTGCGTTGTCCTTCGCGTTCCGTGAGTTCGAAATCGACAGGCTTCTCCTCTGCTTCCAGTTCTTGATCAAGATAAGGGTTGACCTGCTGCTCCTCCTCTATCCTTGCATCCAATTCCGAAAGCGGAACCTCCAACAGTTGCCCGCAAAGCCGCTGAACGGGTGCGAGCCTCTGTTTCTGAATCTGTCGTAATCGCTGACTCTGTGCCACAAGTCGCTGTTTTTAGCTTCCTAATAATTTGCGTTCTTCGGATAACGAGGGAACGGAATGACGTCTCTTATGTTGCTCATGCCGGTTACGAACAACAAAAGCCTCTCGAAGCCCAAGCCGAAGCCGGAGTGCGGTGCGGAACCGAAGCGACGTGTATCCAGATACCACTGCATATCCTTTTCCTCTATGCCTACTTCCGCCATTCTCGCCAAGAGCTTGTCTATGCTCTCCTCTCTCTGCGAGCCGCCTATGATTTCGCCTATCACGGGGAAGAGAACGTCCATTCCTCTGACTGTCTTGCCATCGTCGTTCTGCTTCATGTAGAAGGCTTTTATCTCTTTCGGGTAGTCGGTCAGGATAACCGGTGCTTTATAGTAGTGTTCGACAAGGTATCTCTCGTGTTCGCTCTGCAAATCCACTCCCCAATGAACGGGATATTCGAATTTATGGTGCGATTTCTCCAACACGGCTATCGCATCCGTATAGGTCATTCTGATGAAGTTGTGGGTTACGACGAAGTTCAAGCGTGCCAACAGTTCGTTGTCGTACATCTGCGTAAGGAACTCCAAATCCTCACGACAGTAAACCAAAGCGTAACGAACTAAGTACTTGATGAAATCCTCCGCAAGGTCCATGTTGTCCTCTATTTCGTAGAATGCCATCTCCGGTTCTATCATCCAAAACTCCGAAAGATGTCTCGGCGTGTTGGAGTTCTCCGCACGGAATGTCGGACCGAAGGTATAAATCTTTCCGAGGCTCATCGCTCCGAGTTCTCCCTCCAACTGTCCGCTCACGGTAAGGGAAGTATGTCTGCCATAGAAGTCTTTGGAATAATCGACCTTGCCGTCCTCGGTGCGTGGAAGGTTTTCCAAATCGAGAGTCGTTACTTGGAACATCTCCCCCGCTCCTTCGCAGTCCGAAGCCGTGATAAGCGGTGAATGCCAATAGTAAAAGCCTCTGTCGTTAAAGTATTTGTGAATGGCATACGCCATTGCGTGCCTTATTCTGAACACTGCGGAGAAAGTATTCGTGCGTGGACGAAGATGAGCTATCTCTCTCAAAAACTCCAAACTGTGTCCCTTCTTTTGCAAAGGATAAGTCGCAGGGTCTGCCTCGCCGTATATTTCTATCTCATCTGCCTGTATCTCCAAACTCTGACCCTTTCCCTGAGAAGCAACCAAGGTTCCCACGGCTTTCAAGCATGCACCGGTGGTTATTCTCTTCATCAAATCCTCATCGAAAAGCGACATATCAGCCACTATCTGCAAATTATGTATGCAACTGCCATCGTTCAAAGCGATGAACGACACATTTTTGTTTCCTCTTTTTGTTCTCACCCAACCTTTGACGCACACTCTGCTTCCTATCGGTTGTTCGTCTCCTTCTCTGAAAAGTTCTCTAAGTTCTGTTCGTTTTATGTTTTCCATCGTTACCTGTGTTTTTCTGATTTTCTAAATAAACTCGCTGCCTTTCTCTATTTCCACGTCCGTGGTGAACTGTTTTATTCTCTGTTCCTCTCCCTTGCGGCACATCATCACCACACCTTCGCTCTCCACAACGATGTAATCCTCCAATCCCTGTACGACCAAGAGGCGTTCCTTTGGAACATGTACAAGGCAATTCCTGCAATCATACAACATGACATTGCTTCCCACAACGCTGTTGCCGTTCTCGTCCTTCGGAGAGACATTGTACAAAGCTCCCCACGTACCTATGTCGCTCCAACCGAAGTCCGAAGGTATGACATAGACGTTATCCGCCTTCTCCATCACGCCGTAGTCTATCGAAATGGACGGACAAATCGAATAAGCCTCCTCTATGAACGCCGCTTCCTTATCCGTATTAAGAACCTCCATGCCTTTGTTCAATACATCGGCAACCTCAGGCAAAAACTTGGCAAAAGCATTCTTTATCGCTTTGGCAGACCATACGAAAATGCCGGCATTCCAAAGAAAATCGCCGCTTTCCACGAAACTGCAAGCCATCTCATACGCAGGTTTCTCGGTAAAGAGTTTCACCTTCTTTATTCCGCAATCACCTGTCGCACACATATTGTCCATGTATTGAATGTAACCATAGCCCGTGTTCGGATAAGAAGCCTTGATACCCAAGCAAATCAATACCTCCTGTCTTTCTGCCAGACGGAAACCCTTTTGTATTTGGGCAATGAAGTTATCCGTATCCATAATCAGGTGATCGCTCGGCATGACAAGCACAAGAGCGTCCTTGCAACGGCTTTCTATCTTCGCCATGGCGTAAGCAATGCAGGGAGCCGTGTTTCTCCTCACCGGTTCGCAAAGGATGTTTTCTTTCGGAAGGCTCGGAAGATTTTCCGAAACCAAATCGCTATACATTCCCGAAGTAACAACATAGATATTCTCCACCGGGCAAATCCTCTCCGCCCTCTTGTAAGCCGCCTGCAACAAAGTCTCGCCGGTACCTAAAACATCTATGAACTGCTTCGGTCTCTTGACACGCGACATGGGCCAAAACCTGCTGCCTATACCGCCTGCCATTATTATGCAAAAATTCTTTTCGCCCGAAATTTCTTTCATGACACATCGTTTTCAGCCTACAAAGATACGACATATTTGCGAAACTCCGCAACTTACGCCCGAAAATATCCTCACACTTCCGAAAGCTATGCACCGCCTCGGATTTCCCCTGCCTGTATTACACCGTTTCGGGAAATTCTTCCGGTGTTTCGTTCAATCGTTACGCCATATCGACCACGCTTTGTCGGCTTGGAGGGTGAGCATGCATAAACCGTTGGAGGTCGGACAATGTTTTGCGGCGGCTTGTTGCAGAAGCAGGGTTTGCGAAGGATTGTATATGAGGTCGAAGACGCACTGCGAGGCTTGCAGTTCGGAGGTGTCTATCGGCGGAATGCAGTCTTCGTATGGGTGCATGCCGAGAGGCGTGGCGTTTATTATGAGACGATAATCCGAAAGAGTGGCATCGAGTTCGGCATAGCTTATATGCACTTCATCTTCGAACGTCCGTCGGCTTGCAATGCGGTATGAAATGCCGTGTTTCTCCAAGACTTTGGCTATGGTCTGCGAAACGCCTCCGCTGCCGAGTATGACGGCGGTTTTTATTGCCGAAAGGTTGAAACTTTCCTCCAAGGAGGTTTCAAATCCGTAAAAGTCCGTATTGTATCCTTTCAATCGCGTTTTCCCGTTCTCTCTTATGACTTTTACGCAGTTCACATTACCGCACAATTCCGCCGAAGCGTCCGAATAATCGAGGTACGGCAGGAAAGCTTTCTTGTATGGCATGGTAATGTTGAAGCCTTTCAGCTCGGGTGTTGCGGCAATATGCTTCAAGGCTTCTTCCACGGAGTTTTCTTCCCACAACTCGTAGTCCGCCTCTATGCCCTCTCGCGAAAATTTTTCCCTGAAATATTTTTGTGAAAAGGAGTGTGCGAGCGGTTTACCGACCAATGCGTACAGCTCCACTTTATTTCTTCTTTTTCTTGACCGCTTTGAATACCAAGTAAGCCACGAATGCTATGCCCAGAACGAGCAGAACGTACGACAATTCATGACTGTATCGGTTTATGAGATCCTTGTTGCCATGTCCCACATAGCCGAGGACGGCAAGAATGATGTTCCAAACGCCTGCTCCCAAGGCTGTGAAGCCGATGAAGTTAACAATATTCATGCGGGCAAGTCCGGCAGGTATGGAAATCAGCTGACGAATGCCGGGAACGAGTCTTCCGATGAAGGTGGAACTCTTGCCGTGTTTATCGAAGTATGCTTCTGCTTTTTCTATCTTCTCCTTGCTTAACAGGCACATCTTTCCGAATCGGCTCTCTGCAAATTTGTAGATGATGGGACGCCCCAACCATAAGGCAAGGTAGTAGTTTATGATTGCTCCGACTATCGCTCCGAGGGTTGCAAAGACGACAACCAAAACTATATTCATGTTGCTGTCCTCTTCCAAAGCCTTATATGCGGCAGGAGGCACCACCACTTCAGATGGAAAAGGTATGAAACTGCTCTCTACCACCATGAGGAGAGTAACCGTTCCGTAGTTCATGTTATCCATGTACCAACCGCTCACTCTCTCGACAAGCGTTTCTTTTTCTTTTTGCGGTATCGTTGCCGCTTCTTCTCCACTTGTCTGAGCAGCAAGAGGCATGAAACCGATCAATGCAAGCATCGCAAAAACCGATGCTTTCTTCATTCCGTCAATCATTTTCTTCCGATTTTTTTGTCAGTTCTTTCAATTTGCGAACGCAGGCCTCGTTCTCCGTCAGTGAGGGAATGCGGTGTACGATTGCTTCCGCCGTGTAATCCCTGTGCAAAATCATATCTTCCAAGATGGTGTATATATTCTCCTCGGAGCCGTATCCGCACAATAATATGTCTATCAACGCACACTCCAAGACGAACAAATCGTTCTCCGTGTCCTTGTCCATTGCGTCAAAAACCTCTGAAATCAACGACAACGCCTCATTACCCTTGTCGTTCTCCGCCATCTTCATCGCCCACGAGGCTGCGACATAACTTCTATGCTTTTTGAAAAACTCCGCCGTTTCTCTCTCTTCGTTATCCTTGAATTGCGTCTTGACGGCTTGCTCGCAGCATTGTTCGTACATGCTTTGGTAAATCTCGTCTGCCTGTACCGAATCACCGCAATCATAAAGCAGTTCGGCAAAAGTTATCCTGTGTCCGTAGTATTCGGGTTCTTCCTTTATCACCTGCATTGCCAAATGCAAAGCCTTGTTGGTTTCTCCCTTGAAAAGCAGACAACGAGCCATGAACATACGTATTTCTCCCTTGGAATAGAAACTGTCTCCGTCGCAAATCGGCATCGTCTTGTTCTTTTCCAAGACATCTTCGCACATTGCAAGGCATTTGTCATACCATTTCAAATAGATGGCAGTTTCGAAATACTCTCTCAGACAGGCTTTCCAAAATTCCGATAAACCGATACGCAACTTTCTGTCCTGCACACGCTTCATTTCCGTTTCTATTTCGGGAATGAGTTTATCTATCAGACTGCAAGTCTTCTCTTTATCGAGGTTCTTGATATGGATTTGCAAAATCTTACGTTGTATATCCAAGTCATGAGGGGCTATACATCGACAATAGTCGTATGCTTGTGCAGCCTTGTCATAATCCCTTGCCCTGACATGGAATTCGGCAAGCGTTTCCCAATAATCGCATGAGAAAGGGTTCTCCCTGACGAAGTATTCCATTGCCTCGAACACGCTTTCCTTGCTTGCGGGGTGCAGTCTGCAAAGCTCGGCTGCCACGGTCAGCAGATTATCCGACAACACCGTGTTCAAGAAAAGAAAATCCCCTGCCCCGTATGCCGAGACATCGTCATCATTCAAATGATTTTTATCTATGTTCAAAGCAAGGAGAACAAAGCGTTCAGCCTCTTTGAACCGCTTGCGGCGGATTGCAATCTCTGCCATCTTCTCGCAAATATATTCATTCTCGAAAGCAAGGTTCATTCCTTCGAGAAGTTGCATGGCTTCATCGCATCTGTTCATGCGGATAAGCACCTTGGCTTTCTGATAATCGAACAGGGAGGCTTCTCGCTCGTCGCGGCAGCAGGCTTTCTTCTTTGCATTGCTCAAAACCGTATATGCTTTCTCCGGCTCGGTTTGCGAAAGATATTCTGCCTTGCGAACGGTTATTTCAACATTGTCCGGATAAGTCTCGTCCGCCTTGTCGAGGGCTATCTTCAAGAGTATGTCGTCCGATTCCTCGGCAAGGAAATAGTCTATGATGTCCAACCAGTCGTCCATGTCGTAAAACATGGAGGATTCATTGTTCTGTACTTTTTTCGTAAAGTCTGCCACAAGGGAAAGCAACTCCTGCTCGTAGTCGAAGTCGTCCTGTTGGTCGAAATAGTCTGTCATCTTGCTTTTTCTCTTTGTTTTCAGCGTAGTTCGACAGGTATCATGGCAACCCTGTACAACTTGTTGTTGCGGAAAATGACGTAAATGTTTCCCATATAGAACCAATGTCTGTTGCTTCCGTCGAAGTTGGTCTCCACATCCCTCTCCGGCTTGCCCCAAGACAGGTCTGCCATATCCATGGTCATGTCTTTTATCAGTTCCTTTTGCAAGATGGCTTTATGAAAAGTGGGATAGGTATCCTTGTACTTCAACACCTTGTTGCCTTCCGCAAGGCAGAGATCGAAACTCAAACGGTCGCCGAGATTGAAGTCCTCTCCGACGTAGAACTTCCGTCCTCTTTCATTCCTCATCAGCATTTGGAACTTGCCGTCCCTGACCACGAAATCCAAACAATGGAAAACATCGCCCTGTTTAATCGTTATGGGTCTTTTCCATCTCAAATCGATTACCGTCAACGGGAATTTGTCGCCTCTTACGACGAAATCCCTGTCCTTGTAGTACTCTCTCGCTCTCTTGTAGAACGCCTCTATCACGAAATGGAACTCGCCTCTTTCCTTCAAAGTGGGATACTTGTAATAGATGGTGTCTCTCCTACCCTTCTCCACCAACTTCAAATACACATCCGTAAGGTTCTCCGCACTGTGGCACCAATCCGCCACGGTGAAAGTCTTGCCTGCCAAAAGCCTTGCCTTTCCTATCGGATAATCGGTGAAGGAATACTTGCGGCTGTCGTCATCGTAATTGTACAACTTGGTGCCGTTGAACAATCTGGCAATGGTCTCGTCCGTCACCACGGGCAGACTTATCTTGTGTCCGACCAACCGCATCGGCAGATGGGCGTAGTTGCTGTTCGTATCGTAATCCACTATCGAGACATCTTCGTTCGAGAACTTGTTCCTCGGATATTGGTTCTTGTTCGCATTGAAATAACTCATCGGAGTGAACGGGAAGTTGTAACGGTTGTAGAAGTTCTGATAGTTGTAAAAGATTGTGTCCCCGCTCGAACCGACAACGAGTTTGAGAAAAGGGTATTGCATGTTCTTGAAGTCCCTTTTATCGTCCTCCGCCTTGTAAATCTTATTGAACGCAAACTGATCAGCAACATAGTCCGCAACAATGAACCACTCGCCTTTCAACTGTTGGATTTTCTCCTGCGGCATACGTTTGAGTTTGTAATACCTCACGCCCGTACGGTCTTCCTTTTCCGCTTTTGCAATGCCTCCGATGAAGAAATAATCCCTCAAAGCCGTGTCGGAAACGTCCTGCAAATACAGGGTCTGACCGGTAAGAGCAAAAGGCTTGACCATGAACTTCAAATGATTGTCGTAGTCCGCATAGTCGAAATCGGGCATGTTCCTGTACTGCCTCAACTGTGCAGACACCTCCGTGCAAACGCCCGAAACGAAAATCCAAACCGCCAATCCGATTATTCTGCCGTATCTCATATTCTCTCTTTCAAAATTTCGTTTGGCAAATGTACGAATAAATGCTCAATCCGAAAGCAGGAGCAACCTTTTTTTTGCTTTTTCGTAAGCATTGGGACAAGCAAACGGATTGGGACAAGGTTTTTGCGAAACGGCATTCCGGCACGACGAAACGCCGAAGCATTCCTCCCGAAACGGCAAAGATATTCGATTATGCACATAGACATCATTACGCTTTTCCCTGACATGTTCACGGAAATATTTTCGCAAAGCATATTGAAACGAGCCCGTGAAAAGGGTTTGTTCACCGTTGGAATACACAACCTTAGGGATTATTCATTAAACAAAAACAATAACGTTGACGACTATCCCTACGGAGGAGGAGCCGGCATGGTCATGCAGATAGAGCCGGTGGATAATTGTTTGAAACAGCTGCGAGCAACGAGGACGTACGACGAGGTAATTTACACGGCACCGGACGGGGAGCAATTATCACAAGGCGTTTGCAACGAGTTGGCTTTGAAAGAGAACCTCTGCATACTCTGCGGACATTACAAGGGTGTCGATGAACGAATAAGAGAACACCTTGTCACAAGGGAGATTTCCATAGGCGATTACGTATTGAGCGGAGGCGAATTGGCAGCCGCCGTGATTGCAGACAGTGTTGTGAGACTTCTTCCCGGAGTGTTGAA
>SAMEA104315436__coassemble_2005_pt1 | contig 9733 bp, 8 predicted proteins | sample SAMEA104315436__metabat2_low_PE_012 | metagenome-assembled genome bin SAMEA104315436 (sample SAMEA104315436) | gut metagenome | biome: Monkey gut; feature: monkey-associated habitat; material: faeces | place: China | collected 2013
ATGTCATCAATAAAGTAAAAACTGACCGTAATGGGTTGGAGACAGAATCACAAAAGCGTATTGTCGCGGCTTACGACTACTTTGTTAGTCAATTGAATACCTATGACGAGGAGTCATTGCACGATATATTAGAAGCAGTCGTAAATGCCACTTGCACTACGCATACAGTAAAGGACGAGGCTGAAGCCATCCAAATGTTCATCTTCCAGAACAACCGTGGCAAAAAACCGTCCAATCTTGAAATAATCAAAGCGCAGTTCCTATACAATATTCATCTTTATTGTACATCTGAAGATGAGAAAGCAGAGTTGATAAGCGAGGTAAAGAATCGCTTTGAACACATCTACAAATCTATATCAAAGATAGAAGGCAATATAGATGAGGATGATATACTCACATACACTTTGCGTGTGTACTTCAATAGCCTGGATGCAAGCAATGCCTTGCAAAGAGTGGATGAAGAATTAGGGAAAGATGATTCACGCATCAATTTCATTCGCAGTTTCACCCATTCACTTGCTGATAGTTTTGAACAAATGACCGTTTTCTTCCACAACGAGCAAACGGATATTATGGCACACTCACTGTGGATTATCGGCCAGCCTGCTATTATTTCCCCATTTGTAATCAAGGCTTATAGCAATGGCGTTTCTGATGAAGATTTCAGATTGTTAGCCAAGGCACTAACCTCTATATTCTTGCGTCACAGAGTTATTGGTACACGTGCAGGACTCATATGGAGGTTAAATGATGTGTTCAAAAATTTCGAAGGCAATGTCCACTCTGTTGTCAATCACATAGCATGGATGAAGACTACAACAGACGGATGGGGTGGTTATTGGAACAATGCGGAATTCGAGCGTATGCTTGAAGGGAATTTAGATGGAGACATTGCCAAAATTATTCTTTGGCTGTATGAGAATCACCTCATCGAGAAAGGCAAGTCTGGCTATGGTTTAAGACGCTATGATGATGTGAAAAATTCACAATGCGAACACATAGCTCCAAAGACAGAGAACCAGAATCCGGACTGTGGATATTGTCCGTATGATGATGAATTCAGGGAGTCTTATCTAAATTGCCTCGGAAACTACTTGCTGCTTTCTGGCCATCATAACGAATCTATCGGAAACATATCTTTTGACATGAAGCGAGATACCTACACACAACTGCTTCAACAACAAGAAGTGCGTGATATGACCGAACAAGACCATTATTGGGATAAAGAAAAAATCCAAGCAAGAAAAAAACGTATTGTCAATTTCGTAATGGCAACATTCTGATTGTTTGAAAGTATATATCATAAACCGGATATGCAGTCTTTTTGCTATTGCATATCCGGTTCGTTCTTTTTGTCGTAAGGATAAATTTGTGGTTCTCGCAGAACGAGTTTATACGTTGAAGCGGAAGTGCATTATGTCTCCGTCTTGAACGATGTAGTCTTTGCCTTCCACGCTCATCTTGCCGGCTTCTTTGCATGCGGCTTCGCTTCGGAGGCTCACGTAGTCGTCGTATTTTATTACTTCGGCACGTATGAAACCTTTCTCGAAGTCTGTATGGATTACTCCTGCACATTGAGGAGCTTTCCAACCTTTTGTGAATGTCCATGCCCTGACTTCCTGTACGCCTGCGGTAAGGAATGTTTGCAGGTTCAAAAGGCGGTAAGAGGATTTTATGAGACGTGCCACGCCAGATTCTTTCAATCCTAATTCTTCCAAGAATATCTGTTTCTCTTCCAAGGTTTCGAATTCCGCAATGTCGGATTCTATTTTTGCTGCAACGATAAGTATTTCCGCACTTTCTTCTTTGGCGATTTTCTCTACTTGTTCCGTGTATCTGTTTCCCTCTTTTGCACTCGCTTCATCGACATTGCAAACGTATAGTACCGGTTTGGCTGTCAAAAGGCACAATTCCTTGGCAAGCTTCAGTTCGTCTTTGCTTTCGAATGTAACGGTTCTTGCACTTTTCCCTTGTTCCAAAGCTGCTTTGTAACGAAGCAGAATATCCAGCAAGACCTTCGAGTCTCTGTCTCCGCCGCTTTTTGCCGCTTTTTCGACCTTCGGTAAGCGTGTTTCCACTGTTTCGAGGTCTTTCAGTTGAAGCTCGGTATCTATGATTTCTTTATCGCGTATAGGATTTACCGAACCATCGACGTGAACGACATTGTCGTCATCGAAACATCTTAGAACATGAATGATAGCGTCGCATTCCCTTATATTGGCGAGGAATTTGTTTCCCAAGCCTTCTCCTTTGCTCGCTCCTTTCACCAAACCGGCTATATCCACTATCTCCACCGTTGCAGGGACTATTCTTTCGGGGTGAACCAAGTCGGCAAGCACGTTCAGGCGTTCATCAGGAACGCTGATTGTTCCGAGGTTGGGTTCTATGGTACAAAAAGGAAAATTTGCCGCCTGCGCCTTGGCATTCGACAAACAATTAAATAAAGTTGATTTGCCCACATTGGGCAAACCAACTATACCGCATTTCAATGACATTCTTTAGCTCTTGATTATTTTGGCAAACTCTTCGGTATCTACTTGCTTGGTTTGATGTTTCATATCCGCTTTCAAAGCCTTTATGAGTTTATCCTCGAACAAGTATTCGTAAACCTGTCTGCTTTGTTCTTTGTTTTCAAGCATGTTAGTTGCGACTTTCTCAACAGCTTCTTCCGTTTCCTTTATTTGCTCTTCCGTTGCATCTTCCGGAACAGGGAAATAATTGCGAACCAAAGCGGTTTTGTAGTAGTCTTTCACCTCTTCGCCGCTTACTTCCAATTTATATTTGTCCACAAGTTTGCCTTCGATTAGCTGCCACTTTATGGAGTCTCTGTATTTGTCGTAATTGTCGAGGATTTCCTTGCTATCGACCTTGCCTTGGTTGATTTCCACGAGCCAACGTTTCAAAAACTCATCAGGCAAATCCATCTTCGTGTTCTCGATCAATGCTTTGCTTGCACTATCCATGAAGTAACGGTCTGCTTGGTTCGAATAGGTTTTGCACAAATCCTCCTTCGCTGCCTTTCTGAAATCTTCTTCGGTCTTTATTCCTTTGCCTTTGTAAGCCATCTCGAACAATTCCTCGTTCAATTCATGTTTTATTACACGGCTTATGCCGGTTACCTTGAAGTTGACATCGGATTTGAATTGCTTTGCCTGCTCTTTGTCTATTCTCAACATGGAAGCGATTTCCGTTGTGTTCTTGAATGCCTTCGCAAGGTTGAACGTTATGACATCATCTTTCTTTGCACCGATGAATTTCTTCTTTATGGTAACCATGGAAATCAAATCGACAGCCAAAGATGTGGTAACCTTTATGCCACCTTCTTTCACATTGCCATTCTCGTCCAATTCCTCTATTTCTCCATACACCAAGTCTGTTTCTTCTATTGTTTCAGGAGACTCGAACTTGCCGAAACGACGTTGAATGTCTTCAACGAATTTGTTCAACATCTCTTCTGTCGGAACAATGTCGTAGTACGTTACGTCCTGAGAATCCAAATCGAGTTGGAACTCCGGTTGCAACGCTATGTCGAAATAAAAAGTGAAATCTTTTTGATTATCCCAGTCTATGGCTTGTGTCTTTTCGTTGTTCGCCATGGGATTTCCGAGAATGTCGAGTTTGTTATCTTCTATGTATTTGTACATGGCGTCTGTCATCAGTTTTTGTACCTGCTCCGCACATACGGATTTTTCATACATCTTTCTGACAATTCCCATCGGTACTTGTCCGGGTCTGAATCCCGGCATATTTGCCTTTCTGCGATATTCCTTCAACTCTTTTTCAACCGATTCTGCATAATCGGCGGCTGTTACATCAATCTTCAATACAGCCGTCAAGTCGCCTGTCATTTCCTTTGTTACATTCATCTCTTATATCCTGTTTCTTTTTTTTGTTCGTTCTATTGAAAATTCAGTTTGCAAAGATACTGATTTATTGCCAACATACGCTTGACAAGTGGTCAAAAACCGTAATTCAATGCCTTTATCGCTTGCTGCAACTTCGGGTCTTCTTTCGTGAATGTCAGTTTTATGTGCTTTCTCCTTGCCGCAAACAAACCGTATCCGTTGTTTACGTTCGTGTATATGGGTTTGTCGCTTAGTCGATTGTCGTTTTGTCGGCTGTTGGAGTAATATTCATACATCTCCAAGCTGCAAGAATTGACGTATAGCTCGAAAGCGTATTGTCGGTTCGTCCATGAGCAATTCCCTTTTTGCGAAGCCAAATTCCTTTTCACGCCGTTGACGATGTCGCTCATGTCCATATTGTAATTGAATTCAAAGCCCGGGTTGTTGCTTGTGTTCAATTTCATTGCCAAATCGATGTCCGTGAACGTTTCTTCTCCGTTTGCACGATAGTAAAACCTCATCGAGGGTTGGAAAACCTTTGCAATGATGCCTTGTCCGCTTGATGCGACGGAGGAATTGATGTTGTACCAACTGCAATTCATCATGTTCTTTCCGTTTTTCGGTATGAAAGTCATTATGCTTCCCGGTGCCGTTATGTCGTAATCGCCTATCAAACGGGTCGTCGCCCATGTTTCATCTCCGGATTTCTTGTTGCGAACCACGATTTTGTATTCTTTTTTCAGGGCTTCGGCGTGATTTAATCTGCCTTTGGTGCAGCACCGGTATAGGGGAGTCGTTTCATTGTAGAAATCGCCGTCCTGCTTTGTCGTGGTTTCGGAATAGTCGAACCATAGGGTGTCTCCCGCATTGTTTTTGTCCCAAGGGTAATAGGAAAGCATGAAAACATCTATTTCATTCTGCCTGTAATAAACGGAGTCTTTCTCTTTCGCAAAGTCAATGTAGTTTCCGCTGCCGAGAAACCCTTTCTGCACACGAACGAAGGTGGTGTCGCTGTCTTGATCCAATACTCCGTAAATGACGGTTACCTGTTTCCACTCCTCATTCGGGTCGAACTCGACTTCACAACCTGCAAAGCAGAAAAGCATTGCAAGAAACAATATAAGATTTGAGTGTTTCGACTTCATATCTCGTTGTTTTATAGGTTCAGAAGTTGCAAAGGTAAGTATAAATCCCGACAATCGGATATTTTCTCGTACTTTTGTACCTGCCAAAAATTGAAATTTAATCGTTAAAGGAAGATATGAAACATTGCGATGACTTTGTCGTGGTCGAGAACCGAGCATCGGGTTCCGCCTTTTTCAAGTTGAGCTTGCGGGCTTGCAGTCCTTTGCCCGAGATAACTGCGGGTCAATTCGTGGAAGTCGGCGTTCGACAAACCGAAGGTATCATTTTGCGACGTCCCATTTCCATTCATGATGTGGATTACGCCGCAAACACCATTGTTTTGCTTATCCGGATTGCGGGAAAGGGGACAAGACAGCTCTCCATGCTCGAAAAGGGCGAGCGTGTGAACCTTATTTACCCTCTGGGCAGGGGTTTCGAGTGCAGGGGCGAGGAGGTGCTGCTGGTAGGTGGCGGAGTCGGGGCGGCTCCTCTGCTTTTTCTGGCGAAATCCTTCCATTCGAGAGGGGTACGCCCCCATATTCTGCTCGGATACAGGGATATGGAACAGTTCCTCGACCTTCCGGAGTTCGATAATTACGGAAAAGTGTTCGTCGCAACGCAGGATGGAAGCCTCGGAGAGAGGGGAATGGTGACGGAACACAGCGTTTTCGCCAAGCAATTCGATTGTGTTTATGCCTGCGGACCCACTCCCATGATGAGAGCTGTTGCGGAAAGCTGCCGACAAAGGGGCATCGAGTGTTTCGTTTCCCTCGAAAACAAGATGGCTTGCGGCATCGGGGCGTGCTTATGCTGCGTTCAGCAAACCACAAGCGGCCATAGGTGCACCTGTACCGACGGTCCTGTTTTCAATTCCGAAGAAGTAATCTGGTAATGTATCGTTATATGGATAAGTTGAAGATAAAAATAGGCTCGCTTGAGCTGAAAAACCCTGTCATGACAGCCTCCGGCACCTTCGGTTACGGGGAAGAGTATATGGATTTCTACGATGTGCAGATGCTCGGAGGCATAATAGTGAAAGGTACAACGGGCGAAAAACGCGAAGGAAACCCCGCCCTGCGTCTGTGCGAGACCCCTATGGGAATGATAAACGCCGTGGGCTTGCAGAACAAAGGGGTGGATTATTTCTGCGAACGGATATATCCGCGGATAAAAGACTATAAAACGAATGTGATTGTCAACGTTTCCGGTTCCACAATAGAGGAATACTGCACGGTTGCGGAGAAAATCTCTCATCTTGCGAACATTCCGGCAATAGAATTGAACATTTCATGCCCCAATGTCAAAAAAGGCGGCATGGGATTCGGCACAAATCCCCAAATGGCAGCGGAGGTTGTCTCGCGGGTAAGGCAGGTTTACAAGAAGCATTTGATGGTAAAGCTGACGCCGAACGTAACCTCCATAGCCGAAATCGCCCGAGCCGTCGAGGGAGCAGGGGCGGATTCGCTCTCGATGATAAACACCGTCCTTGCCATGGCGGTGGATGCGGAGAAGAGAAAGGCCGTTTTATCGACCGTAACAGCAGGTTTATCCGGCCCTGCAATCAAGCCCATCGGTCTGCGATGCGTCCATCAAGCCTCCAAAGCAGTGCGAATTCCCATCGTCGGCTTGGGCGGAATAAGCAACGCAACCGACGCAATAGAATACATTTTGGCAGGAGCGAGTGCAATACAAGTGGGAACCCAAAACTTCATCGACCCTTATGCCGGCAAAAAAATCCTCGAAGGAATGCAGGAATACCTCGATCGCCATGGCATAAACCACATTTGGGACATACGGGGAGCCGTTTGACAGAGGCAGTTACGCCTGTTCGCAATCGGCAAAGGGGGAAATCTCAACTCGGATTTCCCCCTTTCCTTTTTCAATCCGCAGCAATGCAATCCCCAATCGCCGCATTCAAGTGCCGAAAAAGGCGTATTTCTCATTACATTTGCAAAAATCAAAACCCGAACACCCAGTTTCCTTAACCGAAAAGCAAGAAAATGAAATCGCAAATCGGCGTGAAATTTTTCGCATTTTGCCCTCTTGAAACACGAAAATACCATGCCCGAGTCGGAAAACGCCGTTTTCACCATTCGAAAACGCCGTTTTTTTCTTTAAAAACGGCGTTTTTCAATTGCGTTTTCGGCGTTTTTTTACCATGAAAACAGCCTTTTTTCACCATGAAAACGGCGTTTTTCGATGTCGAAAAGGCTGAAACCGACATAACATATTGAAGCATAAGCATTTGCAAAACGCCGAAATACTACGATATTTTCAGGCCGTATGCCTCTCGGAAATTTCGCAGGCACGTATGAAGTTAAAGAAATTGAAAATCGTTAACGGGCAAAACCATTTCGCAAATCGAAATCATAAGGAATGCAAACAGTGTATTCTGCATTCAGTGCGGCGGTTTGCCGACATGATTTCGGCTGTTGCGGAATGGAAAGTGCAGATTTTGAGGTGTAAATGCGGCTGTTTAGGAATGCAATGTGCCGATTTTGAGTATGAATGCTGCTGTTTGGCAAATGGAAACGCCGGCGGGCTTGCCTGATGCGGCGTACCATACGGCGTTTCAGGTGTTTTCAACATGTAATCCTGCGAAATCGGAGTGCGTTTTCGACCGTTTACTTATTAAAGGCTGCGAAATCGAATGGTATTTCCGACCATTACATTGTTCAATATGGCGGAATCGGAGTGCGTTTCAGGCTGTTTACTTATTAAAGGCTGCGAAATCCGATGGCGTTTCCGACCTTTGCTTTTTGCAATGCGGCGAATGGGTAATGAAAAGCGGCGAAGGCGGCGTTCAAATCACCGTTTTTGCAGCAGGGAAACTTGGCAATGTGATTGCTATGCGGGCTTTTCGGAGGGTGTTTCGGCTGTTTTCGTGCTTATTCGACGACTGATTTCTTCGTTATGTTGCCGATTGTGAGGGTGTAAACGCCTTTCGGAAGGTCGTAAAAGGGGGATTTGCAAGGTGGTTCGGGCGTTTTCGAGGCGGTATTGCTTGATTTCTCTGCCTTGAATGTCGCACAATCGAACGGTCGTTTGCCATTTCATGCCTTCGATGTGCAGGAGGACGAAGGTGTTTGCGGGGTTCGGGTAGAGCGAAAGGGCGATTGCGTGTGCGGAAACGTCGTTCAGGGAGGAGAGGACGGTCAGATGGAGCATGATTATGCTGTCGCAACCGTCGATATTCTGCAAGGTGTCGTTGTAAATGCCCGTTTGGTCGAGGTCTTTTCCGTTGAAATGGAAGGTGGTTCCGGCGGAACCGGTTTGCGAAACGGCGTCTGTGTAAACGATATTCTCGAAATGTGCCGTGAAAACGGTGTCTTGCGAGAGGGTTATCGTGCGAACTCATGTTGATTTTTTCATATCTTTGCACAAAATCAAGATATGATGAACGGAATTTGCTTTGAGACGGACAGATTGTACGATGTGATATGCGGGAACTTCAAGTTGCTGTGCGTCGTATCCCGTTTCGGAATAGACTGCGGCTTCGGGGATAAGACCATACGGCAGGTCTGCGATGAAAAAGGAATAGATTGCAACACCTTTCTTGCGGTCGTGAACTTCCATACGGAGGCTCGGCAGTATCCCTTGCCCTCTGTCGGCTTGTCATTGAAGTGTCTTTGCGACTATCTCGAAAACAGCCATGCCTATTACCTCGATTTCATACTCCCTTCCATAAGACGCAAACTCCTTGAAGCCCTCGGCACACTGACGAACAACGAAGCGGCATTCATGATTATCCGTTTCTATGACGAATACTGCGTCTTTGTCCGCAAACACATGGAACGGGAAGAGAAAGAGGTCTTTCCATACGTGGATTCCCTCCTGAAAGGGAAAAAAGTCGGCAACATGAGCCTTGAAATGGCACTTATGCACCGCACGCCTCTGGAAAATAAATTGGTGGATTTGAAGAAACTCATCATCAAATTCTACAACGGACAAACGGACAGAACGCTTTTGAGTTCGGTTCTTTACGATATATTCCTTTTCGAGGAAGACCTTATGTGCCATTGCAAAATGGAGACGATACTATTCGTTGAAGAAGTGAAGCGATTGGAAGAGAAAAATCTCAAAAACCCTGCAACGAATGCAACGAATAAGGCAAAAGAAACGGAAGAACTGAGCGAAAGAGAAAGAGAAGTGATTTGTTGCGTGGTTCAAGGCATGAGCAATAAAGCCATTGCGGAAAAGTTATTCATATCCGTAAACACCGTAACCACGCACAGAAGAAACATAGCAAGGAAAACAGACATACATTCCTCGGCAGCACTTACGCTGTATGCCATAATGAACGGGCTTGTAACCATGGAGGAAATCGATTTGAAGAACGCCCTGAACGCCCCGCGTTAAGCCTGCACAGCCCCTTGCAAGACTTGTATTCACCATATATCTCCGCCGAAGGCTGCATTCATGAACCGCATTCGGCGGTCGATTGTATAATATCGGGCAGTATCTGTGCAAAATAAGCCGCAAGCAATATGCCTGCGGCTTCATTATTGAAGTATCTTGCAACTTTTAGACCTTACTCCACAATCAACTTCTTCGCCGTATTGCCGAGCATGATGGTATAGACTCCCTCAGGCAGGTTGCCTATCTCTATTCGCAAAGTCTCAACGCCGGCTTTGAGGTCGAACGTTCTTACTCTTTTGCCGTTGATGTCGAGGATTTGAAGCAAGGTGTTTTCTTTCAATGTCTCGAACTCCAATGTTACGAAACTCTTCGCAGGGTTGGGATACAATGCAAACTCCCTTGCG
>SAMEA104315436__coassemble_2037_pt1 | contig 9526 bp, 7 predicted proteins | sample SAMEA104315436__metabat2_low_PE_012 | metagenome-assembled genome bin SAMEA104315436 (sample SAMEA104315436) | gut metagenome | biome: Monkey gut; feature: monkey-associated habitat; material: faeces | place: China | collected 2013
TTTGACTCGAAAGACTTCGTTTTAGCACTGCTAACTCTTCGTTTTTTCGGAAAAAAACGCCGTTTTTCGACCGTCAAAATGCCGTCTTTTTCCGGTCGGTTTTCGATATGTTTGCAAGATGTTGAAATACAATCTTTTGCTAAACCCTCGAATACTCGAAAAATTTCGGGCGAGTTCCTCTTGACGAAAAATTCGCGAGCCATGGAGTTAAAGGAATTGAAAATCGTTAATTATGAATGATTGCAAATGGGGCGAAATGGTAAAGAATGTGAAGAAAGGCTGTGCGGTAGGGTGTTTAAGTTGTAAGGAATATGGTGATGGGTTTGTTTGGAGTGCGGAGTGGGGTAGGGGGTGTCGTAAATTATATATGATTGTGTGGTTTCGTTCCTCGTAGGGTTGCTTGCAGGCAGAGTTCTGCTATGCCTGCATACTATGCTACGAAGATAATTATCCCTTTTCGATATATGGATATTGGGGCAGGTAGTTACAACGAGCGATGGATTGCATGCCGGAAATCATATCGGTGGAATAAATTTATGTGATTGTCTTTTAGTAGATTGTCTGCTTGGTGTGATTTTTTCTTTCTTCAAAATTTGGTACTTGAAGAAAATGTTGTACCTTTGCACTCGCAAACGGGAGACCAAGTAGCTCAGTCGGTAGAGCACATCCCTTTTAAGGATGGGGTCCCGGGTTCGAGCCCCGGCTTGGTCACAAGAGAAAAGAAGCTGTATCGTAATATAAGAAGTGCGATACGGCTTTTTTTGTTTCAAGTATTTCTTTTATTCCTCCCTTTGAGGGGTGTTTTGCTGTTCTGTTTTCCCTTACGATACGTTCTTAATTACTGCTCCAAGTGTCGTTGTCGAAGTCCGGTACGAGGTTGTCTTGCGAAGAGAGGTCTTGAAAGAAGCCTTTGTGCAGTCCTACGGCATAAAAGTATTCCGTTATTCTCTCGTATTCCTCTTGTGTGAGGCGGCGATTCAGGTAATCTTGTTTCATTTGTCCCATCGGTGTGTATTGACTCATCAGGGATATGTTCAGGTTAAGCGAAATGTCGCTCAATGTTTCCAAAACCTTTTTGCTGTTTTCTTCTTGTGAGGGAATAATAAGATGTCGGACAATAAGCCCGCTTTCAATCCTTTCATCTTTGTCGGTCAACAGGCTGCTGCCTTTTTGTCGGTACATTTCCCTGATGGCTTCCAATGCTTTGTCGGGATAGTTCTTTGCTTGTGATAGTTCTTTCGCAAGATTGCTGTCTGCATATTTGTAATCCGGCAGGTAAACATCTATCATGCTTTCCAATTTCCGTAACTGTTCGCAGTTGTCGTAAGCATTGGTGTTGTAAACCGTCTTCGGGTACAGACCTTTTCGGTTCAATGTCCTGATGATTGCTTTCATCAAAGGAATGTGATGGGTGGGAGAGACGAAACCTATGACGTTTTCACTTTCCGAAAGCACGCTTTCTATTTTCCGAATAAGTTCATCGAAACCGGTGAAAGGGCTTTTGATGGGAGTGTCGTTGCGTGATATTTGTTTGTTCTGGCAATAAACGCATTGCAAGTTGCAATGGGCAAAGAATACATTGCAGATGCCTTTTTCTCCGACTATTGCCGGTTCTTCCCCTTTGTGATTGCATACCGATGAAACCTCTATGCCGGCTCCGCAGTTGCAGTAACCCTTTTCTCCGTTCAATCTGTCTGCTCCGCATGCACGCGGACAGAGTTCGCATCGGCTTAATTCCGCCTTTTCTTCTTCGGTATAAGGTATGCCTGATGTCATTTTATTTCGTATTTGGCTTGCAAAGGTACGATATTCCTGCTTTTCTTATGTGGTAAAAGGCTGTAAGAAGCGATTGAAACGGTGTTAATTAAGAGGCTGTTGAGGGAAAAAGAGAAAGAAATTCCGAATTTTCTTTGGCTGTAAGGAAATAATTCGTACCTTTGCACTCGCAATTCAAGCGGCGCATTCGTCTAACGGCTAGGACGGCAGATTCTCATTCTGTAAATAAGAGTTCGATTCTCTTATGCGCTACAAGATTTTAGGTTTTAGCTTATGTAAACGGTCGATTGTGGTAGTCGGCCGTTTTTTATTTTGATAAGTCCGATACCTTTGCTCCTTGCGAAGGGGCGGATAGTGGGAGAAAAGGAATGAGATACTTTTTGCATTTGGCATATAACGGAGAGAATTTCCATGGTTGGCAGATTCAAGAGGGGCAGGAGAGTGTTCAGGAGGTTCTTCAAAAGGCTTTGTTTCATGTTTTGAGAAAAGAAACAGAACTTGTGGGGTGCGGCAGGACGGATAGCGGAGTTCATGCTTCTGATTTCTATGCTCACTTCGATTATGACGGCCTTTCGGAGAGAGAGAGGGAAAGTCTGGTATTTCGTCTCAATCGTTACTTTCCTTATTCCATACGGATTTACGGTTTGTATCCCGTTCGGGATAATGCTCATGCACGTTTCGATGCTTTGAGCAGGACTTACAAGTATTATATCAGCCGATACAAGCAACCTTTCGGAAATTCCTTTTGCCTGTATTATCCTTGGCAGGCGGATGTGGAGAAGATGAATCTTGCAGCCTCCAAGTTGATAGGTAGAAAGGACTTTACTTCGTTCAGCAAGTTGCATACGCAGGTCAATAACAATATTTGCACCCTTACTCATGCCGAATGGACGGTGGAGGGAGAGCAAATCGTTTTCACCATAGAGGCAAACCGTTTTTTGAGGAACATGGTCAGAGCGATAGTCGGCACATTGCTTTTGGTCGGCAGGGGAAAAATCGGCGTGGAAGAGTTCGTGGATATAATAGAACGCAAAGACCGTTGTTTGGCAGGGGGAAGTGTTCCGGCGAAGGCTCTTTTCCTTCATAAGGTAAGGTACCCCGAGGAACTTTTTCTTTGAATTTGTCGGAGCGAAACGCCGAAAGAATTTTTTTCTTTCGGCGTCTTGGTGCGAATAAATCGGCGTTTCGCTCCGGAGAATGGCGATTGTTGCAAATCGATGCTTTGCAATGCCGCTTTTCGTGAGCAAAAGAAATTGTCGTGTTATGGCATTATTTTTTCGGAGGTTTGCAGGATTTGTGCATTCGGCTTGTCTTTTGCAATCATTGTGTCTTTTGTTTTGTCGGTGTTTCGTATGGCGATAAAAAAAAGCGTAACGAAATGCCGCTTGGACTCGTTTCGTTACGCTTGTGCGTTTTCTATGTTCGGTGTTACCGTTTTATTTGATGAAACCGCATCTTCTCAACAAGGCTTCGTTCGTCGGTTCGTGTCCGCGGAAGGCTTTGTAAAGTTCCATAGGGTCTTTCTTGCCTCCTTGCGAGAGTATGTTCTTACGGAACGAAGTGGATACTTCACGATTGAAGATACCTTTCTCCTTGAATGCGGCAAAGGCATCTGCGTCCAATACTTCTGCCCATTTGTATCCGTAATATCCTGCTGCGTATCCGCCTGCAAAGATGTGGCTGAACGATGTCGTCATGACCGAATTTTCCACAACAGGCATGAGTTCGGTCTTTGCGATGGCGTTTTTCTCCATTGCAATCACATCTCCTGTGTATGGTGCGGTTATTGTGTGCCATGCCATGTCTATCATACCGAAAGAAAGTTGACGAACGGACATGTAACCAGCCAAATAACGTTCTGCGGCAATCAATTTGTCGATTAGTTCCTGAGGTATCTTCTCTCCGGTTTTGTAATGAACGGCAAACATGTCGAGGAATTGCTTTTCGGTTGCGAAGTTCTCCATTATTTGAGATGGTAACTCCACAAAGTCTCTGTAAACCGAGGTTCCGGAAAGAGAGGAGTATGTTCCGGAGGCGAAAATGCCGTGAAGACAGTGTCCGAATTCGTGAAGGAAGGTTGTTACTTCGTCAAAGGTCAAAAGAGAAGGCTCTTTGGTGGTTGGTTTTGTGAAGTTGCAAACGAGTTGTATCAAAGGTCTGACATCGTTTCCTTGTTCATCTATGTATTGTTCTCTGAAAGAGGTCATCCATGCTCCCGAACGTTTGCTGTCTCTTGGGAAGAAGTCCATGTAAAGGATTGCAAGGAACTTGCCGTTGGATTTGTCATAAACCTCATAGACTGTTACATCGGGGTGGTACTTCTGAATTTCTTTGTTTTCCTTGAATTCGATGTTGTAGAGTTTGTCCGCAAGGTCGAAAATTCCTTTTTTCACGTTCTCCAATTTGAAGTATGGTTTGAACATGTTGGGATCCATGGCGTACTTTTCGTTCTTCAACTTTTCCGACCAATAGGAGAAATCCCATCTTTGTAGCTTTCCTTCAAAGCCGTGTGCGTTTGCATAGTCTTGGATTTCCTTTACCTCTTTTTCCGCAAAAGGCATGGAGGCTTCAAACAGGTCGTTGATGAACTTGTTGACCGTTTGGGGTGTTTTCGCCATGCGTTCTTCCAATGCGTATTCGGCGTATGAGGAATAGCCGAGCAGTTGTGCCATGCGGAGACGGAGGTTGGCTATCTTACGTGCTACTTCCTTGTTGTCTTTGTCGTTATTGTTGTTTGCTTCAAAGGCGGAAGCTCTCCACATCTTCTCTCTCAAATCCCTGTTGTCGGCGTACTGCATGAATGGTCCGAAAGAAGGGTATTGCAAGGTGAACGTCCAACCTTTTTGTTTCCTTGCCTTGGCTTCTTCTTTTGCCGCTGCGATTACATAATCCGGCAAACCGGCAAGGTCTTTCTTGTCGGTTATGTTCATCGAAAAGGCGTTCTGCTCTGCCAATACGTTCATTTGGTATTGGTTTGTGAGCGTACTCAACTCTTCCGATACTTTTCTGTATTCCTCTTTGTCCGCTCCGGTAAGCAAAGCTCCCGAACGAATGAAACTTTTGTAGGTTTTGTCCAAAAGCGTTCTTTGTTCTGTCGTCAAAGGAATATCGTCTCTTCTGTCATAAACGCTTTTCACTTTGGCAAACAACTGAGGATTCATGTTGAGATCGTTTCCGTATGCAGTCAATGCAGGAATGATTTCCATGTAGATTTGTTGGAAACGCTCGGAAGTAAGACACTCGTTAAGGTTGAAGAACACGCCTGAAACACGGTTAAGAAGACCTCCGGCTCTATCCAAAGCCGCGATGGTGTTCTCAAAGTCGGGCGTAGCCCTGTTAACGATGATTGCGTTGACTTCCTGCTTCGCCTGCTCTATTGCATAAAGCATGGCAGGTTTGTAATCTTCCGTCTTGATGAGGTCGAAAGGTGGAGTTTGGAAAGGGGTGTTCCACGGTTTAACCAACGGATTTTCTGCCGCTATCTTGGCAGATTCCTGCGGTGTCATTTGAGCCGCAAGCAATGTTGTTGTCATCGCCATAGCCAATGAAATTAAAGTTTTCTTCATCTTTTCGATATTGATTTTGTTGTTTAATTTTCAAGTCTGCAAAGATACGGCAATAATTCTTTTCTTCAAAGCAACGCCGTGCCGAAAGCACGAAAGAACCGTCCGAAATGCGTAATGCAATTGGAATTTCGTCCTTCCATGCACTAAAACCGTGTCTTTGAACGTTGAGACATCAACTTAAATTGTTTTGTTATGAAGAGAACGGCGTTTCTTTGTTTGTGTTTGTTGCCTTGTTTGCTTTTCGGACAGGGAATAAGAGCCATTTATGATTTTACGACCTATTCTTCCACCGAAGGAAATTACGTCGAGTTGAACACATCGGTGGATATGGGAAGCCTTGTGCTGTCCGATAATGGTGCGGAGGTGGAATTGACCGTTTTGATTTGCAAAGCGGAAAATACAGATGAGGTCATGTATTTGGATAAAAGGGATTTGAAAGCCGATAAGACCGTTTACGGTGCCGGAAAGCAGATGTTGGATACTCAGAGAATGAAGCTGGCTGACGGTAATTATGTTCTGTATATGTCTTTCAAAGATAAAAATTCATCGGCTGCGGCAGCGGAGGAAAAAGATGTCATAAGAATGAACTATCCGCAAGGAGAGTTGGCTGTTTCCGATATTCAGATAATAAATACACCCGTGAAATCTTCGGCCAAGACGATAAACACAAAGCAGGGTTACGAGATAATTCCTTATCCTTTCGATGCATTGCCGAAAGATAAGAACAGGATAGATTATTATGTGGAAGTGTACAATGCGGATAAGTATTTCGCAAAGGACAGTCTCTATTTTCTTACTGCGGTTATAGAGAACCTCAATACGAATACGAGAATGGCTGATTTCGCAAGGGCAGAGATGATAAAGGCAAAGGATATTTCGGCTGTGATAGGGGCTTTGGATATAAGCAAACTGCCTGAGGGCAGCTATTATCTTACCGTCGAGGTTAGAGACCGCAACAATATATTGCACGCTTACAAACGTGAAGCGTTTTTCCGCCAAAGCGATATAAAACAAGAAACAGAGAAGAACAGCGATATTCCTAAGGACGCTTTCGTTTTTGCTTTGACCGATGAGCAACTTGACGAGAACATAGAGACATTGGAACCCATAGCAAGCGAAGCCGTAAAGCAATTCATAAGAAAGGAACTTCCGACTGCCACAAGGGATATAAAGTTGTATTTCCTTTACAATTTCTGGAGGAATGAAGACCCCGTTTCTCCTCAATCGGCATGGCAGCAATACAGAACGAAACTCGAATATGTGAACAAGAAGTATGCCACCAACATAAAGAAAGGTTATCAAACCGATATGGGCAGAGTATATCTTGTTTATGGTGCTCCGACGGATATAATAGACGAAAAATTCAAGGCTTCGAGCGGATTGAAGAAAAGAACCTTGGACGACATTGCCGCAACTCCCGGCATGGTGAAAAGAGATGCCGACGGAGTGAACTATCTGCCTTATCAGATGTGGCGATATGATCGTACACCGTTCGGGGAGACCAACAGAATGTTCGTTTTCTATGCTCAACAGAACGATTTGAGCGAATATACTCTTTTGCATTCCAATGCCAAGGGAGAGAGAAACGAGATGTATTGGGAGGATGTGCTTTCTCGTTATACGCTCGGCCCGGGTGTAGAGGGTGAAGCCGGTGTTCAATTCAGAAAAGGACACAAGTAGTGAGGACGAAACTCGCAATAGTCATACTCAATTACAATACGGCACATCTTTTGCCGGACTATCTGCCGTCGGTCGTCGAATACTCTCCCGATTGCGAGATAGTGTTTGCCGATAACGGTTCTTCCGACAATTCGGTCGAGTATGTGAAGACATATTTCCCCACAATACGGATATTGCAATTCGAGACGAATTACGGTTTTACGGGAGGTTATAACAGGGCTCTGCAAGATGTGGATGCCGATTGCTATTGCCTTTTGAATTCCGACGTGGAGGTAAGTCCGAATTGGACTAAGCGACCTCTGGAATTGTTGATGGAAAATGCAAATATTGCGGCTTGTCAACCGAAAATACTGTCTTATTGCGATAAAAGCAAGTTTGAGTACGCAGGAGCGGCAGGAGGATACATAGATTACCTCGGTTACCCCTTTTGTGCAGGCAGATTATTCGAGAATATAGAAGAAGACAAGGGACAATACGAGGAAGAACGCGAGGTTTTTTGGGCAAGCGGTGCGGCTTTGTTCATAAAAGCGGAGTTATACCATCGCTTAGGCGGACTGGACGAACGTTTTTTTGCACACATGGAGGAAATCGACCTTTGTTGGCGGTTGAAGAATGCAGGTTATACCATATATTATACTCCGCAATCGCAGGTTTATCACCTCGGAGGTGGAACTCTGAACAAAACATCGGCGAGAAAAACCTATCTTAACTTCCGAAACAATCTGCTTCTCTTGTATAAGAACCTTCCCGACAAGGATGTAACCGGCATAATCTTCAAACGCAAATTATTGGACTTCGTTGCGGCAGCGGTTTTCCTCTTGCAGGGAAAGCCGAAGGAACTTCAAGCCGTATGGAAAGCACATAGGGATTTTGAAAACATGAAGCAATTCTATCAAAGAGAGAAAACAATAGAGCATTATCCCGATTGCGTATATCGCAAAAGCATAGTGGCAGCTTACAAGCTGTTCGGCAAAAAACACTTCACACAATTAGATTTCAAAATCAAATGAATGACTTGAATTTCGGCGGCTTGCTCATAGGCATTGCCACTTTCCTTATCATAGGTCTTTTTCACCCTGTTGTCGTAAAGGCGGAATATTTTTTCGGAACAGCTATTTGGTGGATTTTTCTTGCCTTAGGTTTAATTGGAACGGCAATTTCCTTAGTGGTTTCCAATATGGTGATTTCCACCTTGCTTGGAGTGTTTGCTTTTTCATGCTTTTGGACGATAAAAGAGCTGTTTGAGCAGGAAAAAAGGGTGGAAAGAGGCTGGTTTCCCAAGAATCCGAAGCGAGATAAAGCCGGCAAAAAGTCGGTAAAAGCAAAAACCAAACAGCAATCGGACAATATATCAGACTAAACAAACAGTCGGAATACCGTCTTTGAACTGTCCTTTTACAATATCCAAAATCAGATGATTAGCAAAGGGCAAAGTTTATATCGATGTCGCAAAGCAAAAAAATGACAAGCCTAAGAATTTGAAATAAAGAATAATGTTTTACCTTTGCAACGCTTTACGGGTTTTCAAACCGTAGCAATCAAAACAAAAACACGAAAAGACAATGGATATATTGCTGAAAGTATTGATGCTCATCGGGGCATTGGGATTGTTCCTTTACGGAATGAAAGTGATGAGTGATGCGTTGCAGAAGTTGGCAGGGGACAAGATGAGGGTCTTTCTCTCCAAGATGACTGCCAATCGTTTCAGCGGAGTGGCAACAGGGGTAGGCATAACGACGCTCATTCAATCCTCTTCGGCAACAACGGTCATGGTGGTCAGTTTTGTCAATGCCGGTTTGTTGAATCTGACGGGAGCAATCTCCGTAATCATGGGAGCGAACATAGGAACGACGGTTACGGCATGGATAATCTCGTTGCTCGGCTTCGAGTTCTCGATTTCCGTCCTGATATTCCCCTTGATAGCATTGGCAACACCGTTATTATTCATGAAAAAGCAGCAATCTCTCGGCGAATTCATATTCGGATTCGCTTTGTTGTTTTTAGGCTTGCAGACATTGCAGAGCGGAGTTCCCGACTTTACACAACCGGAATACGCAGGTGTGTTGCAATTCATCTCTTCCATGTCCGATTACGGTTATTTGTCGATATTGATGTTCGTTGTCATAGGAACGATTCTTACTGTGGTCGTTCAATCTTCTTCTGCAATGATGGCAGTAACTCTTGTCATGTGTGCTCAAGGTTTGATAGGCTTCGATGTAGCAGCTTCGCTCGTTTTGGGAGAAAACATAGGCACGACAATCACGGCAAACATGGCAGCCCTCATGGCGAACTCCACGGCAAAGAAAGCGGCAAGGGCTCACCTTGTCTTCAACCTCATCGGTGTCTGCTGGATGCTTATATTGTTTCACCCTTTCCTTTATGTGATAAGCAAATTGATAGTAAGCGTCAAAGGTCTCGACCCTTTCGTTTCCTCGGCAGCCATACCGGTTGCATTGTCCTGCTACCATAGTTTCTTCAATATCCTGAATACTTCTATACTTGTG
>SAMEA104315436__coassemble_2181_pt1 | contig 8872 bp, 7 predicted proteins | sample SAMEA104315436__metabat2_low_PE_012 | metagenome-assembled genome bin SAMEA104315436 (sample SAMEA104315436) | gut metagenome | biome: Monkey gut; feature: monkey-associated habitat; material: faeces | place: China | collected 2013
TTGTCGGCGGAGGCGATACGGCTTGCGAGGAAGCCTCCTACCTTTCCACTATATGCAAAAAGGTATATCTCGTTGTCAGACGCAATATCCTCAGAGCTTCGAAGGCTATGCAGGAAAGAGTGTCGAAGAACGAGAAAATCGAAATCAAATGGAACAGCAAGCCGAATGAGATATTGGGCGATGCAAGTGGTGTGACGGGTTTGCGTTTGGAAGATTCCGTCAGCGGAGAAAAGCATGACATTGAGTTGACAGGCGTTTTCGTCGCCATAGGACACAAGCCCAATACGGATTTGGTTAAAGGCGTCATCGAGCTTGACGCTCACGGATACATAAAAACGGAAGGCAAAACCTCCAAAACCAATATCCCGGGAGTGTTTGCCGCTGGTGATGTGATGGATCCTGTTTACAGACAGGCAATAGTTGCAGCCGGCAGCGGTTGCCGTGCAGCCATGGATTGCGAACGCTTCTTGAACGAAAATCCGATAGCGAAATAATACATTGAAAGCAATATTTACATTCTTCTTTTTTGCGTTTGCCTGCCGTATGCTTTGTTTCGGGCAGGCAAACGCTTTGTCTGATAGGAAAGACAGCATAACAGATAAAACCGAAGCCTTTCATCTCACCCCGGAAAGGGGAATAGAGAGAATTGAAGGGGTGTTCGATAACGACCTTAGGAACGTTCACTGTCCGGATAAGGCATATAGAACCCTCGGCGGTTTCTTTCAGCAACTCTCCACAGCCGGAAGCAGCGGACAAAACCTCTTGTTCGGCAGCGGAAGGCAGAATACCCACACTTATCTGCCCGATTTGTTCGAACCATATACTTATTCGTTCGAGGATATAGCCTATTATCAGGTGAGTAAAGCCCGAAGCAATTTACGCTATTCCGATAACACCGACGCTTCCCGCCGTTTCAGTATTTTCCATACGCAGAACCTTGCCCGTAATTGGAACATCGGCTTGACTTACGATGTGAATTATGCGGACGGAACCTTTGCTTATTCGCAGGTGATGAACCAATTCTTCAACCTGACGAGCAATTACATCAGCAACAACGGGCGTTACCATGCGGCAGCGGCTTACATAAGAAACAGAGCCTACATTCTGGAAAACGGAGGCATTCTTTCCGATTCTCTTTTCATCGACAACCTCTACTCGAAGCCTGAAACCTATCCTACGAATCTGCAAAACGCATACTCCAAGCATAAAACCTCGGATTTCTCTCTTTATCAGAGCTACAAATTTTCCTCTGACGAAGACAGTGAAAGCCGTCTTTTCAGTGCCGGAAAGCTCACTCATCAAATCAAGTTGCAGCGAACCGCCCGCATATATTCCGATGAGACGCTCCTTACAGTGGATTCCATTGCCACACGTTCGCTTCAAAACACACTTTCGTGGACAAATGACAACGATTCCGCCACTCGAATGCTTCCGATACGCATAAACGTGAAGCATGAGTTGCTCATGTTCTCCGACAAAGCCAACTCGCCACTCTACAATATCATCACGCCGCAAGCCTTCGCAGGTTTCAGGCATGGCTGTTTGGAAATAATGTCCTCATACGGTCGCAGCATTGCAACGGAGGTCTATTCCGGAGACTATACAGCCGACGTAACGGCAATCATTCGCCTTTCAGACAACATAATCAGTCTTTCCGCAGCAAGCAAACGACAGACACCGTACTATATATACTCGCACTTCGCAAGCGAGAACCTGAATTGGTATAGGAAAACAGTGAAAACAGACATCGCACAACTTAAAGCGACCTACCGATACAGGTATTTGCTGAACATAAATCTTGATTACTTCCTCTTGGACAAGTATCCGACAATTCAAAGCAGCGACTTGTCCGTTTCATACAGCGACAAAATAAACCTTATTCGACTTCAAGCCCTTTGGAACAGGGATTGGAAACACTTCGGCATGCAAGGCAATTACGTCTTTCAGTCCACAGACGGCGAAAACCACATACACCTTCCTCTCTTCATGGCAAAGCAAAGCCTTTATCTTCGATTGAACCTGTTCAAAGGCAAATTGGAAACACTCATAGGGCTTGATTTAAGATACAATACCGCATACCATGCCGACAAATACCTGACGCAAATCGGCATGTTTGCATATCAGAGCGAAGAAACAACGGGAAACTACCTCTATTGCGACTTTTTCGTGAATGCGAAGATAGACGTATGCAATCTCTTTCTCGCTTTGAGACACCCTTACGCCGGAATGTTCGGCAGAAACTACATTGCCACACCCTTATACCCCCAAGAAGGTTTCGCCCTCTGCTGGGGATTGAGTTGGAACCTCATGAACTGACAAGGAACAACTCGTTTTCCTGCCTCTTTTTTTGCTTCCGTTACCTCAAAATGTCGTTTTCGAGGAAATGTTACCTATTTGTAGGAATTGTATCTGCGGATTTTGTCTATCGGTTTGCGGATTTTCTTTCTGGTTTCGGCGGCAGAATATCCCACGGCTATGAGCAGGGGAATGCGTTTGGCAGTCGGCACGTTCAGAATTTGCTTAACCTTTTTCTCATCGAACCAACCGATCATGCAAGTACCCAATCCCAATTCCGTTGCCTGCATGCAGAAATTGTTCGCTGCGATACCCAAATCCAAAAGTGTGTATTCCTTATCCTTTATGACCGAACCTATGGACGAAGTGAAGTTCGCTTTTTCCAAAACCACCGCAACGATGACCGACACTTGGTGAATGAAACGGTTCAAAGCCATGTCGGCGGTTGCTTTCCGCATTTGCTGCAATACCTCGGCCTCATTCACAACCACGAAAGTCCACGGTTGGGAATTGCAAGCCGAAGGAGACAGACGTGCTGCCTCCAAACAGGCTTCCAATTTATCGTTTTCGACCGCACGTTCTTCATATTTGCGGTCGCTTTGCCTCTTTAGAAGAAGCTCTTTGTAGGTCATGACCTCGATAATTAAGCATTGATACTTGCAGATGAAAGAACAGCATCTGCTTTCACTTTCTTAATCAAACCCTGCAACACATTGCCCGGACCGACTTCTATGAATGCTTCCGCACCGTCGGCAATCATCGCCTTGGCAATCTGAGTCCACTTCACAGGGGAGGTCAACTGCTTTATCAAATTTTCCTTTATCTCAGCCGGATTGGTCATCGGCAATGCGTTTACGTTTTGATAAACAGGACAAATAGGAGTGTGAATATCCGTTTTCTCTATTGCAGCTGCCAATTCCACTCTTGCAGGTTCCATAAGCGGGGAATGGAATGCTCCGCCGACTTTCAACGGCAATGCTCTCTTTGCTCCGGCGGCTTTCAACTGCTCGCAGGCTTTGTTAATTCCCTCCATGCTGCCCGAAATCACCAACTGACCGGGGCAATTATAGTTGGCCGGCACAACCACTTCGGCGATTGAGGCACACACTTCCTCGATTTTCTCGTCAGGCAATCCTATTATGGCTGCCATTGTTCCCGGAACAGCCTCGCAAGCCTTCTGCATGGCACCCGCACGAGCGGCAACCAATTTCAAGCCGTCCTCGAAACTCATGGCACCTGCGGCAACCAATGCCGAAAATTCACCCAAAGAGTGTCCTGCAACCATATCCGGCTTGAACTCTTCACCCAATGCTTTCGCAAGGATTACCGAATGCAGGAATATAGCGGGTTGTGTTACATTGGTTTGCCTTAATTGTTCGTCCGTTCCTGCGAACATTATATCCGTTATGCGGAAACCGAGTATCTCATCAGCCTTTTCAAACATCGCTTTGCAGCTTTCGTTTGAATCATACAGTTCTTTGCCCATTCCGACAAACTGCGCTCCCTGTCCGGGAAATACGTATGCTTTCTTCATATCGTTAATTGTTATTGTAAAACAGTCTGCAAAAGTACGAAATAATAGCGACACCTCACTCAAACGCCGTTTCGGAAAAATGAAACGGCGGAATAATTTTTTCTTTCGGCGTTTTAATCTTCATGAAACGGCGTTTGGCGAAAAGCAAAGAGGGCTTGCATTTTTCGCATGCAAACCCTACGAGTATTTTATGCCGTTCGGGCGTTCAGAAATTGCAACGCATTCCGATGGAAGTGGAAATCATTGTTACAGGGTCTTTGTCGATGCCATTGTATCCGTATGTCAAGAGAGTCAATTCTTCGTTAAGTTCTCTATCCGGTGCAGATGTACCCATGATTGCACCTTTTGCAAAAACGGATAAGTATTTGTTCAATTTGTAATCCGCCGTTATGGAAAATCCTCCGCCGAAACCGTATGATGTATTCTTGTAATCCATGGTTTCAATCATACTGTTGGAAGTATTTATGCGGTTATAGGTGAATTTATTCGAGAAAGCAACCAAGCCGATGCTCACGGCAGGTCTTATGCTCAAAGAACCGATTTTATATATCGTTCCTATTTCAATATTGGTGTACATAAGATTGGTGTTTTCCTTCATGTCAATGATATACATGCCGGAAGTAGTCGGTCCTGATACGGCAGGGTACAATGTACTTCCCGTTGTAAGCAGGTCGAGCTTCACAAATAAAGCATCGTTAAAGGTTAAGCCTATGCCGAAATCAACATTCATTGCACTTCTTGCCGATTGTTCGTTGGGGTAATCGGAAGGGAATGAACCGAAGTGATTGAACAGTTCCGCCGTTCCGAAACCGACTTCAAAGAACAGGTTGGTTTTCTTTCCTTGTGCAAATACGCCTGTGGCGAACAGCATGCACATTGCTATCAAAAGCGATTTTCTCATTTTGGATTTTTGTTTTTGTTGTTTATTGTTGCTATTTGCTTTTCAGAGAAAACGCTTTCAGCCTTTTGATATTGTAGTCTGTTAAAAAAAAAGTGCGTTTTGAAAAATTTCAAATCCCGTATCAGCCCTCCGAATATCTTATCCAATCATCATCGACAGCCAGAAGACGGCAGAGGTTCAGTGCTTCCGTAGGAACTTGTCGGTTATCGGATTCGATGAGGCTGTAATCTATATGGTCGCTTATGCGGTCTATGTCTATCGGCGGGGTAAGGTCTTGGTGCATGAAGCCTTTGACACGCATGCTTCGGCACGGTGCCTGAATATTCGAGTAATGGGTGGTAACGACAGCAAGGCTCGATTGTTCGGAACAAACTTTGATGAAACCCTCCACAAGTTTCTTTCCTTCGATGGGGTTGGTGGTTCTTGCCAATTCATCGACCAAAACAAGGTGTCTGCCACCTTGTCGCATCGTTTTGATGATATTGTCCAATGTTTTGATTTCCCATGCGAATGAAGACAAGCCTTGTTCCTCGTTCTGCCCGTCTCCTATGCTGCATTGCACGCTTTCGACCAAGCAAACCTCACCGCTTTCGCAAGCAAGGAAGAAACCGTATTGCAATAACAGTTGATTGAGAGCGAGGGTCTTCAATATCATCGTTTTGCCTGCCATGTTCGCTCCGGTAATCAACAGCACCCTTTCATCGACCTGCACATCTATATCCTGATAACGCCTGCCAGATTTTGTCATCAGGCGTTTCACAACGGGGTGAAACATGTTTCGGTATTTGATTTCGGCAGTTTCGTCGATTGAAACCTTGTTCAAGTGCAGCTCTTCCGCCAAGACGGCTTTTGCGAAAGCCACATCCGTTTGGGCAATGCTCTCCATGGCTTGTTTGATTTTCGGTATAAGAGGACGGATACGGCTGCATAATTCCGCTCTTACCTTGTCTTCCAAATCCGAACACTCGCAATAGAGTTTGCGACTTGCCTCTTGGTCGTCCCTTTCCTTGGCTTTCTCCCATTCTTTCCGCTTTTCCTCCAATTCTTTCGAGTAAGCGGAATAAATGTAAAAGCGTGGCAATTCCAGCTTTTCGGGATCCAATATATTTATAACCTCCTGCAAATTCGGCAAAGGCATGAGCGAAGAAACGAACAACTTGCCGACTTTCTTGACATTTATGCAGAATACTTTCAATTCGAACAAGCCTACATCGTCTGCCGTTTCCCCTTGTTCGATAAGGCTGATTGTACCGCTTATATCGCATATCTCGCCCATCAGGCAAAGGAAATGATGTAAGGATTGCTCGTTTTGAGCCTTTCTGAAAGCCATACACTCCTCCGTTTGCTCCCATTGGCGTTTTATCCATGCGGAAGAATGCGAGAACTCTGTATCCGTAAGCAACTTCCTGCCCATGGAGGTTTGCAGTTCCATTTGCGAATAAATCGTTTTCAAGGAAGGGTACTCGGCAACGGCTTGTTGAAATCTCATGTCTTTATAAGGTTTTTATGTTGTAAATATCCGCCGGAATGGCTTGGCGTAATGCGTCGAGCATTCGTCCGTTATCGAAATTGTAACCCGTAGGCGATATAGGGTTTGCCGTGATGGCTATAAGGTTTGCAGGATAGAGTACACTCAATCTGCCTCCTTTGCGAAGGAATTGCCGTATGCTTTCCGGCGAAGCGAAGTTCTTGGTGAAGTCTTTGATGATTATCTCCGTTTTGTCCTGCTCTTTCTGCGAGCAAACGAAACGCATGAACTTCTCGTTCAGCACTCCGGAGATGTAAATCGTCCTTCCGTGGGAGAATATCACGTCCTTGTACCTTTCAATCATCAAGAGAGATGGTATTTCCAGCGGAACGATTTCTCCGTCCGCCACGGCAAACACGCCGCTGTCCTTTTGCTTCAACTCTTCCGCTTCCCTGCCCGAATATTTCGGCAATCGGATAAGTTCGTACGTGAAACGGGTCTTATCGACCATCGTTTGCAGGGACGCACTCACCGCAGCACCGGTCGAAAGCACCATCGCATCCGTTACGCAGGGTGAACCGAAGCTCATTCTCGACAAAGCACCGTCGATCAAACAAAGATTTACCTTTTTCGACAGCCTGTCTATGAAATTCTTCAGCTGCTTCGTGTCGCTCGGACCTGCCAGAAGCACCTTCCCATCGCTTATTGCTTCCGCCGTTATAAGCCTTCCCAAGGCTGTTGTGCGGAAATCGACATCTTCAATGCAGCTTACGATTTCCCTTTGCAGGTAAAGAGCCTGTGCGGTTACGAATTTCGTACCTTTATATATATGTATCTCCGGTTTGGAAGTGTGAGTTACCTGATCGATTTGCTCACCGTCTATGCCGATAGAACTGATGGCAATCTTCGTATCAGAAAAAGAGCGGAGACGACCCAACACATAGTTCAGCGTCTGGGTCTTCCCCGCATTTTTTTCCATACCGACGAAAGAAACACTCTTGTATCCGAGTAACTTTTCTACAAAAGGCATTTCGTCTGTCGCTTGAAAACTAATGTTTCTTGTTTCTTTCGTGACGTGCAAGGTGGGCAGGCTCCATGGAAAGCTGGTCTCCGCGAAGCAACTTGGCAACACCGTCGTTCACAATCTCCGTTCCTTTCAAGAAATCCACATCGCATTCTCCCGGAACATAGTTTTCAGGTTCTGTATATGTCGTTATAACTCCCTCGAAGTTTCTTAGAACGACTCTGTTAGGCGATTGGGAGATTACGTATTGAGGCATAACCGGAGTCTTTCCGCCACCGCCCGGAGCATCCACGACGAAAGTCGGAACGGCATAGCCGGATGTATGTCCTCTGAGGTTTTCCATTATCTCCAATCCCTTGGAAACAGGAGTACGGAAGTGTTCCAATCCCATCGAAAGGTCGCATTGATAGATGTAATAAGGTCTTACTCTCATCTTGACAAGCTCGTGAACCAATTTTTTGAACACTCTGACATCATCGTTAACGCCTCTCAACAATACGGATTGGTTACCCAAAGGAATACCGGCGTTTGCCAAACGCTCGCAAGCCGCTTTCGCATCGGCTGTACATTCGTTAGGGTGATTGAAGTGGGTGTTCAACCAAATCGGATGGTATTTCTTCAACATGTTGACCAAGTTGTCGGTAATTCTCATCGGGCAAACAACAGGGGTTCTCGAACCTATACGGATTATTTCCACGTGAGGAATGGCTCTCAATCTCTTTATTATCGATTCCAACATGTCATCGTTCACCATCAAAGCGTCTCCGCCTGAAAGCAAAACGTCTCTTACCTGCGGAGTTTTGGCGATATATTCTATACATTTATCGATTCTGTCCTGCGTACTCTCGCAATCGTGTTGTCCTGCGAAACGACGACGTGTGCAATGACGGCAATACATCGAACACATGTCCGTTATGAGGAACAAAACTCTGTCCGGATAACGGTGAGTAAGTCCCGGAGCAGGTGAATCCTCGTCCTCGTGAAGAGGGTCCAAAAGATCTGCATCTGCCTGATGAAGTTCCGCACCCGTAGGGATAGCCTGACGACGTACGGGGTCGTTCGGATTGTTCACATCGATTAAAGACAAATAGTTAGGAGTGATAGCCATACGCAAAGTCTTCAATGCGTTTGCCACACCTTGCTCTTCTTCCGCTGTAAGAGTGATGTACTTTTTCAAATCCTCCAAAGTCTCCACTCTGTTCTTCACCTGCCACTTCCAATCGTACCATTGTTCGTCCGTAACGTTCGGAAACAACTCTTTTCTTCTGTTTACTTGCATATTTATCGTTGGTTTATATTTTTTCGTCCTGCAAAGATATGGCTTTTTCGCGACATTGCGAACGCAAAAGCGGCATGACTTGCAACAATGCGACCAAAAACCGAATTCAATACCTTACTTCATCTAACGAAAAGACTTTCTTCTCACTCTGTTTTGCCTTTCGGGAAAAGCCTTTGTACGTACCTTCTTCGACAAAACGCCGTTCCATGAAAACGAAACGGCGGAATAATTTTTTCTTTCGGCGTTTTATTTCAGCGAAACGCCGATTCGTTTTCGTCTTCGCAAGTGCTTGAAAATCCGTCCTTGGCAAGGACGTCAGATGAGTAAGAGGAAATTTCGTACCTTTGCAAAGTCTTTTTTCGGAGGGAAAG
>SAMEA104315436__coassemble_2426_pt1 | contig 7907 bp, 6 predicted proteins | sample SAMEA104315436__metabat2_low_PE_012 | metagenome-assembled genome bin SAMEA104315436 (sample SAMEA104315436) | gut metagenome | biome: Monkey gut; feature: monkey-associated habitat; material: faeces | place: China | collected 2013
CGTAGTGGGATTTATTTCTTCCGGAGAGAGAAAAGTGGGCGACCCTGCAAAGCGTCAGGCAATCACAAACCCTCACAACACAGTTTACTCCATAAAGAGATTTATGGGTGAGAGTTATGATATGGTTCAAAGAGAGATTGCCAATGTCCCTTACAAGGTTGTAAAAGGCGATAACAATACTCCGCGTGTCGATATCGAGGGAAGATTGTATTCTCCACAGGAAATTTCTGCAATCATCTTGCAAAAGATGAAAAAGACAGCGGAGGATTACTTGGGTCAAGAGGTAACGGAAGCCGTTATAACGGTACCGGCATACTTCAATGACGCACAACGTCAATCCACCAAGGAAGCCGGAGAAATCGCAGGCTTGAAGGTAAGAAGAATAATCAACGAACCGACAGCGGCAGCTTTGGCTTACGGATTGGATAAAAAAGACCAAGATGCACACATCGCAGTATTCGACCTTGGTGGCGGTACATTCGATATTTCAATCCTTGAATTGGGAGACGGAGTATTTGAAGTGAAGTCAACCAATGGAGATACACACTTGGGAGGTGATGACTTCGATAAACGAATCATAGATTGGCTTGCGGAAGAATTTCAAAAAGACTTCAACGTCGATTTGAGAAAAGACCCTATGGCTTTACAACGTTTGAAAGAAGCAGCAGAAAAAGCGAAGATAGAGTTGTCCTCTTCAAGCACAACGGAAATCAATCTTCCTTATATAATGCCTATCGATGGCGTTCCTCAACACTTGGTACGCACATTGTCGAGAGCGAAATTCGAGCAACTCTGCGATGACTTGATAAAAGCCACGATAGAACCTTGTAAGAAAGCCTTGGCTGATGCAGGTTTGGATAAGAGCCAGATAAACGAAGTAATCTTGGTCGGTGGTAGTACACGTATCCCTGCCGTTCAAAAGATAGTTGAAGATTTCTTCGGAAAAACACCTTCCAAGGGCGTTAATCCCGATGAGGTTGTCGCAGTCGGTGCCGCAATACAAGGCGGTGTCTTGACGGGAGAGGTAAAAGATGTGTTGTTGCTCGATGTTACGCCGCTATCCTTGGGTATAGAAACCTTAGGTGGAGTGATGACCAAATTGATAGAGGCAAACACTACCATACCTACGAAGAAAACTCAGGTCTTCTCCACTGCACAGGATAATCAACCTTCCGTTGAAATCCACGTATTGCAGGGTGAAAGAACCAGAGCGACCGACAACAAGACCATAGGCAGGTTTATCCTCGATGGTATTCCACCTGCACAAAGAGGAGTGCCTCAAATCGAAGTAACATTCGATATAGACGCCAACGGTATCTTGAATGTATCTGCGAAAGATAAGGCAACCAACAAGCAACAATCCATAAGGATAGAGGCTTCCAGCGGATTGAGCGAGGAGGAAATAAAGAGAATGAAAGCAGAAGCCGAAGCTAATGCCGATGCCGACAAGAAATTGAAGGAAGAGGCAGAGAAAATCAATCAGGCGGACGGAATGATTTTCCAAGTCGAGAAAGCCTTGAAGGAGAACGGCGAGAAATTGCCTGCCGATAAGAAAGGTGAAATAGAAAACGCCTTGAAAGAATTGAAGGAGGCTCATGCGTCGAAGAATATTCCGGCAATAGACAAAGCGATGGAGAAGTTGAATACGGTATTCCAAGCAGCCTCTGCCGACATGTACTCTCAGAACGCAGGTGCAAACCAACAGCAGGGAGCAAATCCTGAACAAGGTTCCGGCAATGCAAACCATGGCGGAAACAATCAGGACGGCGAAGTTACCGATACCGATTTCGAGGAAGTGAAATAAACCCGAAAGGGAAACATCAATCCGAAAATAAACCAATGCGTGCGACTAATCAAAGTCGCACGCATTTTTTGTTTGTCGAATTCTCCATGTATCAAGTTCCGGCATTGCTAAAAGTTAAGCCTCAACCCTATTTCTCTGATGTCTTCGCCCTTTGTTCCGCTTTTGTACATTGGCAGAATGTTGGCAAAAAGTTCCAAATTGGCACCGATGAAAAAACGTTCTGTAAAACCGATATTGGCTTCTATCTTCCAAGGATTGAGATTGTCGATTTTTGTCTTGGCGAAATCGAATTTGTTGTTCTGATTTATGCTCAGGCTGTATAGATTGCTTTTCAATACTCTTCCGAATGTCAATCCGAATGAAAATCGGTATAATCCGTCTTTGATGTTTATTGTATACTTCACAGGAAGCAACAGACTGCGACTTAGTATGTATTGTTGCGTTCTGCGACCGTCGGCATTATCTGAAAACGTAAAGTCTCCTTCTTCATATTTCACCTCATTGAACAAAAGTCTGAGGTCGAGTTTATATTCAAGACCTGCCGTGAATACATTGCCGTTGCCGAACGGATGTTTATATACAACAGGAAAGCTTAGCCCGAACCGTAAGTTTGAAACACTCGGATTATCGTACTTTTTGTTGCCTATTTTGAGTAAATCGACGTCCTTATTTACCCAGAATGAAAGACTTGGACTTGCTCTGTAATCAGCCTCGGGCAGTTGCTTGAATTGTTTCACTCCGCTGCCCGTGGCGGTTTTTGCAATGTTCAGTCGAACGCTGTCTGCCGAGACATCGGGACATTGAAAGGTTGCATTGTTTGCCATGAACAGATAAGTGTATTCGCCACCGATGAATTTGTCTGCTTTGATTTGCCCGTTCTTAGATATATCCACGGAGGCTTCCTGCATGTTTACTTGCAAGGTGTCTGCAATGAGCGTGGCATTGTCTTGGACGGTTATTCTTGAAAAGTGTTTTGAGCTGTAAAGAGTGATTTCTCCATCATTCAACAGTTTCTTGAAATGGATTAAACTCAAGCTTCCGTTTCTCACCCAGCATATTTTTTTTGACAGGGTGCTGTCTCCGTACAGAGAAACTTCCAGATAATCTTTGTCGCTTTTGATAAGCTTCACTTTACAAGACGAAGAAATGTATAGTTTCTCATAGTCCTCCTCTATGGGTTGGTATAAAACGTAACGCGTCCGGTTTTGAGCAAAGACACAAAGGGACATGGCTGCAAGAACAGCAAGTAATAATGGCTTTTTCATAATGTATTGTATTTTGATATTTCTATTTCTTCTTTTCGCTGAGGTGTGTGCGTCCCATCGGGAGCGTGAACGGATACAGGTTCGACGCTCTGTCATCGATGTTTTCAAAGCGTATCATTCTGTGTCTTTTATATTTTATCAGCCTGTCGCTCTCTATCCTCACCACCCGTTCTTCCGTTAGGGACGGTTGGTATATTTGTTCTGCAATCTGTTCTTCCGGAGCATCCGGAACAATCTGTGCAGGTATGGAATCAGGCATATTCACGGCAACCTCTTGAACTTCGCAAGCCTGTTCCGCACATTCCTTTTCCGGTTCTTGAACTTGGGTTTGATGCCTCTTCGTTTCGTTGCCGTCAAACGGCGTTTCATAAAAATGAAACGCCGTTTTGATTTTTTCTTTCGGCGGAATATTTTCACACTTGCCTGTAACGCTTGGCAAGGTTGCCACCTGTTTCCCGGCAGGCTTATCATGCGTGTCGTTTATCGGCGTTTTCAAAAACAAAAACGCTGCAATGCAGGCGGCAACAGCCATTCCCGTCGCTTGAAACAATATAAGCCTTATCCGTTTCTTTCGCCTGTTGCTGTCATCTATGGTTTTCAATATCTTTTCCTGTCTCTTGATATTCTTCTCATGCGTTTTCAGAGCGGCAAGACCATGCAGCAAAGCCATATCCTCCGAGTATTTCTCGTTCTTTGCAATCTCCTCTTCGGTAAAAAGGGCAAACAATTCCGTTTCCTCCTCTTCCGAAGTCGCCCCTTGATAGAAGCGAAACAATAATTTCTTGAAACGTTTCTCTTTTTCCATGTTTCAACAGATTAAAGGTTTATATTATTCATCATTTCCCTGAGTCTGGCGTATGCCCGTGAAATATTCGTCCTCACATTCGCCTCGCTCATGTTCATCTCTTTCACGATTTCTTTGGTATGTTTTGCCTCCAAATATTTCTTTTTGAGAATGTCCCGTTGCCTTGCGGGCAGTCGCTCCAACAATTCGAGCATTTTCTTGCATAAATCCTCGTTATCTTCCGCCTCAACGTAATAAGAAGACATCGATACCACACTTTCAGACACACATTTCTGCCTTTTTCGCAAATTGTCTATACATCTGCATTTGCAAATGCTTATGCTGTACGCTTCCAAATTGTCAATCAGGTCGAGTTTGTGAACATTCTGCCACAGAAAAGCAAACACCTCCTGCGTAATATCCTCGGCCAAGAACTCATCTTGCAGAATACGCATTGCGAAAGCCTGCAATTTCGGTTGTAGTTTGACGATTTGTAGTTTGAACGTCTCGGTTGTCATTGTGCAAATGAAGTTTCCTTTCTGATTGTTCCCGATTGTAAGTCGTGAAAAACCATGAAATGTTACAATCGCTCCTCGAAAAATTCCGTGAAAGTAAGAAAAATATCGTTGATAGGTAAAACTTTCATACTTATACAAAGACTTGACGCGGCTGAGAGGTCGTGGGTTTGGTCGTTCCAACCTTACATATATGCGAAAGTTCGATCTTGTGTTCCCAAAATGTGAGACGATGTCTCACATTTTGACATGGAGGCACTGCTTTGAATTGCTAAAATGCGATGTACCTATGGACGTGCAGTTCTATCTTGAATTTGCACATACCATACGTCCTTTGATTATCGGATAAATGTATGCGATTTTTCGTGTTTCTGCTTATCGGCAGAGTTTGTTTTCGCAATCGTCGGTTGCAGCTTCGGTTTCAAGGGTGCAATGGGTGATGCCCGACGAGGCGAGTTTGTGCCTTATCTCTTGTTTGACGTTTTGAGACTTTGAGATGTCATTCAGAACGATGTGTGCGGTAAGAGCCGTTTCCGTTGTGCTGATTGCCCAGATGTGAAGGTGATGGAGGCTTTCCACGTATGGTATTGCCAATATTTCTTTTTGCACCTTATCGATATCGATGTTGCTCGGAGTGCCGTCCAATGCCATTTTCAGACTTTCTTCGAGCAAATGCCATGTCGAGAAGAGTATAACGCCTGCAATGACAATGCTTATGATAGGATCTATGAGGGTGTTTCCTGTGAAGACGATGATAATTCCGCTTATGACAACGCCGACAGAAACCAATGTGTCTGCAAGCATGTGCAGAAAAGCACCTTTCACATTCAAGTCATGGCTTTGCTTTTTCATCAACATAACCGTTGTCAAGCCGTTTACAACTATTCCCACGCCTGCCGTCCAGCTTATGGCAATACCATTCACCGGAACAGGGTCGGTAATCTTCTCTATACTTTCGATGACAATGACTATTACGGCTCCGAGAAGCAGGATTGCATTAAGTAAAGAAATAAGAATAGTGGCTTTCTTTCCTCCGTAAGTGAAATGTTTGGTCGCCGCTTTTGCAGAAAGACGGAATGCGAGCAGTGCGAGCAGGAGGGAAAAGACGTCCAAAAGGTTATGCCCTGCATCGGAGAGCAAAGCCAACGCACCCTGAACCCAACCGATTGTGGCTTCCACAGCAACGAAAGCGAGATTGAGGCAAATGGCTATGATGAATGTCTTGTTCAAATTTCCATCTATGTGAGATGCGTGCGAATGTTCATGATGTCCCATATCCGTTATGCTTTTTCGATTTGACATTTCAGTTTCCGGATTATTACAAGATAAGAAAGAATATGTTGAACCCTTATTCACGGAAAACGAGTATGCGGGATTGGTATATGTTGCCATGTTACGGTTCGATATATCTGCAGTCGGTAGTAAATACTTTACTTATTCTTCTTATAAGCCTTGCATTGTTTCAGAAAAATATTATCTTTGCACCGTCTTAATTCAACCGAAAGCCCCGATGGGTAGAGGTTGGGCAGACATAATGGAAAAGGCGTTTTTGTACGCTTTGGTTTTGACGAATTGGAATCTCGCAAATTCATTGACAAGTCAAAAACAAAGCAACAAAGAACGCCTCATGAGGTGTATGATATGCAACTCTTATTGACTTCAATCAAGTCAGGGATTGTTAAGAGACTTACACTGGTGTGGGGCTTTCGGCGTTGCTCGTTTCGACTTGTCGGGCAATGCGAGAGCCTCAATTCGTGAAACGAGTGACAGAAGTGGCTCCACGCTTTTTCATATGTAGATTAACATTTTGTGAAATACGCCAATATGGTAGCCGTTGGCAAAAAAACATTTGTAATATGGCAATATCAAGTATTGAGCATCGAAGCAGTTATTATGATATATTCGATGCACGAGGCAAAAAAGCAAAAACTATTCCTGACCACATCGGAGAACTGTTGGGGTGGAGCGACCGTTTTTTCATTGTCATGAGAAGCGGTTATTATGATACTTACGACGAGCAGGGCAAAAGAATCAAAACAATTCCGGCAACCATCGGCAACTTTGTTTCTATCTGTGCTGATCAATTTATTGTAAGACGAAGTGCATATCTTGATACATACGATGCTTGGGGTAAAAAGATAAGCACTCGTGTAGCAAGATAATTTTTATCATCAACAAACTCTCCAAAGATTGAATGGGAGTTTGTATTTATGGTTTTATATAAAAAAGTTTCATCATGAAAAATAAAAGATTCTTCACATATACAACTCTTGCAGCCTGTTTGATATGTGTTATTGCCGTGGCTTTCAATGTCTTTACAGACTTGGAATTGCCTGGCAGACTTATGGCTGCAATATTAGGTGTTGTCATCACGGCAACTATAACACAGGTTCTTCTTCAAGGACAGACTCAAAAAGAGGGTACACTGAAACGCGACTCCAAAATATTTGAGGAGAAGTTGAAAATCTACCAAAACTTCCTTAACACTCTCTACAAAGCTGTGGAGGATAAACAACTTACAGAAAAAGAACAAATGGAACTTCAATTCCAGACTTCTCTTGTTGCCATGCACTGTGACCCTAAGCATATATCGGTCATAAGCAATGCTGTGAAAGGCGTTGTGCAAAGTACTTGTCCAAATAAAGGATGCGAAAATAAGGGTCATAGAGCCACCTTGTTGGAGAGTCTGTTCGCTGTTGTAGAAGCTTTCAGACAGGACTTGTACCAAGAAGAGTTCAAGGAGTTTGATGAGGACGCAAAAAGTGAGGCTATTGAGAGCTTCAGGGAAGCCTATGAGGATGCCAAGGAAGGCGAAGAGACTCCTCGGGAACATATTGTCGTTGACTTGAACGTGCTTTCTGATAGCCACAGCATGATAGCAAACTCTTTGGCTTTCAAAGAAAATGGTAGTTTGTCCGAAAGCAAGCAAGACGCAGAAAGCATAACTGTCGAGAACTGCAACAAAACAACATCTTTATGGAAAGAAGCCGTTGATAGATGGAAAGCAGAAGGATGGATTGTAAATCCAAAGCAAATTACCGAAGATTGTCCTTTGCGGTTAGAACGCAATGACGGAAATCCTGGCGTAATACATATGGGATTTTATGATGGTCATTACTATTTACAAGCAGATTTTGACAACGATATCAACTTCTCTAAATGCTTGAAGTGGGATAATGGTGGCAGAAGAAGCTATGGTGGATGGTGGGAATATCCTCCTTTGGTATTAGATGTTCCTTATGGAAAATTCTTGCAGAAGTTTGCATCTTCTGTAGAATTGCAAGAGTACATCAAAAGCAAAGTGGAATATTTGCAGTCTGTTATCATGAAGACCAATCAGACAACGAATTGGATGAAAGCCGTTGGTAAACCAAAAGATTGGTATCTGTACACTTGGTATTGGTCAACTCTTGCATGTGAGTACCAGAATAATGCGGAAGGGAAAATCTATATGGATACCATGCCTATTGAGGGTAAGGAATCTGCAATCATTCAGTTGGGCAATAGGGCTAACGACAGAGAACTGCTCAAACAAACTT
>SAMEA104315436__coassemble_2487_pt1 | contig 7698 bp, 9 predicted proteins | sample SAMEA104315436__metabat2_low_PE_012 | metagenome-assembled genome bin SAMEA104315436 (sample SAMEA104315436) | gut metagenome | biome: Monkey gut; feature: monkey-associated habitat; material: faeces | place: China | collected 2013
AGCAGCATGACGCATGGAATTTGGACAGCAAGTTGGAGAGGGCGATGGACGCCTTGAACTGCCCCGAGGACGATGCCTTGGTGAAGAACCTCTCCGGAGGAGAGCGTCGCCGTGTGGCATTGTGCAGAATCTTGCTTCAAGAACCCGACATCCTGCTCTTGGACGAGCCTACCAACCATTTGGACGCAGAGAGCATAGAATGGTTGGAGCAACATTTGCAGCAATACAAAGGCACCGTCATAGCCGTGACGCACGACCGTTACTTCCTCGACCACGTCGCAGGCTGGATATTGGAACTCGACCGAGGCGAGGGAATACCTTGGGAAGGCAATTATTCCTCTTGGTTAGAGCAGAAAACGAAACGCCTTTCCATGGAAGAGAAACAGGAAAGCAAGCGAAAGAAAACCCTGCAAAGAGAATTGGAGTGGGTTAAGATGAGTCCCAAGGCACGTCAGGCGAAGGGCAAAGCCCGTTTGTCATCATACGAAAAGATGATGAGCGAGGACGTGAAAGAGAAAGAAGAAAAATTGGAGATATTCATACCGAACGGTCCAAGGCTCGGGGACAAGGTCATAGAGGTGAAGGACGTATCGAAGGCATACGGCAACAAACTCTTGTTCGAACACCTGAACTTTTCCCTGCCTCCTGCCGGCATAGTCGGCGTGATAGGAGCGAACGGAGCAGGAAAAACCACTTTGTTCCGCATGATAATGGGGTTGGAAAAGCCGGACAGCGGCAGTTTCGAGACCGGACCGACGGTCAAAATAGGCTATATCGACCAGCAACACCAAGACATAGACCCCGAAAAGAGCGTTTGGGAAACCATCTCCGCAGGAAACGAGCAAATATCCCTCGGAGGCAGATTGGTCAATTCCAGAGCCTACGTCTCACGCTTCAATTTCTCGGGAACGGATCAAAGCAAGAAGACCGGCGTCCTTTCGGGCGGAGAAAGAAACCGCCTGCATTTGGCAATGACACTGAAAAGCGAAGCGAACGTATTGCTTTTGGACGAGCCGACGAACGACATAGACGTGAACACGTTGAGAGCCTTGGAAGAAGGATTGGAAGACTTCGCAGGCTGTGCCGTCGTAATCTCCCACGACCGTTGGTTCTTGGACAGAATAGCCACACACATACTCGCCTTTGAAGGCAACTCGCAGGTTTACTTCTTCGAAGGCTCCTACTCCGAATACGAAGAAAACAAAAGAAAGCGTTTGGGAGATACCGCACCCAAGCGAATGAAATACAAAAAACTGATTGCAGATTAGTAACGAAAAGCACTGCGATTATGGAAGGAAAAATCGAAATCAAAATTTGTGTAGGCAGCTCATGCTTTGCAAAGGGTAACAAGAACAACCTCGACTTCGTGCAAGAGTACTTGAAGGTAAACAACCTGAACGCCGTGATTACCACCAAAGGACAACTCTGTACGAAGCAGTGCGACAAAGGTCCTGTCGTCGTCATAGGCGGCGAGACTTACACCCATGTAAGCAAAGCCGTTTTGATTAACCTTCTCAAAGAAAAACTCGAACATGAAATTTCCCGAAGCAAAGATTCCGCCGATGCAAACGAGTAAGAAGCATAACGAAAGCAAAAGACTGCTCATTTGCACGGGAGCACCTTTTTACGAGAACGAAGATAAACAGATGGCGGAGCAAGTGCGTTTATACAGAGGAAAGAAAATCGTATGCGGAGGAACGACCTCGCAAATCCTTTCGAGAGAATGGAATGAAGAACTGACCATCGACCTCGACAGCATGAAAGCAGGACTGCCGCCTATGGCACGCATGAAAGGCACGAACCTCGTAACCGAAGGCGTGATAACCCTCCGAGCCCTGACAGAACTGCTGAGAGAGAACCCGCAAGACCAAAGCCGTCATGAAGGAGCCGCATGGGAGATATATCGAATGATAAAAGAGGCAGAGGAGATAGACCTGTTGGTCGGAACGAAAACCAACCCGGCACATAGAAGCCTGAGCCTCGCCGGCCTGTTGGCAGACAGGCAGGATTTGGTCGAAAACATAGCATATACGCTCGAAAAACAACATGGAAAAGAAGTAAGAATAAAACGTTTGTAGATAAAGAAGGGTAAGACAGAGGGGAAAGCAAGAACCAGAACAATACCAAGTGAGATATGTTAAAGGTAAGAATTTGTGTAGGAACATACTGTTACATAGCAGGAGGACATAAGCTGGCAAAGATGAAAAAGAACCTGCCCGCCGAACTCAAAGACAAAGTCGAAATCATCGGCTCCGCCTGCTTGGGCTGCCATGAACACGAAGGAGTGGCTAAACCGCCCTACGTAAAAGTGGAAGACGTAGTAATAGAAGAATGCACCGAAGACAAATTGCTGAACGAAATCCGCAAGCAACTCGATTTGGAAAGGAAATAAGGAACGAAGAAACATAACAAAATACATAAAGATGGCAATCAACAATGCAGTAGAAATTCGCAGAGAGATATTGACGCGTTTGGCACGTCTTATCGTAAACGACGAATTGGAAGAGAAAATAGACAGACTCCCTTTGGAGATGAGACCGAAGAAGCACGGAGCCACCCTACGTTGCTGTGTGCATAAGGAAAGAGCCGTTGTCAAATACAAAGTGATGGCACTCTTGGGCTTCAATGTCTATGACGAAAAAGACGAATTGGACAACCTTTCGCACTATGTGAAGCTGAGAGAGACGACAGACAAGACACCGGTCATGATGACCGTGGTGGACGAAGCCTGCTCCTCATGCGTAAAGACCAACTACATAGTAACCAACCTATGCCGTGCCTGTGTGGCAAGACCATGCACTTACGCCTGCAAGAAAGGCGCAATCACTGTTGGCGAGCAAGCACACATCGACCCCGATAAGTGCGTAAGCTGCGGAATGTGCAAGGAAGCATGTCCATACCATGCAATCATATACCAACCAGTGCCATGCGAAGAAGCCTGCCCTGTCGGAGCAATCACCAAGGACGAATACGGCGTGGAGCATATCGACCCCGAGAAATGCATATATTGCGGCAAATGTATGGTAGCATGTCCGTTCGGAGCAATCTTCGAGAAAACCTTCATGATAGACATCTTCCGCGACATCAAAGCCGGCAAGAACGTCGTAGCCATGGTGGCACCGTCATTGGGCGGACAATTCAAAACCGAATACGGAAAAGTCCTCACTGGCATAAAGAAACTCGGCTTCTCCGACGTAGTCGAAGTAGCATTGGGAGCAAACATAACCACCGACAAAGAGAGAGAAGAATTCATAGAAAGAATGGGCGAAGGAGCACCGTTCATGACAACCTCATGCTGTCCGAGCTGGATGAACCTCGTGCGTAAACACATTCCGGAAATGCAACAATTCGTCTCCACGACCTATTCCCCTATGGTTTACACCGCAAAGCACGTCAAGGCACAAGACCCCGATGCCGTTACCGTCATGGTCGCACCATGCGTCGGCAAAAGAAGCGAAAGCTACCTTTACAAAGACATCGTTGACTACGTCATAAGCTACGAAGAATTGGAAGCCCTCTTCAAAGCCACCGACATGGACTTGGAAAGCCTTGAACCGACCGCCTTGGATCCGAACATAGCAGGACACGGCAGAGGTTTCGCCATGATAAACGGCGTAACAGCCTCCGTCAAAGCCACCGCACCGGATCCTAACGTAATCAAGGAAGTAATCATAGACGGCTTGAACAAACAAGTGATCCGTCAGTTGAAACAATACGCCAAGGACGGAAAATGCCCGGGCAACTTCATCGAAGTCATGTCATGCCCCGGCGGTTGCGTCAACGGTTGCGACACAATCAACAACCCTAAAACCGCAGCCCGTCAAATACTGCCGACAACCAAGTAAACAAGTGTAATACACAAGTAGAATGACGAAGAAAGGACGCTCTCGTTAAAGCCCATGGCATTACCATGAGTGTCCTCTCTTTTTTTTATCGAGACGAACACATACATAAACGCAACTATGAAAAAAATAATAATCCAAGCCCTTTCCTTCGGAATAATCTCTTGGGCAATCTATCCCCTTGTCTCATTCCTTTTCGACCGGAAGTGGGATACTTCATCATACAACCTTACCACCCTGCTAAGCGGTATTGTATCAGGCTTTCTGTACGCCTTTTTGATGAAGTGGATAGAGAAAATGAAAAAGTCATGACAAAGGACGGTATTTTTCGATTTGTCGAATAACCGACCTATGATAGAGTAAAGAAATAAACACACAAACCGAGCCCCTGCCGACACAATCGACAGGGACTTTCCTTTTCACACCCCGCACCGACCCATCACCCTATATCCTTCGGCAATTTATCGGAAGTTTTTTCAATCTTCCTTTCATTGCTTACAACTCTGCGTTCAACCTTTTTGATATCCTCGGCAGGAGGAAGATTTTCCGGTTTGATACCTCGCTCTCCCAACATCTTACGAACGCTTATATTGTTCTGAATATGCTCGGTGGAGATGTTTTGCTCACCATACAAGTCTTTCTGTTCCACATTATGGTTCGTCATTTCTGTTGCCAAATTCTTTGCCGCAATGGTAAGCGTAGGCAGAAAATCTGCCAAAGGGCGTGTCGATTTAATGCCCAAGCGTAATTTCATGTCTTCGGTGGTGTTTCCGCCGAATAAAGCCGTATCACCTTTTGAGCGAATACGCCCGAAGCCTCTGTCATCGACCCCGCGTTCATATATGTTGCGGGACAACTGCTTTTCCGATATACGTAAACGTTCTCGTGTTTCCAAACGAGATAATTGTTGCAAATGCTCTGCTATCAATTCCGCTTTACGAGTTTGTAAAGCAAAATACCCCTGAGCAAAAGCAACCTCTTCCTTTTTGGGGTCTCCGTTCTGAGCAATAAGATAACAAGCAAAACGTGTCAGCATAAAATCTTTTACCTCACGTCTTGCACCGCTCCCCAATCCGACCATTTTCGTGAACTCACGAAAATGGTCGTCGGAATTGACTTTCTGCGATTTGCATGATTCCATAGCCCTGTTTACGGCAAGGAGGAAGTTCTCCCATCTGGCATACCCCAAAACGGATTGAAGTTCCCGGGCAAACCACACTTCGATTTGTTCCTTACCATCATCGCTCTTAACGAAATGCGTAATCTCATTAAAGGATGCAGTATGACGATTGATTTTCTGTATATCCATGTCTCTGTCTGTTTTTCAATCTCCAAAGCACAAAGATAATACAAATCGTGAAAAAGTGCGATGCAAACCCTTTTCCGAAACCGAATACCTCCGCAACCTTTCATGCAACCACCCTTACAGTTGTTCTTATTGTTTATCGGGAAAGCATAACCCGACAATATTCCTTCCCTTTCAGCCATATCAGGAGCAGGTCGGCAGGGTCGGCGGTGTTTATCGCAGCATTTTGTGGTAGTATTCCAACACCTTTTGTGCAGGTTGCTTGAATTTGATGATAGGGTCTATGAAGTATAGCTTTTCACCGTCGAAAAGCACATTATCGCCATCGGCGGAAACATCCGTTATGGCAATGTAATCGTTCGCATAATAGTAACGGTTCTCTATATGCAGTCCCAAACCTTGTTGGAGAAAGCTATCTATTTCCTTTTGCGGAGAAGCCATGAAACGGTCTGAAATATACTTTTGTTGCAACACGATTCTGACTTCGTTCAAATCCTCGCTTATGCCGATGAAAGTGTATTTTGTATCTGGAAAAAGTATATTGTGTATAAGATGTTCGTATATTACGTCTTCAACATGCAGGTTTTTGATGGCTGCTTTTGCAAAAGGATTTCTGATTTTTGTGATGGTGGTTTCTTCGTTGTTCAAAAAGACAACGCTCTCGCCCGAGGGCAACCGTTTTCTGTCGCCGTATTTTCCCCACTCGCTTTTTTCAATAAACAGATTATTCTTTTTTGCAATCGAAATCAAGCGTGTGCTTTCCGTTTCCTGCGTTGCAACTCTCTTGCCTTGCTGGTGATTTCCATATTGTTGAGAGGATAGCCCAATCTCGAACATTCCAATATCGCTTCTGTCGCAATCTGCCTGTATTCGGGTCTCAAATTCAACACATACCGGCTTGCCGATTGCCCGTCTCTTAAATACAAAGTCGATAATCTTTCGTCCATGGTTCCACATCTTTTTTGTACTGCCGTCGTGCAAAGGTACGATAATTCTTCTTCACGGCTTCTTTTCTTTCTTCACGCTTTTTCTTTCCTCCCTTTCAGTCTTTGCAAGAGCAGGTCGGCAGGGTCGGCGGTGGGTGGGAGGGGAGAGGAGGCTCGGAGGCGGCTTGCGGGGCAGTCCCACCATGGGACGATGCGGAGGATTTTGCCCGTGAGGCGTTGCAGACGGGGCAGGCGGCTCTGCCAAAAGGCAACGGCATCGAGGTCGGGGTAGAGTTCTATTTCGTTTCGGGCTATGTCGGCAATCATCTCTTCTCTCAGGTTCATCTTCCCTCCGCATGCCGTCCACAAACGGCTGCGGTCGAAGAGGCTGAGCAGAACGGCAGTCTTCTCGCTTTCCACCACGGCGACTTTCCGCTCCCTGTCCTCTCTCAACAGCTGCGTGCCGAAGAGGCATTGCCGCAACGTCCATGAGGCAGGAGTGGGAACTTTCCTGTGTACCCACTGCGGAGGGCGGCTCTTGTCCCTTTTGCCGCTGAGAGGGTCGTAGTGCATTATCTTTCCCGTTCTCACCTTGCCGTCGAGGTCTTTCTGCCAATAGATGACACCTCCGCTGCGTGTCGAGCCGAGGTCGTAGAGACGGCAGACCTCCTCCAAGCGTTCTCTTTCCACCGGAAGGGTGAGCAGAAAGCGATAGAAATCGTTTTCCCTGTGATGACGGAAAAAAGGAGCGGTGTCCATCTCCAAAGTATGCGGAGCCTGCGGGTTCGGATTGCTTTGCAGATGAGGCAGACGGTCGGACGGCAGGTTGCCGTTGCGGTATCCCAAGGCTCTCGGCGGCAGATGATAGGCACATTTTATGCTCCTGTCGCATTTGCCCGCACTCTCGTCCGCAAGATACGTCCCGAGGAGGTTGTCCCAATACCTTACGAAGGTTCTCTTTCCGCATTGCGGACAGATGAATTTGCGGCTGCTCCTGTCCAAGGAGTAGCGGTAGCGATAAGTCGTATTTGAATTTTTTGCTGTTGCCATGCTGTCGGTATCGTTGGAAATTTCTAACTTTGCACTACCTATCGTGAGATAGGGATTAATTAGTTTTAGCATCTCGGGGAGGAACAAGAACAATTTAATCAGACACAAGACAAGACGTTCCTTCCCATTTTTTTTACCCATCCTCCCTGTGGTTTTCCAATGGCGAACGATAAGTGTTTTTCTCCTTTATGTAAGCCTTTATCTCTCTGATTTCCCGAGCTGAATAACGGTTCTTCCATGCCCTTGTCCCGAACTTGGAGAGGTGGGACGCATGCTCCGGACGTTCGGCATTCAGACGGCGACGTATGCGGTAGAGAGTGGGTTGCGAAATACCCAGCATGTCCAATACCTCCTCGGTGAAGAAGCACGGATAGTCCTCGTCGCCCGCATTCAAACGACGGAATAATTCCTTCTCTTCCTGTTCCGCCTCCATGAAGCGGCGTTTCATTTCATTCATTTCGTTCATGATTATTTGCGTTTTTGGTGTTTTTTATCAGGTTCATATTCTTTGTCCCGCATATCCCTTGTCCCGTCCCATGTCCCACCCATATCCTATATATGGGTGGGACATGGG
>SAMEA104315436__coassemble_2709_pt1 | contig 7056 bp, 7 predicted proteins | sample SAMEA104315436__metabat2_low_PE_012 | metagenome-assembled genome bin SAMEA104315436 (sample SAMEA104315436) | gut metagenome | biome: Monkey gut; feature: monkey-associated habitat; material: faeces | place: China | collected 2013
GTCGAACGGTCTTTGCACCAAACCTTTTCCGAATGTTCTTCTGCCGACTATGACTCCTCGATCCCAGTCCTGAACGGCTCCGGAGAGAATTTCGGAAGCCGATGCGGAACCTTCATCGACCATGATGACCAACCGCCCTTTCTCGAATATGCCTTTCTTCTCGGCTCTCAGTTCCTGACGTGGAGACTTCGTGCCTTTGGTATAGACAATCAACTTATCGTCGCTGAGAAATTGGTCGCATATTTCGAAGGCTGTGTTAAGGTATCCGCCGCCGTTGCCTCTCAAATCGAGAATAAGGCTCTTCATTCCCTCTTTCTGCAATTCTGTTAAAGCGTCCGTGAGTTCCTTGCTCGAACTTTGAGCAAAGCGGTTGAGCCTTACGTATCCGGTCTCTTTATCTATCATGAACCATGTGTCGATGCTGTTGATTGGAATTTTGTCCCTTACTATGGTGAACACTATCGGCTCTTTCCTGTCCCCGCGAATGACGGATATGTTCACCTTCGTGCCTTTTTTGCCACGCAGATGTTTGAAAACCCAATCGTTCTTTATGGTGTCTCCCGTTGCTGCGAGGCTGTCGACTTTCACAATCTTGTCTCCGGCAAGCACTCCCACCTTTTCGGAAGGTCCTCCGTTGATTACTTCGACCACATGTATGGTATCGTTCATGAATTGGAAACTCACGCCTATTCCGTCGAAGTTGCCGACCAAGGGTTCGTTCATCTTCGCCACTTCGTCCTTGTTGATGAAAACGCTGTGAGGATCCAATTCTTTCAAAATGGCTTCTATGCCTTTTTCCGACAGCTTGTCCATGTCGGGATTGTCCACATAGAAGTAGTCGATCATGTTGATGGTTTGAAGCAACTTGGTATTAGCTGTTTTCAATTTGTCTTTGTCGTTGTTCTGTGCAAGCATGGTAACGGCTGCAAGCAGGAAAAAAATCAAATTCAGTCTTTTCATAACGTCAAACAATAAATAACAAGAGAGGAACGTTGAAAGGCGTGAATTATTATTGTAATCAAAAAACAAAAAGAGCATGGATATATATTTGGTATTGATTTTGGCGGGGTTCGTTTTGAGCGTTGCAGGACTGTGGAAGATATTCCGAAAAGCAGGAGTGAAGAGTTGGTATGTGTTGATACCGTTCGTGAATGTGTGGTATTGGGTTAAAATAATCGATAAGAAGTTTTGGTGGTTCATCTATTGCCTTATTCCTTTTCTGAACGTGTTCGTGATAATGCTGATGATAGTAGAGACGGACAAATGTTTCAAAAAGAACAATCTTTGGTATCAACTCTTGTCCATTATCTTTCCTTTCGTCTTCCTTCCGCTTTTGGGATTTGCGAAGAAGGAGGAATATACCCACCCGAAGGATTTGCCGGAGTACAAAATCTCCGTTGCGAGAGATTGGGCAGATGCCATATTGTTCGCAATCGTTGCGGCAACCGTGATAAGAACGTTTTTCTTCGAGGCTTATACCATTCCCACCTCGTCCATGGAGAAATCGCTCTTGGTGGGAGATTATTTGTTCGTGTCCAAAATGGCGTACGGTCCGAGGATACCGAACACTCCGTTGGCGGTTCCTTTGGTGCATCACACCGTTCCTTTGCTCGGAATAAAGTCATACGTGGATTGGATACAACTCGGCTACCACAGATTGCCGGGTTTCGGCAAGGTGCAGAGGGGAGATGCCGTGGTGTTCAACTATCCCGACGGAGATACGTTATCGACAGCCTTTCAGAGTAATGTAAGTTACTATTCCTTGGTCAGACAGGTGGGAAGAGATGCCGTATGGTCGGACAAGAACAGATTCGGAGACATAATCGCCAGACCGGTGGACAAAAGAGAGAACTTCGTGAAAAGATGTATAGGCTTGCCGGGGGAGACCGTCATGTTGGAAAACGGCATCGTTTATATAGATTCCAAGCAGATTGAAAGCCCTCGGGACTTCGAGTTGACATACAAGATAATCACGACGAACAATAATGCCTTGAATGAAAAGGAACTTGTGAACATAGGCGTATCCAAGGAGGACATGGCTATGATGTACTCTTATTGCTACATCGATTTGAACAAACAGCAAATCGGAGAGTTGGAAAAAAATCCTTACGGTATAGAGGTGTTGCCGTTGAACAAAGACGGGTATAACTATTCCGAGATTGTGGATAATGCGGTCAAGATTCCGTGCAGGGTTTTCTTTCACCCGGATTTGCAGATGTACGACAAGAATGATTTCTTCTTGCGAATGGGCATAGACAGTGCCACGGTTGCAAAAGCGGTTACCCATGCCACGCTTCCTTTGTCGGCGGAAATAATAGAGGATTTGAAAAAACTGCCATACGTGGAGGCTGTGGAGAGGGTTACCACGATGAAAGGCTTTGCCGATGGCAATCTCTTCCCATTCGTCGATAAGTATCGTTGGAACGTCGACTTCTACGGACCTGTCAAAATACCGAAAAAAGGCATGACAATCACCTTGAACGAAGAGAACTTGGCGTTTTATGAAAGAGCGATAACGATTTTTGAAAACAACAAGCTGGAACGTCGCGGCATAAACTACTATATCAATGGCAAACTCGCAAGACAATACACCTTCAAGATGGATTACTATTGGATGATGGGCGATAACAGACATAATTCGGCGGATAGCCGTTATTGGGGCTTCGTTCCGGAAGACCATATCGTCGGAAAAGCCTCATTTGTATGGCTTTCAATCAACAAAGACAAAACAGGCTTGGGCAAAATTCGTTGGAACAAGTTGTTCAGATTAGTAAAATGAAATCAGAAAAACAGTAAAGAGCTTCGTGGTTAATTAAACCTTTCCGAGACTCTTTTGTTAAAGGCACAGAAACACAATAAAACAGAATCGATATGATGCAAGCAAAAATTTTATTGGCAGAAGACGACATCAATTTGGGTCCTCTTTTGAAAGCTTATTTGGAACAAAAAGGTTTTTCCTGTACTTTGGCGAAAGACGGTGCAGCAGCGGTTGACTTATTCTTGAATAACACATACACTATGTGTATTCTCGATGTGATGATGCCCGTAAAGGACGGATTTGCCGCCGCAATCGAAATCAAGAAGATAAAGAAGAATGTTCCGATAATCTTCCTTACCGCAAAGAATCAGGAACAAGACAAACTCAACGGCTTTGCTTTGGGTGCGGACGATTACCTTACCAAACCGTTCTCGATGGACGAACTCTTGATGAGAATAAACGTTATCACGAGACGTACAAGAGTAAGTTCCGATGACGAGAATATTTTCGAGATTTCCAACTTCTTGTTCGATTACAACCGTCAGATGATGACCTACACAAATCCTCAAACGGGAGAAAAGGAAAATCTTAAACTTACTTCCAAAGAAGCGGAATTGTTGAGAATATTCTGTTTGACACCTAACCAAGTTGTTGACAGAAGTACCATTTTGCAGAAAATTTGGAGAAACGATACGTATTTCAATGCTCGAAGCATGGACGTTTACATCACCAAATTGAGAAAATATTTGAGAAAAGACCCTAATGTCGATATCGTAAATCAACACGGAGTAGGCTTCAAGTTGGCTTTTATTCCTTTGAGCAAGTAGGCTTTCTCGAAAATTAGTTTTTCAAAAGTAAAACCGGTATCGGCAATCGTCATGATTTCGATGCCGGTTTCCTTTTTACCGTAGGTCTTCCTTCTTTCGACGGAATAGAATGCTGCGGACAAATCAATCTTCCGAATGCAAGTAAGTCGAAAAAGCGAAAAGCGTTATATGCTTCTATTCCTCTTTTGCGTTCTCTACTCTTTTAAGTTGGTTATGTGCATCAAATTGTGGTTTATACAACCTATCGCCAATTTTCGATTGCAGCATACGTGTTTGCTATATCGTTTTGCAACCTCACTGCCATGGATAAGTTGACCTCTCGTTCTACTTCATTTTTCAATGTCAATGACTAAAACATGGGACTATGCCGATTGCGACATCGGTGAGGACATAATCTCCCTCTTTTTCTTCATTTACATGCTCTTTTCCACTTTATCATTCTTTCCTTTTTCGGCTCGCTATTTCACTTTTTACATTTTTTACCATTTGAGGATTTTGCGGAGGTTTTGATTAACGATTTTCAGTTTCACTAACTCCAAGGCAGGACCTGAAACCAACGAAGAATGTCCACTCTGAAAATTTTGCGAGAATAAGAGGTAATGATAAATAATTACTTCCCAACTACTTGCAAAAATCTTGGCGATTGAAGAAAATAAAACGCCGTATTTGAGGACGGAAAACGGCGTTTTATTCCGAGAAAACGAAGAGTTAGTGGTGCTGAAACTTCGTTTTTCGAGACAAAAGACTTCGTCTTTTTGGAAAGAAACGCCGACTTTTTGGAGAAAGACCCGATTTCGATATACAGGAAGCAATATTTTGGGAGGAAAGCACCCCGAAACACGAAAGAAATCCCGCAAACCATACAACTTTGTTTTCTTGCATCGCAATTAAGGAAACAAGAACACAAACAAGTAAATTCAACAATTTGACGATATAGAACGAGAAGAAAGCCCTTTGCCGATTTACATACATTGAAAGAGAAAAACAAAAGAAAATTTGGAGGTTTCAACAAATTCACCTTACCTTTGCAGAGCCTAACAATAAGAAAAGCCATAATGAAAGCAGTTCGAATATTTTAGCCATTGTGATAATGTTTCTTCTTGACAAAATATGGGGATATGGATATTTCCGGATATTTGCCTAAGGAACAAAGAAACAAAAGAAAATCACAAAAAGTATTTTTCAAGCCAAGAATAAAATGCAAAGAATTTATCTCACCTCGGTGATATTGTTTATGTCCATATCACTATTCGCACAAGTAGATTCAACGAATAAAAACAATGAATTTATAGAAGAACTTACTAATTATCATTGTAGGTGTAGGGATTGTACTTATTATGACTACGCATTGATTATACCTGTGATGTATGGAGAAGTAAGAAAAGAAATAATGATATACGATGATAATTTAGAACTCTATCTATTGAAAAAAGGTATTAGATTTCAGAACAATGAGGAATATATATCGTATGTAAAGCGCATATTAAATGGAGATGTAATAATTCATCTTCCCCCGAGAGGAAGTACGGAAACTGAAAAGAATAAAGATATATATAATTGGTTTTGTGACATTGAATACACAGATCCTGTATTTGATTTTTTGTGTAAGGATAAGAAGATGTTTCTTTCGTATTATTTTCATGAGAATCATGAAATGAATTTCAATCTATGTGATAGGAAAGTAAAATCAACAGATAAAACCTCTATACACGATTCGTTATATTTATCAGTGGCCATCGTGGCTCAATTATTTCGATGGCAGATACCATTTTATTATTTCTATGATGGTTGTAAAGACTCTTCTGTGGTTAAGTATGGTTATATTGACGCTGATGTAAAATCGGAAATTTGGCAGAGAGATGCACAATTATCTAAATATAGACAGTAGTATAATTAACAGCCTTATCACCCTGAACGGCAAAGGCTACACCAAACATTACTTCGATGGAGATAGGAGGGTGTGTAGCAAAATAGGCGGCGGGTTCACGGACAGAACGGAAGATGACATAAACGACAGAATAAAGCCGATTACAGGAGATGAATATGATAAACTGTTCGAGCAACAATATCAGGGTGAAGGAGACGTTCGGCAGGTATATGGAAAAATTCAAAGATATAAAAGCTAATGCCAAAATAGAATAGAGTATGAGAAAGTTTATTGCATTGTTAATGAGTATGGTTGTCGGTTCATCGATTGCGATAGCTCAATTTAATGTGGATGTTCAGTTTTGGAATAATGGGAAGCAACAGGTGCTGAACAATGATTTCGAAATATATTTTGTCTATGAGTACGAAGATCAAAGCAAGGTGATATACAAACCTGATGTATTCATGAAAAACCAGATAGTATTACCATCTGGAATATACTCAAAAGATGCATACAAAGATTGTTCGATACTTTTTCGATATAAAGGCAAAGTGTATTATTGTGCCACATTCCGCACGAAGGATATTTATGATATATCTACGCTCGTTATTCATTTGCAGGAAAAACCTTTCTATAAATTCCTTTTTTGGACGTGGGAATATGGCGAACATTTGGAAAATATAATGGAGAGTAAATTCTATAAGTATGATGAATACTTCTCCGACGAAAGTATAATAGGGGAGGTGTCTGTGATACTCTTTACGAAGAATGAATCCACAGAAAGCGAAGCAAGATTTACGCCTATCAGAGATTTTGAAGAGTATTTCAAGAAAGGCGAGAAATTATTGGAATTATAAAGAGAAAGGGGCAAGGAAATGAATGCGTATATCAAATTTATTTGTCTGTCAGTTGTCGTTTTATTGGCAACACATACTGCAAGAAGCCAGCAGAGTAATTCTTTGAAGATATACTTTGCAGAGAACGGTGTGGAACATAAATTGAATAATGATTTCGGCTTGTATATAGTGCTGGGCGATGACACGGGTGGAACCAAAGGTATTTACAAGGCAGCGGTGTTCGATGGGAATAATATACGATTGCCTGAGCATGACGGTGTCAATTATGATTTTAGTGAAAAATGTCATATCGTTTTGAAGTATAAGGGCAAATGTTATTATTGCTTTTCGTTGGATAGAATGATGGATTTGTATTTGCTACAAGACAGGATAGAACTTCATTTATCGAGATACCCTTTCAAACATCGTCATTTTTGGGATAAGAATGGAACATTCAGGTGTTCCTATATTGTTGATGACGACGATAAGCCTTCCGATAAAAAGGGGGAAATGCAGGCAGTGTATTTGTTCTTTGGAGCTACGGATCCCAATGCTACCTATACCCCGATTATGGATTTCAAAGAATATTTCAAGAAAGGGGAAAAGTTACTGGAGTTGTGAACGTGAGTGATGGAATGAGAGAAGTTCAAGATGTAAGGTTCGGCGAATGAACTGAAAAGAAGAACCGCTGCAACACATAGTTGCAGCGGTTCTGTATTTGTATGCTCGGCATGAGCATTGTCTAACGGGCGGAAGTCCCGAGTAAGC
>SAMEA104315436__coassemble_2876_pt1 | contig 6665 bp, 7 predicted proteins | sample SAMEA104315436__metabat2_low_PE_012 | metagenome-assembled genome bin SAMEA104315436 (sample SAMEA104315436) | gut metagenome | biome: Monkey gut; feature: monkey-associated habitat; material: faeces | place: China | collected 2013
TTTGTGGGAAGGTGTGGATATGTACTTCACATTCTTTTTCATTTCGCTTTGCTTGTGAAATGCTACAAAAATTGCACTTCTTACAAATTTCTCAATACGAAGAAGAGGTTTCTGCTTCTTGAATTTCGACAGATGGATAAAAGCACAAGAGGCTGTGTCGAAATTCAAGCTTGACACAGCCTCTTGCTTTTGTGTATCTTTAATTACTCGACTATCAACTTCTTTGTTGTGTTGCCGAGCATGATGGTATAAACACCTTTTGGCAAGTCGCCGAGGTCTATTCGCAAAGTATCAACGCCGGCTTTGAGTTCAAGTGTTCTTACTCTTCTGCCGTTGATGTCGAAGATTTGAAGCAAAGTGTTCTCCTGTAATGCTTCGAGTTACAAAGTTCTTCGCAGGGTTGGGATACGATGTGAACTCCCTTGCATTCACCGCTTGCAAAGATGACGAACTTTCGACGGTGAATATTGCCGTAAAAGCGGTATCGCTTGTAATGGTTACCGTTCTTTGATTTTCTGTATTTCCGTCATTCCAGCCGGTGAACTCGTAACCGTTATTCGGTGTTGCAGTGAGAGTTCTGACATTGCAAGATTGTGTTTCCACTTCAACTCTACCGTATGCCTCATCATTTGCAGAGACAGACAAATCAAAGGACAAGCCCTCTGTAAAGCGACCGTTGAAATAATCATTCCAAGAACTTGTCGTATATATTTCCAAACTGCCGCAAGGAACCGTAACATCGCATATATTCGGAGAAGGAAAGAACTCATTACCTATAATCGGCGGAATGGCAGCCAAAGAAACAAGCGAGAGCAGATTCGAGCAACCGCTGAACACCTTATCTCCGATTGAAGCAACGCCTGTGCCGATGGTAATCGAAGCCAAACTTGTACAATCTCTAAAAGCTCTATCTCCGATAGAAGTAACACTGTTAGGAATGATTATCGAAGTCAGACTGTTACAACCGTTAAACGCACTGTCTCCGATAGCTGAAACACCGGTACCAACGGTAAGTGAGGTAAATCTGCTGCAATTACATATAAGATAATCAGGTATGCGATGTACACTGTTTCCTATATTGACAGTAGTCAATGGAAGATTCTTGAATGGCGTTGTATTGCTTTCAAAATCCGAACAGTATATAGCATCGAAATTAAGTGTGGTCAAACTGCTGTAAGCACACTTGCAAGCAATACGCCACTGCAAATCAATACCAATCTTCTTATATTCATTTTTTAATCTGTTATAATTTGGTGCAAAAATAGTAAGAAAATCCATTTCGACAAAATATCAGCGAAATCGATGTGGACAACTTTGCCTCTTGACCATCGAAACAATTCCGAAGACACTTTCCCGAACATCAAACACCGTAAGAATCTGCCGGAACGCCGATTGAGCAAATTTTTGCAGCGTTTTATTTTTGTGAGATGGCGTTACACACTGTCGGTTCTTAAAATCACTCTGCAAAAGTGCAGAAATACAACTCGGAAACCATATCCGAAAAGGGGCATTTCTCATTTTTCCACCGATAAAACGGCTTTATTTGACGGAAAAAGCCTACCTTTGCAAAAAATATCGATAATAACACTAATTCAAAAAACAAGAAGAGATGAAGAAAATTCTTTTCGTGGCAGTTGTAGCGGTTTTGGCTGCATTGCCTTTCCAAAAAGCAGAAGCCCAAAACTGGGGTATCGGTCTCAGAGGCGGTTGGGATTATGGTTTAACACTAAAAAAGTACATGGGTGCCAACAACTTGGATTTCCAATTGAATATCCACAATGGCGGATTTAACGCCTCCGGTTTGTATGAGTGGAATCAAGGTTTGGGTAGCGGCTTTACTCTTTACTACGGCTTCGGTGCAAGTATCGGAGCATGGAACAACGAAAAAGACGATATGGCATTGGGCTTGGGAATAGACGGTGTAATCGGAGTGGAATGGAAAATACCTTCCGCACCATTTGCATTGTCTTTGGACTGGAAGCCATCTTTTGAATTACTTCCTGACACCGGTTTGTGGTTCAAAGGTTTCGGATTCGGCGTTAAGTATTTGTTCTAAGTCGAAGAACGGTTAAACACAATAAAGGTGCTTTCCTCGCAGGGAAGCACCTTTATTTGTTATGTAGATGTATGAAAAGAATAATGGTATGAACGATAAAGTAACGTTTTATTCCTTCATTGCTTTATCGCATTCCAAACACTCCACGCTGAAATAATGCAACTTCGGAAGCATACCCTTTCGGAGACACTCCTCTTTCTCATTCTCCATTTTGAAATCGAAATAATCCCTCACGGGACGTTGCCATATCCAAGTAATGACGAAAAGCGAAAGAACAATCCAAAATCCCCGCTGAAAGACCTTGCGGTCATGTTCCATTTTTCTTTTCAACTGTTCATTCTCTTCTTTGATTCCCTCGTACAAGGCTTTCATCTTCTCGTACAATTCATTTTTCTGTTCCATGATACGTTCGATTCGGTTATTATTTACAACTTATACATTCAGTTCTACACCTGTGTTTGATGGCACATTTACCTTTTCTTCCCGGTAAGAAGCCATTATGTTTTTTCGGTAAGCCGGTTAATCGTTTCAGGGTACAATAAAGGCGGCACTCTTTGAGGAATGCCGCCATGTAATATCGATTTCTATTTGTTTACTTGGAACTTGGTTACGCCGTTCTTGATGAAATCGACGATTTGGTTGGCTGCTGCCAAACCTGCGTTCAAGTTTGCTTCCGCCGTTTGAGCTCCCATCTTCTTAGGAGTTGCAAAGTAACGTGGTGCAAAGGCTGCAAGCTCTTCGCTATTGCCTGCTGCGATGTCCGTAACGTACTTGAAGTCCGGACGGTCTGCCAACAACTTCGCCATGTCTGCCTCGTTGATGACTTCTTTTCTTGCAGTGTTTACCAAGCATGCTCCTTTCGGCATTTTTGAAAGCAATGCGTAGTTGATGGAGTTCTTTGTTTGGTCGTTTGCAGGTATGTGCAATGAAACGTAATCGCAATTCGAGTAAAGTTCCTCGATTGTTTGCATTGGTTTCACGCCTTCTGCTTCCATTTTCTCGGCAGGTACGAACGGGTCGAAGGCACAAACCTGCATTCCCATTGCTTTTGCTTTCTCTGCTACCAAACGTCCCACATTGCCGTAGGCGTGAATACCGATTTTCTTGCCTTTCAACTCGCTTCCGGTTGCAGGTGTGAAAGTGGTTCTCGCCATGTAAATCATCAATCCTATCGCCAACTCGGCTACGGCGTTGGAGTTCTGACCGGGGGTGTTCATTGCAACTATGCCTTTTGCCGTGCAGGCTGCAAGATCGAGGTTATCGAAGCCGGCTCCGGCACGAACGACGATTTTCAATTTCTTTGCGTGGTCGATGACTTCCTTTGTAACTTTGTCGGAACGCACTATCAATGCATCTGCGTCCTCGACTGCTTTGTAGAAGTCGTTAACGTCTGTGTATTTTTCCAAAAGAGCCAACTCGAATCCTGCTCCTTCAACGATTTTTCTTATTCCATCGACAGCTGCCTTTGCGAACGGCTTCTCTGTCGCTACCAATACTTTTGTCATATCTCGAATTTGTTTCTTTGTTCTTCCGATTTCTTTTTCTCTTTTCCCTGTCTGCGACTTTCTTATGCAAAAACGAGAAGCAGAAATGCTTTCCGATTTTCATACAAGGAAGTCAAGACACCTGCGAAAGGGCGTTCCGATTTTTTCTTTCGGCGTTTCGCTCGAACCGGGAAAAATAAAAAAACAGAACCGAAGGAAATCGGAATTTTGCCTTACGGTTCTGTTGTTGTGTTTTCAGCCTATGCGTTTAGTTTTTCAAACTCCTGCATGCAAGCTATCAAAGCCTTAACGGATTCGACAGGGCATGCGTTGTAGATGGATGCACGGAAGCCGCCTACGGAACGGTGTCCCTTTATGCCGACCATGCCTCTTTCTTTCGCAAATGCCATGAATGCGTCTTGTTTGTCTTCGTAGCCTTTTGCCATTACGAAGCATACGTTCATTATGGAACGGTCTTCCTTCTCTGCCGTGCCGACGAACATTTTGTTTCTGTCGATTTCGTCGTACAACATTTTGGCTTTCTCTTCATTTATCTTGTGAATGCCTTCTACTCCGCCCATTTCTTCTTTCAACCACTTCAACGTTTCGTGCATAACGAAGATAGGGAATACCGGAGGAGTGTTGAACATGGAACGATTCTTCGCTTCTTCTCCTATGTGTGTGCGATAATCCACCATGGTTTGAAGTTTTCTTTCAACCTTTCCCAAGATGTCTTTCTTCACGATGACGAATGTTACTCCGGCAGGACCGACGTTCTTTTGCGCACCGCCGTAAATGAGGGCGTATTTGCTGACATCGACAGGTCTCGACATGATATCGGAACTCATATCGGCAACCAACGGAACGGGACTGTCCATATCATATTTTATTTCGGTACCGTAGATTGTGTTGTTGGTTGTTATGTGGAAGTAATCGGCATCCGTAGGAATTGTGTATCCTTTCGGAATGTATGAATAAGTCTTGTCTTCAGATGAAGCGACAACCTCGACTTCGCCATAGAACTTTGCTTCCTTGATTGCTTTCTTTGCCCAAACTCCTGTTTGAAGATAAGCTGCTTTTTTGTTCAAAAGGTTGGCTGCAACGGTGAAGAATTGTGTTGAAGCTCCGCCTCCGAGGAACAATACGGCGTAATCTTCCGGAATGTGAAGCAAATCTCTCCACAACTGCTCCGTTTCCGCCATCACTCTTTCCCAGCCCGGTGTACGGTGCGAAATTTCCAATATTCCTATTCCCGTGTTATCGAAGTTTCTTATTGCTTCGATTGCAGATTCGATTGCTTTCTTGGGCAATACGCAGGGACCTGCATTAAAGTTATGTGCTTTAACCATGTTTTGATTTGATTTTAATGTATTGCTTCGGCTTTGCGGACTTTCCGCTCCCGAAATTCCTTGCAAAATTATCATATTTTTTTTGATTGCCAAGGGCTTTTGCCACAAATTTCGCCCTATTCGCCTTTTTGTTTGTGCGAAACGGCGTTTTGTCTTATCTTTGCAGGCGTTTTACATAGGTGTAATGTCATGATAAACTTGAAGAAAACTTTTATTTTGTCGGCTTTTGCCGCTTTGCTTGTCGGTTGCGGCGGCTCGGATAAGCCTGTCGATTTGGATAAACTGCCCTTGAAGGAACAGATTGCCTTTTTGGATGCAAAAATCCGCAAGGAACCGAAAAACAGCGAACTGTATTACAAACGTGCGGAGGTGCTTTTGAAATCGGAAGACACGCATGAGGCTTTGTCGAACATACAAAAAGCCGTTGCTTTGTCGCCGAAGCGTGCCGAATACTACGTTTTGCAGGCGGATATTCTCTTTGCACAGGGCGAGACCGCTCTTGCGTTCAATTCTTTGCAGAAAGCAATAGAGGTAAACGGCAAATACATGGACGCTTATTTGAAATCGGCGGAGTTAAGCCTTTACATGAAGGATTATGACAAGGTCATGTTCAACATCAAACAGGCAATGCTTTTGGACAAGAACGAAGCCAAGGCATATTTCATAAGAGGCTGGGCGATGAAAGAGCAGGGCGACACTCTCAAAGCCGTTGCCGACTTCAAGAAAGCCGTGGAGCTGAAAGGCGATTACGAACAGGCTTTCGAGGAATTGGGAAACCTTTATGCCGTAAAGGGAGACGGTTTGGCGGTGGAGTATTTGAAGAGTACCATCAACATAAACCCGAAGAACATCAACGCAATGTACACCTTGGCTCTCTTTTACCAAGAACACAATGCCCAACAACAGGCATTGGATATGTACAAGAGAATACTGGATATAAAACCCGACCATGCCGATGCCTTGCACAACGTGGGTTATATCAATTACGAATACAAGCATGACTATGACGTGGCAATAGAATGCTTCTCCTCGGCAATCAAAGCCGACAGCACCTTCTGGCAAGCCTACTCCAACAGAGCCAAAGCCTACGAGAAGAAAGGCGAACAAGCCAAAGCCGCTGCCGACATGAAGAAAGCCGCCGAATTAAGGCAGTAAGGAAATACCGAAACAGCATTACAGAAAAATAAAACGGCGAAAGAATTTATCGAAAGGGCGAAAGAATTTTTTCTTTCGCCCTTTCGATTTTCTAAAACGCCCTTTAAGTAAAGACCGAACGATAATCCGGTTTCAAACTTTGGTTTATCGGGCTTGCAGTTTGGGTTTAAGGTATTGTGCTGTGAGGCTGTCGGTTTTGGCAACCAAGTCTTCGGGTGTGCCTTCAAAGGTTATGGTGCCGCCGTTTTTGCCTCCGCCGGGTCCGAGTTCGATAAGCCAATCGGCAATCTTGATTATGTCTATATGATGTTCTATGATAAGGACGCTGTGTCCGAGGTTCACCAATTCCTCGAAGCATTTGTTCAGCTTGACTATGTCATGGAAGTGCAGACCTGTGGAAGGCTCGTCGAAGATAAAGAGGGTTTTCTTCTCCGTGTCTCCTTTCGAGAGAAAGTATGCAAGTTTTATTCTTTGGGCTTCTCCTCCGGAGAGGGTTATGGAGCTTTGCCCCAACTGCAAATAGTCCAAGCCCACTTTCTTCAAGGCTTGCAGCTTTTGTGTTATGTGCTTGCAGAGAGGGTTTGCGTCCTTGCCAAAAAATTCCATGGCCTCTTCAACCGT
>SAMEA104315436__coassemble_3151_pt1 | contig 6149 bp, 4 predicted proteins | sample SAMEA104315436__metabat2_low_PE_012 | metagenome-assembled genome bin SAMEA104315436 (sample SAMEA104315436) | gut metagenome | biome: Monkey gut; feature: monkey-associated habitat; material: faeces | place: China | collected 2013
TATGTTATATCCTGCCATGATACCTTAGATACTCCTTTTGCTTTTTCTTGCAGATGTTGCTCGTATTCATAAAGGAAGTATCGCAAGCCCGTCCAATCGAAGAAACCGTTTTCCTTGTTCAGAGAATAACGCATATTATTTTCAAAGAGATTTACATTAATAACATCATTCGTCAAGTCTTTAATCTCTAAGACAATATTATTGAGATGTTTTTCTCCTTTATGGTAAGAACTTGCAAATCCATAAATGAGCCTGTTTTTTGCGTCTGTTCTAAGTGTTGAAATATCATTAGCCATGAAGCAAAACCTCTCCATGACTTTCATATATTCCAAAACAGTATTGAAATCCTCTTGATCTGCTTCCAATCTTGTCAATATGCCCATCGTAAGAGGCTGGAATCCTCTCCAACCCAAGCGATGCATTCTGACAATCCAAATCTTTATTTCTTCCGAATATGGAGATTCTTCAATATTTCTCATATAGAACCAAGTCTTTACGCACTCTTGCAGACTTCTTATATACTCAATTATATCGGAAGAGGTTAATGGGCGTTCAGTATCCAAAACATGATTGACTGTAAATTCTTCTTTAAGCAGAAAATCAATGAACGATTTATCTCTACTATAAAAATAGTACATTATCCAATGATTTTTCAAGAAATCATCTTCATCCAACGGTTGTTGAGGATTTTTTCCCAGATACTCATATACCGTTGCCCACACATTATTGATTGCTTTTCGCAAATCATCTCGTTGTACATCACTACTATTCTGAATAATCGTAGATAAGTAGATCAACCTGTTCTTCAATAATTCAAAGACCGACAACTGTTTTCCCCTGTTGTTCATCGTTTCAAAGGTTACGAAAACATCTGTCGGGTTTTCAATCTCGTAATAATTGAAGGTTAATTGATTTACAAGCTTTTTGAAGAGAACTTGCTTCTCTTGCTCATTAAAAGACTTCAATTTGTCGGAAAAGAATTTTTTCGCATTCGACAAATTCAGAGTGTATAAGTTCTCGGAATATTTGTCTGCCGAATAAGAATACTGTTCAAGCACCTTCGTTTTGAAAAACTCATCGCTCGGATTATCCGTTTCATAACCGAACTTGAAAGAGTTGTGCGTATCGTCCAATCGTTCATAGAGGAAAAGTTCTTTCCAATACTCTTTTGATTTGGAATTGATATTACCCTCGCCTTTCAACAATTCGTTCAGGAGGATTATCAGAGTAGTCAATCTTTGTTGACCATCTATTACGTAAAAAGGCTTGTCTCCTCTTTCTATCAACCATTGGTCATCTTTCCATCTGTCACCGCCTACATCATTTACCGGCTCAACGGTCAGCATGCCCGTATAATGTTTCCTTGTCTCATCGAGATTTTGAAGATCCTCCCACAAATCTTCCAGTTGAGACTTGTTCCAAGAGTACCCTCTTTGGAAATCCGGAATGCGGAATATCCTGTCTTTGAATATATCCCGCAAGGTAAATAATTTGTTACTCATTATATGTTCTTTTTTATCTCCGCCCAAGTCCCAAAGACGATTTGTATTTTGCAGGCTTTACCCGCTTTGTTTCTTCCCTTAGCGTACGGACATAAAAAACCGTGGGACTTTTTATTTCTTACTCGCTCTATGAGGTTCTGGACTACCTAAACTAACTAAATAAGTAAAAGCCCACGATTTTCATCGTGAACGTTATCACTTTACTTTCAGTTAGTTTAGCATGAAATTGTCCAGATTTCATAGAACTAAAGTATAAGCAAAAACGCTTTATTATGTCATATAAATACGTACTGAATCAATGTAAACTCTTTTCTTCTGTTGCCTCCTTTCTGTAATGGTTTGATTTCAACTTGCAAAAGTATGAATTTTTCATGGTTCAATACACACAATCAAGAGAAAAAGTAGAGAGTAAAGAGAGAGTAGTTTGGGTATGTATCCTTTCGATTCTCGGGGTTCACTATTTCAAGTCGTCTTTATTGCTTCTTCTAAATCGTTCTTGCAACTCTTCCATCGAAGTCAATAATTCATCGAATGAAGGTTTATTACCGTATATCATAGATTCTTTCATTGCGTCATAATCCGACCTCCAAAAATCGATAGAGTCTTTGCAAGGAAAGAGTTGTATATGATTACGCACATCCGGAGTATAATCCACACCTTTCACGGAAGTGTAAATTTTCCTATGATGAAGAATGCTATTCCACAATTCATCATCTTTTATGGCAGTTACAGCAAAATCTTTATTCATCATAACATGAAGGTCGTACAGATGACGACTTTTGCGGTCTGCTTTAGTTCTGTTATTAGATACAGAGAATATTTCATGAAGTAAAAATGCTTTTTCAAGGAACGTTTTTGCAGGTGTGGCTGCATTGATAAGGCTATCTTCAATGGGAATAATCGGTAGATTATCTCCGATAATGCTATTTATCTTTATCGGTTCTGTCGGTTCAAGCAATGAACGGGCACTCACCTCCAATACGATATCAGGACGAAGGTAGTCAAGCCCTTGTCCGAAGACGGACTTATAGCGAATATATATCTGACGAGGTTCGGGATAAGTGTTGTCTCCGATTCCACCGGATTGAGCCTTAACATTTATGAAACTTTCAAGTTTTTGTCGGGTTATCATCTCATAAATCATTCGGGAGAACTGTTCGGATACAAATAACGAAGCCACCTTGCGGAGTTTCTTTATTTGTTTCTTTGTAGGGTTGCTTTCCGAACTGCCAAGTATTTCCGTCGGATCAATTGCAAGGTCAATATCCTCCGAAAAACGTTCGATAAGTTTCCAACCTTTACTAAGGCTGGTGCCTCCCTTAAACACAAGATGCTTTGCCATGGGTAACGCAAAAATGATTTGAATAATAGCGGTTACCCAAAAATCTTTTTCTATCACTTGTGCAGGCAAATCGACTTTAGCTGCCACCGATTCGAAAACATTCCTCCGCTGTATATCAGATAGATTGAGAAATTTGTTCATATAACTTTGTTATAAACTCCCTTACTTTCACTGTCATTAGTTTCAGGTCTGCCGTTTGAAACTTTGGGTTTTCTTTTAGTTTGATTCTGATTATGTCAATCTGTTCTTCTGTCAGGTTTTCCACCTTCCAATCATTGAGAGCTGTAGTCAATAGTTGTGCCAATTTGTTGCGAATAGCGAAGTATTTGGGAGAAGCGTATTTGAATTTAATGCTTTTTTCGTCATCAATTTTTATGGTACGTGATTTACCATTGGTCAGATATACAACGTTTGTCGGTATTTGTTGAGTCAGTCCGAGCTGATATTGGGCAAAAAGTCCCGTAGGTACAATCTTTGCACCATCTCTTTTGGCTATTGCTTTGGCAATATCGCTAAGCGATGGAGGAATAAAGCCAAGTCCGTATATCTTTTCGATTTTAGGGTAACAATAGAGACCTCGACTGACTCGCATGAAGATTTTCTTGTTCGTCAGACGTTCCAATGCTTTGTTGACTGCATTATGGTTTCCGTATGATACAAAATCGCCGGCAAAAAAAACATATCCACGTCCGCATTTTCTCACTTTATTAAGTATCTTGTCTTCAATGGTATCTGTCATTATGATTTAGAAATCTTGTCGCTAATCAGGATGTTTATTCAAGACCGCAAAGATATGAATTTTCTAGATTTCAAGACATAAATAGAAGAAAAAGGAACGAATGATAGAGAAGGAACGAACACATACTATGACGAATTTCTCGGAATTGGAGAGAGAAAGGGTATAGAGAATTTCCGATTTGTTCAAGTTTCTTTTTTCTTCACTATAAAATTCTATGAGACCTTTGTATCGATATACCACTGTTCGTAATGATGGAGTTTTCACAAATTTCAGTATCTTTGCAAGTCAGTAAATTCATCGCTATGATACTCAATATAGAAAACTTGGGAGTCGTAAAAAAAGCACAGATAGATTTATCTAAAAAGTTTATCGTATTTTGTGGGAAGAACAACACGGGAAAGACTTATACGTCGTATATTCTTCAAGCTTTTTTAACTCCGAACGGAGTGATACATCCACAAGATTGTTACAAGACTATTTTTGAGCAATTACAAACCGATGGTACGTTCAAAATAAAGAAAGAATATATTGACGAATGGTTAGCTTTCACTTGTGGAGATCTAAGAGGTCAAATCGGAAATATTTTCGGAATTTCCGATGTTACAAGTAAGAAACTTTTCAACAATCTCATGATAACAGCTGAATACAGCGAGGAAGATTACATGAATTCTTTGAGCGACCCTATCGATATTTCCATAGAAGATGGTAACACAACTGTCAAAATCAAAAAAAATGCAGATTCGGATATCGTTTCTCTCGAGTGCAATCCCGTCGCTTTCGACCACAGAAATATGCGAGCGTGGCGTTATATATATGCGACAATGTACATTTTGGCATTTAGAACAGCATACGGAGCAAGAATGCTTACAGTGGAACGCAACAGCATTTATACATTTAAGACAGAGTTATCTTTAAGCCGAAACGAACTTATCGACAAAATACAGCAACAAGCAAATAATCCGAAAATCGATATATTGGATATTGTAAACAGTTCCTCGCGTCGTTATCCTCAACCCATAAGAGACAGTCTTCGGATTGCCAACGATCTCAGTAATGTACAAAAGTACGTAAGTCCATACTCTGAAATTGCAGATATTATAGAGACAAAACTACTTCAAGGAAAAGTTGATACGACAAAAGAAGGTGAAGTGGAATTTCACGCCGATGGAATGTCGAAAACAAAACGTCTTCCTTTCCACATGTCTTCATCGATAGTCAAAACAATGGCGAGTCTCGTTATTTATCTTCGTCATATAGCCGGCAAGGGGGAAACGCTTATTATCGATGAACCGGAAATGAATTTCCACCCGAATGTGCAAGTGTGGCTGGCTCGTATTTTTGCTTTACTTTCAGCCAAAGGTTTGCGTATAATAGTCAGCACTCATAGTGATTATATAGTCAGGGAACTCAATAGTCTGATTATGGGAGGAACTTTACTGAAAAAAGGAATAAAAGAACCAATCCATTCATTGGGATACAATGATGATATGTTGCTTGATTATGCTGATTTATCCGTATTATTTTTTTCGCAGACAGGCAAGGGGAATAACGTAACAGTCAAATCACTTCCTATCGATGATGAAGGTTTTACCGTGGAAAGTATCGATGAAACGATACTTGAACAAAATAAACGTGTCGAAACTCTCTACGCAGTTTTGGAAAACAGTCTCGAACAACAATAAACAGTTCACACATGAACGAATACAAACTTTATTTACGTATATTAGCTCCAAAATACAGGGCAAACGACCGGAAGTTATTTGTCGAGGAGAAAGATAAAAACTCAAAAGTCGAAGTGGTTAATGATAAAGAAGTTGAGTATTCTTCGTATCGCTTCGATATGGATAAGGAAAACTTTCTTCCCATGTTCAATAACACTCATACTCATGGTGAAACGAGTGAGTATCGTTGTCCCAGATATTTGTTGTCATTTTGTGATTACATCGTTTTGGCTGTCGTAAAAGAGAAGATGTTTGTATTGTTGATAGAAATGAAAAGCAAGGACAGTGGCAAGGCTCGCAAACAAATTGAAGCCTCGGAAAAATTCATGGATTATATAAAGGAGACAGCTATCCGTATAGCACCGGACAACGACTGTTCATTTGATACAAACAATATCGAAATACGACGCATTGTGTTGAAACCAAAATCTCGTACGACTACCAATCCTATCAAATACTTAAAGAAAAACTGGGATAATAACGGCATTAACTTCTACCCCGGAACCTCTTTCGATATTAAAAAAGCATGCTTGGGCTACAATTAGCCTAGCCTATTTCTTTCAAAGAAATATCTCATCATCTTTTCTTATCAAATCAAAGAACTTTCTTCTTTACATTCTTTATCATTTCAGCCCTTTCGCAAGCATTGCAAATTAACCATTTTCAATTCTTTTAACTTCACAGCTCACGAATTTTCCGCCGGAGGGAATTTACTTGAAATTTTTCGAGTATTCAAGGACTAAGCAAAGGATTGTATTTCAACACCTTGCAAACATATCGAAAACCGACTGGAAAAAGACGGCGTTTTGACGGTCGAAAAACGGCGTTTTTTTCCGAAAAAACGA
>SAMEA104315436__coassemble_3283_pt1 | contig 5934 bp, 5 predicted proteins | sample SAMEA104315436__metabat2_low_PE_012 | metagenome-assembled genome bin SAMEA104315436 (sample SAMEA104315436) | gut metagenome | biome: Monkey gut; feature: monkey-associated habitat; material: faeces | place: China | collected 2013
GAGGCTCATCATCGCACCTATTTTTTTCTGTATCTTTTTTGTGTGCTTGGATTTGACAACCAATCTCACAAAATAATACCTAAAATATGATTACAGTCAAGAACAAATTACATGGCATTGGAAATTGAAAAGAATAAAGTATATAAGTTATCAAAGAACTCACTAATATATTTAGATAAAAAGTAGGGAGAGAAACTACTAGCCGCCTAAAACATAAAGGAAAACGGTATGGGAAACGAGAAGCAGCCAAAGATATATCATCAAAGACATAATAGAAATAGAGCAACGACCAGCCATAGTGGAAGCAATAACACGTTTGGAGACCTTGAATTCAATATAGTAATCAACAAAGCACAAGAAAGCATTGCTTGCCATAAATGATAAAGCAACTATATATGTGATTATCCTTGTTTAAAGGAAAGAAGGCAAATACATTGACAAGAACAGTGATAGAGAAATTGAAACCAATCCCCGAAAATTGCTACACAGCAACAGCAGACAATGAAAAAAGTTTACCAAACATATGTACATTGACACTGTACTTGGTATAAATGTTTACTTTACACATTCTTATCATTCATGGGGAAAGATGAACCAATGAAAATATGAATGGTCTTAAATATCTGCCGGAAGGCTCATCGTTTGAGGATTTGACTGATGAAGACATTTCTTTCATTCAAAACATAGCGAACAATAGGCCAAGAAAAAAAACTCGGCTTTCTAACTCCTCTTGAGTATTTTTCACTAACTTTGCAACTATTACAAATGGCTCATCTGATAAATTGCATTTATATTTTGAATGTAGCCAAATTACAATAAATACAAGGAAAAAATAGATGAAGTATTACAGAAAACAACTAGACAAAGCAGGAGATATTCTTGTTAGTTCAAAAGACATATCAAAAGTCGAATACGCAACAAATATGATAAAAGATTGGCGTTCTCACCATTTGTTTGTGCTTGACATATTAAAGTCGGCAATAACGGATATCTTATCACGTTATAAAATAGTCCCTTTATTTAGCTCAAACAGATTAAAACGAATGACTTCAATCATTTATAAATTAGATTTAAATCCAGAAATGCATTTAGGAGGAATGCATGATATAGGAGGCTTGCGTTTTGTATTAGCCAATATGAATATCTTAAATAAAACTTTTGATATTCTTACAAAGGACATTCCTGACAATTTTTCTATACACAGAATATACAATTACATAGAAGTTCCAAAAGAAAGTGGCTATAGAAGTATTCATTTAGTCTATAAATATCAAAGTGAAGACAACACATACAATGACCTAAAAGTAGAACTCCAAATTCGCACAAAGCTTCAACATAATTGGGCCACTGCTGTTGAAACAGGAGGATTGGCAACAAAAACATCCCTAAAATCAAGTCAAGGGGATAGCAAATGGTTACTGTTCTTCAAGGTAGTCAGTTCTTTATTTGCCATAAAGGAGAAAATGCCTATACTAAAAGAGTTTGAAAAGTACTCTATGGAACGTCTTATGGCATTTTGCTACAAGCATGATGAGCAATATAAGTTCACAGATACGCTAAAAGCTCTTAGATTAACGCTTAAGCATGTTGAAAACACGAAATATGATAAAGAATTATATTTAATAGTAATAAGATTTGATATTGGAGTTATAAATATAAAGGGCTTTGATACAACACAAATTGAAGATGCTACTAATAAATACGCTCAAGAAGAGCAATCCGCAGAAGAATCCAAGAAAGCGGTTGTACTTGTATCTGTTGATAATATTAAAAATCTTCGTGAGGCATATCCAAGTTATTTCTTAGACACATCAGAATTTATAGATGTGTTGGAAAGAATAAGGAAAAATTGTCTTATAAGAGGGTATATACAAAATAATGAAATTGATATGACTAATGACAACAGCACTAAGAATTAAAACATACTATCTGAAGGCGAGCGTGTAACGCTCGAATGCAAGAAAGCAACAAAAGGTGTACCAAGTTCACTTTGGAATACCTATTCCGCTTTTGCCAACACATACGGTGGAAGCATTCTGTTGTGAGTGGTGGAACATATGGATGAGCAAGACAATGCCAAGCGGTTTGAAATCGTAGGTGTTGAGGATGCTGACAAAATTCGCAAAGACTTATAGAATATAATCAATAGTTGCGAAAAGTGAACATCAATCTTCTGTACGATGATGATATTCGACCTATAAAAATATGTGTTCCTCATGCTTATTATACTGCCCACCTTGTCTATATTAACAATAATAAGAGGTGCTTTCAAACGCAACCATGAAGGTAACTATCATTGTACGGAGCAAGAACTGAAGATGATGCTCCGTGATAGCAATGAAACCAACAATGATGACTTGCTGTCGGAATTACTATATACATTCCTTCTTTGGAACGTTTCCGGCAGATGTTTCATAACTTACCAATGGAACTCATCTGAACATAAGAAGGTTTTGACGAACTTTGGTGGTTATAAGGACAGGAAAAGAAGGATTGACTATGGAAGGGCTATTGATGTTCGGTAAGGGACTATCTGTCCATGAGCGTTTCGACAGTCTGTGCATGGATTACATTAACAAGTCGAACTTGATTGGAGACCAACGCTATAGCAACCGACTGACATACGATGGCACTTGGGAAAATAACCTGTTCAATTTTATTCGTATAGTTCTCCCGAAACTGACACGTGACTTACCACACCCTTTTAGTATGAATGGTGTGATACACAAGGACAACACTCCCAAACCAAGGCTATACGTGAAGAGGTTACAAATATGGTTATTCACTAATATTTCATGGTAAATTGTACTAAGAATAGAAAAGTATGACGATTATTTTGTGTTGACAAATCTATGACTTCTGCAACTGCCTATCAATCTTTACAAAGGTGGTGAATCAAAGGTTCGCAATCAACGTATGCAGAATATGTTCCGCATGATTGGCTATGGCTAAAACCTTGGTTAAGGCATTCCCATCATTCTTAATGCTTGAAATGAAAAATATTGAATAAAGCTAGAATTACTGGAATAACCCGAACTTATACAAGTGAAATTGACCCTGTATATTCAAAGTGAGCCTGTAAGTGAACGGCAGCAAGCTATTCTTTCTATAATGAAACAAAATCTGCCTATAACAAGAGAAGATTTGGGTAACCAATTTGAAATTTTACTTACGACACTAAAAAGAAAGTTTACTTCGCTAAGAAAGGTTACATTACTAATAGTGGGAGTGATAAAAAATGGACAATGGCTCCTTATTAAAAATATCTGACGCTTTACAGACGGCTAATTCATACGTTTAGGGTAGTCACTTGTCTTTTTTACAGCAACTTTACAATCGCATGCAGGGCATTTACCGAAAAACGAGTACGGTTCAAGAAAAATCGAGTTTTAGAAAACCGGCTTCAATGCACAAATACCTTATTCGACACCTGTTTTTGTATATACTATTGCGTGAAAGATTATTTTCTTCGTTTTATTGTAATCCAGTTGGTTTGAAGGTGTGTGGAGCGGCGGTTGTTGCCGATTCTTTGAATTGTTTGATTGTTGGTTCTGTACCAGCCTTCGCTCCATGAACCCATGTCCAAATAGATTGCTTGCTCCACTCCTATTCGTAACAGACATGTGGTAAAGGTGTCTATGTGTATGCGGTCATTGGTTTCCACGATAAAGGGTTTTTGATTTGCAATGACCAAGGCTCGCCTTGCGGTCGTCCTGTTCTTGAATACGTTTGTCGGAACAGGTTTCTGTTTATATGTGAGCAACATCTGTTGGAAGTAATCACCCTTTTGTTCTATTGCCCGACATATACTTTGTTCTCGACTCAGGCTTAAAGGGTGTATTACGACTACTCCGTCTATGATAAGACAATAGCCTGTTTCGCTTTCTGTGCTGTCAGTACGTAATTCGCCTTTGCAAACGGTGGTTCCGACTATGTGTTCGGGTGGTTTTGATGTGAAAGCGGCTACCATGCATAAGCCGATGTTCGTATCAAGTTCATCGGGTTTTGTTCTTTCAAAGGAGAAAGCGGCTCCTGCCATCGGTGTATATGTGGTGAAATGATAGTCCGTAGTATCCATGGATATAGTGAATGTATCTATCTTGATATAATCCACTGTTGTTTGTGCTTCTACTGTCGTCATGGTCAAAAGCAGCATAAAAAGGCTTGATATGATTACTTTTTTCATGTGTTATCCGATTAAAAAGATTGAAGGGTATGCGATTATCCTCGCATACCCTTTCGATTGTCCTAATTTTTTGTTCCCGATCAGGCTTTTCCTATGGGATTGATTTGTTCGTACGGTGTACCGGATTGAATATCGGAGATTGTTCCGTTATTCATCTCGTATTTGTTTATGTTGTCTTGCAATGCTGCCAATAGTTTCTTCGCATGTACGGGTGAAAGTATGACACGACTTTTTACTTGTGCTTTCGGTACTCCGGGCATTACCTGTATGAAATCCAAGACAAACTCGGTTGGAGAATGTTGTATCAACTGTAAGTTGCTATATACCCCTGCTGCTATATCCGGTGTCAGTTCTATATCCAACTGTCCTTGTTTCTTATTGTTTTCCATTGTTATCATTATTTGAATTTTTGCTCTCGGTTTGTAAAGCCGAGAGCAAAAATTTCGGTTCTTATTCTGCCATGGCAGGTTTTCTGCCTCGTCTCACGGGTTGAATATTTTGAGCGTTTTGTTCTTCCATTTGATCTTTATTTGCAACTATTGCACTTGCGTATTCCGGCAATCCTGTACCTGCCGGTATCAAATGTCCTACCAAAACATTCTCTTTCATTCCCAACATATAATCCGTCTTTGCACTTATGGCTGCTTCGTTCAAGACCTTTGTGGTCTCTTGGAATGAGGCTGCCGACAAATAACTCTTCGTTTGCAATGAGGCTTTGGTTATGCCTTGCAATACCTGACGGGCTGTTGCAGGCATGGCATCTCTTGCCACGATGAGGGCTTTGTCTTTTCTCTTCAATGAGGAATTTTCATCTCTCAACTTACGAGCCGTGATAATTTCTCCATTGTGGCAGTTTTCGCTGTCGCCTTTATCCTCCACGACTTTCATTCCGAAGATATTGTCATTTTCTTCTTGGAAGTCTAATTTGTTGACCATTTCGCCTTCAAGGAAGTGTGTATCACCCGGATCTTCGATTTCCACTTTTCTCATCATCTGTCTTACGATGACTTCAAAGTGTTTATCGTTAATCTTCACACCTTGCAAACGGTAAACCTCTTGAACTTCGTTCACGATGTACTCTTGTACTTTCATAGGTCCTTTGATTGCCAAGATGTCCGCAGGCGTTATTGCTCCTTCGCTCAAAGGTGTTCCTGCCTTGACGTAGTCGTTCTCTTGTGCAAGGATTTGTTTCGTGGTCGGTATGAGATATGTACGTTGCTCGCCGGTCTTGCTTGTGATGATAACCTCTCTGTTTCCACGTTTCAATTTCTTGTTCAAAGATACTACTCCGTCTATTTCGGCTACGATTGCCGAATCCGATGGATTTCTTGCTTCGAACAACTCGGTTACTCTCGGCAAACCTCCCGTGATATCGCCTGCCTTTCCGAACGAACGCGGTATCTTGACCAATGAAGTTCCTTGTTGTATTTTTTGTCCGTCATCGACTGTCAGGTGGGCTCCTACCGGTATGTCGTACGTTTTAATGATTTCACCTGCCTTATCGATTATACTGATGGAAGGGTTCTTCGACTTTTGACGGGATTCTATTATGACTTTATCCTGCAATCCTGTTTGGTCGTCGGATTCTATTCGGTATGTTACGCCTTCCAATATTGCGTCATATCGGATTGTTCCTCCTACCTCGGATATTATCACTGCATTATACGGATCCCATTCCGCAACGACATCTCCTTTATGTACCTCTACATTGTTTTCAAAATACAGTTTCGCTCCGTAAGGAATGTTTC
>SAMEA104315436__coassemble_3583_pt1 | contig 5458 bp, 4 predicted proteins | sample SAMEA104315436__metabat2_low_PE_012 | metagenome-assembled genome bin SAMEA104315436 (sample SAMEA104315436) | gut metagenome | biome: Monkey gut; feature: monkey-associated habitat; material: faeces | place: China | collected 2013
TCATCGGCTTGTCAAGATAGAGCGTGGAGAGCGACGGCACGTCAAAGCCTGTCAGCCACATGGCACAGACGAAAACCAAGCTCAAAGGGTCGTCCTTATCCTTGAACCTGTCCTCTATATCCTTACCCTCCGGCGTAATCGTCTCCATCTTCTTGCGGTGCAGGCTGATGTCAAGACCTTGGGCAGCAAATTTTTCTTCTTCGCCGTCCTCCTTGCTGATGACCACTGCCATCTCCATTTTGCTCAAAAATTCAAGTTGGCGGTTCTTCTCCGCTCTTTCCTCTTCAGTCTTAGCATGGTTGCGTTCCTCTACAAGTTTTTTCTCCTCCTCCGGCAGATAGTGCTTAACCTTGTCGTACATTCTGACGACTGTGTATTTGTCCACGCTCACCACCATGCCCTTGCCCAAGAATCCACGGCGTGGGAAATGGTGGGCGATGTCGCGAGCGATGCGGTCGAGACGTTCCTCTCGCTTGATGACCTCCAAGATGCGAGACGATGAGTTCTCCAAGAGTTCCTTCTCTCTGTCGTTCAAGTTCTCGTCCTCGCATATCTGGTCGATGTCGGTGTCGAGCCAATCATTGGTCAAGCCCACCTCAGGCACTCTTCGGCTATAAAATAAAGGTACGGTACTGCCGTCCTCGATGGCTTGGGCGAAGTTGTATTCCGATACGTAATCGCCAAACCATTGGTTGGTGAGCCGCTTGCTGCCCAAGAGCGGCGTACCGGTGAAGGCGATGTAGTTTGCGTTCGGTAATCCCGTGTGCATATTCTCGGCGAGGTGCTTGTATTGGGTGCGGTGCGCTTCATCCACCAAGACAAAGATGTTGTTGCGGTCAGACAAGAGAGGATATTTCTTGGTTTTGTCGTACTGGAACTTATGTATCAAGGTGAACACCATCGGCTTGTTGCTCCGTAGGAAGTCTCGAAGCTGCGTGGAGTTTTTCGGCCGGCATTCTTCCTTCTCGCCGATGACTTCTGTGCGAACGAAGGTCTTGTGTATCTGCGTGTCGAGATCTTCACGGTCGGTAATGACGAGGAAAGTGAAGTTGCCATGCAACTTGCGACGTACCTTTCTCACGAACATCACCATCGAATAACTCTTGCCCGAACCTTGCGTATGCCAGAACACACCGAGCTTACCATTCAACTTCTCTCGATTCTTTACGCTTTCCATCAGATTGTTGACACCGAGATATTGGTGGTTCTTTGCGATGATTTTGATTCTTTTATTATCGAAGAAGATGAAATTCTCGATATAGTCCAAGAGGCGTTCCTTGCGGAAGAGACCGTCTATCAGATTGGTGACGCTCAGTCCATGGCTTTCTATTTGAACACGGTCTGGTTTCTCTTTCTCATCATCCACACGAAGCCATTCGAAGAAAAATTCATACTTGCTGTTCCATGCACCTATCTTGGTTTGCAAGCCATTGCTCAACACGCAGATTTGGTTCATCGCAAAGATGTTCGGGATGTCCTTGCGATAGCTCATCAGGTTCTTGTTGTAGGCTTCCTCTACCTTGACAGTAGAATTTTTGAGTTCGATGAAGACCACAGGCAGACCGTTGACGAAGAGCAATACATCGGGACGGCGATAGCGATAATGTCCCTTGATCCACATCTGGTTGACGCAATGAAAGTCGTTCCTTTCGGGATGGTCGAAGTCGATGAGTCGCACGATGGCAAAGTCTTCCTTGCCGTTCTTGCGAACAGGCTTTTTGATGCCATTGCGTATATGATTGTAGAACTTATAGTTGGTATCCATCATATCCGTAGCTGTATAGTCCTTGCGGAAATCTTGCAAGATACTTTTCAGCACATCCTCGTCCACCTGTGGGTTCAGTCGCTTCAATGCAGCGAGGAACACATCGGGCAGAATACACTCCGATGGATTGGCACGCCCCGTGGATAAGACCTCGTCCTGAGCCTCCCCTCGTGCGTCACACTCTATTCGCTTCCATCCGTATTCGGGAAGTGAAAGCCGGTTGCATATCGCCTGTTCTATATCGTCCTCTCTGATAAATGACCTCATATCCTACTTAATTTTCAAATCTCGCTTAAATTTTAATCGTCAATCAAAGTTTGTAAAAGACTAATCTGTAAACACATATACATACCAATATGTCTATTATCGCTTAAACTCTCACTTAAACTCGCTTAAACTCTCACTTAAACTCATATCTAAACTAATACCCACTTGCCGTTAGTTCCAACTTTTATCTTTCCGCTTTTTCTCATTTTGGTCAGCAGATTTCCCACTTTATTCTTTTTTTGTTTCTCATCCATAACATTTGACAGTTTATCAATAATCAAAGCATCAACATCGCTACGAGAAGCAGATTTGAATTTTTTGAGGTATTTGATAATCATATCCATAAAGTAGTCATCATCAAAGCTTTTGTTCTTAACGTATGTTGCCTTTAATCCTACTTGTCGTGTTCTTCCGACAATTTTTGCAGAAAGATATATCCTGCCTTTTCGACCTTCCACATATCCGTTTTTGCGAAGTAACGCCAAAGCAGTATCGTCAATCGGTTGATGTTTTTGAACCTTATCCAATAAAATAATATCGGAAAGAGTGAGCGATGGAACATTTATCAGAATACGAGCAAAGTTCTCATCTAAAACTTTGCCGATGATTTTGCATACTACTTTGCCACCTGTTATATCATAGATTGGCATCGGGAAAAACCTCCTTTGTTGCTGTAAAAATAATTTACGAATGCCACCGCCTTCCGTTTCAACCATTCTCACATTACGCATAGCTTCTACAAGAAAAGGATTACGATATTGCGATTCCGGAAAATCATGGCTTACTACATCTTCCACTGAAGAAGGTAGAAATTTCCCATAATTTCGGAACTGTAATGATTCATCTTCAATTTCTATAACCTCTATTCTTGCTTGCTTACCGTAATCTTGATGAGCTATGCAGTTACAAATAGGTTCACGCAATGTAAACACATCGTAGCGTTGCATTGACTCCGGAAATATATTTCCGCTGATGGTAAATGTGTAATTCGCATTGCGAACTAAGTGGCTGAATTCCTCTACAGCCAATAACATTGGTATGGATAGGATTCTGAAGTCTTTATTCTCATCGCTGCCATCTTTTAACTGCCAACGAATTTTGCATACCGCAGGAGAGATAAAATGTTCACTTTCCTCACGACCAAGTAAAATTATTGCAGTATTAGTGATTTTACCTTGCTTGGTGATGTGTGCTTTATTGAGAAAAGTAATATCATCCCACTTGTCGATTTCTTCGCAGCGATTTGGATTTAATTCCTTAAATTTATTGCGAGCTATATCAATGGCTTTCGGGTCAAGGTCATCAATCGTTGCTTCATGGATTATTTCGGCAGACCAATCTTTTCCTGGCATAGGTTCACTCAATATTGCATCATGGCGTTCATTTGTCATGTGAACCAAAGAATCTTCTATACGTTGCCATCGCTTTTTGTGTGCAATTACAGGTGTACGAGGTGAATGTTTCGGTATAGTTACCACCCATACAATTTTATCAGTATCATCTGTTACATATTCCGTAATATTCAATCCTTCACTCGAAAGACCTGTACAATGTTCAGTCAATTTGAATGTAGCAGACTCCGGAGAGGCAGGTTCACCATTGAATGACAATCCTGAATAATCGATGCCTACGATATTCAACGTTCTGTCTTCAACACCCATAACTAAATGTCCTCCATTCATATTACTAATAGCACAAACATAAGATACAACGTCTTGTCCTTCCTTACCGGAAAAAGAGTTCTTCAAATTCTTGAACTCTTTCCACTCACACTCTTCATCTTCTTTTGGATAGTTGTTTCGGAGATATTTTTGTAGTTCTTTCTCTGTCATAAGTCGTTATTTTGTTTTAACTGCCTATTGATTATTGTGGGATATGCAAAAGTACGAATTATTTCGGTTAATTATCTCGATTTTGTCCCATTTCACTTCCGGTTTGCCCGACATAAGGCTTGGGAAAGCCGGTTGCATATCGCCTGTTCTATATCGTTGTTTACAAAGAAGCAGGCTTTTCGAATATCTCCTTTACATTTGTCTATTATTACCCTATGATGCCCCCATGGTACGGCACATAACTTATCTAATACAGGAGGGTATTCTTCAGATTTTGCCACAACTTGTGGCAGAATCTTGTTCCATTGAGAATAAAGCAGGTAGAAATTCTTGCAATATCGAATGTTGCGTTCCGACAACCCTTCTATATTTGGTAGCAGTGAATGCAAGTCGTGGCTAATGGAGGCGTAAAACTTGCTGCCGTACCTGTTCTCTGCATGGCGTGAGACTATGTCATGCCCCAAATCCCAATAAAATGACAACATTTCTTGGTTTACCTTTATTGAGGCTTTTATCTGATTACGATGATAGCGTAGAGCTATTTCTTGTATCCACTGCTTGTAGTCTTCATCTATTATCGTTATTGGTTTTGTCATTGTTCCTACTGCTTGTTTTGGGAAAATATATCATTGTGTTTACAAAGATAGCAATTTTCAGAGAAAACCCGATATTCGTTCTTGCCCGAAAGCGTGCAAAGCATCTTTTCCTTATCTTTTCCCTCTTTCATTTGCAGCAACAGCTTGTCGATATTCGAGTCGATATGTCCCCTAAAAGCTGATTTTCTACTCATATTCGAGTCGATATGTCCCCTAAAAGTCGATTTTCTACCCATATTCGAGCCACACCCTTCAACTCTGCCAACTTCCTGCCGGCAAGGTTGACTTGTTTTAGTACAGCCTTTGTTTCAAGCTCATAGCCAAGGGGTAATTCAGGTATATTGTAATTGCTCATATCTTTATTCTTTATGGTTTTACTTCCAATTTGCCCGACATAAGGCGAGGAAGAAGAAGATCCCGCCGGCGAGCGAGGAGAGTGTTCTGCTTGGCAAGGTTTTGCATCTCTTTATCAAATACCATAACTTTTGCAGCAAACTTATTCTGAACCTCCTTCAACGGAACCAACATTTTTAGTTTAACAATATTATTAATCGTGATTTGTGGTTGAGCAGAACCTGTTTGATATTGAACTAAATTCGTATTCAAAAAATAGTACTTTAAATATTCAAAAACTGATTCTGTTTTATCTCCAATCTCACATACCAAAGAGTTATTGGTAACAAAAGACATTGGCAAAGATATATTTACCACACCAGAAGATGCTCCTCGACACGATATAAGAATCTGAGGTTGTTCATACATGTATGAAGTATAATACCCAATCTGTCCATTACTTCCAAAGACAGGGTAACCTTTATCTGTCAACCTATCAGTAGGCAATCCTTTACCATATTTGACATTCAATTCATCTTCATATCGTTTTATCTTCCACCCTTTTGGCAGTCCGTTTTCCATTTCCGCCTTTTCATATCCGGGGAAGCGAAAGCGGACGAACCATTCTTTATATAGGTTCTCTGCCATTTTCTCCAAAAGACGAA
>SAMEA104315436__coassemble_7610_pt1 | contig 2874 bp, 2 predicted proteins | sample SAMEA104315436__metabat2_low_PE_012 | metagenome-assembled genome bin SAMEA104315436 (sample SAMEA104315436) | gut metagenome | biome: Monkey gut; feature: monkey-associated habitat; material: faeces | place: China | collected 2013
CTTTGCCCGCTTTGTCTCTTCCCTTTGCGTACGGACATAAAAAACGTGGGACTTTTTTTCTTCTTATCAGAATGCGAGGTTCTGGACTACCTAACCAATCAAATAAGTAAAGCCCACGAATAATCATCGTGAGCGTTTACTGCTTTACATTGATTGGTTATTAACGAAATTGTCCAGATTTCGCACTCTCAAATATAAGCAAAAACGCTTTATTATGTCATATAAATACGTACTGAATCAATGTAAATTCTTTCTTCTGTTGCCTCCTTTCTGTAATGGTTTGATTTCAACTTGCAAAAGTATGAATTTTTCATGGTTCAATACACACAATCAAGAGAAAAAGTAGAGAGGGTAGAAAATGTATGAAAGTAAAGAGAGGTACGAGTGAAAAATATAAAGAGTATCCTTTCAAACCGTGTTCGCAAAATGGCTCTGTAGCCTTACCCTATTCACATTCTTTATCATTTCAACCTCTCCACAAGGATTACGGATTAACGATTTTCAATTCTTTTAACTTCATAGCTCACGAATTTTTCGTCGGAGGGAAATTTCTCGAAATTTTGCGAGTATTTGAGGGTTTAGCAAAAGATTGTATTTCAATACCTTGCAAACATATCGAAAACCGACCGGAAAAAGACGGCGTTTTGACGGTCGGAAAACGCCGTCTTTTTTCAAGAAAACGAAGAGTTAGCAGTGCTAAAACGAAGTCTTTCGAGTCAAAAGACTTCGTTTTCTTCAGAAAAAACGCCGTATTTTTCTCAATGGCGTCTCTTTTGTCTTCTGAAAAGTGTGATTTTGGTCGAAAACAAGCCCGAAACAGGAGGAAAATTCTGCCGATGTACCCGTTTTGCTTTCTTGCTTCATTATTTGGGAAATAATGATATAGGGATAGTATTTTGATAATTTCTCAATACGAAGAAGAGGTTTCCGATTCTTGAATTTCGACAGATGGATAAAAGCACAAGAGGCTGTGTCGAAATTCAAGCTTGACACAGCCTCTTGCTTTTGTGTATCTTTGATTACTCCACTATCGACTTCTTCATTGACGTTGGTTTAGTATCCTCAAATATTATTTTGCGATTGTAATTTCTCGGTTCTCCATAGAGAAATGCCATCAGCATAAGTGCATCGTTTATTCCTTCGACGAAGACAATGTTTCGACAATATACATCAACCCGTGCATAAGGATAAGAAAAATGTATGGTTATGATGTCCCTTTGGTGAGCAAGGTCTGCACCTCAATGTTTGTAATTATTCTCGTATGATTGTGGTAGTTTCTGGAAAAGCATTGTCTGCTACTACTGTATTTTTGGAATAACCACCGACTGCAAAGAAGAACAGCCGCTGAATGCTTTATAACCGATATGTGTTACATTATTGGAAATATTTACCACTTGCAAAGAAGAGCAATCAACGAATGCACAATCTCCGATTTCTGTTACACTGTCAGGAATAACCACTGACTGCAAAGAGACACAATCACTGAATACTGTATGTCCGATTTTTGTCACGCTATTCGGGATAATCACCGATTGCAAGGAGGTGCAACCGGCAAATGTTACTTCTTCAATTACTGTTACACCATTAGGAATAGTCACAGATTGCAAAGAGACACAATCGCTGAATGCTGAATCTCCAATCTCTGTTACACTATCAGGAATAACCACCGATTGCAAAGAAGAGCAAAGACTGAATGCCATACCTCCGATTTTTGTTACGCTATTCGGGATAATAATCGATTGTAAGGCGGCACAACCGGCGAATGTTCCTTCTTCAATTACTGTTACATCATTAGGAATAACCACTGATTGCAAAGAGATGCAATCCATAAATGCTAATTCTCCGATTACCGTTACACTATCGGGAATTACAACCGACTGCAAAGACGAGCAATTCGTGAATGCTTCTTTTCCGATTTCTGTTACACCATCCGGAATAAACATTGATTGCAAAGACGAGCAATTCTTGAATACCCCTACCATAATTACCTTTGCTCCGTATGATAATTCTATCTTCTTATCCTCCGACCAACAAGAAATAACATCTCCGGCTACTGAATACAAGATATTGTTTTCAACCTTGAAGAGAGAACTTTTACAGTCTAATATAAGTTGAGAACAACCGTTGAATGCTCTACTTTCGATTTTTGATATGTTTCTGGGAATAGCTACTGACCGCAAAGAGGAACAGCCCTCGAATGCTCCATACTCTATTTCTGTTATACTATCAGGGAGTACCACCGAATGTAAAGAGGAGCAACCATAGAATGCCTTATACCAGATATGTGTTACGCTATCCGGAATAATTACAGACAGCAAAGAGGAACAACGGCTGAATGTTTCCGCTTTTATTTCTTTTATACCATCGTAGATCATCACCGTCTGTAAAGAAGAACAGCCACAGAATGTCACATATCCTATTTCTGTTACGCTATCGGGAATCACTATCGACAGCAGAGACGAACAACCATAGAATGCCCATTCTTCGAGCTTTGTTACACTATTCGGGATAATAACTGACAACAAAGAGGAACAGCCTTGGAATGTTTGTCTTTCTATTTCTGTTATGCTATCCGGAAGTACCACAGAATTTAAAGAAGAACAGAAATAGAATGCTCCATATTCTATTTCTGTTACACTATTAGGAATAATAATTGATTGCAAAGAAGAACAGCCAAGGAATGCTCCGCTTTCTATTTTTGTTACACTATCCGGAATGACCACTGACCGCAAAAATGAGCAATTTTTGAATGCATTACCTCCTATTATCTTTGTACCATCTTTGATTTTGAATGATGCCAAACCCTTTGGAATGCTTACCAGTTTTGAACCGTCTTTTGTGTATATGGCATCATTCGCCCACTTATCCATGTAT
>SAMEA104315436__coassemble_10787_pt1 | contig 2220 bp, 2 predicted proteins | sample SAMEA104315436__metabat2_low_PE_012 | metagenome-assembled genome bin SAMEA104315436 (sample SAMEA104315436) | gut metagenome | biome: Monkey gut; feature: monkey-associated habitat; material: faeces | place: China | collected 2013
ATACTGCTACACCAAGTGGGAAAGTAGGAAGCCGCCAGATTAGACAGAGAGCCTTACGAAAGTGAGGCTCTTTTTTTACGGTAAAAATCCGTATTAGTTCCTTTTGAAGGGCTTTTTCGCTAACTTTGCAACTAAAATAAGATGAATGGTCAACTAATAAGTTGTATTCGGTTTATTATTGATGGATTTGTATTTCAAAAATATGGATTTATGTTCAGAAATCTGGTGGTTAAGTTTATGGTTTGGAGAGGAAAAGCTGTTGACGTATGGTCAAAGAGTACTTATCCTGCAAATGTGTTGAGTAATTTGTATAACAATGGTTTTCTTTTTGATGGAGTGATATGTAATAGCATGGAGGGATTTTTGCAATCTCTTAAACAGAAGGATAGTGTTAAACAACGTCAGATATGTGGATTGGAAGGTAAAGAGGCTAAGAAGATGTCTTCTGTCGAGTGGCAAAATAATCAAATTGTTTACTGGAAAGGGCAAGCAATAAATAGACAGAGTGAAATGTACTTGCAATTGGTCCGAAGAGCATATCGGGCGATGTTAGAACAGAATAAACGTTTCAGTACTGCACTCATGGCCACGCAAAGCAAAAGGCTGTATCACAGTAGGGGAGAGAAAAATCCTTATAAAACAATTCTCACAGAACAAGAGTTCTGTAATATTCTCACAGAATTGAGGAAGAAATTCCAGAAGGCCAATTGAATATAGGTTGTAGTTGCTATTGATAATGAATGATTGAAATGTCAAGAATTTCATAGGTACACCTGTAATGGTGAGTTTCCCTTACGTAAGTTAGGAATTGCTTTCAAATTAGTATCTTTGCATGGTGCATGAATAACTCACTAGGAAAACTAAATTGAACATTCTACACGGCGAAGTACAGTACAACGACAAGCAATGCACAACTATTTAGAATTGACGGGAAAAGTCGAATAGTGCGTCTGAAAGATAACTTTACGTTGATAGATTAGAAGAGGGTATATATGACAGACAAAAATACGGATTACAGCAATTTGAAAGAAAAGACCATTTTCGATTTCTGTAAGGACGAAAAAATGATTAAAGACTTGGTCGTTTCAAGGGAAGATTTCTTTCGTGATTTGAAAGAGTATCCCTTATTGAATGCTCATGTTCTTATCGAGTACGCCGAAATAACTAAGAACAAGAAATTGTTGCAGGCTGTATTGAAGCAGTATAAGAAAGAACTTGCAGAAGAAAATAACGAGTAAAAATATCCATTATTTCGGGATACATCGTCATTCTTCTTTTATTACTATCCTGTGAAACGCAAAAAGGTATAGATATATTTGCCTTGTACAATAGGACTTCGGGTGTTCACTTTAACAGTATCTTTAATTGAAAAGGGCTTGTTCAAAAGGTGTCTATTGCTGCTATTGAGCAAGAATCTTATCTCATGTTTCGTAATAAATGCTATAAACAATACATAAGCGTAAGACGCATCATGCTTACAATATGAAGGAATGTGTATTCCTCTTGATGCTTATAGAAAGGACGGTTATCAGCAAATTGGCAATCAAAACCATTGTATGGCTTGACCCTATCTCCGGAGAAGGGTCGACCAATACTTTTCTTTGCCTCACTTGTGTGTAGTTGGAGGGCAGTTAGCCATTAAAAACAAAGGTTGTTTGCCTGACAAGCCTGTCCATTACGAAGTGTCTGAATCTGTATGTCTCTTCTCTGCCTTTGTTTCAATCACAAGTTCATACAATGAAGCAAAGTGTCAGTATACTTAATGGTGTTACTACGAGATGCCAATACCAGTCGAAACACTTTACATTCTTGCATATCCTCCACTCTCCCTGTCTTTTAATAAGACTTCGTCGGAACGGCGGTTGGATAATGAACAATCGCCGATTGAGTAAATTCTTTCGGCGTTTTATTTTCGCGAAACGGCGATTCTATTCCATCGAATGGCGAAAAAATTCCCCTGATGCGGCAACGCCTTCTCCTTTTTGTGCAATTTCTCTCTTCTTTCCGACAAATCGAGGGGTGCGTTTCACCGAAAAACAACCCCCTTTCCGACGGTTGAAATTACCGAAAAGAGCAATGGAAAAACGTATATTTCGGCATTTAAGAAACCTTACAACCGTTAAAAGTGATGGGTGTGACAAAGATTAACACTTCCCGCCCTTTCCATATAATTAAACACACTTTTCAAGCAAATGTACCGCTCATACCCTGAAAATTACC